>Ga0116217_10003613_pt1 | contig 13980 bp, 5 predicted proteins | sample Sb_taG_6_FD_89697 | JGI IMG/M metagenome (GOLD analysis project Ga0116217, IMG submission 89697) | Peat soil microbial communities from Weissenstadt, Germany - Sb_50d_4_PS metaG | ecosystem: Environmental > Terrestrial > Soil > Wetlands > Peat | place: Germany: Weissenstadt | collected 2010-09-21 | reverse complement strand
CGGCGAGACTGATCCGAACGATGTGCTGCTCGTTGCGCTCGACGCTGACACGTGTACCGTCGAGCGCCGCACTGTCGGGGCGTGGGTATTCGATCGATCAGCTTTTGATCTGAGCGGAGAGGAGGATGTGACGGTACTTGAGCAGCGGCTCGATGCCGTTTCCTCGAAGCAGACGACTGTCGTGAAGCTCGCGTTGCGGGGAACGCTGACGCTTGCCGCCAGCGCAATGCTTGAGGATGTGCTGGAGCGCAGTCGGATGACGTTCGCCTCGCTGAACACGTGGGAGCGCCAAGCCGATCTTGTCGTCGCGCCTGACGACGCCGACCTTGCCAGGCTCGATGTCTCCGGGTACGTTCGGGAAGCACTTGAGGACCTGCGCAAGGAGGCTTCCGGCTCAGGCGAAGAGGCGGTCGTGGCGCGTGATTCGCTCAACCTGCTCTATCGGCTCGCGCGATGAGGATCGAGCGTATCTCTTTGAGAGACTTCCGCGGTGTCGACACCCTCGACGTCGAGTTCGACCCGTCGGGAGTCACGATCGTCGAGGGTCGCAACGAGATCGGCAAGACATCGATAGCCGACGCGTTCATACTACTGCTTGACTTCAAGGATTCGTCAGGCGGGAAGCCGATCAAGGACGTGCAGCCGATCGGTCGAGATGTAGGGCCGTTCGTCGAGGCGGAGTTGACTGTGGGGCCATATCGGCTCGTGTACCGCAAGCAGTGGCTGAGGGACAAGAAAACCGAGCTCGATATTGCCGGACCGCAGCGTGAGCAACTCGTCGGTGAGGATGCGCACAACCGGATGATCGAAATCCTTGATAGCGAGACCGACCCGGCGCTCTTCCGTGCGCTTCGCTACCAGCAGGGGGTCGCGATCTCACAGGCCGCTGTCGCGGAGGCGCCGAGCCTTGCCGCTGCGCTCGACGCCGCGTCGGGGGGTACAGGGACCGTCGGAGGAGGTGCACAGGATGCTCTGTTTGACCGCGTCGGGCAGGAGCGCCTGCGGTACTTCACGCCTGGCGGCACGGTGCTCGCGACCCGAAAGACCAGGGCCGCGCAGGTCGACGAGCTCCAGGTTGAGGTCGCCGCAGTCGAAGAAAGGATCCGCAAGCTCGAGGATGCAGCCGAGCGCCAGCATGGGATCGAGCGCGAGCTAGTCGATCTCAGAGCGCAGACGCCCACTGTCGCAGAGCAGATCAGCGACAGTACGAAAGCCGTCGAGGCAATCGAAGAAGTCGAGCGTCGAGTCGAGCGTGTGCAGCACGCGCACGAGCAAGCAGAATCTGCGCTCCGCGAGGCGACTATTGCGCGCGATACGCGCAAGGGCTTGATAGAGACCGCCACGTCCGCAGCGCAGACACTGGCCACTCTGGAGGCGGACATCGCCTCCACAGAGCCCGGGCTCGCCTCGGCGAACGCGGCCGTCGCGGATGCAGAGAACGCACACGCCGCAGCGAGCACCGCGGTCAAATCCGTCGAGCAGGAGGCCGCCGGACACAAACAGCTCCTCGAGCTGTTTGAAGTTCGGCTCGAACGGGATCAGTTCCGGGAGCGTCACGAACGCGTCGTCGCAGCCGAAGAGACCATTGAGGCGGCGGAGCGGTTTCTCGCCGGCTGTGCCGTCGATGATGTGCTGCTGCGCGAAATCGATGACGCCGCAGACAAGCTTGCCGTAGCGAAGGGCCGTGCAGAGACTGGCAAGCCTCATCTCGTGGTGGAGGCGCTAGAGCCCGTCCACATGATGGTCAACGGCAAGGATATAGACGCGGTGCCAGGGACCCCCATCGAGGAGATCGTCTCCACAGAGGTCGAGGCGATCATCGGCGACGTCGCACGTGTTGTCGTGTCGCGCCCGGAAGCCGCTGGCGAAGCCGAGGACGCGCTCGCGCAAGCCGAGCAGCGGCTTGCGGATGTTCTTAGTGCTGCCAGCGTCGCTTCCCACAGTGAGGCCCGCGAGGTCGTCCGCGAGCGCTCGCGACAAGAGACCGAGCGCGACAATGCAAGGCAGCGTCGAGCGGATGCTTTGCGTGATCTTGAGCCTGCCGAGCTTGCCGCGAAGCTCGGGCGGGCGGACGAGCGCCTCGGTGCGCTGGAGGTCGACCAAAGTCCCGACGCGGCAGATATCCACTCGTTCGAGGATGCCCGCACCCTCGCCCACGAGGCCGACGCTCACGTGCGAGACGCTCGGTCACTCGAGACCGACCGTCGGACGACCCTCACAGCAGCCCAGAGCGCTCTACGCGTCCTCGAGGACAAGGGTATCGAGCAGCGCACGCGTCTCAAGGACGCCGAGGCGGAGGCGAAACGCTCTGCCGATGAACTGGAGGAGCATCGCGTGGCGGTCACCGACGAGGACGTGGAGAAGGCCGTCGAGGAGGCTGAGGCGCGAGTCGCCGTGGTAGCCGGAGAATGCGCGACGGCAGAGAAGGAGCTCGCGGCGGGCGATCCTGAGACTGCGCGAGTGATGCTAGAGAACGCCCAGAAGCTGCAGGAGCGGCTTCTCGCCGACATCGGCGCTCGTGAGATCGAGAGCGCAAAGACCCGTACGCAGCTCGAGCTCGGGGGACACGAAGGGCTCTCCGGTCTCCTTGCCGACGCGCAAGCGAAACTCGAGGACCTGCAGCGCGACCTCGACTCTGAAAACCGGCGCGCCGCCGCAGTCCAACACCTCCACGTGATCCTGAGCGAGAAGAAGGAGCAGGCGCAGCAGACGTACATCGGCCCCTTCCGCGAGAAGGTCAACGCCTACGCCAGGATCCTCTACGGGCCCCAGGTCGACGTAGCGATTGACCACCGGGACTTCGCGGTCGCGAACCGTACGTTGAACGGCACTACTGTGCCGTTTGCCTCGCTGTCGAGTGGCGCCCGAGAGCAGCTCGCTGTGCTCGCCCGTCTCGCCTGTGGTGCACTCGTGAGCCCGCCGGCCAGTGACGGCACACCGGGAGGTGTGCCCGTCATCATCGACGACGCGCTCGGCTACTCCGACCCGGACCGGCTCGAGCAGGTCGGTGCTGCGCTCGGCGTTGCGGGCAAGGACTGCCAGGTGATCGTCCTGACCTGCGAGCCTGGTCGCTACCGCGGCGTGGGAGGCGCGAAGGTCATCTCACTCGGCTGACGCTCAACGCCCGCTTACCGTTTGGGTGTCTTGGATGGGACGCTCAAGGGCTCTCGGCGCTGAAGACTATCCACTCGGTACCGTTCGGGCTAATCATACGAGCGAGCACCGCTTTCAAGAAGACGAGTTAGGTGTAGGCCCGGTCCGAGTCCAATCCTGGATGCCCGGACACGCTCACGACAGGCACGGATGGCAGGCGAGATGGGACGGATGAATAGGCTTTGGAGGCAATCGGGGGCCCGGCCCACGACCCCAGCCACGACTGGTTCTGTAGCGGCGTCCCGCGACGAGAGCCCGGAAGCTCAGTCCAGCATCGAGGAGGAGGAGGTACACCGGGAGGCGAATCTCGGGATTCAAGCCAAAGAAGACCCGGCCGACCCGCTGCTCAACGCGCTCGATGACAGCGACCCTTGGGTACGCCTATCGGCAATCGAGGCGATGGGAGCGCGCCGTGACCCCCGTGACACGCCGCGTCTGCTGGGAGCGCTGAAAGATCCGAGTTCTGGCGTTCGCGTGTACGCGATCATCGCGTTGGCGGACAGGCTCAGCCCAGATATGCGCGAGCAGCTCCTTGAAGCCACCGGGGACAGCGACGAGACCGTGCGCAGCCGGGCGATCGCCGCCATCGCATCGTTTGGTGAGCAGCGCGACACGCCGCGTCTTCTGGGAGCCCTGAAAGATCCGAACTCGGGCCGAGAAGCCCGCTCAGGCGGCGAGAAGCATGAATCGCTCGCCGGCGACCCTGAGCCGGGCCTGACCTTCGAGGGGCGCTTTGACCGCTTGCAGGAGTTGATCGGCATCACAACCGGGTCTACTCGGGGTCGAAGAGGGAGGCGCCACGCCTCCGCCTCACCGCACTACTGCTGGAGACCGGCCGGTGTCGCAGTCGAGGTGGCCGGGCGGACCTTGCGTGGATTCGTCTATGTCGGCCAGCACCTTGGGCCCGTCGATTCGCACACGTGGATTGACATCGAGCCAGCGTTGATCGACCCGACTCTGCCTGTCGCGGCGACGGGTGCACAGAGCCCGCCAAGACATGTGTGGCCCATCGCATACGAAAAGCTCACCTCATCGGAGCGCGCCGGATACCTCGACTGGCTGGCAGGGGGCCGCACAGACGAGCGCGTGGAGTCCTTCTACCTCGAGCTGTTCCTGGCTGGACTCGAGCGGCGCACGCTGATTGATGCCAAGCAATCGACGGATACGCGCGCCGAAGGCGCCGCGATTGAGGCGGAGATCGAACGGCTGATCGGTCATTACCCAGAGCAGCACGGAATCATCTCTCGCGCGATATCCCTTCTCGAGCTTCTCCGGATGCCAATGCTCGAACGTCAAGCAGCGACGCTCGCGCCTCCTACATGTGCCTCGCGCACATGGGAGCCACCCCTCGAGTTGCGACTCGGCCTAGGTGCGCTTGCCAAGACGGGCCAACCTCTTCCCACCGAGTGGGCCTTGAGTTGGCTGCAGTGCAGCCCCGAGGCGTACCTACGCACGCCCGCTAGGCGTTGCCCTGATGAGTTCGCCCGTCTCTTCCGCACCCGCTATGTCGAGCGCTACAAGCAGGGACTAAAGCTGCGACCGCTCAAGCAGCCCATCGTCGTCCGGCACTATCAATTCAATGCCGGACTGCCACGTGAAAACCTCCATCGTGAGAGCGCCCTTCCGGACGTGGTTTCTGCCGACTATCTCGTGAATGCCCTGCGCGGACTTGGTGGTACATGCTCGGATGAGCTCGCTGCGTACAGCCGCTACCTCGGACGCCACCCGCAAGCGCGTACCGACCTCCGAGCTCTCGCGCTCCTTCCTCGCGAGCTGCTCGATGACCACGCGTTCCCTGTCCTTGTCGATCTAGGACGCCTGACTGATTCATTGGTCGATGATCGGTGTGTCAAGGTTCCGGCCGCGGACTTGATCCACCTGCTGCCCGCAGTGGACGGCAAGGTGCCAAAGAAGGACGCGGTTGCGGTTGCGCGACTCCTCGCGCTGCTCGATGTCGGAATGGAGCCGGACGTTCGTTTCGGCGGACCGCCACCAGCCGTGGGCCACGCAGTGGTGCTCTTCCGACTCGAGCCGCATGCTCCCGATGCCCCATCGTCGGCGTATGTCGCTGCGACTGTATTGCTCGACATGGCGACTGCAGTCGCGTGGGCCGACGGCTCTGCGAGCAAGGATGAGGAGCGCGCGCTCGTGACCCAAGCGTCCCAAGCGCCCGGTATTGAGAAACACGAGCGCGCGCGGCTTGCCGCACATCTCGATTGGCTACTCACCGAACCGTCGACACTGCGGGGGATCAAGGATCGTTGTGCCCGACTTAGTGAAACGCAGCGCAACCAGGCTGCGGGAGCGCTTGTAGCGATCGCGGGTGCTGACGGTCGCATTAGTCCCAAAGAGGTGCGGGTCCTGGCAAGGATATTTGATGCGTTGAGGCTGGAAGAGTCCTCTCTATATGAGCAGTTGCACGCCATCGCGGCAGCACCTGCGAGTGGTCCCGTCACCGTGCGGTCGGCTGAACCGGTAGATCCCGAGTATGCGCTCCCACTGTCTGCACCAACTCGTGAGCTGTGTCTCGACCGAGATCTCATCGACGCCAAGCTCGCAGAGACCGCCGGGGTGACGATGTTGCTTGCAAACATCTTCACCGAGGCCGCGCCATCACCCTCGCCGCAAAGTCTTACCAGTCAGGGAAGTCTCGATCCGGTGCACATGCGCTTTGTCCATGCGCTAGGTGAACGTCCACAGTGGAGCAGGGATGACATTGACGCGGTTGCGAGTGAGCTGAACCTAATGCCGGACGGAGCACTCGATGCGATCAACGATGCCGCCTTCGAGCTCGCTAATGCTCCACTATGGCACGGAGAGGATCCTCTCGAAATCGATGCCGAAGTCCTGGAGGAACTACTGAAATGAACGAGGAGACGCGCATTCGCCCTCGAGAGCGAGACACGATCCTCCAGGCCCTCGGGTCTGGCGTTGTGCCGCGGACAGGTCAACATCACATACAGGTGGGCCGATCTGCAGAGCTGGGGGCCCTGCTTCGAGATATCGAACGCATTGCTGATGGAGGATCGGCGTTTCGTCTTGTTATCGGCGAGTACGGAGCGGGCAAGACCTTCTTTCTCAACCTGGTTCGATCGATCGCACTCGAGAAGCGACTCGTCACGGCTCATGCCGATCTCAATCCAGATAGGCGTCTTCACGCCACTGGTGGGCAAGCTCGTGCGCTGTATCAGGAGCTCACAGCAAATCTCGCGACTCGATCACGACCGGACGGCAACGGGCTTCCGAATCTAGTCGAGCGGTTCGTGACGTCAGCACTCACTGAGGCTACTGACGACGGGCGATCTCCATCAGCGGTCATTGCCGAACGGCTCAATCGCCTCACGGAGCATGTTGGCGGCTACGACTTCGCTCAGGTCATCGATGCCTACTGGCGCGGGCACGATACCGGTGACGAGCAGCTCAAGCATGCTGCGCTCCGTTGGCTGCGCGGAGAGTTCCACACCAAGACCGATGCTCGTCAGGCGCTGGGGGTACGAACGATCGTCGACGATGCAAATGCATACGATCACCTCAAGCTACTCGGACTGTTCGCCAGACTTGCGGGCTTCAACGGCCTGCTGGTGATCCTCGATGAGCTCGTGAACCTCTACAAGCTTGGCAGCGGACGCGCCCGAGCCTCGAACTACGAGCAGATCCTACGCATCCTCAACGATACTCTCGGACAGGCCCAGGACATTGGGTTCGTCATGGCGGGAACGCCCGATTTCCTGCTCGACGCACGGAAGGGGCTATATAGCTATCCGGCGCTTCAGACCCGTCTGGCTGAGAATCCGTTTGCGACGGGCGGACTTGTTGATTACACGGGGCCCGTTATACACCTGGCGAACCTGACCCAAGAGGATCTCTTTTTGCTGCTGCGAAAGATCTGTTGTGTGCAAGCAAGTGGATCAGAGGAAAAAGCACCTTTCCCGGACGAGGGGATAGAAGCATTCATGAAGCATTGCTCCGAGCGCGTGGGCGATGCATATTTCCGCACTCCTCGCAGCACTATCAAGGCCTTCGTAAGCCTGCTTGCCGTGCTCGAACAGAATCCCGGCGTCCGCTGGCAGAAGCTTGTCGAGGAAGCGGAGCTCGAAGCGGAATCCAATCCCGACCTTGAGCCACTCGACGCCGATGGGCATCAAGCCACTCCGGATGACGATGAGCTCAGTACCTTCCAGCTCTGACGCGGAGCACGCGTCCAACTCGTCGAGTTTTCACCATCTGCATCCCGCAGTCCAGCGCTGGGTCTACACCCAAGGATGGCAGGCACTGCGGAAGATTCAGGAGGACGCGATTACTGCGATCCTGGACGAGCCAAGCGATCTAATCTTGGCTGCCGCGACGGCAGCAGGCAAGACAGAGGCTGTGTTCCTTCCGGTCTGCTCTCGCCTTGCCGGAGAGGAGACTGACAGCAGCGTCCGCGTGCTCGCCGTGAGCCCGCTGCGGGCGCTTATCAACGATCAAAGTCAGCGACTGGAGTCCCTAGCGGAAGCTATCGGAAGCACGCTTACGCCGTGGCACGGAGATATCCCAGCGAGTCGAAAGCGGCGGCTACTCGCCCATCCTCGCGGAATCTTGATGATCACCCCAGAGTCGCTGGAGGCAATGTTCATACTTCACGGCACTCACCTGCGTCACCTGTTTGGGGACCTGCGCTACGTCGTCGTGGACGAGCTCCACTCGTTCATTGGATCCGAGCGTGGACGTCAACTCCAGAGTCTGCTCCAGCGCATTGAGCTCGTTCTGCGCCGTTCCGTCCCCAGGATCGCGCTGAGCGCGACGCTCGGGGATATGAATCTCGCCAGCGAGTTCTTGCGCCCCGGCGGCGGCATCCGTGTACGGCGCATCATCTCCGATCGAGACCCCCGAGAATTGCGAATACAGCTACGCGGCTACGAGATTGGTGCCGATGGGGATGGGGATGGGATTACCAGGATCGGCGAGGATCTCTTCCGGGCACTTCGTGGGACGGACAATCTGGTCTTTGCAAACACCCGCGCCGATGTCGAGCTGTTGGCGGACTCATTGCGCCGCCGCTGCGAGACAGATCGACTTCCGAATGAGTTTTTCCCTCACCATGGCTCGCTATCACGCGAACTGCGGGAGGATGTCGAGCGACAGTTGAACGATACGACAAGGCCGACTACTGCGATCTGCACCTCGACGCTCGAGCTTGGAATCGACGTGGGTAGCGTCAGCAGCATTGGTCAAGTCGGCACGCCACACTCAGTTGCTGCCCTTCGCCAGCGTCTCGGTCGCTGTGGCCGTCGCCCAGAGGACCCATCCATCTTGAGGATCTACGTACGCGAGCACGAGCTAACCTCGCGCACGCCGCCACAAGACGAGCTGCGACCAGAGGTCGTCCAAGCCATCGCGGTGGTATCCCTCCTACTTGAACGCTGGTACGAGCCGCCGGTCTCTGGTGCTCTCCATCTCTCGACGCTCGTCCAGCAGGTTCTGTCCGTGATCGCACAATATGGGGGCATACGCACGCGTGAGGCGTGGCGCGCACTCTGCGAGCACGGGCCGTTCCGAGACGTGGACGCGCACACGTTCGGGATGCTGCTGCGCGATCTTGCCGGCCATGAGCTTATCCAGCAGGCCGGCGATGGCACCATCATCCTTGGGGTCGCTGGTGAGCGTCTCGTCGACCACTACACATTCTATGCGGCGTTCTCGACACCAATCGAATATCGCCTGATCGCCGGTGCCGAGACCTTGGGCACCCTTCCGGCGATGTTTCCCCTGACGACCGAGGCACATATCATCTTTGGAGGGCGGCGCTGGCGCATCGTAGCGATCGATGAGTCTGCACGGACCATCCATGTTGAGCCGGCACCCGGCGGCCGTGCTCCCTGGTTCATTGGTTCGGGCGGGCTCGTACACGACCTCGTCCGGACGCGTATGCGTGAGGTCTACCTCGCCGAGGAGGTCCCGCGTTACCTCGATCCGAGCGCACACGACATGCTCACCCAAGGCAGAGATGCCTTCAGGCGATTCGCATTGGACGAGCGAATGGCGTTCCAGCACAGCGACAAGCTTCTACTGTTTCTATGGGCGGGTGACCGTGTGCTCGCCACGGTGACGCTCCACCTTCGTTCACAGGGTATCGCCGTCGATCCCGATGGGCTCGCTTTGGCCATACGTGGAACCACCGAGGAAGGCGTCATGAACGCCTTGCGCACACTCGTTGAGGACTCGTGCGATGCCGTTGCGCTGGCTCGGCTCGTGGACGCCAAGGAGAGCGAGAAGCACCATGTCTTCTTGGGCTCAGAGCTTCTGGCACGCGACTATGCTTCGTCGATGCTCGATGTCGAGGGTGCGCGACGAACGGTCCGCGCGATCCTCGAGCAGCAGCTAGGCCGCAAAGACTCCTCGCAAGCCATGCCCGCCCCGACGGATGAGGGCTGAACTGTGCAAGGACGAGAACCGCCATCACGATTCCATCTGGGCTGCCGAAGCCGGTGCGGCGGTACTCTGCCGAGGCTGTGGGACTGTTTGGTTGGCGCAGACGGCACGGGGCCAGTTGGCTTGCGTGGCCGACACTGAGCTCGGGGGGCGGCGGTCAGATCAAGACTGCCGGCGTCTATTACCACAAGCATGTATGAATCTTCGCCTTCTCACGGCTCATCCCTCTGAATTGGAGCCCGCTCTCGCGCGCGAGCTCGCCTCGCTGCGCGAACAGGATTCGCTGGCGCCGATCTCGATCCTCGTCGGCGGCTCGCTCCTGCGCCCTTATCTGCGTCGGCGGCTTGCCGAACTCAGCGGCGGCCACATCAACGTCCATCTGCTGACGCCCGCCGAGATGGGCCTCCGCCTGGCCGAGCCGCGCCTGATCGCCGCTGGTCGGCGACCGCTTGCGCCGCTCGCCGATCGTGCGCTCGTACACGAGGTCGCACGCGAGGCCGGCGGCTATTTCGCCCCCGTCAAGGATGCGCCCGGGTTCGCCGAGGTGCTGGGGCGGCTGTTCCGCGAGCTCCGCGGAGCGCTGATCTCAAGCGCCGCGCTCTCCGGCGCGGTCGGGGAGGACGGGCATCCCAAGCACGCCGAGCTGGCCGCTCTGTACGCGCGCTACTGCGAGGCGCGCGCCCCGTTCTATGACGGCGAGGACTGCATCGCCGCGCTCGAGCCTGAGGACGGCGGGGATCTTGCGACCCTCGTTTTCTGGGTATGGCAGATGCAGCCGACTCTGCGCTGCGCGCTCGAGCACCTCGCTGATCGAGCCCCGGTCACCGTGCTCCTCCCGCAGACCGGGACGAAGGCCGACAGCGTGCACGCAGAGCTTCGGGCCTGGCTCGACGCGCACGACGCGGAGAGAGTCGAGCACGCATGCTCCGGGGGCGAGGACACGGCGCTTTCGCATATGCAGCGCCGCCTCTTTGGCGAGGACGAGAAGGCAGCGCCCGACGCGACGGTTCGCCTGCTCTCGGCGCCGGACCCCAATCGCGAGGCGCGCGAGGCGGTCCGCGCCTGCCTTGGCTGGGCACGCGCGGGCATCCCGCTCTACGACATCGCGATCGTCTGCCGTAACCCCGACACCTATCGGCAGTCGGTGGAGAGCGCGTGCCGCGAGGCGGGGATCGCGCTGTACATCCACTCGGGCACGCACATCACCGAGCGTCCGCTGGGACGCCAGGCGCTCGCGCTGCTCGAGCTGATCGACTCCGACCTTCCCCGGGCGGCGCTGATGGAGCTCCTCACCGAGCTGCGGCTGCCGGACGCGACGTGGGAGCGCCTGGGCGGCATCCTCTCCGCGACGTGGGATTCGATCTCACGCAAGGCCGGTGTGGTGCGGGGGCTCGAGCAGTGGCGCGAGCGGCTCTCGCTCTACATCGAGGGCCAGCGCGGGTATGAGCAGGAGCAGGGGGACGAGCAGGAAGAAGCGGCGAGCCACACGCATGAGCGCGTGGATGCCGCGAGCTCGCTGCTGCGGTTTGTCGAGGAGCTCGCGGAGCGATTCGCCGCCCGCCCTGAGTCCGCGACGTGGAGCGTGCATATCGCCTACCTCGGCTCGCTCCTTGGTGATTACGTCAAGGGATCCGAGCAGCTGGTCGAGTCGCTTGAGGCGCTCGGCGAGCTCGACATGCTCGGCGAACGTGTGTCGTTCGATCGGTTCCGGGCCGCCGTCGCGGCGACGATAGAAGGGCTGAGAGTCGAGGACGTCACCGACCAGCGGCCGGCGGCGTTCGCGCGCCGCGGCGTGAACCTGCTCGACGTCAACTCGCTGCGGCACCTGCGGTTCGGCGCCGTTGTGGTGCTGGGGCTGACCGAGCGCGCTTTCCCGCCGCCAGCGCGGCAGGACCCGCTACTGCTCGATCAGGAACGCGAGTCGCTCGCGGGCCTACACGGCTGGGAGCTGCCGCTGCGCGCCCATGGCGCCGACCCCGAGCCGCTGCAGTTCGCGATGGCCGTGTGTGCGGCGCGCGAGCGGCTGGTGCTGAGCTTCGCGCGTGCCGAGGAGTCGGGTGGCCGCGCGAAGCTGCCCTCGAGCTTCTTCCGCGCGGCTGCCCAGGCACTGACCGGCGAGCGGGTGACCGCCGATGAGGTCGACTTGCTCGATGGCCGCTTCTTCGAGCGTGCCGGTGCGAGCCGGATCGGAGCGAGCACCCTCGATGGGGCGTTCAGCGCGGAGGACTACGACCGCACGCTGCTCGAGAAGGACCGCCCCCTCGCGCTGGGAGCGCTGAGTCGCGCCAGGCCCGCATTCGCGCGCTCGCGCTCGCTCTCCGTCGCACGCCATTGGACGAGGACCCTCACCCCCTACGACGGGGCGCTGGGCTCCGGCGAGACATTGGAGCTGCTCGCCAGCACGTGGGGCGAGCAGCACGCGCTCTCCCCGACAGGGCTCGAGGGCTACGCGACCTGCCCCTACCGGTTCTTCCTCGAGCACGTCCTAGGCATACGCTCGGTGGAAGAGCCCGAGGAAGTCGAGCGCATCAGCGCCGCGGACAGGGGAACGCTCATCCACGCTGTCCTGCGGCGCTTCCTCGACGGAGCTAGCCCGCAGCGACCAGCCGAGCGCGATCATGCGGCACAGCTCAAGGAGCTGATGGCGATCGCCACCGAGGAGTGCGACTCGGTCGAGCAGCGAGGGCTCACCGGCTACCCGCTGCTGTGGCGCCACGACCGCGAAGAGATCCTCGCCGACCTCGCGGGCTGGTATCAAGCCGAGCTCGAGGACCCCGACCGCCCGCTGTATGACGAGGCGGACTTCGAGGTCCGCTTCGGCCCCGCACGCCCGGGCGAGCAGACCGGGCGCCTCTCGCGCGATCAGCCGATCATGCTCGACCTCGGCGGCACCCATGTGGTTCTGCAGGGGCGGGTGGACCGGCTGGAATGGCGTGCCCGCGAGCGCTTCCGGGTGATCGACTACAAGACCGGGAGCTCCCGCGGACGGCCCAAGGACAACGCGCTGGGCGGCGGCAGGTCGCTGCAGCTGCCGCTGTACATGATCGCCGCCGCCGAGCTGCTCGCGATCCCGACCGAGCGCGGCTCGGCGCAGTACTTCTACTCCAGCCGCAGGGGCGGCTTTCGGCGCGCGCGCTTCGACGGTGCCGAGCTCGGCGACGACCGCGACGGCGTGCGGGGACTGCTGCGCGAGCTGGTGCAGGGTATGCGCGCTGGCGACTTTCACCCCGAGCCCAGTGATGGCGCGTGCAGGTACTGCGACTTCGACAGCGTCTGCGACGCGGCTCGTAAAGCAACGCTCGAGCGCAAGGGCGGCGATCGGCGCGTCGAGCGGTTTCTCCAGCGTGGCGAGGAGTACCCGTGAGCGAGATGTTCGTGCCGGCGGATGAGGCGACGCGCGAGGAGATCCGCACGCAGATCGACATGAGTATGTGCGTCGAGGCCGGCGCGGGCACCGGCAAGACGACTGTCCTGGTCGACCGTGTCGTGGAACTCCTCAGCCGAGGGCCCCACGGCGTGGACGACATCGCAGTGATGACGTTCACCGACGCCGCCGCCGCCGAGCTCGCCGCACGCGTGCGCGAGAAACTCGAGACTGCACTTGCGGCGTCCAGCGAGCCGAGTGAGCGAACACGCCTGGAGAACGCGCTGCTCGGGCTCTACCGCGCGCAGATCGCGACGATCCACGCGTTCGCGACGAACATCCTTCGCGAGCGGCCGGTGGAGGCACGGCTGGATCCACGCTTCACCGTGCTCGATCCGCTCGGCGCCGCTCAGCGCTTTGACGAGTCGTGGCGAGAATGGCTCGATGAGACGCTCGCGAGCGAGGTACCGCAGATCTCGACCGCGATCAACCGCGGCCTTGACGTCAAGCAGATGCGGGTGATCGCCGAGGCGGTGCATGCCCACCGCTACCTGCTGCCGCTCACCCACCAAGCGCCGTCCAGCCCGGACATCGACGGGTTCGCGGCAATGCTCGAGCAGTGCGCCGCAGAGCTCGATCAGCTGCGCTCCAGTTGCATCGAGGAGAGCGACGGCGCACATGAGAACGCGGGCGAGCTCATCGAGTTCGCCGCGCAGTACCGCGACGCGCAGCCCAGCGAACGCGAGCGCCTCATCATGTTCCGCGCGCCGCAGCCAAAACTGAACGTCGGCAAGCAGGGCAACTGGCAGCCGGCGGCCGACTGTGCCCGGACCAAGGAGCTGCTGCGCGACTATCGCGAGCACCTCCAGGAGATCGGGGATTCGCTGCGGCTCGACGCGCTCGCCGGTGTCCTTCCGCTGATCGAGGCGTTCGTCCGCGATCACGAGCACAAGCGGCGTGCAGACGGAGAGGCCGAATACGACGACCTGCTCATCTGGGCGCGCAACCTCCTGCGCGACGACCTCGAGGTCAGGAGCTACTTCCAGGAACGG
>Ga0116217_10003612_pt1 | contig 13981 bp, 11 predicted proteins | sample Sb_taG_6_FD_89697 | JGI IMG/M metagenome (GOLD analysis project Ga0116217, IMG submission 89697) | Peat soil microbial communities from Weissenstadt, Germany - Sb_50d_4_PS metaG | ecosystem: Environmental > Terrestrial > Soil > Wetlands > Peat | place: Germany: Weissenstadt | collected 2010-09-21 | reverse complement strand
TGGCGAGCGCGGCGCGCCCCTCGTCTACCATGTCGCCCAACAGGTTTTGCACGGAGGTTTCGGTAACGTCGACGAAAGGGATCAATATCGGGCGCACAAATTCATGGATGGTTTCTGCGGCCAGCATGCCGGCCGCGGAGAAGACTCCGGAAACAGGGGTTATCAAAACGCGACGAATACCGAGCAGCCGCGCCACGTCGACCGCATGCAGTGGTCCTCCACCTCCAAAAGCCATCAACACCATGTCACGGGGGTCCTTGCCCCGCTCGATAGTAACGGCGCGTATTGCGCGCGCCATATTGACGTTGGCGACTTGGCGGATGCCGTGTGCGGCATCATCCACGCTGAGCTGCAGGGGACGGGCGACATGTTCCTCTACCGCTCTCTTCGAAAGCGCAGCGTTGACCGGGAGCGAGCCACCGGCAAGCGAATGCGGATTGAGAAAACCGAGAACCATGTTCGCATCCGTGACCGTCGGCTGCTGCGTACCACGCCCGTAGCACGCCGGACCCGGATCACCTCCCGCGCTTTCCGGCCCAACCACCAGGAGCCCACCGGCGTCGATGCGCGCAATGGAGCCGCCGCCTGAACCGACTTCGGCAATGTCGATTGCCGGAACCTTCAGCATGTAGCCTGCGCCTTTGACGAAGCGGGAGGGCGCGGAAATTCCGTCGCGAAATTCGTATTCGGTGATGACCTGCGGCTCACCACCTTGCACAATCGCGGCCTTTGCGGTCGTCCCGCCCATGTCGAAAACGATGAGATCCTTTGCTCCGATCTCGCTTCCAAGTCGAGCGGCACCGATAACGCCACCGGCGGGCCCGGAGCCAACCGCAAAAACCGGGCGATCTCTCGCGGCAGCGATACCGATCATCCCACCATTGGAGGCCATGACCTGCACCGGCGCCGTTACGCCGATGTCGCGGAGGCGCTCGGCCAACTTTGAAAGATAGCCCCGCATCGTCGGCAACAGATAGGCGTTCACCACGGCGGTCGAGGTGCGTTCATATTCCTTGATCTCCGGCAGTACTTCACATGAGGCCGTTACGAGAAGGGATGGCGCGCACTCGCGCAGAATTGCCATAGCGCGACGCTCGTGCGCATCGTTCGCATAGGAATTGATGAAACACACCGCTACGGCCACCACTTGCTCGGCAAGGAAAGTCGCCGCGGCCTCGCGTACCGTGGTCTCGTCTAACGGCGTTACTACGCTGGCATCGGCCGCAATCCGCTCCGTTGCCTCCAAGCGCCACCGTCGAGGCACCAGCGGCTCGGGCTTGCGCCAGCCCAGCTGGAACATGCCAGGTGTACGGATACGACCGATCTCCAGCACGTCACGGAAGCCGCGTGTCGTTAAAAGTCCTGTTCGCGCTCCGATCTTCTGCAGGATGGCATTCGACGCCACTGTCGTACCGTGAACGACCTCAGCGACTTCGCTTGGATCGAGACCGGCTTCCGCGAGCACCGCCGCGACGCCCGTCGCCGCACCCTCACCAGGATCGAGCGGCGTCGTCGTTGTCTTATTCACGTAAATTTGGCCGTCGGGGAGAGCAAGAACAATATCTGTGAAGGTTCCGCCGACGTCGACCCCGATCCGCGCCGAACAATTCTTGCGTGGCAACTCTTTCCCCTTTGGAGCGATCTTCGTTCCGATAACGCAAATTATCGGAAGTGATAAATCGCTCACTAAGCTGTCCAGCCCATTGCAAAATGGACGTCAGGCTTTCTTCATTGCAAGTGCGTCGCGCACGCGCTCCGGCGTCAATGGGTATCGCGTGAGCCTGACACCGGTTGCATCGAAGAACGCATTGGCAATCGCTGCCCCCGCGGCGCCCATCACCTCTTCGCCGGCTCCCGTCGAAGGCTCGTTGATCCTTTGAACGACGACCGGCGTACAGTTCGGGTGCTCCGCAAAGCGCAGAACCGGGTAACTCACCCAGTCGACGCTGGTGACACCCGTGCTGTCGAAGGTCACCTCTTCTTTCAGCATCCGGCTCGTGGCTTGGATCATCATGCCGACGATCTGGTTTTCGACCAGGGCCGGATTCACGGCCAAGCCGCAGTCGAGCGCTCCGTACAGCTGTTTGGCGACGATAATGCCGGTGCGCCTGTCCACTTCGATATCGGCCACAGCAGCGCCGTACGACACGTGGTGCGTCCCGACGGCAATACCTCTGCCGGTCACGACGTCGGCACCCGACAACTGCGAAGCGGCAACCCGCGGCGTCCAGCCGGCCGCCTTGGCGGCCGCTTCCAGCACGCCGAGCCAACGGTTGTCGCCCATGTTTTTGCGCCGGAACTCCAACGGATCCGTTTTCGCCGCATGCGCCAGGTCGTCGATCGTCTGTTCCGATGCGAATGACAGCGCCATGTCGAGCGGCGACCGCAACGGCGAGCCTTTGAGTAGCCCGATCATCGGAATTGCATGGCTGACGACGCGGCGGTTCGGCACGCGATACATCGAACCGGTGCTGATCCGATTGACGACGATCGAGAAAGAGCCGGCGGTCCGTTCCGCCGGAGCCGTCTGCATCGCCAGTTCGGTCGAGGTTTCGTTCACGTGCCAGCCGTGCTGCCAGCCGTCGTAGGTGTAGGCAACGATCCTTCCTTCGGCATCGATGCTGGCGCGCACCTGTGCCACCTGCGCTGGGCCGTAATTGTCCCAGCCGAGTTCGTCCCAGCGCATGAACTGGACGCGCACGGGCCGCCCTACAGCCTGCGACATGATCGCGGCGGCTTGCGGCGCGTCCTCATAGCAGCTGTGGCCGTAGGTGCCGGAGCCCTCATAGTACTGCACCCGAACGCGGTCGGCCGGCATGTCAAGCAGCGTGGCGAGCATCTTCCGCGACGCGTAGATGTCCTGGGTCGAGCACAGCACGAGCGCCTGATCCGGCCCCACGTCCGCGATCGCGCAGTTTGGACCGAACGGCGCGTGGGCCTGGTATGGGGAAAAGTAGGTCGCCGACGACACGTAGGTAGCTTTGCCAAAGGCGCCCCCCGGATCCCCGATGTCCACCACAACGGTATCGGTGGACTTCGTGGTGCGCAGCACCTCCGGCAACTTCGTCATGTTCGGAAGCGAGGGCGTCTCCTGCCACTGGACCTTAAGCTGCTGTGCGGCGCGCACCGCATCCCACTCGCTCTCGGCCACCACGCCGACAAAGTCGCCGCGGCGCACGATCCGTGCTCCCGCGAAATCCTTGATCGAGGCTTCGTCGATGGCGAGCGGCGCAGCGCGAGTGCCGTAGGCACGCTGGCCGCGCGGCCGCACCACCCGGCCGTGCAGCATGTTGGCAACACGCACGTGCTGCATGTGCGTGTAGGTGCCGTCGACCTTGGCCGGCATATCCACCCGCGGCACGCGCGTACCAACGAGTTTGTACTCGCTCGCGGGCTTGCGCGGCGCTGTGCCGGTGAACTTGATATCGAAAGGCCTGTCGCCGACCAACTCGCCATAGCTCGCCGAGCGGTTCGGCTCGCCATCGATCGACACCACCCCGCGCGCGACGACCAGGCTGCCGATTTGGACACCGAGGCGTTGCGAGGCTTTTTGCAGGAGCGCCAATCGGGCCTCTGCCGCCGCCGCCCGCACCTGCGGCCCGCCGCGCTCGATCGAAGAGCTAGAACTAGTGGCGCCCTGTTCGGGCGTCACGTTGGTGTCGAGGCGCACGCTCGAAAGCTGGCTCATGTCCAGGTCGAGCTCTTCACCGGCAATCTGCAGCAGGCCCGTTGTGTTGCCCTGCCCCAACTCGCACTTGCCGAAATAAAGCGTTGCGGTGTTGTCGGCGTGAATTGCGATCCAGGTATCGACGGCATTGGGATCCGGCGGTCCAGCGACGCCTCCCCGCGCGCGACCTGCCGGTGCGGCCACCCCAGGTCCACCGGCGAGACTGAAGCCGACGATCAGCGCGCCGCCGGCCTTCAGAAGGCCCCGGCGGGACAGCGGCAGGTTCCGCTCGGGCGCATTCATGGGGTGCCTCCCGATATGGTCCGCGACGCCACCTGGATCGCCTTCATGATCCTCGGATAGGTCCCGCAGCGGCAGAGGTGACCGTTCATCGTGCGGCGAATGTCGGCTTCGCTCGGCTTGGGATTGTTGGCCAGCAGCTCGGCGCCCTTGATAGTCATACCATTGTAGCAATAGCCGCAGTGAAGAGCCTGCTCATCGACGAATGCCTGCTGCAACGGATGCAGCGCCGGAGCCTCCTTGAGGCCGTTCTTGCGTGCATACCAAGCCGGCAGGCCCTCAAGTGTCGTGATGGCGCGATCGGCCACCGTTTCGACCGGCGTGACGCAGGAACGGATTTCCTTGTCGTCGGCGAGGACCGAGCAGGATCCGCACTGCGCCAAGCCGCAGCCGAAGCGCGGACCGTGCAGATGCAATTCGTTCGTCAGAACGTAGAGCAACGGCGTGTCCGGGTTCGCGGCAACGGGCCACGCCTGGCCGTTGACGGTTATCTTGAGATTGCTTGCCACGCCCTACCTCCGGCTGGATCTCGTTCAAGGACAAACGATGCCTCAAGCGTAGCCAGCGAAGTGAGGCGCCACAATGGGTGGGTTCAACGCGCTTCTCGGAAGTATCCGGGCGCCGGCGTGTACGACTTACTTCCGATAGCCACCGTATTCGGAACCTATTTCGGTGAATCACAGGATCTGTTATTTTGGATTGCGCCTCGATGACTATCGCCAATCACACGAAGAAGTTCCTGTTATCCGGTTGGTCGCTGGTTCGAATCCGGCCCGTGGAGCCATTTTCTTCACTCTACCGTCCGTCCATAACGCGGTAGTTGAGATCTGATCGCCGCCTAATATGGGCGGTCGAATTGTTCGAGCTTCGACACCCGCCGCCGCGAGGATACCAAACTGCCGGCTCACCTAATCTATATCATAGTAACGAGCCTCAATTTCAGCTTAGAGTAGAATAGCCATCGATCATTGAAACGGGCTGTACGCAAAAAGCTCAGGACTATCAGGAGTGGATTATCATGGCCGAGCAGGGATCGATGATCGCGCAAGTGCTCAGTCGCGACTTCATGATCCAACAACTCGAAGACGTCGAGAAACAGCTGCAGAAAGACGTCGTTGAGAACCGCAAAGGCGGCCACGACGAGGCCGCTGATCTGGATACGGCCGATTATGCAGCCGCCCACGATCACGTCGCAATCGTGCTGGCGCAGGAAAAGGCCGTATCGTCCGGCCAGCACGGTTTCGTGCCGGCGCCACCGAGCCGCAGAGGAAGAGAATCCGCTCCGCCGCTCGATGACTTCGTGTTCCTAAGCCGCGATCCGATCGTCAGCCTTACCCAGAGCGCGCTCGAGTTTTATTTCGATCACCCCGACAGCAAGGACAAAGTCGTCCAGGAGGAAATGCCCGATGTCAGGCGGCGCGGTGCCAAAGGCGACGTGCCCATGATCACCGACAGGCACCTGCCGGGCGTAACGGCGCGGCGCAGCTCGAACCGGCGGCTGCTCGATCAGTTCTCCATCACCGATCCGGGTTGGGTCAGTTCGTTGGTCGCGATGGGCGTACGCTGGCTGCGCAAGCGTCACGCGTTTAACCCCACTCCGCCGCAGCCGGCGCAGATCGGGAACCGGGCGCGCGTCATTCTGGTGGGCGATTGGGGAACGGGAATTCCACGTGCGCAACGCGTCGGCACCGCAATGCGCAGGGCCGTCGAGCAGGGCGTGCGCGACAACCGCGATGTGCAGGTTATTCACCTCGGCGACGTCTACTACTCCGGTTGGAAGTTCGAATATCAGAACCGCTTTCTGCCGCATTGGCCGGTCAAACCCGAGGAAGCGGACAAGATCGGCTCGTGGTCCCTAAACGGCAATCACGACATGTATTCGGGCGGTCACGCCTATTTCGAGTATTTGCTGAAAGACGCGCGGTTTGGCAAACAAAACCAGTCGAGTTTTTTTCGCCTCTATAACCAAAATTGGCAGTTGCTGGGTCTCGATACGGCTTGGGACGACAATGGCTTGAAGGATCCGCAAGGCAGCTGGGTCAAGCAAGTGGTCGATCAGAATAAGCAGAAGACGATCCTGCTCACGCACCATCAGTTGTTCAGCGCCTACGAGGACGGTCCCGATATGGGAAAGGTACTCGGTCAGAAGCTCGGTCCTGTCCTCGACAACAACCAAATCCACACCTGGTTCTGGGGACATGAGCATCGCTTCATCATCTACGGCCCGTCGATCAACGTGCAAAATGCCCGCCTGATCGGCCATGGCGGCGTCCCCGTCTACATGACGCACGCCGTCGGCGACCCTTACATCAAGCCGGCGGTCTTCGAGGATCGTCGCTTTATTCCGCCGGGCGGTCTCGAACGCTGGGCGATGTTCGGATTCGTCATTCTGGATTTCGAGGATTCCCGGATCAATGCAAGCTACGTCGATGAGACCGGATTCACGGTCAAAACCGAGACGATTGTGTAGGAGGCAAGCCGTGCCCGCCAAAGTCAGCGCACCGAACGCAGCGCGGAAGGCAATGCAACTCATCCGCAAGGGAGACCTCTCCGGGGCCGCAGCCGCAGTGCGGTCGATACCGCCCCGACATCAAGTCCTCACCCCCTCGGCGCGTGCTGAACTGAAGCTGATTAGACGAAACGTCGATGGCCTGTTGAAGGACGAGTTTTCGGCAAAGACAAAGAAGCGTCGCGCTTTGCTCGAACTCCGCCGGGCCATATTAAATTGGCTGGCTCCACGGCCTCGACGCCGTGTGCTACGTAAAAAGAAAGGCGGCGGAGGCAGCAGGAGAACCAAAGTGGCGGCGCCGCGCAAGACGTCGCGCGCAAAACCCAAAGCCCCGCCCTCCCAACCCAGAGCAAAGCCGCCCTCCCCCGCACCCGCACCGCAGTCCGCACCCTTAGGGGAAAGATCGTCAGCCGGGAGTATGGGCCTCCGCGGCTTCAATCCCTTCGATACCGAGGTCGGTCGCGTATCCGGGTCAGCGCCAGGCCCGCCCAATCCACCGCCGCCCGTGCCGTCGCAACGCCGAGGGGCACGCGCCGCCCGACCCCTTCGGGACGCAATTCGTCCACGAGTCGAGGGCGCCGGCAGCATTGATTTTCACGGTCCTGCCGCTACTGCCGGTGCTGCCGCTGCACCCGCCGCCGCCCAGCCGATTCGCCGCACGCCGCACATGGACGTGCCGGCTAAGCTGCTGCAACCCCGTGATAGCTTTGACGTCTCGGTCTATGTCGACCAGAAGGCAGCGCGCGCCGGTGAGGACACGGTCGATATCGTCGTCCCGGTCGCCGGAACCCAGGTAGAAGTGCAGCTCATCGTCAGCGAGCACTTCGCCGTCAACGGCTCCGCGGTGACGACCATGACCATCACGGACGAACCACGTTCCGATGCCGAGCGGCCGTTCAAAGTCACCGTCGTTCCGGCGAATGAATTGCCGACCAAGGTGCCACCGTCCCTTATCGCCCAGTTCTTCTACAAGGGCCGCCCCAGCGGCAAGGTCAGCCGCACGGTAGCGATCGCCGGCGTCTCGACCGCGACGGTGGTCCCGGCAAAGGAGCGCGTCGAAGTACAGGACGGTGTGGCGGCCGACCTCACCGTGGTGGTGAACAGAACGCTGGCTAATGACGGACGCCAGTTCACATGCACGGTACGGAGCCCGCTGCTGGAAAAATACAAAGAAGGAATTTCCAAACCGTGGAACTTGCCCGACACGGCCAAGACGATTGTCCTGGGGATGATGGCGAGATTTACCGCCGATGCGATAACATCCAGCATGTTGCTCGCCGAACTGCGGGGTGCCGGCCGCGATCTCTACGACGTTGCGCCGGTGATTTTCCGGCAGGCGCTTTGGGACCTTATCGACTCCGAGCATGCGATCAAAACAATTGCGATCGTCACAGAGGAGCCCTTCATACCGTGGGAGCTGATGGTTCCCTACCGGATAAAAAGCGGCAAGCGGGAGCAGCGCGATGCGCTCGGCACCGAGTTCTGCATCGGACGCTGGCCCATCCCCGATGGCACTTCGCCGGCCCAGCAAATACCGCTGCGCGACAGTTTCGTGGTTGCTCCCGTTTATGTTCCGCCGCTTGCCTTCGCTGCCGACGAGGCCAAGCTGGTGGTCGACAACTTCCACGGCGAAATGATCGCGCCGGCAGATTTCGATGGCATTGAGCAAAAACTGGGAAGCCAGGGAAAGACGCTAGTGCATTTCATCTGTCATGGCGAAGACGAGGAGACACAGGACTTCGTGCAAATTATCCGGCTCGAGAACGGCCAGAATCTCAACTCGTCGCAGATTCGTGGCATGACCGACGTGGACAGGATCTTTGAAGAAAAACACCCATTCGTGTTTCTCAATGCCTGCGAGGTCGGCCGCACCACACCGGCGCTGGTCGGCGTCGGCGGCTTCGCCAAATCGTTCGTCGATCTAGGCGCCAGCGCCGTGATCGCGCCGCTGTGGAGCGTGAAGGACAATATCGCCCATGCGGTCGCGCAGGAATTTTATACCCGAGTCAAAGCGCAGCCGAACGTACCATTCGCGGAAATCCTGCGTGATTTGCGCAAGAAGGCCTATCTGGCGGGACAAGCCGAAGACACCTATGCGGCCTATTGCTTCTACGGCGATCCCGCCGCGTGTCGTTCGACCGCCGGATGATCCGGCAAGCGGACAGGCACGCGCCTGCTGGCGTTCTCCGGTAACTCAGCGGCAGAGCGACCGGCCGTTAACCGGCCGGTCGCCGGTCCGAATCCAGCCCGCGGCGCCAACTTTTTCAAAGACGCCTACTGCTGACCTCCGCCCAGCGCGTCGGCGAGCTTGTCGTAATTTTTGACGACGAGATCGATGTTGCCCTTATTTGCGACCGGTGGCGCCGGGGACTTGAGCGACTCGTTGAGCTCGGCGAGCGCATCCTTCTTGTCCTTGGCCGACATTTGCTTGTTGGCCTGGACCTGCGCGATCTGCGCCTTTGTCGCCGCTTCGAAGCCGACATATTTTTTAGTCGTAGGATCGATGCCCGAAAGCACCAAGGTGATGTTGTCGACGACGTCGTTGTATTCATCGTAGCTGGCAAAGCCATTCTTCTTGGCCACGGCATCGAGCTGCGCGACAACCTTCGGAGACGGCGGGGCATTGGGCGGCAGCTTCTGGGTAATCGCGTCGATGTCCTTTTGCGCGGCAAGCACGCCATCGATCTGCTTGTCGGTCAGCGCCATCTGCTTCAAGGGCGGTGCGGCGGGCTGGGCCTGAGCCATCTGGTTCGACGGCGCCTGCTTGGCCTGCGCCAATGCGCCGCCCGTGGATAAGACGGTCAACCCGGCGGCCAGGCAGGCAATACCGAGGACGCCAGCGAACGGACGAAGGAATTCGCGCATGGGAGTCTCCTTTGGATTGGACCGGGATTACCCTCAGTCAATAACGGCCGGGCCGGGTCGGTCAAGCCGGAGCCAACTTCAAAACCTCGTTGCGCGCAATTTACCTCCGCTATGAATTGCGCGCAGCTCATCCGCCTCACCGCTTGACCGCAAGCTCTTCCGCGAAAAACGCCGGCGCCGCTTCCATGGCGTCCGCCTTTGCTGCCACGTTGCCGTCGACGCTTTGGCGCTTGCGGCCGGGATCGTCGAAATCGTGGGTGGCGCCGGGGTAAAGTTTTATGGCGATGTCGCCTTGGGCGCGGCTTTTTTCCACCAACGTAGCGCAGCGCTTCGGCGACACTTCCTCGTCGGCGTCGCCCATGAAAACGCGGATCGACGCGTAGGGGCGATAGCCGTCCTCGAACATGCCTTTCAAGCCGCAGGCGGGATAGAACGCGACCGCCGCGCGGAAGCCGAGCACGGGGCCGTGCGCCGCGGCGCCCGGCGTGTCGGCTGCGACCACCGCCATGGTGGCGAGCGCGGCGCTGCCGCCGTTCGACCAGCCCTGCAGCACGATGCTGTCCGGCGCCACGTCCGGCCGGGTGCGCAGATAGCCGAGCGCGCCATAGGCATCGAGCGGCCGTACCGTCACCTCATTGAGCGCTTCGGGACGCTGGTCGTAGCTGCCGCGCGCAAAACCTTGCGGGTAGCCGCGCGGGCCAAAGCCGTCGACCAGGATCGCGACATAGCCCAGCGACGCCCACAGGCGCCCCCACATCTGATGACGCTGCGACAAGGTCGAGGCGTCGTAGCGGCCGTTGGCGTCGGTCGAATACGCACCGCCACGACCGTGCATCATCACCACCGCGGGCGCGCGGCCGGCTTTGTCCGGCGCAAAAACGTAGCCCACGAGTTTTGTCCGTCCCTCCATGCTGGCAAATGTGACGCGCGCCGGAACCGCGTCTTGGGCGGCGGCTTCGGTACACGTCGCCAAAACGCTCGCCAAGGCGAAAACGGCCCCAATCATTGCCGCTGCGGCACCTGCCGTGCGTCGCGCCATGGTATTCATCTGGTGAATTGCTACAGGCAAAGTGCGACGTCGGCCACTGCGCCGGCCGCGAGCGGCGCTACGACACAAGTGCCCACGATAACACCTCATTTTTGCCCGTTTGCCGCAAGCCTTCGCTTACGCCTGTGTCATACCCCAGTACCGTCGATATTCAGGCGGGGGCGCATGGAGTATCTCGGGTTCGTCGTCGAGGCTTTTGAACAAGGGCCCGGCAAATGGCGGGCCAAAATTTTACGCTCCAGCGGCAAGCCCCTCATCACGGGCCGCAAAAGGATCTGGCAATTTATAACCGGCGTCGACGCGGCGACGGCATCGGCGGCCTTGCTCATGGCCCTTGACGCCATCGACGCCGGGACCTTCTCGTGCGCGGCGCCGACTCCGGAGAAATTCTGGCGCCGCCGCGGCCGGCGCGCGAAAGCGCCGGCATTGGACGATCACGCCGTCGCTTCGGCGCAGCGCGCCACGCAAAAGGGCATTAGGCGAACGCGATTGCCGAAGTGAGCCGCGAACGGGCGCCGATGCCTGATCGCAAGCACGGCGATGCGCCCGCCGCCTCGATTTTCAGGCAAATGCGCGGAAAATCCGACTGCCGGCGTTAGGCCGCCGACAAGCGCCGTTCGCTAGGTGTGTTCGCTTGCGAGGCCGTCGCCATCGCCACGGCGCGGCCGCCATGTGGAGCCGCGCACCATGAGCTCGCTCGACAGCGAGGAAAGACGCCGCACGCCGCGCCAGCGGCTCGGCAAGCTGGCCACCATCAAGCTCGGCATCGGCATTGCGCCGCGCTATTGCCTGGTCAGCAATATTTCCGCCGAAGGCGTGCGCATTCACGTCAACGGTTACGAAGTTCTCGATGAATTCGTTCTGATTTTTCCCGACGGCGGCGCGGCCGGCCAGAGCGGCACCTACAAAGTGGTCTGGCGCAGCGGCCAGGATATCGGCGCCAAGTTCGTCAGTGCGGTGACGCAAAACGTCTGACATCGGGCGCGGCGGGCGAGCGGCGGGCCGGCGAAACTCGGCGAGCAAGGTCTCAGCACGCTACACCAATGGTCGGCGCGTGCTCATGTCCATATTAATATAGATTGCATCTTGTGATAAGAACACCCTATAATTGTCAACAGGCCCCATCATAGACAGGCAATGCATTGCCTTCGGCGCCGAGTGTCGCTGAGGAGGCATCCACACCGGGACCTTCATCTCTGGAGAACGTCATCTGAACAATCCTTGCAACCTCTTTTAGCTTGGGAGAAGCGGTTATGCCTTCGATAGAAAGCGACAGCCTTCGTCAAAGCATCCAACAGCAAGCGTTTCAGCTCATCCCATCGGCGCGGCGGGATACGGTAAATCTTTATCTGGACAGCAACATCCGCGCCGCGGGCGAAATCGTCGGGCCGGAATTTCAGCAAATAAAGGCCCCGGACCAGTGCGTGCTGGTCTTCGCCGACGAGGAGCCGATGGCCAATTTCGGCCATCCATGTTCGTATCACTTTTTTTCCGCCAACGGAGTTTTCATCCGAAGCGTCCCGGCGCGTTTTCCACCGTACGGCGCGACCAAGCCGGAAACCTTCATCGGATTCCATCTGCCGGTGCGAACTGGACCGACCGTGTCGCAGGTGAAGTTTCCGCCGATATGGCGGTGTCCGGTCCTGCTGCCCGACGGCGTGCGCTACGCGATCTTGTACTCCGGCATGTCGAACCTGCGGCATCTGAACGATTTGGAATTCTGCTATCGCATGCTGATCGATCGCTACGGTTTTGCGCCGGCAAACATCACGGCGCTTAGTTATGACGGATCGCTGCATACGCAGGACGGATTGGCAACGACATGGCCCGGTGACGGCAGCGCCTATCGCATCAAGATCAACGGCCCGGGCAACAGCACTGCATTCAAGGCCGCCTTTGCCAGCCTCAAGGCCAAGCTGAAATCCGCGGATCTTCTGTTCATCCACACCAACAATCACGGCGATAATTACGGTCAGGGCTCGTTCCTGTGCATGTACCCCAATTGGGGAACGTACACGGCAACCGACTTCTGCGCCGATCTCGCCACGCTGCCCAAGTACCGATCCCTAATGGTGATGATGGAGCAATGCAATTCGGGCGGATTCAACCAGCCGGTGCTGGCGGCCAGCACCGCAGCCTCGACCAGCATCGCGTCAGCCGCGATCGCGACAAAGAGCTCGTACGCATCGCCCGACGGCAACTGGGACTCTTTTGCCCGCGACTGGATTGCCGCGGAAATCGGTCATGAGCCGAACGGCGCGGCGCTGCCGCACAATCCAGATACCAACGGCGACGGTGTCGTCAGCGCCAAGGAGGCCTTCAACTTCGCTCTGTCCGTGCAAAATCCGAACGACTCGCCAAATTACTCGTCGACATCGACCACCGCCGACAACACGGGTCTGGGGCAGACTTATATCCTGTGGTGGTGGTGGTGCTACATCCTGTCGCCGCTGATGCAGAGCGCCAAGCTCGATGCCGTCAGCGTACAGCCGGCGCTTGAGGAACTGCAAAAATTGATGCCCCCGGCAATCGACAAGGCGGCCGCGGATTTGCGCACGAGTCTCACGCCGCAAATCCAGGCGATACTGCAAAAACTCGTTCGCTGACATTGCGATGTAACAACGGCGACAGCCCGGCCGGCGTGCCGCCGAAACGTCAGTTGGGCTTCGCCACGACGGCGTCCGGGATGCCGGGCGCCCGATAGATAACGTACCATGCCGAAGTATTCCCCGAGGCAAAGGGAGGAAACCGCGCGTCAACGACGGTGAGAGTGCCACTCTGCGCGTCGACGAGCAGGTAGCGCGCCCGGTGTCCCCAATTCGCCAGCGGGTCCTGATCGACAAATGCGACGTAAGCTCTTGTCGCCGCCACCACTGGCTTCGGGCTCGCTGCAACGACCGTCCCGGCCGGCACTGCATCATTCAGCGCATAGGCGACGCAATGGGCGCGCTCGTCCGGCGTGAGAAAGGTCAGGATCAAGGAAAGTACTTTGCCATCCATGATCGCGATGCCATCGGGCGTTCGATCGCAACGATCGACGAACGCAGTATAGGCGCAATCCGGATTTCCGGCCACACCTCAATAGCGCGCTCAAGCTTTTGATGGGCTCGGTATGGCACCACGAGTTCCTCTTAATGCGTCATTAATCATACCTGCGCACCATCGTGGCATCCTGCCACGAGGTTCGAATCATGGGTTACCTGTTGCCGCGCGCCGTCATCGTGCTGATCGCCTGGGGCACGACGTGTCTGATCATGAACACTTTCACCAGCGTCGACCCGCTGGTGTTCTACGTCGCCGGCGGAGTGTGGGCCTTCGTCGGCCTGATCTGCTTCGGCTATCTGCACAAGCTGCGGCGGGAAGAAGATGAGCAGTTCGCGCATGCGATCGCCCGCGCACGCGCGGCTGCTCGGAACGAGCAGACGTAATCGCGGTTAGGCGCGCCCTGCCCGGTCAGGCGCCGCGGCCCGCGCGGTTCCAGCCGCGGATGCGGTCGCCGTAGACTTCAAAACCGTTCGGCTGCACGATCACGGTGTCTTCCAGCTTGATGAAGCCGCGGCGCGGATGCTGCAGCGTGGTCTCGACCGAGACC
>Ga0116217_10003610_pt1 | contig 13982 bp, 11 predicted proteins | sample Sb_taG_6_FD_89697 | JGI IMG/M metagenome (GOLD analysis project Ga0116217, IMG submission 89697) | Peat soil microbial communities from Weissenstadt, Germany - Sb_50d_4_PS metaG | ecosystem: Environmental > Terrestrial > Soil > Wetlands > Peat | place: Germany: Weissenstadt | collected 2010-09-21 | reverse complement strand
GAGCTTGCTTACTAGGACCCCACCCATGCTGCCCAAGCTCAATCGCCGGCGAGCCCTGTTCGTGCTCACGAAAATCGACGAGATTCTGGCCTGGGAGAAGCAGAAGGAAGCGGAGCGGGACACCCGGTTCGTCGAACTGGGACGCTACCTGTGCGAAGTCCGTGCCGGGCAGTACTGGCGGGTGGAGAAACTGGCGTCGTTCGACGATTTTCTGGAGAGACGGTTCCCGGAATCGAGACGGAAGGCGTACTACCTGATGTCGATCCACGAGCACCTGCCGCCGCAAGCGCGGCGGGAACTGAAGGAAGTGGGATGGACCAAAGGGCTGGAGTTGGCCAAGCTGGCCCGGAGGGATGGGCAGAGGTTCGATTGTGCAACCTGGTTGCACAAGGCGCACGACATGCCTAAGGACCAGTTCAAACACGAGGTGGAAAAGGAGTTGACCGGGAAGGAAACTGAGCCGGCGGAGATTATCTACTTCAAACTCTACAAGAGCCAGATCCCGGTCATCGAGCAGGCAATCGAGACGGCCGCTCTGATGCTGGGAACGGACAAGTCCCGCGGCTACTGTCTGGAAATGATCTGTGCCGACTTCCTGGCAGGGGCCAACCTCGAAAACGGCAACTCGCAAATCCTCCTGCAGTCGGTCTTGCGATTCTTCAAGTTCCTTCCGGGAGAAGAGAGGAAAGCGTTTCTGGATCACTTCACCGGGAAGGCGTCATGAACGGGGCCGAGCCAAAACGCCCACGCTTGCGGCTTGATCCCGGATTGTACGAAGAACTTCGTAACCAAGTACTGCACCGCGATGGTTGGCGATGCCAAGCCTGCGGCGCTATGTCGAACCTTGAAGTTCACCACAAAGAATTCCGCAGCCACCGTGGCGACGACTCGGAAGAAAACCTCATTACACTTTGCACAGTGTGCCACACCAGCGTGCATCGCAGTTGAGAAGTGGATGCGTCTCATGACGCGCGCGTCTTGAACGACGCTACCATTTGCCGCCGCTCTTTGGGCGGACTTGGCGCATTGACCTTTGGGTTCACAACCCCAGGGTGTGTCCCGGAATAATCTTTGCAGTTTTTCGGCAACGCGAAATATGCATCCCACGCATGTACTTGTGCGGTATCGACCTGTCCTGTGTCGAAACGAAACCCATTCGACGCATCGCGCCGAAGGTGGACAGTTCGCGGACATCGCTTCAACCGGACTGGTGCGTCTCGGTCCTGCGAGAGTCACCCCATTTCGCAGGGGACGGAAAATCGAGTACTATGGTGACCGAGAAAGCTGGCTTCATCCTACTTGACCAGTGCGCCAGGAGCCGATGTTCCTCCCGCAGACTCTCCCATGTCGGCTCCAAGCTCCGGGGAGGGAGCCATGTTCGGTTCACGCAAATCCATCGCGCTTAGCGGTTTCCGCAGGATTTCTTATCTAGCCGCGTTTCTCGTGATCTTGCTCGTTGCGACCGCAAGCGCTCAGAAAGGGCAAGCAAACGCTCTCAAATACGATCCCCACACGGAGGCGAAGATCAAAGGGATCGTGGAGGAGTTGAAGCTGCCACCCAAAGGCAGCGAGAAAGAAGCTGCCCACCTGCTGCTGAAAGATGGCGCGGACAACGTCGATGTCTATCTCTGCCCTAAATCCTTTCTCGACGACATGGGTGTCAGCTACAGCAAAGGAGATGAGGTTGCGCTGACCGGTTCGAAGGTCAAGCAGGGCGAAGTGGACATAGTCCTCGCCCGCGAAGTGGTGAAGGGCAACGACACCCTCGTCCTCCGCGACGAGAAAGGCAACCCAGTATGGAACTGGCACCGCTAACGCCTGGGGTCGGATGGACGCGCTTGCCAGGCTTCTACCGTGCCAAAGAAATGTCTCTTGGGAAATTGGCTATGTCGAAAGGTCACCATTGTTGCATTACGGCATCCCGCGCGGACACTGACACCCCTTGTGGCTAGGCGGATGGTTCCAACCCCATTGGTGGGTGGGATCAAGATTGTCAAATAGGGGAACGCCCGCCCCCGGTTCCAAAGTCTCCTCCCTCTGCATCGGGCCACTGGCGGGCGTTTCGCCACTTTCGTGCAGTGGCTTGCATGATACTCCACGGAAGAGCCGGGCGGGGTCGAAAATTTCGCAATTCTTGCCAACCCTGGGACACGCCAATCACGCTGGTGTGTCGAAACGCAAATGCTTTCGGCGCAGGTTCCAGAGTGCCGAAAATTCTGGCTTGACCGCTGATCTCCGCCAGTAGCAGAATTGCCAAATAGACTACTTGGGCGACCCGTCATTGACTCCCAGGACGCTCAGACCCGCCTGAAGTCGACGTTTGCCGTCGCTGAAACAGTAAGCCGCTGAGTTCTCGTGTGATATTGCCATAGGTCGACGCCAGCGGCGGAATAACGGAGCGGTCCGCAATGCCTGAAGCTGACGAGCTCGAATGCCGGTTGGTCCGCATCTGGGAGGCAGTGCTCGAGAGGCGCGGCGTTGGGGTGCACGACAGCTTCTGGGAGCTTGGCGGACAATCTCTCACGGCGCTGCGCCTGATGCGCCGCATCGAGCGAACCGTAGGGAAAACTTTGCCGGTCGCCAGCTTGCTGCACGTCCCTACCATCGCGGAAATGGCCCGGCTCATTCGTCAGACCGAAAATTCTTCCGCCTGGTCTTCCCTGGTTCCCATCCAGCCCAACGGGTCCAATCCGCCGTTTTTCTGCGTGCACGCACTGGGCGGCTTGGTGATTGGGTTTCGCCATCTGGCGCGTCATCTGGGCGTCGATCAACCCGTTTACGGTTTACAGGCACAGGGCATGGAAGGCCGACGCCCCATCCTGACCCGCGTGGAGGATATGGCCGCAAACTATATTGAGGAAATCCGCACGGTGCAGCCGCAGGGACCTTTTTATCTCGGAGGGCTTTGCCTTGGCGGCTGGGTGGCTTACGAGATTGCTCAGAGGTTGCACGCGCGCGGCGAGGAAGTCGGATTGCTCGCGCTGTTCGACAGTTATCCGGACAATTTGCCGCGGCGCCATCTGATGCTCAAGTTGCTTCGCCTTCCGCCGCGAGAGAGCCTGGCCTTTCTGCGCAAGAGGCTAGGTCTTCACCCGAAAGAAGTGAAGGCAAATGTTCAGCGGGTATTTCTGCCCCGCCCCGTCAAGCAGGTACGTAAGGCACTGCGTTCTGCATCGGATGCCTATGTTCCGCAGCCCTATAGCGGGAAGATCACCTACTTCAGACCCGTACAGAAATCGTTGTTCACTTCCGACCTCCCCGCTGCGGGATACGCCGAGCTAGCTGCGGGCGGGCTGGATATTCATGAGATTCCAGGCAGCCACGACAATCTTATGGCGGAACCACAGGTGATTGTCCTGGCGGAACGGCTCAAAGCTTGTCTAGCCCAGGCCCGGGCACAATACGCTGCTGTTGTGCACTCGGCCCCGGCTTGCTAGAGAAGGAAGGTCTTAAGCTAGGCTTAAGGCGACTTGCGCGTAGACTTAGCAACCTGACGTTATACTGCGACCCAGAGGGTGAATGTCCGTACAGGTGCCACGCCCCATAGGAACGCGTCTGCGCAGCGAGCAATCGCTGGAGCGCGCCAGACAGTCCGTGGCGGGCGGTGACAGCAGCACCATGCGGGTCCTGCCTTACCATCCCGCCCTGGTAATGGATCGAGGCCTGGGTTGCCGTGTCTGGGATGTCGATGAGAACGAATACATCGACCTGAACATGGCCTACGGCCCACTTCTGTACGGCTACCGCCCGCGGTTTCTTGTGGAGAGCGTCGTCCAGCAATTGCAGCAGAAGGGATCGCAACTGGGATTCCCCCAAGAACTTAATTTTCTCGCCGCCGAGAAAGTTAAAGAGTTGTTCCCCAGCATGCAACGATTGCGATTTGCAAACTCTGGCACGGAAGCGGTGGCTTCTGCCGTGCGCTTGGCCCGCGCCTTCACCCACCGGCCCAACATCGTTCTATTCGAAGGCCACTATCACGGCTGGAGCGATGCCGTTTTCCACCAGTATCACGCTCCGCTGCAGGCGCTCTCGGACGAACCAGTCCGTTTCCCTTTGCCCGGCACGGAAGGAATGTCCGGGCCCCCGCGTGACGCTTACGTGGTCGGCTGGAACGATACCGCCGCGCTCGCAGCGTTGTTCGATCGAAAGGGCGGGTCCATTGCCGCAGTTCTGATGGAGCCGGTGATGGGGAACGCCGGCGTGATTCCTCCTAACGCCGGCTACCTGGCTGAGGTACGGGAACTGACGCGCAGTCATGGAACACTCTTGATTTTTGATGAGGTGATCACTGGATTTCGGGTCGCGGCCGGTGGTGCACAGCAACTCTACGGAGTTGCGCCGGACATTACGATAATTTCCAAGGCTCTCGGAGGAGGATTCCCAGTGGCGGCATTTGGCGCCTCTGCGGAAATAATGCAGCTGGTCGCCGACGGAAAGGTGTTTCACGGAGGAGTGTATTGCGGTAATGCGCTGGTGTTGTCTGCCGCGAATGCAGTTCTGACACACCTGCTGGCCGAGAAACAGGTTTTGTACCAGGCCCTTTATTCCCGCAGCGAGCAACTCGCGAGCGGTATTACTGAGATCCTGAGGCGCCGAAACATGCCTCACGTATCGCAGCACGTGGGCCCCATGATTTCAGTGGTGCTTACAAAAACGCCGGCCGCTCGCCTGACTAACTATCGCGAAGTTCGCGGCCACGCAGACTTCGACCGCTACATCCAGCTTCAGCAAGCGCTCTTGGACTGCGGCGTATACTTGCATCCCAACCAATTCGAGCCCATATACTTGTCGACTGCCCACTGCAAGGAGGACATCGATGAAGTTCTCGAGCGATTCGATGATGCCACCGCGCACTCTTTCCGCTGAGGCCGCGGCCGAGTTTTCTCCTGCCCCGCTGCTTGACGCTTTCGAAAACTTCCAGGGTTCTTTTTTTGATCTCGACCGCGGCCTGCGGATTTCCGCCGGCGAGTTGAAGAAACTCAAGGCAGAAGTGTGCGAGGAAATGAAGAAGAACGGAGTGAGCGCCGCCGACCGGGTCCTTTCCGCCGTGCCGAACGGCCCGCTGTTTGCCGCGGTGTGGGCTGCAAGCCTGGAAATCGGTGCCTGCCCGGTGCTGGTCCACGGCGACACGCCTGCCCCGGATCTGGAACGCATGGCCGTGTGTTGGGGACTGCATTTTGTAATCGCGGAAGCAGGCAACCTGGCCGGCAGCCATTCAGTTACTGACACGAGATATGGAACGCTGCACTGGCAGCGCATCGAACGTGAGCCTCGCGGCCAGATTGACCTGGTCTCCGTCCCACTGCACCCCACCTCCGGGACATCTGGCGGCCCCAAGATTGCTGTGCGTCCTGGCCCGTGTGCGGTGGCCGAGCCTCAGCACTACATCGAGACACTTTCCATTGAAAAATCCGACGTCATTCTCTGCACTACTCCCATGAGTCACGCCTACGCCTACGGCATGTGCTTCATGGTTGCGCTGCTCACGTCGGCTGGACTCCTCTTCATGCGCCGCTTCAATCCTGACTTGCTGAAGAACACTCTTCAGACAAAAGCTGTGTCGATACTTCCAGCGGTGCCGGTCACCCTGGACACGCTGCTGGCCGAGGATGCCGCCACTCGAATCGGCCGGCCGCGGATTGTGCTTTCCGCCGGCGCACCACTCACCACGAGCACGTTTGGCGCATTCCGCGATCGATTCGGTCTCCTCATCCGCCCGCTCTACGGCACGACCGAAACCGGCGGCATTTCGATCGGACTGGCCGAAGAGGAATCTGACGGCAGCGTTGGTCCTCCCCTGCATGGCGTTGAAGTGGATTTACACAGTCTTGCCGGCGAACAACCCGGGAGCGACACGAAGGTCTTGCGAGTACGGTCGTCCTCGATGATGGCCGGCTACCTGGAAGACGGCCAAATCAATCGTGGTCTTCTGCCCGACGGCTGGTTCAATACCGGCGATTTGGCGCGCTTGGACGAAAACGGCAGGATTCACTTACAGGGACGGCTTTCCGAGATCATCAACGCCTTCGGCCTCAAGGTTCTTCCACGAGAAGTCGAGCAAGTGATTGCGCTGTTGCCAGAGGTCGCCGAGGTCAAAGTTTACGGCAGCCACTGGCGCGGACAAGAAGTAGTGGAAGCGGCGGTAGTGCGCCGGGGCCAGATCAGGGAAGAACAAATCCTGGCCCATTGTGACTGCCACCTGGTCCACTACAAGTGTCCCACTGTGATCCGTTTTGTAGAGGCGCTACCCCGAACGGCCTCCGGTAAGGTGGCTGTGGATCGCCTTCTGGAGCGATCATGACCTCTTGCAACATCAAACCCAAACGCCCGGTACTGTCCTATTACTGCGTTGCTGGACGATTCAGTTGTAGGAATTTACGACAAATGCAGAGGAATCCCGGTTCACTCGCAGCGATGATGTGCCCGCAGTTATCGCAGATATGTCGCCCGTCCTTGGCATCGTGCATGGCCCTGAAGAGGTCACCATCCACGCAATAGGGACAACGAATAACAGACATCAGGATGACCAAGAGCGCCTGCCGGAGTTGGCTAGGCCCCCAGCAGGCGCGGGGAGGGCTACCGCCCCCTTGATTAGCGAACGGCTGGAATCTTACGCCCAAAGCCACGTTTGGGCAATCCACCAACGGACAGCTTCGTATTTAGGACACTACCAAACGCCCGGTGGGCCGTTGACCCGGACCGCGATCCATGCTACCGTTGCCTTCCACTACTGGTTCCAGCACTCCTCCCGCGCTGGAAGTCCGGCATTACGCTACCAAGCGTTCGACAATACTCCGAAGGGCCCAAGAGACTGGATTCAGGGAGGAGGTTGCCATGCTGCGCGCACGACCACTGGCGGCGCTCGCTGCGTTCCTGACACTGTCCGCTATTCTGCTGGCGTACATTCCCACCAGAGCCGAGGCCCCCACACCGGTATTTGCAAATTTCGAGCCAGAACAGACCAATCCCATTCGCCTTTCCGCAGACGTCACTCGCCTCTTCGCTGTGAATTCTGCGAATAACTCTCTATCCGTGTTCGATGTGACCCAGCCGACTAACCCGGTGCTGCTCTCTGAAATCCCGGTGGGCGTCGGACCGGTTTCGGTGAACTCGCGGGCGAGCGACGAAGTCTGGGTGGTCAATCAAGTTTCCAACAGCGTCAGTGTGGTCTCGGTGTCGCAGGGCATCGTGACTGACACGATTTACACCGGAGCCGGAACCGAGCCCATGGACGTGGTGTTTGCCGGCACCAACCAGGCCTACGTCAGTTGCTCGCGGAACAATACCATCGCGGTTTACGATACCGGCTCACATGCTCTGATCAGCACGCTGCCGGTGTATGGAGGCAGTCCGCGGGCGCTGGCAGTCAGTCCGGACGGAAGCACGGTTTATGCGGCCTTCGCGATATCCGGTAACGCAACAACGATCATCCCGGCCAGTCTGGCGCCGCCGCATGCCCCCGCCTAAGAACAAGAAGCTGCCTCCGCCGCCACAGGTAGCGCTCATCGTGGCCGCCACCGACCCGAATTGGACGCAGTACGTTACGTTCAAGATGCCCGCCAACGGCGTGGTCTCCATCAGCACTGGCTCGACTCCTTCCGTGGCTGGTTATTACTCTAATGTCGGTACAATCAACCTGGGTCTGGCCGTGAACCCGGCAAGCGGCGACCTGTTTGTGTCAAACACCGACGCCCTCAACCTCACGTTTTTCCTGGAGAACCTGCGCGGACACTGGATCAACAACCGCATCACGCGCATCCAGGTGGCCAGCGGTCAGGTCACGCCCTTTGATCTCAACCCCAACATCAATTACGGGATACTTCCCAACCCGCAGGCGTTGAGCACGGCTCTGTCGCAGCCCGCCGGTGTGATCTTTGATCCGACCGGCAATTTCATGTGGGTGGCGGCGTTCGGGACCGACCGCGTGGCCCAAGTCGACACCAACGGAAACGTACTGGGTTTTGTCGAGGTTTCCCTGCCCAGCGGATCAGGTTCAAAAGCGGATCCCAAGAACAAGCGTGGACCGCGAGGGCTGGCACTCAATTCGGCGGCGCAGACGTTATACGCGCTCGACCGCATCTCGAATACGATTTCGATTATCAATACATCGCAGATGAAACTGAACGGCGAGGTCCCAGTCGGGACCGACGCCACGCCGACGCCGATCAAGCAAGGACGTGGGTTTCTCTACGATGCCAAGCTTTCCGGGAACGGCACCGGCGCCTGCGCTTCCTGCCATGTGGATGGCGATATGGACCATCTGGCGTGGAACCTGGGCGATCCCGACGGCAATCTGAGCTTTCTCGATCAGCATGGCACGATCTTCACCTTTCACCCCATGAAAGGGCCCATGACCACCCAGACTCTGCGCGGGTTGAACAACCTGTCACCGTATCACTGGCGGGGGGATAAACCTAACTTTCAAGCCTTTGACAGCACGTTCACTGACCTGATGGGGGCCTCGGAGCTATCCGATGCCGATATGGACACGTATGAGACGTATATCGACAGTATTCTATTCCTGCCCAACCCCAATGAGAACCTGGATCGCAGCCTGCCCACTTCTCTCGATGGCGGGAATCCTGTGAACGGACAATCAGACTTTCTGAGAGTCCCCGGCACTCAGGGAACCACCTGCAACTCATGTCATCAGTCGAATCCCGGCCCGGGGACGAACCGGCTGGTGACAAATGCGGTGCCGCCGCAGCCGTTGAAAATCCCTCACCTGAGAAATATCTACCAGAAGCTTCTGTACACCCGCCACGATTCCACCAGCATCGATGGCTTCGGGATGATGCATGACGGCACAATGTCAACCCTGGCGGACTTTCTGGCGCAAGTCCAGTTCACTGGCTACACCAGCCAACAGAAAACCGACATGGGCGCCTACATGCTTTGCTTTGACACCGGCACGGCTCCGGCTGTGGGTTTCACCATCACTCTGACAGCCGCCAACGTTAATAATGAGCAGGACCAGGGTGAATGGGGAACTTTGCAGAGCCAGGCAAGCGCCGGCAATGCGGACCTCATTGCCCGAGGTACGATCCAGGGGCAGGTCCACGGTCTGCTGTACCAACCCGGACCGGGAACCTACCTCAGTGATAACAACGCTACGTATACCCGGGAGCAATTGGTCAGCTTTATCGAGAACGGGGACACTCTGAGCTTCATGGGCGTGTACCCGGGGACGGGCGCACCGTAGTGAAATGATTCGCCGGATTCCGCGGGTTTCCATCTCACGGAAACCCGCGGACGCAGAACGGGGAAATCAACCTTGGCGCGTACCAACAATGGCGGCCCATTAACCGCGAACGGCCCTTTTTCTCGGGATTTTCTCCTGTTTTTTTCTCCTGATTGTCTTCTGTTCCAGAGAACACCGTGGACGTTCGTCTCCTAGACGAAAGGTTCTTCCAGAGGCCTAAATTGCAGTCGCGGAGCACGCGCCGAACGCTTTATAATGCCCTCACTCAGCATGGTCTGAGATGAGGTAGCAAAAATGCTCAGCGTCGCTGAGATGGGGAGAAACGAAGCAGATATGGGAAAGCAGGCAGTGACTTTGCCAAGCGGTGTAGTAATACCGGAATCGGGGGAAGTGACCCTTCCCAGTTTTGAGGTTTTGGGCATACGGGTGAACCCGCTGCAAATTCCAGACATCCTCGTAGTCATTGACCACTGGATTCAGGAGCGCAAGGGTTGTCATGTTGTGGTGCAGACCGGCATGCACGGCGTCTCGGAGTCGCTCCACAAGCCCGAACTCAGAGAGCAGATCAATCGCGCAGCCCTGAATAACATGGACGGAACACCCATGAAATGGCTGGCGCGACTGCACGGCTTCAAGTTCGCAAAGCGCCGGGCGTACGGACCTGAAGTGATGGAGATGCTGCTTAAGCAGGGTCCAAAATACAGCCACTTCTTTTATGGAAACTCGATATCGGACAAGCTGGCGGAAAAGTGCGTGCAACAATATGGGATCCGCCTCGCCGGCACTTATCCCTCACCCGAATGGCCTGTGCCGGAAGAAGAGAGACAGAACATTGCTCGCGCGATTGAAGCAGCCAAACCCGATATTGTGTGGTGCGGGCTGGGCGGGGTCAGACAAGAGAGCTGGATGGACGACTTCCAGCCCCGGCTAACCGTACCCGTGCTGATCGGTGTTGGAGCGGCGTTTGATTTCCACGCCGGCACACTCAAGCAGGCGCCGGTCTGGGTACAGGAGAACGGATTGGAGTGGTTGCATCGGCTGGGGCGTGAGCCCCTGCGTTTGTGGCGGCGTTACCTGGTGAACGGTCCGGTGTTCCTGTGGAACGTTGGATTGGAATTGACTGGACTCAAGAAGTTCAGTTGACGCGGTTTTCTCCGGCCAAGCTGGAAGACTAGCTAAGAGGACGGCTCCCCCGTGAAAAAAGATCGAGTAGCTCACCTTTGGCGCTTCTACTGCGCCACGCTGTGTACAGTCGCGTTTTTCTTCGTCGCTTCGGCAAATGCCGAGCAGCACTTAACGTTGACCAGTCACGTACCGGCGGCGGTGGCCAACGGCCAAGCCGTCCGAAGTGGCGATCTGCCCTCTGCACAGCGCATGTCCCTGGCAATCTCCTTGCCCCTGCGCAACGAAGCTGAGCTTGACGACCTGTTGCAGCGGCTCTACGATCCCCAGAGTCCAAGCTTCCATCAATATCTCAGCGTGCAGGAGTTTGCCGACCGGTTCGGTCCTAGCTGGGCGGACCATGAAGCCACGGTCAACTTCGCAGTGACACATGGGTTGACCGTCACCAGAACACGCGCCAATCGGCTGGTGGTCGATCTGGAAGGATCGGTTGCAGACATCGAGAAGGCCCTGCACGTGACCATGGGAGTTTACCGGCATCCCACGGAAAATCGTAGTTTCTACGCGCCAGATCGTGAGCCCACGCTGGATCTTGATGTTCCCGTGTTGCACATCAGCGGCCTCGACAACTTCACGCTGCCACGCGCCAAGAACATCAAAGCTGCGCAGACGCCAGAAGCGGCCGGCAAAGCGACCGGGTCGGGTCCGCACGGTCAATTCGTGGCAAGCGACATGCGAGCCGCCTACTATGGATCTGGTCCGATTAATGGTGCAGGCCAGTCGGTGGGACTGTTCGAACTCGCCGGCTACGAACTCAGCGATGTGCAGCGTTACTTCCGGACCCTGAAGCAACCGGTGAAAGTGGCCGTTCATGGAGTGTCATTGAATGGCGTCCCCATAAAGTGCCCGCCCGCATCGTGCGATGACAGCGAACAGGTTATCGACATCGAGATGACCATTGGTATGGCCCCCGGTCTGAGCCAGGTTGTGGTTTACGTGGGAAGCAAGGATGTCTCCATCTTCGCCCAGATGGCAGCCGACAATACTTCTAAGCAGCTAAGTTGCTCCTGGGGATGGGCGGACGACGAGAGCCGCCTCGATCCCATCTTCATGGAGTTCGAGGCGCAGGGCCAGACAGTATATGTGGCCACAGGCGATGACGGTTCGGGCACGCCTCCGTATGTAGTGTGGCCTGCGGACGATCCTTACGTGATAGCGGTGGGCGGCACCGATATTGTAACCAACGGTCCGGGAGGACCGTGGCAATCAGAAACCGGCTGGCGCGGCAGCGCGGGTATGCCATCCAAGAACAACATTCCCATTCCCAGCTACCAGCAGCTTCCCGGAGTCATCAATTCGTCCAATCAAGGATCAACCACGCTGCGTAACATTCCCGATGTTGCCGCGGAAGCCAACACCAACCAGTACAGTTGCTACGACGGCATCTGCAGCGGCGGAAATGGCGGAACCAGTTTCGCCGCTCCGCAGTGGGCCGGCTTCACCGCCATGGCAAACCAGCAAGCTACCGCCAACGGTCAAACAACGGTCGGATTCATTAACCCGGTGATCTATCCCATAGGAATCGGATCAAGCTATGACAGCGATTCCCATGACATCACCAGCGGCAGCAACGGCAAATATTCGGCCGTGACCGGCTTCGATCTGGTGACCGGATGGGGCAGTTTCAACGGCCCCAACCTGATCAATGCGCTGACGCAATGAGCGCCTTCCCTTGGCGTAGCTGGCAAGTCGCCGCGCCAGGAAAGTATTCGGCGTGCGATGGACATATCTCGCGGGAAAGACTCGTCCGAGCTGTACTATTTCTGAGTGCTGGAGAAACACAGAATGCCCAACTGCAACCCGTCGACTTATGATGCAGCGTGAAGACACCATTCTGATTACCGGCGGCTCCGGTCTCGCCGGTCTCAATCTAAAAGAATATTTGCAGGCGCAAGGCTTCGAGAAAATTCTCGCACCTTCATCGTCGGCATGCGATCTTACCGATCGCAAAACCGTGCTCGATTATTTCGCGCACAACCAGCCCCAATACGTTTTCCACATGGCGGGATTTGTCCGCGGCATCATGGGCAATATGCGCAACCAGGGCGAATCCTACTTCAAGAACACCTTGATCAACACTCACGTCATCGACGCCTGCCATCAAGCCGGAGTGAAGAAGGTGGTCGCGATGGGCACAGCGGCCATGTATCCCGACCTCGACCATGGCAAGGCTCTGGTCGAAGACGACGTTTGGAAAGGACCGCCCCATCCTTCCGAATATGGCTATTCCCAAGCCAAGCGCGGCATGTTGGCGCAGTTGCAGACTTATGCGGAAAGTTATGGCATGGCGTACGCCTTCTGTTTTTGCACCAATCTTTATGGGCCGCACGACCGTTTCAACACGGAAACCGGACACGTCATTCCATCGCTGGTGAAGAAATTTCACGACGCCAGGCCGACGAAAGCTCCGGTCACGGTTTGGGGGGACGGTTCGGCGCACCGCGACTTCCTCTACATCAAAGATTGCTCGCGAGCGCTGCACGTGATCATGGATCATATCGACGGCCCGGTTAACCTGGCTTCGGGAACATCCGAGAAGATTCGCGACGTAGTGAATATCCTGGCCGCACATGCCGGGATGAAAGAGCAGGTGGTATGGGACACCAGCAAGCCGAGCGGTTATATTTTTCGCGCCTATGATGTAAGCCGATTACGCACGGCGGGCTTTACCTGCCAGTACACGTTGGAGCAAGCTTTGCATGAAACTTACGATTGGTATGCCAGTCATAGCGCCGCGGTCCGTTCTTGAACTCGACTCCCAGCAGGATGCTTTTGGCGATGTTTTCCAAAGCAGACTTCGGCCAGCGTTTCAACTGTTAAACTTGAATGCTGCTGACCCACGAAGCAATCCCCCGCTTCAAAGGTCTCCCGAAATGTGCCTACTGAGACCAAGCCTTCGATGACTTCCGAGACTACGATTCGCGAAGCCACCCTGGATGATTACCCTGCGATTGCGACTGTGCTGGCGCGCAACGGTATGCCGGCCAGGAACCGGGAAGAATGGGAACACCTCTGGGTCAACAACCCGATCTACCGGAAATTAAGCAATTGGGCGATCGGCTGGGTGGTGGAAAATGCCAACCGGGAAATAGTCGGCTACGTAGGGAATATTCCATTGAGTTTCGCATTTAAAGGCCGGGAAATCGTCACCAGCTGCGCTCACTCTATGGCGGTGGATTTGCCTCACCGCGGGTCGGCGGCTTTCCTGCAAAGGCGTGTCTTGCACTACAAGAGTTCGGAGTTGGCTGCAGCCACCAGCACCAACGAAAATTCCTCCAAGCTGGCCGAAGTTGGTCGAATGTCTCGCATCCCGGCCGGGGATTGGGGTCAGGCGGCATTCTGGATTACAGATCATCGCGGCTTCCTGGCCAGTGGGCTCAGCAAGAGAGGATGGCCGAAGCTGCTTGCTTATCCGGCTTCGGCTGCTCTGCTATTAAAAGAGAGACTTACCCGGGGAGATTCATGGATTCGGCAGAATCACCAGGAAATCCAAACCTGCTCTGGTTTCGACGAACGCTTCGACCAATTCTGGGATGAATTGCAACGCACTTATCCCGAGCGGTTCTTGGCCAATCGATCACGAGAGGTCCTGCAATGG
>Ga0116217_10003608_pt1 | contig 13985 bp, 12 predicted proteins | sample Sb_taG_6_FD_89697 | JGI IMG/M metagenome (GOLD analysis project Ga0116217, IMG submission 89697) | Peat soil microbial communities from Weissenstadt, Germany - Sb_50d_4_PS metaG | ecosystem: Environmental > Terrestrial > Soil > Wetlands > Peat | place: Germany: Weissenstadt | collected 2010-09-21 | reverse complement strand
GGAAGGCGTAGTGGTTGTACAGCAGCAGGGGGATCACTCCGACGAGGCCGCCGGCTATGTAGGCGCCGGCGCGCTTGGTCACTCCCAGCGGCGTCAGGGCGTCGCGGCGGGACAGGAGGTAGAGGCCGAGCACGACTCCCACGAAGAACAGGGGGTACTCGGAGGCCACGGCGTAGCCGATGGCCAGGCCGGCGCCCGCGAGCAGCCAGGGGTTGGGCGGGCCGTCGCGCTCCCTGAGCATCAACGTGAAGGCCAGGAAGCCCAGGAAGGCGGCGAAGACGTGGGAGAACAGGAGGGTGGAGAGGGGCAGGATGAGAGTTCCCAGGCCGAGGGTGACGGCGGCGGCGGCGCCGTAGCCGGGCTCGAAGCGATCGGCCACGCGCCAGACGAGCAGCAGCAGCAGCAGGCCGGGGAGGACGTTGCCCCACAGGCCGATCAGGTAGATCATCTCGTCGTCGCCGCGCTGCGCCTGGGACCAGCGCGCCAGGGCGTCCGCGTTCAGCAGGTTCAGCGTGTCGTAGAAGGGGAGGGCGAAGAGAGCCAGGCCGGGGGCGCGGGCGGAGTACCAGTGGCCTCTGTAGTAGGCCTTGTCCCCGGTGTTCACCTGGTACTGGTCGATCGTCGTCCGGTTCTGGTTCAGGGCGCGGATCAGGTCGTAGTGGGAGGTCTGGTTCCAGGAGAAGCTCTGGATGATCGTGGCGTAGGACGCGCCCACGAGCAGGATCGCCGCCAGGGCGAGGCGACGCTTGGTGACGCGTGCGCCCATCAATCGCTTCCGTGCAGCGCCGCCGGCCCCGGGCCGATCTCGTAGATCACGACGTTGCCGACCTGGCGACGGGTGATGCCGAGGCCTGCTATGGACTTCGCGGCGGCGGCTTCTGGATCGGGGGGCTCGGGGGTCTCGTCGTGCAGGCCCGGCAGGGGGGGGAGGTGCAGGTGCAGGACGACCGTCCTGATGCCCCAGTAGCGCAGCTTCTCGACGCTGGCCCTGTCGGGGAAGCCGTTCATGCCGCCGCGCAGGTCCACCAGGGCGGGGATTTCGAAGGTCGAGTTGCCGTTGGCGATCTTGGGGAAGCCGTCGGTGGAGAAGTACTGCCAGACGCGGTCGGCGGCGCCGTCGGTGGGGAGGCCCATGATCGGCGCGGGCAGGCCGATCTCCGCGCGCGCGGGCTCAGGGACGACCGGCGTGGCCATGTGGCCCGCGCCCTCGCCCAGCAGGCCCACCAGCAGCGCTCCCCCCACGAGCACGGGCAGGCCCTCGCGCCAGAAGCCCGACACCAATGCCCCGCGCTCGCGCGCGCGGGCGAGGAGCCACTGCGCGCCGGCTCCGGCGAGCAGCGCCAGGAAGAGGGTGGCCAGCGTGAACACCCTGCCCGGCACGCGCACGCCGTTCCAGCCGGGGGCGTAGTTGTAGAGCAGGCGGTAGGGGTAGCCCGCGCCGGTGAGGCCCAGGCCGAGCGCCAGCACGCCGCACACCACCGCTCCCGCCGCCAGGCCCCAGCGCAATCGGCACGTGTACAGGCCGGTGCAGAGCCCGATCAGCGCCAGCGCGAGGATCGCCAGGCCGGGGAAGAAGACGCTCTCGTTCTTGGAGCTCACGTCGGCGCGCGCGAATGCGGTCGCCGCGCCCCACACGCGGTTCTCGCTCGAGGCCGCCAGGAAGGCGACGGGGCCGGCGGAGTAGCGCTCCACTTCCTTCAGCGTGCGCTTGGCGGTCGGGTAGTCGTTGGCCACGCGCAGGTAGGGGCGCGCCCCGTACACCGTCACCGCGCCCACCAGCGCCATGCCGATGAGGGTCACCGCGACCAGGCGGCGGGGGATGGCGGGGCGTCTGGAGGGGGCGCCGGGGTCTGGGCCTGAGGGGGCGCCGGGGTCTGGGCCGGGAGCCGAGCCGGACCGCTTTGCCGGGCGCCCGGCCCGCCACCAGTACAGCGCCGCCAGCACGGCGAGCACCAGCAGCAGGTAGGAGAACTGCAGGCCCAGCGTGAAGCCGAGGCTGATCTGCCACGCCGCCACCAGCCAGCCGGCGATGATGAGGCCGCGCCCGCCACGCCTGTATCCGCGCAGCAGCAGAAACAGCGCCAGCGGTATCCCTCCGCTGGAGATCACGTGCAGGTGCCCGGCCTCCGTCACGCGGTAGGGGGCGTAGGCGAACGCGATGCCCGCCACCGCGCCGCCCAGGCGCCCGGCGCCCAGCTCGCGCGCCAAGAGGTAGGCGCCCACGAAGCACAGCGACCAGGCGAGGAGGAAGAGGAGGTTGTAGCGGACCAGCGCCGCCACTGTGCCCGAGCCGAAGAAGGCAGTGGGGCCGTAGCCCAGCAGCGAATCGGAGAAGGCCAGGCTCAGGGGACGGGGGTAGAAGGCGTTGGCGTCCCACAGGTGCCCGGGGCTGTGCAGCAGCGCGTGCCCCACCCAGGCGATCTGCCAGGCGGTGCGCACGGGGTCGCCGAGGTCGGGGGCGATGCGGCTGCGCATGTGCAGCACCAGGGGCCAGGTGCTCAGCAGCGCCAGGCCCACGCCGACGAGGATCACCCACAGCAGCTCGCGCCTGCCCAGCGCGGGGGAGGCGGGCCACGATTCGCGTCCTTTGGCGGCAGGGGCCGGCGCCGGCGTGTCCAGAAGCGCAGTCGCCATCGAACGCCGCAGCATATGTCAGCCGCCTTTGGCAAAGCGGCAAACGGCTTGCGCCGCAGTGGCGCAAGGGTGCCTTCAAGGTCAGACGTTCCGAGATGCCGATTTGCGCAACACTGCATGTATGCGCGTGCTCGTGGTAGGCGCAGGCGGCGTGGGCGCGGCGTTCGCGGCGATCGCCCAGCGGCGCCCCGCGTTCGAGCGGGTGTTCCTCGCCGATCTCTCGCCCGCGCGTGCGCACGAGGTTGTGGCCAGGCTGGGCGAGGCCGATCGCTTCGCCGCCGAGCGCGTGGACGCCTCCGACCGCGCGGCGCTCGTGCACCTGATCGAGCGCATCAAGCCGGATGTGGTGCTCAACGCCACCGATCCGCGCTTTGACAAGCCGATCTTCGATGCCGCCTTCGATACGCGCACCACCTACGTGGACATGGCGATGACGCTCTCAAAGCCCCATCCGCAGCGGCCGTACGAGCTGCCGGGGACGATGCTCGGGGAGTACCAGCTCGCGCGCCACGAGCAGTGGCGGCAGGAGGGGCTGCTGGCGCTGGTGGGCATGGGGGTTGAGCCGGGGCTCTCGGACGTGTTCGCGCGCTACGCGTCGGATGAGCTCTTCTCGGAGATCGCCGAAGTGGGCGTGCGCGACGGCGCGGACCTGGTCGTGGAGGGCTACGACTTCGCGCCCACCTTCTCGATCTGGACGACGATCGAGGAGTGCCTGAACCCGCCGCTCATCTGGGAGCGCAGGCGCAGCTTCTACACCACCCCGCCCTTCAGCGAGCCCGAGCGCTTCGAGTTCCCCGAGGGCATCGGCTCGATCGAGTGCGTCAACGTGGAGCACGAGGAGGTGGTGCTGATCCCGCGCTGGGTGGACTGCGAGCGGGTCACCTTCAAGTACGGCCTCGGCGAGGAGTTCATCGCGGTGCTGAAGACGCTGCACAAGCTGGGCCTGGACTCCACCGAGCCGCTGGAGGTGCGCGGCGCGAAGGTCGCCCCGCGCGATGTGGTCGCCGCGGCGCTGCCCGACCCCGCCACGCTGGGCGAGCGCATGACAGGGCGCACCTGCGCGGGCACCTGGGTCACGGGCACGGGGAAGGACGGGCAGCCGCGCTCGACGTACCTGTATCACGTGGTCGACAACGAGTCCACGATGCGCGACTACGGCAGCCAGGCCGTCGTGTGGCAGACGGCGATCAACCCGGTCGTGGCGATGGAACTGCTCGACGAGGGCGCCTGGCAGGGCGCCGGCGTGCTCGGCCCCGAGGCGTTCCCGCCCACGCCGTTCCTGGATCGGTTGGCCGAGCTGGGCTCACCGCACGGGCAGCGCGACGATCCGGCTCCCATCTGACGCCTCGGCGGGTTCGTGACGCCTCGGCGGGGTTCGCCGGGGCGATGTGACGCGGGGGGGCGTGGCGAAGGGGTGGGGTGCGGGCGCTTCCCGTCTGCGCCATTGGGAGCGGCGCGCGGCCTCCCGATCCGCGCGCGCTCCCGGCCTCCACGGCCGGCCCCCCAGCTTTCAGAAGTGCGCCGGAGCGCGCTCCACGGGTTCCTCGAACAGGCCCGGCTTGACGGTTTCCAGCTTGCGGGCGAAGAAGGGGCGGAAGTAGAAGCGCGAGACGATCATCAGGACCACCCCGAGCAGGAGGCCGCCGACGCCCATCCAGATCGGCAGGGTGATGCCCAGGATCGGCGGCGATTCGACGTGTTCGGTTTCGCCGTAGTAGACGAGCGCCTTGTAGAAGACGTAGAACAGCATCAGCCCGCCGATCAGCGGCGCGAGGCCGAGCAGGATGAAGTCGCGCACGCTGTTCCTGAGCTCGTGCCGGTAGTAGACGGCGCAGGCGATCCCGGTGAAGCCGTAGTAGAAGCAGATCGGAAAGCCGATCGCGGTGATCGAGTCGGTGAGGACGTGTTCGGAGAGCAGCAGCAGCGGCACCGTCACGGCGATCGAGATCGCGCCCATGCCGAGCGTCGAGACCGACGGGGTGAGGTAGCGCTTGTGGACGCGCCCGAGCACCGCCGCGACCGCTCGCCAGTGCGCCATCGAGAGGGTCGTGCGCGCGGTCGGCAGGATCGTCGTCTGAGTCGAGGCCGAGGCCGAGGTCAGGACCGCGACGATCAGGAGCTTGTAGAGGACCCCGCCGAGGACGGGCTTGCCGAGCGCGCTCAGGACGTCGGATTCGTTGGCCGCCAGGAAGCCGGGGCCGTGGAAGGCCTGGGCGGCGGAGGAGACGATGAGGTAGATGAAGACCAGCAGGATGGTCGAGACCACGGCCGCGCGGCCGGGGCCCTCGCTGGGGTCCTCGGACTCCTCGTTGACTGCCACCCCCGAGTCCCAGCCCCAGTAGATGAAGACGCCGAGCAGGACGCCGACGATCAGGATGTTGAAGGGCACCGCCGTCGGATCGAACCACGACAGCGAGGGCTTGATCGAGTTGGCCGGGTGTTCGCTGTAGACCTTCACCAGCGCGACCACCGAGAAGAGCCCGAGGATCGCGATCTCGGCGCTCAGGAGGATCTGCTGGATGCGCGCCGAGAGCTCGATGCCGCGGTAGCAGATCCACGTCATCACGGCGATCCACACGATCGCGGCGGCGACCACGGCCCCCTGCGAGTTCGCCGCTGATTCCCAACTGAAGAGCTTGAAGGTGTAGACGGCGGCGATCTGCGAAAGCGAGGCCATCACGATGACGTCGGCGAGGAAGATCGCCCAGCCGTTGACCCAGCCCGTTCCCGGGCCGAGCGCGCGCGTGGTCCAGGCGAACGTCGTGCCGGAGTCGGGGTCGGCGCGGTTCAGCGCGCGGTAGGCGCCGGCGATCAGCAGCATCGGGACGAACGAGACGAGCAGCACGGCGGGCGCATGCACGCCGATCCCACCCGCGCCCAACCCGCCGACGAGGACGATTCCCCCCAGCGTCGCCGCCAGCGAGTAGGCGGGGGCCGTGGAGGCCACCCCGATGACGATGTTCGAGAGGTAGCCGATCGCGTTCTTCTTCAGGCCCTTGTCCATCACGCCATTGGGCTGGACGGGTCCTGCTGCGGAGACGCTGGCTGTGGCCATTTGGGGGCTCCTCTCTCGAACGGTTGTGGCAAACGTTACAGTCCTCCATCGGTGCGGGCCAAGTGGCGCGATCCCCAAAATCTCCCCGCGATCTTGTACATCCTGTACAACCGCTCCGAGGCTTCTTGAACGCACGGCGCCTTGAGCAACACACCTCGCGGCGCTACGGTTGTCCTCAGCGTCTAGCGATTTGGGAGGAGAACCCGATGGCCACCAACCTGACGACCGGTCCTACAGCGCCCAGCGGGCATTCGGCGGGGGCGGGCGGGGGCGACCTCCAGGAGCTGGCCAAGCGCCACCTGTGGATGCACTTCACGCGCATGGGCGCCTACGCCGATCCCGCCCACGAGGTGCCGATCATCGTGCGCGGCGAGGGCTGCTACGTGTACGACCAGCACGGCAGGCGCTACCTCGACGGCCTGTCCGCGCTGTACTGCGTGAACATCGGCCACGGCCGCGCCGAGCTGGGAGAGGCCGCCGCGCGGCAGGCGCGGGACCTCGGCTTCTACACCAACTGGAGCTACGCCCACCCGCCCTCGATCGAACTGGCCGCGCGCATCGCCGCGCTCGCGCCCGGGGACCTCAATCGCGTGTTCTTCGTCTCCGGCGGCTCGGAGGCGGTCGAGACAGCGTGGAAGCTCGCCAAGTCCTACCACGCCGCGACGGGCGAGCCGCGCAAGCACAAGATCATCTCGCGCTATCTGGCCTACCACGGCACCTCGATGGGCGCCCTCACCGCCACCGGCCTGCCTCCCCTGCGCGAGCCCTTCGAGCCGCTCACCCCGGGGGGGCGCCACGCGGCCAACACCAACAGCTACCGCTGGGCGGAGGACCGCCACACGCTCTGGGCCGCCGATGCGATCGAGGAGGCCATCCTCTTCGAGGGCCCCCACACGGTCGCGGCGGTGATCCTCGAGCCGGTGCAGAACGGCGGCGGCTGCTTCGTCCCCCAGGAGGGCTACTTCCAGCGCGTGCGCGAGATCTGCGACCGCCACGACGTGCTGCTCATCAGCGACGAGGTGATCTGCGCGTGGGGGCGCCTCGGCCATATGTTGGGCTGCGAGCGCTACGGGTATCAGCCGGACATGATCACCACCGCCAAGGGCCTCACCTCGGCGTACGCGCCGATGGGCGCGGTCATCGCCTCAGACCGCGTGGCCGAGCCCTTCCTGCACGGCGCGGAGACGTTCGTGCACGGCTTCACCTTCGGCGGGCACCCGATGGCCTGCGCCACGGCGATGGCCAACATCGACGTGCTCGAGAACGAGCGCCTGTGCGAGCACGTGCGCGAGCGCGAGGACGAGTTCCGGGCGATGCTCGAGAGCCTGCGCGATCTGCCGATCGTGGGCGACGTGCGCGGCGCGGGCTACTTCCACGCGATCGAGCTCGTCAAGGATCGCGACACGAAGGAGACCTTCAGCCACGAGGAGGCCGAGGAGCTCTTGCGCGGCTTCCTGTCCGGGGAGCTCTACCGCCGGGGCCTGATCTGCCGCACCGACGACCGCGGCGAGCCGATCGTGCAGCTCTCGCCGCCCCTGATCGCCGATCGCGAGCAGTTCGAAGAGATCGAGGCCATCCTGCGCCCGACCCTCGCCGAGGCGTGGGAGCGGGTCGTCAAGCGGGGCGGGTGAGCGGGCCGATGCGCGGGAGAGGGAGTGGGTCGATGCGAGTGGGAGAGGCGCAGCCGCCGGCGCGACGCCGGACCATCACCGCGGGGGCGCGATGGAGCTGACCGTCGAGAGCCTGCTGAGCGAGCTGGGCCTGGACCTGGCCAGCGGCCACGAGGCCGCCGGCGCGAAGGTGCGCTGGGTGCACTCGACCGAGCTCGTGGACCCCACCCCCTGGCTGAGCGGCGGCGAGATGCTGCTCACGACCGGCCTGCAGCTCGACAAGCCCAAGGCGCAGCGCGAGTTCGTGGAGCGCCTGAAGGAGCGCGGCATCGCGGCCGTGGGCTTCGGCACGGGCTTCGCGCACGAGCGCATACCCCCCGCGCTGCTCACCGCCGCGCGCAAGCTCCAGTTCCCGGTCTTCGAGGTCCCCTATGAGCTGCCCTTCATCGCGGTCACCGAGCGCGCCTTCACGCACCTCGCGGGCCAGCAGTTCGAGACCCTTCGCCGCAGCATGGCCATCCAGGAGCGCCTGGAGCGGCTGGTGCTCGAGCAGCGCGGCCTCACCGAGGTGGTGCGCGCGACGGCCGGGGCCATCGGCGGCGTCGTCGGCGTGCTGGACGCCCACGGCGAAGAGCTCGCGTGGCACGCGCACGTGCGCCCCCTCAGCGACAACGAGCGCCAGGCGATCGCGCGCGAGGTGCGCCATGCGAGCGCGCGCGCGGCGGCCCCGATCGAGCCGCGCCTGCCCCGCTGGCCGGGCGCCGTGCTGGCCCTCCCCGTGGTGGCGCGCGACCGCGTGGCCCCCCACGCCTGGCTCGTCGGTGCGAGCGTCAAGGGCGAGCTGGGCGACTTCGAGCGCCTGATCCTGCGCCAGGCCGTGACCGTGGTGGCGCTGGAGCTGATGCACATGCGCATCGAACGCGACACCGAGCGCAGGCTCGCGGGCGACGTGCTGGCCGAGGCCCTCACGGGCAGATTGCACCCCGAGGAGCTGCAGGCGCGTCTGAAGCCCTTCGGCGTGGGCGAGCAGGCGGCCGTCCTCGCCTTCGCCCTGCGCGCCCCCGACGCGGCGGCCCCCGTGCTGGAGCGCGCCCTCACGCGCGCTGGCGCGCACGGTTTGGTGGCCACGCGCATGGGCCTTTTGTGCGCCGTGATCGACGCGGATGGCGTGGACCCGATGGAGGTGGCGCGCCGCGCGCGCAAGGAGCTCCAGAGCAACGCCGGCGAGGTGCGCGCGAGCGCCAGCCGCGCCGCGCCCACGCACAGCCTGCGCCTGAGCTTCCACGAGGCGCGCTGCGCGCTGGAGGCCGTGCGATTGCAGAATGGCAACGCCCCCGAGGTGGCCTCGCACCGCGATCTGGGCGCCTTTCAGCTGCTGCTCTCGCTGCAGGACGACGACGCGCTCATCAGCTACTGCCGCGGCGTGCTCGGGCCGGTCGAGCAGAACGAGGGCGAGTACGGCGACGAGCTGCTGCGCTCGCTCGACGTCTTCATCGAACACAACGGGCACTGGGAGAAGGCCGCGAGCGCGCTGTACTGTCACCGCCACACGCTGCGCTATCGCATCCGCCGGGTCGAGCAGCTCACGGGCCGCGACTTCTCCAAAGCCCGCGACCGGATCGAGTTCTGGCTGGCCCTGCGGGGAAGGGAGCTTTCGCGGTGAATTTGGGTAAGGCTTTTTTGAGAGGGCCGCAGAGCGGCCCAGGTTGGCCGCGTGGTGGCGAGATAGGGGAGATGCCATGAGGATCGGAGTTCCCGCGGAGATCAAGCCCGACGAGTACCGCGTGGCCATCACCCCCGCGGGCGTGCGCGAGCTCACCGCGCGCGGGCAGGAAGTGCTGATCCAGTCCGGCGCGGGCGAGGGCAGCGCGCTCAGCGACGCCGACTTCCGCGGCCAGGGCGCGCACATCCTCCCCGACGCCGCCGCCGTCTTCGATGAGGCGGAGATCGTGCTGAAGGTGAAGGAGCCCCAGCCGCCGGAGGTGGCGATGCTGCGCGAGGATCACACGCTCTTCACCTATCTCCACCTCGCCGCCGACCCCGGCCTGACCGCGGGCCTGCGCCAGTCCGGGGCAACGTGCATCGCCTATGAGACGGTCGAGGACAGGGGCGGGCATCTGCCGCTATTGGCGCCCATGAGCGAGGTCGCGGGCAAGATCGCCACGCAGGCGGGTGCCTTCATGCTGGAGAAGCCCCTCGGGGGACGCGGCATCCTCCTGGGCGGCGTCCCCGGCGTGGCCGCCGCGACGGTGCTCGTGATCGGCGGCGGGGTCGTGGGCATGAACGCCGCGCTCATCGCCATCGGCATGCAGGCCGACGTGTTCGTCTTCGACCGCGACATCGATCGGCTGCGCGAGCTGGAAGTGGCGTTTGGCGGGCGCGCATCGACCGTCTACTCGTCCACCCTCGCGGTGGAAGAGATGCTGCCGCAGGCCGACCTCGTCATCGGCTCGGTGCTCATTCACGGCGCGCGCGCGCCGTGGGTCATACGCCGCGAGCAGCTCGCGCTGATGAAGCGCCACGCGGTGCTCGTCGACGTCTCGATCGATCAGGGCGGCTGCTTTGAGACCTCGCGCCCCACCACGCATTCCAAGCCCACATTCGAGGAAGAGGGCATCACCCACTACTGCGTCACCAACATGCCCGGCGCGGTTCCCATCACCTCGACGTACGCGCTCACCAACGCGACCCTGCCCTACGTGCTGGAGCTGGCTGAGCACGGCGTCGAGGAGGCCATTCTGCACTCGCCCGCGCTGCGCATGGGGGTGAACGTGCGCGGGGGGGAGGTCGTGCACCCGGCCGTCGCCCAGGCGCTCGGCCTTCAGGTTGGGATCGGCGTCGAGGCATCCCTGGCAGCACAGTCAAAACTCCAACCACCGGCAACCGCCGGACCCCGGTAGGGGTCCCCCTCAAAACAAGATCCAGGAGGAACGATGGCGACCGCGACCGAGACACTGCGCAACTTCATCGACGGCGAGCCCGCCGCCTCCGACGCGGACAGCGAGGCGATCCTCAACCCCGCCACCGGCGAGGAGATGGCTCGGGCGCCGCTCTCCGGTGCGGATGAGGTCGATCGAGCCGTGCGCGCCGCGCGGGGGGCCTTTGCGGGGTGGTCGGGCGCCACTCCCGCCGAGCGTTCTATGGCGCTGCTGGCGCTGGCGGGCGTGATCGAGGAGCACGCCGGGGAGATCGCGCGCCTGGAGGCGCTCAACGCGGGCAAGCCGATCGAGGCGGTGAGCAGGGATGAGCTCCCGGTGATGGCCGACAACCTGCGCTTCTTCGCCGGCGCCGCGCGCTGCCTGGAGGGGCGCGCCGCGGGGGAGTACATGGCGGGCCACACCTCGTGGGTGCGCCGCGAGGCCGCCGGCGTCGTCGGCCAGATCACCCCCTGGAACTACCCCCTCATGATGGCCATCTGGAAGATCGGCCCCGCCCTCGCGGCAGGGTGCACGGTCGTGCTCAAGCCAGCTGAGACCACGCCGGTGACGACCGTGCGCTTCGCGGAACTGGCCGCCGACGTGCTGCCCTCGGGGGTGCTCAATGTCGTCATGGGCCACGGCGATCCGACGGGCGAGGCGCTCATCGGGCACCCCGAGGTGGACATGGTGTCCCTCACCGGCTCGGTGGAGACCGGCAAGCACATCGCGCGCGTCGCGGCCGACTCGCTCAAGCGCGTGCACCTCGAGCTGGGGGGCAAGGCGCCCGTGATCGTCTTCGACGACGCCGGCATGGAGGCTGCCATGGAGACCATCGCGGGTACTGCCTACTACAACGCCGGCCAGGACTGCACCGCCGCCACGCGCGTGCTCGCCGCCGCGGGGGTCTACGACGAGGTCGTCTCGGGGCTCGCCGCGCAGGCCGGGGGGTTGGTGATCGGGGACACGCTCGATCCCGCCACCACGCTGGGCCCGATCAACTCCGCCCGCCAGCGCCTGCGCGTGGAGGGGTTCCTGGAGCGCCGGCCCGCGCACGCCGAGATCGTCACGGGGGGGAGCGAGCCCGAGCGGCCCGGCTTCTACCTGGAGCCCACGGTGGTCGCGGGCCTTCAGCAGGGCGACGAGATGATCCAGCGCGAGATCTTCGGGCCGGTGGTGACGGTCCAGCGCTTCGCCAGTGAGAAACAGGCCATCCAGTGGGCCAACGATGTGCCCTATGGTCTCGCGTCCTCGGTATGGACAAGAGATATAGGAAAGGCGCTGCGCGTATCCAGGGCCCTGCGCTTCGGCTGCGTCTGGATCAACGACCACATCCCGCTGGTATCGGAGATGCCCCACGGGGGGTTCGGGGAGTCGGGGTACGGCAAGGACCTCAGCGTGTATTCGCTGGAGGACTACACCGTGGTCAAGCACGTCATGGCGAATCTGGATTGAAGGGCTCAGCGATCGTAGGCGCGCCCGCGTGGCAGGACACGCAGAATCCGTATCTCTCGTGCCTGGTCGTCTCGGGCGAACAGAACCCGCCAGTCGCCGACGCGCAGCCGCAACTCCGGACGTCCTGTCAGCTTGCGCACCCCAGTGACATTGTCGGGGTCCGCGACGACACGATCGATCGCAGCAAGCACCCGCCGCATGATCTGCCGGTCCAGGCGCCGCAGGTCCCGCTGAGCGCCCGGCGCGAGCTCGAGGCGCCAGTCGGACTCGCTCACGCGTACCGACGGCGAAACTCGTCGATGGGCATTGTCGGCGCGCCGCCGTCCAGCTCGGCATACGCCTCGTCGAGCGCCGCGCGGTCATCGTCGGTGAAGGGCTCGTCATCCTCCGGCGCGTCTTCGAGCAGCCGCAGAACCGGATCCTCGCGGCGTGCGGCGAGAAGCCGCAGCGCGTCATCGGCCTCCCGCTCGGACAGCTCGTCCACGAATCGGTGCAGGCGTTCCTTGGTGGTCATCCAGGGGATTGTAGTGCTACGCGGCGCGGCTGAGAGAAGTAATACATGCTGGTCTTACATCATGGTATCCTGAGAGGATGCGCGTGACGAGCAAGGGCCAGGTGACGATCCCGCGGACGGTTCGTCGGCGGCTCGGGATCGCACCCGGGAGCGAGGTCGACTTCGAGCTGGACGAGCGGGGGGTGCGTCTGGTGCGTGCCCGCACGAGCGAAGGGCGCGAGGTCGTGCGGAAGATGCTCGGCCGTGGCACCGTGGCGATGAGCACCGACGAGATCATGGCGCTCACGCGCGGGGATGGCTGAGCGGCCGGTCCATGGCACGCGGCCCGTCCATGGCACGCGGCCCGTCCATGGCACGCGGCCTGTCCACGGCGCGCTCGTGGACTCCAACGTCCTGCTGGACCTCTTCACCGAAGACCCCACGTGGGTGGGGTGGTCGCGCGACGCGCTCGCCGCCGCCATCGATTCCGGGCCCGTGATCGTCAACCCCATCGTCTATGCCGAGGTCTCCGTTCGCTTCGAGCGCATCGAGGAGCTCGAGGAGGCGCTGCCCGAGCCGATTCAGCGCGAGGATCTGCCGTGGGAGGCGGCCTTCCTGGCCGGCAAGTGCTTCCTCGACTATCGACGGCGGGGCGGGTCCAGGCGCTCGCCGCTGCCCGACTTCTACATCGGAGCGCACGCCGCCGTGACTCACCGCGTGCTCCTCACCCGCGACGCGGGACGTTATCACAGCGTGCTGCCGAGCCTGGAGTTGATCGCTCCGGACGCGGAGGCGTCGGCGGGGTAGGCCTCGCTTCAGCGATCACAGGCGCTGTCACGTGGCTACGCGGCGTGGCTCTGACCGGGCCACAGGCCGGTGCGAACGCGCTCATACAGCGTGTCCGGCGCGAGATCCGCACCGCCTGGCCAGCACACCGTCCCAAGCTCGGGATCGACGCGAACCTCCGCGAATCCCCGCGGAGTCCTGGCCTCGTCGAACACGGACCCCCGCATCCGGTCGAGCACATCGACCTCGCCGGCCAGCCCGTCGGCGAAGGTGAGCCGCAGGGTCCCGTGCCGGGGTACGGCGACATGCGTTATGTCTGGAATCAGGCCCATCTGACTCGACAGCGCCTCGATCATCTCGGCGGGCAGCACGGTCGAGGCCTGCCAGATCACGAATCCCATCACCCTCCCGGTCTCGCGATCGCGTTCGATCAGTCCCCAGGGGTACTCCTTGCCGACCGCCCGCCCCTGCTCGAGGCAGATCATCGCGATGTCGACTTCAGGATCGTAATGGAGGATATCCACTGACTCCATCTCTCTAAGCATACTCCAGGCCATTGTTCGTTCTACAGATCCCAGGCGCTGACGATCAGCGCCGTCACGCCGTCGCGCCGATGGGGATGGTCATAGACGACCACGAAGCGGCGGCCATCGGCGCACAGGCCCTCCACCAGCCAGTCGGCATGGCCCCGATTGATCCGGCGCTCGCCATGCCCGGTGCGAACCGCGCGCTCGACATCCGCCTGGTCGAGCAGCCGACACCGGCACTGCCACGTGCAATCTGTACGAGTACGATTTCGCCAACCCTGCCGGGCATAACCTGATCGATGTCTCGGCGGGCGATACGAGCGGTGAAGGACCGCGGGTGCAGGGGGTGGTGGCTGTCTCCTCCGACGGTTCGCATGTCTATTTCGTCGTAACTATTTAGGTTCTGTTGGTCCCGCTCGTCAAGGGCAAGCGCAGATTCGGGTGCGGGCGCGCGGTCCGGGAGGAGGTCGGCGTGAGCAGGATTCCGCCTGGTTGCAGGGAATCTTGCGG
>Ga0116217_10003606_pt1 | contig 13989 bp, 10 predicted proteins | sample Sb_taG_6_FD_89697 | JGI IMG/M metagenome (GOLD analysis project Ga0116217, IMG submission 89697) | Peat soil microbial communities from Weissenstadt, Germany - Sb_50d_4_PS metaG | ecosystem: Environmental > Terrestrial > Soil > Wetlands > Peat | place: Germany: Weissenstadt | collected 2010-09-21 | reverse complement strand
GTTCGTTTTCTACTCGCTGCATTACACCGGCAAATTCAACGCATTTGACTGGACCGTCCTTTGGTCCAATGAAGTGGCATGGCTGCTGCAGCCGGCGCTCTTTCTGCACTTTGTATTGACTTTCCCGGAGCGGCGGGAGTTCGTCAGCAAGCATCGCTGGTCGATTCCGGTGCTGTACGTGCCGGGAGCGGTACTGCTCGGAATCCAGATTCTGGCTTTCGAGTACTTGAAGGCCAGCGCCGGGCTGCTCTTCAATCTGAACCGGGTGCACTGGGCTTATCTGACGATCTTCTTCGTTTCGGCCGCGGCGGTTCTTTGGAACAACTACCGACAGGCCACTACTCCGATTCTGCGCCAGCAACTCAAGTGGATTACGCGGGGCACCGTCCTCGCCATAACTCCGTTCACGCTCTTTTATGTTCTGCCGTATCTGTTCGGTGTGATGCCTTCGATCGCCATGAAGGTCTCGGTGCTGTCACTCGGATTGCTGCCGCTGACTTTTGGATACGCTATTTTCCGCTACCGGTTGATGGACGTGGATCTGATCTTCAAGCGCGGCATGGCGTATACGCTGGCGGCGGCGGCCATGGTGGGAGCGTACTTCGCCGGCGTGGCCGCGATTGCGGAACTGGTGCACACGCGCGTCCCCAGTTCCGGGCCTTACGGGTTGATGGTGGCCATCGTGGTCACCGCGCTGCTGTTTGATCCGGTACGGAAGTGGATTCAGGAAAAGCTGGATCGGTTCTTTTTCCGCACAGGCTACGACTACCGGCGCACGCTGATCGAGTTCGGACGCGAGTTGAGTTCGGAGACCGACCTCGACAAGATGCTTTCCTCGCTGGTCGACCGGCTGGCGCGCACGCTGCTGGTGGATCGCATCGCGATCTTCCTTGGCAACAGCGACTCTTCGCGCTTTGAACTGTCGAAATCGTTTGGCATCGCTCACGTCACCGGTCTTGATCTGTCGTTTCTCGCGAAACCGCGAATCGAAGATGCGGTCGGGCATATCTTCTTCGAAAATACGCACCAGTTGCCACGCGAAAATGGGGCCGCGCAAGAAGCCATCGGACGCCTGGATCTGAACTACTACATTCCCTGCCACGCGCGGCAAAAGACCATCGCCTTCCTCGGACTGGGCAAGACGATGGAAGGCGACTTCCTCTCCAGCGAAGACGTGGAGTTGCTCGAAGCGCTGGCGGGATACATCGGCATCGCCATCCAGAACGGCCGGCTGTACGCGTCTCTCGAGCAGAAGGTGAGCGAGTACGAACGGCTCAAAGATTTCAACGAGAACATTGTTGAATCGATCAACGTCGGCGTGATGGCCGTGGACCTGCAAGACCGCATCGAATCCTGGAACTCGCAGATGGAAGTGATGTATGCCCAGCCGCGCTGGCAAGTGGTGGGGCGTTCGTTGAGCGAGGTTTTTCCCGCCGCTTTCGTCGAGGAGTTCTACCGCGTTCGGCAGAATCCGAGCGTCCACAATCTTTATAAGTTCCGGCTGAAAACTCCCACCGGCGAATCGCGCATCGTAAATGTCGCCATCGCGCCGCTGGTCACGCGGCAGTTCAACGTGGTCGGGCGGCTGGTGATCATGGACGACATCACCGAACGGATCGAACTGGAAGTCCAGCTCACCCAGGCCGACAAACTTTCTTCGATCGGATTGCTGGCCGCGGGCGTGGCGCACGAAGTGAATACGCCGCTGGCCGTGATTTCCTCCTACACGCAGATGCTCGCGAAGCAGTTGCAGTCGGATGCGCCGAAAGCGGGCCTGCTGGATAAGATCACCAAGCAGACATTCCGCGCCTCGGAGATCGTCAACAATCTGCTGAACTTCTCCCGCACTACGGGCACCGAACTGACAGAAGTCAGCCTGAACAAGGTGATCGCGGATACACTCGCGTTGCTCGAGCACCAGTTCAAAGTGGCGCACATCCAGGTACAGCCTGAGCTCTACGAGAACCTGCCTTTGATTCAGGGCAACGCCGGACGCCTGCAGCAGGTTTTTCTAAATTTGTTCCTGAATGCCAAGGACGCAATGGCAACGACCGGGGGCGGAGTCCTGAACGTGGCGACGCTGAACGGCGAATGCGTTAGCGTGCGCGTCTCCGACACAGGCTCTGGCATTGCGCAGGAAAACATTCAGCGTATCTACGACCCGTTTTTCACCACCAAGACGTCACCCGCGGATGGCCAGAACCGCGGCACCGGACTTGGGCTCTCCGTCACCTACGGCATCATCCAGGAACACGCGGGCAATATCCGCGTGGAGAGCCGCCCGGGCGAAGGCACCACCTTCACCCTGGATTTTCCATTGATATCGACGAGGAAGGCTGTCCATGTCTGAAGTAGCATTGTCTGAAATTACGACCGTCTCGCGCCGGAGCACGCCGCCGGAAAGTATTTCACCCAGCGCCGGCAGAATCCTCATCATTGACGACGAAGCGGAAATCCGTGAATCGCTGGAGACTCTTCTTCAACTCGAGGGCTACACCGTCGTGGTTGCGGGCAGCGGAAGGGAAGGTCTGGGGCAGATCGGAGAGCGCGCTTTTGACGTAATTTTGCTCGACCTGGCACTCCCCGACAAGAATGGGATGGACGTACTCTCTGAGATTCGCCTTCTGCATCCACAGCAGCCCGTCATCATGATCACCGCTTACGGGACGGTGGAAAACGCGGTCCGCGCCATGCAGTCCGGCGCCACCAACTTCATCCAGAAGCCGTGGGACAACGAAAAACTGCTGGCTGACGTGCGCGCCGCCGTCGCCCGCCAGAAAGCGGAAGAAGAGAACATTCAACTGAAGCGCGCGCTCAAGCAGCGCTACAACTTTGAGCACATCGTGGGCAAGAGCGAGCCCATGCTGAAGATTTTCGACTTGGTCGCGCAGGTGGCGCCCAGCCGGTCGACGGTGCTGTTGCAAGGCGAAAGCGGGACGGGCAAGGAACTGATCGCCAAGGCGATTCATCTGAATTCCACGCGCCGCGACCGGCCGTTTGTTCCGGTCAATTCCGGGTCCACACCGCCCGACCTGCTTGAATCGACGTTGTTTGGGCATGTCAAGGGCGCGTTTACCAGCGCGATTAGTTCGAAGAAGGGGCTGTTCGAAGTTGCCGACCGGGGCACGCTTTTCCTCGACGAAATCGGCACCATGAGCATGGACACGCAGAGCAAGATTCTGCGCGTGTTGCAGGACCGCAAGTTCATGCATCTGGGTGGCGTGCAGGAAATTCAAGTGGACGTGCGCATCATCGCCGCCACCAACGTGGATCTTCGCCAAATGGTGCGCGAAGGCAAGTTCCGCGAAGACCTGTTCTACCGGCTCAACGTGATCAGCATCGATCTGCCGCCGCTGCGCCAGCGCCGCGAAGATATTCCGTTGCTGGTGCAGCACTTCCTGCAGAAGTATTCCGAGGAAAATGAGCGGCCCCGCCGCCGCATTACCACTGAGGCGTTGCGTCCGCTGGTGAGCTATTCCTGGCCGGGAAATGTGCGCGAACTGGAGAACACGATCGAACGCGCCGTGGTGCTGTCTTCTGACAGCGACATTGGGATCGACCTGCTGCCCGACCACATCGTGGGCCGGGGCAGCTCCGTTCCAGCTCTGGATGCGAATGCCGGGGCCACGCTGTTCGGCATCATGGAAGACTGCGAGCGCCGGATCATCATTGACATGCTCGAGAAGTGCGGCTGGAACCAGACCGAAGCGGCAGAACGCTTCCATGTCCCGCTCTCCACGCTCAATCAGAAAATCAAGCGGCTGGCTGTCGAGATCAAGAAGAAGAATCGGGAGTAAGTGAGATCGGGTGATCGGGCCATCGGGTCATCTGAAACGGGACGGGGCCCTCGGGTTTTAGATCACCCGATGACCCGATCACCAGATCACCCGATGATTTCCCTCTCTGCTATAGTTCCCTGAGCACTCGTTCCTCATGGCGTTCGAATTCGAACTGATTTCGCCCATTGACGTCGCCAAAGACATAGCGCTGGCGGTTCAGGAATACACCCTGCTCTCCGCGCAATCTCTGGCAAACTTCTTCCGCCGTCCCCTGTACATGGGCGACATGCTGCAGCAGGCGGACCTGATCGGCGTCGGCTCCCTGCCCATCGTGGTTCTCACGGGGCTCTCCGTGGGCGCGTTGCTGGCGCTGAACTCAGCCAGCACGTTGCAACAATTCGGCGGGATCACGCTCATCGGACGACTCGTATCGATCGGCATGGTTACCGAACTGGGTCCCCTGATCACCGGACTGATGGTAGCCGGGCGCAACGCCTCGGGCATGGCCAGCGAACTAGGCTCGATGATCGTGACCGAACAGATCGATGCCATGCGCGCCCTGGGCACCGACCCCACTAAGAAGCTGATCACGCCGCGTGTGGGCGCCACCGCCTTCATGCTGTTTTTCCTGACCATCATCGCCGATCTGCTCGGGCTGATCGGCGGCTATGCGGTCGCGCATCTGCTGTTCGGGGTCGACACGCAGCAGTATTGGACCAGCGTGTGGCAGATTCTCGTCTTCCGCGACGTTTTCACCGGCCTGGTCAAGCCCGTGCTCTTCGGCTTCATCATCTCCACCGTCGGCTGCTATTACGGCATGTCCACGCGGGGCGGCACGCAGGGAGTGGGGCGCTCCACCACACAGGCCGTGGTCGCTTCGTCAGTACTTATTCTGGTCGTCGATTTCTTTGTGACCAAGTTGATCTTCGCGATTTTCGGTTACCGGTAAACCATGGCCACGCCCACTCTGCCCAGCGAAAACGCCGCAGCTTCGGTGGTGAGCCCCTCTGGCTACGCCATTGAGTTTGACGATGTTTCAATCGCATTCGACGAACACGTGGTGCTGGACGGCATCTCTTTCCGCCTGCAGCATGGTGAAACCAAGGCGCTCTTCGGCGTCGCCGGCTCGGGCAAGAGCACGCTGCTCAAGCTTGCCATGGGACTGATGCGTCCCGACAGCGGCCGCATCTACGTGCTGGGAGAAGAAGTCACGCGCATGTCGGAGCAGGAATTGTTCGAACTGCGTCGCCGCGTAGGCATCGTTTTCCAGGAGAGCGCGCTCTTCGACTCGCTCAGAGTTTATGAGAACGTCGCTTTCCGCCTGATGGAAGAACGGATCTCCCCCGAGGAGATCGAGCGGAGGGTGCGCGAGGCGCTGCGCTTTGTGGAGTTGGAACGAACCTATGATATGCGTCCATCCGAGCTTTCCGGCGGCATGCGGCGGCGCGTCGCCATCGCTCGTGCCATCATTACCAAGCCCGAGGTGCTGCTCTACGACTCGCCTACCGGCGGACTTGATCCGGTAACTTCGAACACGATTGTCGAACTCATCATGAAGCAACGCGACGTCTACAAGACCAGCGCTCTCATGGTGACTCACCGCCTGCAGGACGCCTTCACCATGGCCACTCACGAGTTCGATACGGCCACCAACCAGATGGTCGTTCTACCCAAAGGCCAGCAATGCACGGTGCCCATGAGCTTTCTGATCCTGCGCGACGCCAAAGTCATCTTCGACGGCGACGCTCACCAGTTAGCCACTTCCCGCGACGACTACATTCGCGAATATATTTCGTAGAGCAGCAGCTGTCAGCTGTCAGCTATCAGTCTTCAGCAGGAGAAGGGCCTTCGCGTTTGCCGCTCTTGTTTTTGCCGCCTTTGCCGGGCAGCGCCGCTGGATTTTCATGCACGCGTTCTCGGAATCCGCCCTTCATCCCCCTGGCGAGGCCGATAGCCTTTTCCCCAAACTTGTCGCGCAGATGATCCGCGGCAGCCAGGGCCTTTTGCCAACGCTGCTGCTGCGAAGGCTCCAGCAGATCGAGTTGACCCGAGCCGGATTCGAAATTTGACGCTTGCACTCCCAGCAAGCGCACCGGCGCGCCCGGCTTCCAGTTGTCGAAAAACAGACGCCGCGCCTGTTCAAAAATCTGGTTATCCATCTGCGTCGGCTGCTCCAGCGAATGCGCCCGCGTGATCGTAGTGAAATCCTTGTAGCGCAATTTCAGTTGCAGGGTACGCGCAAAATATCCACCTTCGCGCAGTCGCCGTCCCACCATTTCACTGAGCCGCATCAGCGTGGATTGCAAGCGCTCGGCATCGCCCGTGTCCTCGTCGAAGGTGTGCTCGTGGCTGATCGATTTGGGATCGACGTTTTCGCCGACGTCATTGTCGAACCATCCACCCGCATCCTCGCCCCGCGACTTCCCGGCCAGCGCCAGGCCCCATTTTCCGAAGCGATGTTCGAGGTCGTGGTCTTCCAGGCGCGCGAGGTCGCCCACTTTCTGAATGCCGATGGCATGAAGTTTTTGCTCGAACACCTTGCCCACGCCTGGGATGTCGCCGACGGCAAGCGGCGCGAGAAACTTCGCCTCCTCGCCGGGCAGCACCCACAGCACTCCGTTTGGCTTGGCTTTGGCGGAGGAAACTTTCGCGATCAGCCGCGAAGTGCCGATCCCGATCGAGCAATTCAATTGTGTAGCCGACTTCATCGCGTCGTGTAACCGGTGCGCCGAACTGAGCGGACGGCCGTGCAGGCGCTCGGTTCCCGTCATGTCGAGGTAAGCCTCGTCCACCGAAGCCATCTCGACCAGCGGAGAAAAATGGCCGAGCACCTCGTGCACTTTTCCGGAATACTCACGATAGCGTTCCGGATGTCCATTGACAAAAATCGCCTGCGGACAGAGTTTCGCCGCCGTCCGCAGCGGCATGGCCGAGTGCACGCCAAACTTCCGCGCTGCGTACGATGCGGCCGAGACCACGCCGCGTTCGTCACGCTGCCCGCCCACCACCACCGGCTTGCCCTTCAGCGAAGGGTCATACAATTCCTCGACGGAGACGAAGAAGGCGTCCATATCGACGTGAAAAATTGTGCGAGGCGAGGAGGTGCTCATCGGAATTGGAATTGGAGTTCGGAGTGCCTTGCAGAAGTGTACCGCGAGCGATTAGAAAGTGGTTTCCGAGTAGGGAACCGCCGGACTCAAACCGCCGAGCGAACCCCGGCTTCCTTGACGATCCGTTCCATGATCCTCAGCCGTGCGGAAGGCAACGCCTCGTATTTGGCTTGGCCGCCTCTGGAACACCTGAGACCGTCTCCGATGGCGTCCAGGGCAGACGCCGAGCGTCCCAGCACGGTCAGAAGATACTTTTCAGCGATGGGCCGGTCCGCGGGATGGATGAGATCCCACCAGCGGCAGATCGATTCCTGTATCTCCGCCTCTGTTTTCTCGCCGGATACCAGGGCGTCAATCAAACGGTAGACCTTGCTCTTGATGGCGAGGTACGAGACTGAGACTTCCTGGGGCATGGGGGACCTAACTGCTGTTGGAGCAATCCGTTAGCCAAACGGTTAATGCCAGCAAAAACGGCACTTAGCCTCTCCCAAGATTCTATGAACGGGAAAAACGGGATTCCGGATATGAAATATGGAAGGTTGTGGGCGCAGTTCCAGCAGCCATCTTGCGTCGCGCTATGCAAGTTCGCTAGCCCAGGACCGGCTCCTTTTTCAATTCCGCGGCTGCCGCCGCGTCGGCACTGGCCCTCGCCTGTCGTGCACGATCATAGATCTTGCCATACTCGCGCGCCGAAGCTCCCCATGAGAAATCACGGCTCATGCCGTTTCGCATCAGCGTCTGCCACGACGACGGATCGCGATAGGCGAGCAACGCTTGCTTGATGGTGGCGAGCAGCGCCTCGCCGGTGTAGTCAGAGAACTTGAAGCCTGTGCCCTTGCCAGTGCGCGCGTCCCAAGGCTCGATGGTGTCATCCAGACCGCCGGTTGCCCGCACGATCGGAACGGTGCCGTACTTCAAGCTGTAAATCTGGTTCAGCCCGCAGGGCTCATACTTGGACGGCATCAGGAACATATCCGAACCCGCTTCAATCTTGTGCGCGACGGCGTTGTCGAACGCGACCTTGGCCGCAATCTTGTGCGGAAACTGCTTATTGAGGCGCTGAAACATTTCTTCGTATAGCTTGTCGCCCGATCCCAGCACGACCATGATCATCTCTTCGCGCGCCAGCCGGTCCATGATCTGGGCGATCAGATCGAAGCCCTTCTGCGCGGCGAACCGCGAAACGATGCCGATCACCGGCATTCTGGAATCAGCGTTCGTAACCCCGAAGGCGTGCAGCAGGTCGTGTTTGCATTGCAGCTTCCCGCTCAGATCCTGCGGCCAGTACTTGGTGGCGATGAACTTATCGGTCTGCGGGCTCCACTCGTCGTAGTCCACTCCGTTGAGGATGCCGGTTACGGTCGCGGCGCGATTGCGCAGTACGCCCTCCAATCCAAAACCGTATTCGGTGGTCTGGATCTCCTGACTGTATTTCTTGCTGACCGTGGTGACGAAATCAGAGAGCACGAGCGCGCCCTTCAGAAAATTCACCTGCCCGAAGAATTCCATCTTCGAGATGGTGAGCAGATCCCAGGGCAGCGTCAGCAGCGGCAGAGTATCGGGTGGGAACAAACCCTGGTATCCCATGTTGTGGATGGTAAAGACGGTGGCGACTTCGCGAAACGCAGGATCCTCGGCATAGAGCGTGCGCAGCATCACCGGCACCAGCGCCGATTGCCAGTCGTGGCAATGAAACACGTGGGGCACGCCCAGAATTTTGCTGGCCTCGATCACGGCGCGCGAAAAAAGGGCGAAGCGCTCGGCGTTGTCCGGGTAGTCGCTGACCGAAGTTCCGTACAGCGCCTCGCGGTCAAAGTAGGGCGGATAATCCACGAAATAAAATCGAATCCCGGCAGGCATATTCGTGCCCGCCGTCACCACCGAGCAGAAGCGATACTTGTCGTCGAAAGGGACGGTGATGCTGCGCACCACAGTTTGCGGATCGGTCAGTTTGGTTTGGCGATAGCGCGGAACATACACGCTCACCTGATGTCCCAAAGCGGCCAGTGCGCGCGGCAAGGCGCCGACCACGTCGGCCAGTCCGCCGGTTTTCGAAAAGGGAACGCACTCGGATGCGGCAAAAACGATATGCATGGCGCGGAAGCCTCCTGAGCGGGAACTCGATAAGCCTCGCTCACGTTATGATTGCTTTGCAGAAGACGCGGCAACCCGCGTCTCTGCAAAAACTGCTGAAGAGAACTCCGCCAGTCTAAAGCCGGAAAGAAAGAGGGTCAACGTGCCCAAGGGCGCTACCGTACAAACAAGTTCACGCAAGCCCAAACTGGGGCAGCATTTTTTGACGAGCGACGCGGCAGCCCTGCGCATTGTCGAAGCCTTGGGCGATGTTTCCGAGGCAACAGTGCTTGAGATCGGCCCCGGCCGCGGCGAGATCACCGATTTGCTGGCACGGAAGGCGCGACGGCTGATCGCGGTGGAATTGGACCGCGTACTCTCAGCCCAGCTCCGAATGAAATTCAACATGCACAGCAACGTTGAAATCATCGAAGGCGATATCCTGACCATCGAACTCGACACCGTCTTCGGCGCAAAGCCGGGCAGCCTGCGTAGCGGTTTGAACTTCACGCCCGAACCGGCCCGCGTCATCGGCAACCTGCCGTACTACATCACCTCCGATATTCTGCTGCGGCTGCTGGAATATCACCGTTATTTTTCGATCATTGTCATCATGGTGCAAAAAGAGGTCGCCGACCGCCTCGCGGCTTCGGCGGGAAGCCGCGACTATGGCTTGCTTTCTGCAACCGCGCAACTGTACGGCCGGGTTGAGCAACTCTTCACGCTGCCGCCGGCGGCTTTTTCTCCGCCTCCTAAAGTTCATTCGAGCGTGATTCGCATTACCATCAAGCCTCGGCTGGAGTCGCTGCGCGTTCCCGAGGCCGAGTTCATTCAGTTCCTGAAACTTTGCTTTGGGCAGAAACGCAAAACTCTCTGGAATAATCTGAAAACGGCGTACGATGAGGATGCGCTGCGCGCCGCGCTGGCGAAAAGCGGCGTAAAACCCGCGATCCGAGCGGAAGCGTTGCCGCTCGATAGAACCGCCGCGCTGTTCCGTGCGCTGCGTGACGGTAATTTGTAGTTTGTTGGGCATGGTTTTCGCGCGCTGACTTTTTGCGGACTGATTCGTCGCGGGCAAGTGCCCGCGGCCATACGAGCTTCCGATGACTTCCGCTTTACGAAGTCCCGCCGTCGCCGGCAGGTTTTATCCGGGCCGCGCCGAAGAATTGCTGCGCGTAGTTCGGAAATACTCCTCTTCTTCGGTCGGCACCAGCCGCATTGCCGCGATCGGATGCGTCGCTCCTCATGCGGGATACATCTACTCCGGCGGCGTCGCCGGGGCGGTGTATTCGCGTCTGGAGATCCCCAAACGCTGCGTGATTCTCTGCCCCAATCACACCGGCAAGGGACGAGCGTTGGCCGTCATGACCAACACCACGTGGCAGACTCCGCTCGGCGAGGTAGCGGCGGACGCGGACTTAGGCGCTCGCCTGCTCGGTCGTTACCCTGCGCTCGAAGAGGACAGCGCCGCGCACCGCGGCGAACATGCCATCGAAGTCCAGCTTCCCTTTCTGCAAGCGCTGCAGCCGGAGTTAAAGATCCTCCCGATCGTAATCGGAACCAGCGACTTTGGCGTGCTCCGTGGATTGGGCGAAGCGCTGGCGGATGTGATCGCCGCGCTTCAAGAAGATGAACTAGAAGAGGGTCGAGAAGAGAAAGTCCTGATCATCGCCTCCAGCGACATGAACCACTACGAGTCCGACGCGATCACTCGTGTCAAAGACCACAAGGCAATCGAACGCGTGCTGGCCATGGATGCGCGCGGGCTCTGGGAAGTGGTGATGAGTGAAGACATCAGCATGTGCGGGTTCGGGCCGACGACGGTCATGCTCACGGCGGCAAAGCTTCTGGGGGCAACTTCGGCGACGCTGGTCAAGTACGCGACTTCGGGGGATGTTTCCGGCGATTACGAAGCAGTGGTGGGCTACGCGGGAATTATTGTGGAGTAAGACCGCCTGGTAGAGACACGGCTTGCCCGCGTCTCCCGCATCTTCACGGACGGCGCACGCGGAGACGGGGCAAGCCCCGTCTCTACCCTGGAAAAATCTCAGCCTATACACCATCAGTGCACGCCTGCCCGCTCCAGCAAGCGTTGGGCGCGGGCTCGGGTTACGTTGATCACGGACTGGTCGGCGATGATCTGATCGAGGATGGTCTGAATGGCGGCGACTTCGGTCAGTTGATTGTTGCGGGCCATTTCCTCCATGCGCTTGAGCTCTTCGTCGAGGGCGAGCTTCTGGTAGTGGTGGTCATACTGCAGGCGATGTCCGAATTCGAGCGTGGCCGAGAGACTTTGCATCAGGTCGGTCAGTTCCTGCACGGCGGGGGTGGGTGAGTAGTTGTAGCTGGACTCTCCGCTGCGCTGCGCGTCTTTGTAGCTGAGCGTCTTCTTCCCGGTAAAGGCGAGGCCCTTGTGATGGGAGTCGACGTCCTTCTGAAAATATCCGGCCTTCGCAGCCAGCTCGAAGATTCTCTGGCGCGTCTCCGCGGTTACGGCGAAGTCAATATCGAAACTGTCGGTCTCGTCGGAGTCGGCGGACAGGCGCCCGCTGGACTGGTAGTGGGCCGAGCCATTGAAGGAAACGCGAATCGAGTAGTGCTCCGGCTGTGAGTCGGGGAAATCGAGGGTGAAGGTAACTGCGGCTGGAGCTTGGGTTTGCGAATAGACGAGGATGGAAGGAAAAAAGAGCGCAGAAACAATTAGCAGGCGGACCATCTGAAATGAGCGAGGCATGGACCGCTTAATGATTGGGGATGGTGGCGAAGAGTGTCAAGGGCAAGAGCGGCTTTTAGCTCTTAGCTTTTGGCTTGAGAGCGAGGCTCACGGCTTGTTGGCGCACCTGCACTAAGTCCGCTTTCCATGGCTCGGAGCCTGACGGAAAAGCTTCCGCGACGAAGAAGGCAATTGCCGCAGCGCCCTGTTCTACATACTCGAAGTCCACCGACTGCGCGGGAGCATCCCATGTTGCGCCGCTTTCGATTCCTGCAGAAATGTTCATCGGCACTCCCAAGTGGACCTCGTTGGTCCCGGAGGAAAACACCACCACCCACCCGAGTCGGCAGGCAGTCAAGAGTCTTTGGCCGACATTCTTCAAAGTTGCGGCGCTCAATAGATCGGACGTTGTATGTGTAGTGGAAACCAGTAGGGCAGGACTGTCCTGCTGAGGAATATTGACCGTCAGAGTCCCATGGTCCATGGCTAATCTTAGCGCAGGTCCAATCCGCAGAGTGCAACGGGTGTGGGGAGAATGCCTTGCCGCGGCGGAGGAGACGTTTAGAGCGTAGGGGTCCTTCGACTCCGCAGCTCGCCTCGTAAACGAGGCGGGCTGCTCCGCTCAGGATGACAGCTGATAGGGTTCTGGCGTTCGTGGGTCGCCGCCGTGTGCAGATGGCAAATGGCGATGGCCAGCGCATCGGCGGCGTCGGCGGGTTCGGGAATCTCGTCGAGATTCAGAAGACGCGTCACCATTTGCTGGACCTGATGCTTTTCGGCGCGGCCGTATCCAACCACCGCGGACTTGATGGAGAGTGGCGAGTATTCGGCGACTTCGAGTCCGGCGGAGGCGGCGGCGAGCATGGCGACACCGCGTACCTGGCCTAGCTTCAAGGCTGACTTCACGTTGGCGGCGTAGAAAACGTCTTCGATGGCGACCCGGTCGGGCCGGTGCTGGGAGATGAGTTCCTGCAGTCCAATCGAAATGCGCGACAGGCGGGTGGGCATGGGGTCGCGCGGCGAAACTTTGATGGCGCCGCAGACGATGCACACCAGGCGATCATTGTTACGGGCGTCAGCGAGCAGTTCGACGACGCCGTAGCCGGTGTATTCCGTGCCGCAGTCGATGCCGAGGACGCGCATGGGGGAAGTGTAGCAGGACAGTGGATAGGGGTCAGTGGCCAGCGTGATAACCTAATAGTTCCGGCCCACTGAAATACGTGCGGTGCGGGCGGATTTCGTCCGCTCTTCGATAGTAGAGCGGACTCATACTCGTACTAAAAATTCATATGAGGAGCAGGCAATGAGAATTGGCATGTTGACGGGCGGGGGCGACTGTCCGGGGCTGAATGCGGTCATTCGGGCAGTAGTGCGCAAGGGCACCTTCCACTATGAAGACGAATTCGTGGGATTCATGGAAGGCTGGCGCGGCGTGCTGGATGACAAGACGATGGAACTCGGCCTCTCGTCGGTGGGCGGCATCCTGCCGCGGGGCGGTACCATCCTGCGCACTTCGCGCACCAATCCGGCGAAGAATCCTGACGGACTGCGGCGCTGCGCCGAAAACCTCAAGAAACACGAGTGTGAAGCCCTGATCGCGATCGGCGGCGATGACACACTCTCGGTGGCGCAGAAACTTTTCGCCAACGGAGTGAAAGTGGTGGGCGTTCCGAAGACCATCGACAACGACCTTTCCGGCACCGACTTCACCTTCGGTTTCGACACGGCAGTGAATATCGCTACCGAAGCCATTGATCGCGTGCATACCACGGCCGAGGCGCACAATCGCGTGATCGTGGTGGAAGTGATGGGACGCGACTCGGGGTGGATCGCGACCTATAGCGGAATCGCCGGCGGGGCCGACGTCATCCTGATCCCCGAAGTTCCCTTCGACATTGACCAGGTGGCCGAACTGATTCGCCAGCGCCACTCCCGTGGAAGATATTTCAGCATCGTGGTGGCCGCCGAAGGCGCGAAGTTTGCCGGTGGTAATGAGACTCTGCCGGCAGCGAGCCTGGATGAGTTCGGGCATGCTCGGCTGGGCGGGATCGGCGCGACGCTGGCGACTGAGATCGAAAAGCGGACCGGCTTCGAGTCGCGATCCGTGGTACTCGGCCACATTCAGCGGGGCGGATCGCCCACCGCTTTCGATCGCGTGCTGGCCACTCGCTACGGCCTGGGCGCCATCGACATGGTGCACCGCGGCGAATTCGGGCGCATGGCGGCGCTGCGCGGGAACAAGATTATTTCCATCCCGCTGGCGGAAGCCATCGCTTCGAATCGTAAGGTGGATAAGGAGATTCTTGACGCCGCC
>Ga0116217_10003602_pt1 | contig 13995 bp, 15 predicted proteins | sample Sb_taG_6_FD_89697 | JGI IMG/M metagenome (GOLD analysis project Ga0116217, IMG submission 89697) | Peat soil microbial communities from Weissenstadt, Germany - Sb_50d_4_PS metaG | ecosystem: Environmental > Terrestrial > Soil > Wetlands > Peat | place: Germany: Weissenstadt | collected 2010-09-21 | reverse complement strand
CGCGCGATTCCCCGGACCTCGCGGATGTCGAGGGGGGGCCGGCACCGGCGCTCGTTGTCGATCGTGAGCAGCCGAAGGATCTCCGTCTCCGGGGTCCCAAAGTGGCGGAGGCTACCCGCTCGGCGGGTCAGGAGGTCGTTCCGGGTCCCCTCGGGGATTCGGGCGGGGAGCGCGAACGTCACGGCCGCGGCTCCATTCCGCATCGACAGCCCGCGCCGGGCGAGTCGAAGACGTGAATTCTGCCCGTACAGATCAGCGGCCCGTCGGCGCCCTCGATGAGTTCGACAACCGTCGCCCGGGAGCCCGGCCTTGTCTCCGTGACGTACGCGACCTCTTCGACGGGGGCCCGGCGTCGGGCCCTAGGCTTCGTGGTCCCGGCGTGGCGGTGCAGCTCCGCGAGGCGCGCCTTCCGGCGGCGAAGCACCCTGGCGTCCTTTGGTCGACGGGAACTCAAGGGGCCACCTCCGGCTGTCGGGGCGGTCTACGGTCAGCCGTGGCGGCGAGCGCCGCCGCATCACTCAGGCCGTGGTGCTCCGAGAGGTGGCGCCGCAAATTGGCACGTAGTCTTGGGTGAACCGGACATCCCGGGACCAAACAGTCGAACCTCCAGCGGGTAGCGTGTCCCGATCGGGCGTCGCTCACAGGCGGGCCCCCGGGCGGGGGCGGCCGCCGTCTACGCGGTCGGCGCGGCCTTCTGCATCGCGGCGATAGTCATCACGAACGCGAGGACCTTCGGGTCCTGGAGCGCTGCGGCGATCTCCGCCGGCACGAGCCGGGTCCTCGCCGCCGGGTTCGGGATCACCGGCACGACGGGCACCAACCGCTCTTCGTCGATAAGGAGCCGTTCGACGGCCTCCGGCGGCGGGACCGGGACGCCCGTCGCGCGCAGGTACGCGCGGTACGCGTCGCCCGACACCAGGTGTCCGTACCGGGCGAGCTGGGTCGACCGGTCGGCCCAACCGAGGAGTTTCCGCACGACCGGCTCCGACATCCCGAGCCGCAAGTAGTGCGTCGCCCGCGCGTGTCGGAACGAGTGGGGGTGAACGGGCTTCCGGATCCCGGCGCGACGGCGCGCGCCGACGATGACCGCCCACGCCCTCTTGCGCGACATGCGCGAACCGTCCGCGTTGCAGAAGAGGGGCGAGGCGTCGTCGGGGACCGGGTGAGCCTTGAGCCAGGCCGAGAGGAACGACTCCGTCTCGGTGACGTACGCGTACCGGGGCTCGTCGGTTTTTGTCAACGAAAAAAACAAACGAAAGGCGGCGGGCATACCATCGGTGGCCGGTTGCCGCTTGACGTCCCGGAGGTCGGTCGCCAAGAGTTCGGTGATCCTGCCGCCGGTGTCCCACAGCGCCCCGATCAGCGCGCGGTTCCGTAGGCTGTTGGTGGACTCGGCGAGCGACTGCACGTCCTTCGGCGTCAGGATCTCGTCGGGCCGGAGCTTCGGCCTCTTGACCTTCATCGCGCAGAGCGCCGCAAGGTCCTTCCGGTCGCCGGCGCGGTAGAACATCGCGGCGGTCAGCGCGTAGCCGAGGCCGGCCTTTTTCTCGCGGAGCCGCGCCATCAGCGTCGCGAGGTCCCGCTGCGTCGCCTGCTTGAGCGGCTTCCCGAGGAGCCGTTCGCACGTGGCGAGACGGTCGCGGTACGCGGCCTTCGTTCCCTCGGTCGTCGCGCGACGGGCGAGGAACCCGTCGATCGTCAGGGGGTCGAGGTCGTCCATGCCGGGCGTACCGCACCGGCGGGGATAAGGTGTTTGTCAGGGCGCAACAAACAGGCGGTACTTGTCCTCGACACCCAGCAGCTCCTGCTCGATCCGGCCCACGATCAGCTTCTCGGGGTTCTTGAGGTGGAGTCGCTGCTCGATATCGGCGAACGTCGCGAACGGGGCCCGGCGTCGCTCGTCCACGATCTGCTGCATCGTCTTCTTCCCGATCCCGGGCAGGAGCTCGAGCAGGTGGAACCGTCGCGACACCGCCGGCGACTCGTTGAAGAACCGGAGGTACCTCGCACTGTTAGTCCGCACGATCGCCTCGAGCGCCGTCGTCAGCTCGGTGCGCCCCGTTACCGTCAGTTCGTCGTAGCCGACCCGGCGGCGAACGTGGTCGATCGGGGGGACGACCCCGTCCTGGGGAAGGAGGGGGATCCGCTCGCCCGGCTTCAGGACCACGCCGGGTTTCGGGACGAGCTCGAAGAGCTTGAGCCCTTCTTCCCCGACGGCGAGCGCGAGCGGCTCACGATGGAAGCCGCGGTCGGTCTGCCGGCCGTTCGGCAGATAGTCTAGGATGTACGCGAAGTTTTCCACGGACCCCTCCGCTCATCGGTGCTGCGCCACGATCTCGAGCAGGCGGGTGACCTGGGCCTCGTCGAGGGCAACCCGCTCCTTCGAGAACAGGAGGCGGATCTCTTCCGGGAACTGGGGGAGCACGTCGGCGATCTTCACCGCGAGCCCGGCGTCCACGAACGGGAGGGTTCGAAGCTCCGCGACCAGCTTGTCGGTCGCCTCGCCGGTCAACCGGGCGAACAGCTCCGCGTGCTGCTGGGCGAGCGCGGCCTCGCGGGGAAGCGTCCGTCGGGCCGCTTCCTCGACCAGGAGCTCCTTCACGCGGGCGAGGGGGACGGGTTCAGTCACGGCCGCTCCCGTTCGGTGAGGGGATCAGATGGATCGGAGCGGCGATGAGCTCCTTTCGTTTCCCGCCGTCGAGGAACGCGATCCGGTAGGAGCGGCCCGACCGGGCGACCACCGTGCAGACCCGGCCCTGATAGCGCGGATGGGGCTGGCCGTGGGGGTCCGACGGCTCGATGCGGACGGAGACCTTGTCGCCGATCTCGAACTTCCGGAGGAACCGGTTGACGGGGGGCATCCCCTTCTCGCGGACCTTCTTCGTGAACGTCCCGCGGGAACGGGACCGGAACCCCTTCGAACTCTTGACCATCTATGCCTCCGTATCGTGGATCTCCAGGACGTCTAGGTACTCGACCCTTAGGGGTGCTCCGACGAGCGACGCGAGGTTCGGGTCGGTCCGTCCGGAATCACCTTCCACCCACTCCTTGATGTACGTTCCGGCTTCCGTTCTGAGGTCGATCGTGAACCGGCCCTCCGCTGCCTCGACGACGCGGGCACTGATGATCCGCCGCGTGCGGACGCGGTCGGACCGACGGTGCACCACGCGCGTGGGCGTGCGCTGGTCGATCGTGCGACCGACCACGAGAGAGAGGGCCTCATTAACTTTTGCCAAGGGAACCGCGCCCGTCACCCCCACTCGGTAGCTCTTCTCGGGCGTCGCCTCCTTCACGGCCACCACGTCCTCGGCCTCGGCGGCCACGACGTCCTGGACCTCGACCCGTCCGGCAGCGTCGGGGCCTAGGTCGGCGGCGAGGGCGGGAAGGTCGATCGACCGGACGCGGGGGCGAAGGAGCTCGAGGACGAACGGTCGACCTCGGCCAAGCATCCGGGCGTCGATGTCCTCCCGGCCCATCCCGTGGAACCGTGTCCCCTCGGCCTTGGTCGCCGCGACGAACGGTCCACCGATCAGCTCCTCGACGCTGGTCGGGTACGTCTTGCCGGTCCCCGCACAGGCGTCGCAGCCCTTTCCCCGGCACCGCCGGCAGGGCCAGCGGGTCTGGGGTACGGACCGGTCGAGCTTGCGGTACCGGCCGCGAACGTAGAGCGGCATCACCGTGAGGTCGACGCGGCCGACCGGAAGGTCCGCGAGGAGGACGACGTCGGGCTTCTCGGTGCCGCCCGCCGCACCGGTCTTCCGTTCGAGGGTCTTCCCGAGCTCGCGGTTGAACGCGGGCCGGAGGCTCTCTCCCCACTCGGTGCCGACCTCGGTCCAGACGGACTCCTCTGTGGCGAGACGCTCCGGGTCCCAGCGCGATCCGCAGGTGAACCGGTGCCACTCGTACCCGGCGGCCGCGCGGACCGCGCGGTCGGCCCATACGTCGAGCCGGTCGAAGGCGCCGCCGCAGATCGTGCAGGCAGCGGCTCCCCGATCCGGAAGCGGTCCGGTCACGCCCTCGATCCGGGACGCCCGCTCCGGGTTCGTCAGTCCGTGCCCCCACCGGCCGAACAGGCGCCCGAAGCATTCCGGGCACAGGCCGCGCTCCCGAGCCCTCCGGGCCGCGGCGATCACCGGGTCGGTGAGCTCGAACGTCGGAGGGTCGGCCATGGAGGCGCGACCGAGGCGGTCCACTAAAGTTCGTCGGAAGGCAGCGACTGCCGGGAGAACCTTTTACTCGGCGTCCGCCTCGCCCGCCGAGGTTCGATGGCGCCGATAACCGAGGTCGAGCTGACCAAGGCGCTCGAAAAGACGCTGGTCGCCCGGGGGAAGATGCCCTTGGCCGAGGCCCGGCCCACGGCCCGGATGGTCCTCGGCTACTTCGGGGCCGAGGACGCGGTCCTCGACAACAAGCTCTCGAGCGAGGACCGCGACCGGTTCTACCTCCTCGAGGAGGAGGGGCTCCTCACGAGCGAGGAGGAGGACGCGACCGTGTCCCGCGGGAAGACCTGGCGGATCCACTACTGGCTCCTCAAGAAGGCGCGCATCCGGGACGTCGGGCAGAGCGGCGAGGCGCCGACCTCGGACGATGCGTCCACGGTCTACCGGTCGATCGGCGCGGCCGACTGGCACCACAAGACCGAGCCCGAATCGGGCCGTCATTAGCGTTCCTCAGCGGCCGGGGGGCGGGCGCCGCGCGACGGTCGAAAGACGGACCGGTTTGGTCAGCGCGGGGTAGTCGGAGGCGTGGATGACGGCCCGGACGTGCTCGATCGCCCCGAAGGCGTAGGCGATCGCCGCGACCAGCGCCACGAACGAGGCCGTCTCGACCGCGAAGCCCCCGATCCCGAAGACCATCAGGATCGCGGCGAGCGAGGCCAGCGCGTTGAACGACGCGTGCATCGCGACGGCGAGGCCGTAGTAGGCTCAGCTCCCCGGACCGGGGAGCTTGAAGCGCGACCGAGCGTACCCGTAGCCGAACATCCCCGTCGAACTGCCGTGAAGCACGACGCTCGAGACGCTCCGTAGGGCGATCAGCGCGATCCCGGCGGCGAGCCCTCCGACGAGGAAGGCCCCCGCGCCGTAGAGGAACGTCTCGAAGAACCCGAACCCGAGCCCCACCGACGCGCCGACGACGGGCCCGTCTGCGACCTTCCCGATCCGCGCCTTCCACCGGACGACGCCGGAGGCCTTCAGGGCCTCCTCGATGAACGGGGCGACCACCAGGACGAGGAAGAACGTCCCCAAGGTCGAGTTCCCGTTCAGGAAGACGAACTCCGGCCCCGGATAGTTCTGGCTCACGGAGGTCCCGACCGATACGATCACCGCCTCGAGGATCGCCGCCGTGATGGTGGCAAACATCGCCCCGTAGACGAACGCCCAGAGCAGGGGGCCCCAGGCCTCGCCCGAGTACCGCTCGGATTTGCGGACCCAGATGAGGTAGAGGAGCGCCGGGACGAGCGAGACCAGGACCAGGACGATCAGGTACTCCGCGTCGGTGGTGGTGCTCATGGGGGAATGGCCGAGGTTCGGTACGTGTAGAAGCCCTCGCCGCTCTTACGCCCCAGCTTCTTCGCGGCCACCAGGGTCCTGAGGAGGGGACAGGCACGATAGCGGCTGTCGCGGAAGCCGTCCCAGAGGACGTCCAGGATCGCGAGCGACGTGTCGATCCCCACGAGGTCCGCGAGCTCGAACGGGCCCATCGGGTGGTGGAACCCGAGCTTGTAGGCGGTATCGATGTCCTCGCGCGTCGCCACGCCCTCGTAGAGCATCCAGGTGGCCTCGTTCAGCAGGACCGCGAGGGCCCGGGTCGTGACGAAACCGGGCGTGTCGGCGCTCGTGACGACGGTCTTCCCGAGGCTCTCGGCGAAGGCGCGCACCCGCTCGACCGTCTCCGGCCGCGTGCGATGGCCCGGGATCAGCTCGAGGAGGGGCATCTGGAGGACGGGGTTGAAGAAGTGGAGCCCGACCAGTCGGCCGGGGTCCTTCAGTTCCTGGCCGATCGAGGTGATCGGAAGGGACGAGGTGTTCGAAGCGAGGAGCGCGGTGGGGCGGGTCGCCTCCTCGAGCTCGGCGAACAGGCGTCGCTTGATCGCTAGGTCCTCGGGCGCCGCCTCGATCACGATGTCCGCTGAGTCCGCTCTCCGAAGGCCGATCGCGATGTCCATCCGCGCTACCGCCGCGTCCCGGTCGGCCGGCGCGATCTTCTGGCGCTCCACCCCGTGCGCGAGCGCCCGGCTGGCGTTCTCGAGGCCCCGCCGGGCGATCTCCTCCGTGACGTCCTCGAGCGTCACGGGATAGCCGGCCAGCGCGCACTGGGCCGCGATCCCGCTGCCCATAATCCCGGCGCCCGCGACGAACACCCGTTTCAGGACGGAAGCACGCGGGTCGGTCTCGTCGCCGCCTTCGGCCGGGTCGCTCACGCGGCCTCCGGAGTGAGCGGGTGCGCGCGGGCCAGCCGGAGGTATTCGCACGCCCTGCACATCTCGTCCGAGGACGGTTCCCCGCAGCCACGGCAGGTCCGGGGGGCCCCGGCGGCCACGCTCGGCGGAAAGATATCGATGATCCGGTCGCGGGAGCGGAGGAGGGACTGCCGCGTTCCGGGCTGCGCCGACTCCAGCTCCCAGACGATCTCCCGGAAGCGGTTGCGCACCGCCCTTCCCGCGTGCGGGCATTCCGCGTGGTCGAACGGGAGCTTCGAGTGAAGGGCGTAGAGGAACACCTCGCGCTCCGGTACCTGGGCGAGCGGCGCGATGCGGGGGACCAGGTCGGTCTGGGACCCCCGGTGCGGCGCCATGCGGGCGAGGCGGTCGAGGTCGCCCCGAACGAGGTTCATCAGCACCGTCTGGGCGAGGTCGTCGAGGTTGAACCCGAGGATCAGCGCGTCGGCCCCCGCCGCGCGCGCGGCGCGGTTGAGGAGTTGCCTCCGCCAGACACCGCAGTACGAGCACGGCGGAGTACCCTCCGCCGAGCGGGCGACGTCATCGGACGTCGTGCCGAGCTCGTCCCGGGCCCTCACGGTGACGTGCTCCACGGCTAGCACTCGGCAGAGCGTCTCCGCGGCCTTCAGCGTTCGGGGACGGTATCCCGGTATGCCCTCGTCGACGCTGATCGCGACCAGGCGGACGCCCGGCCGGGGGTTCAGGTAGCGGTGCGCCAGAGCGAGGGCGACCGCGGAATCCTTCCCTCCCGAGAGCGCGACCGCGACCGTTCCTCGGGTGATACGGGGAAGCTGGGCGCGCAGAGCCGTTCGGTACCGTTCTTCGACGGACGCCGCGAGATGCTCCGCGCAGACGTGCGCGCCCCGGTACGGCTGGTCGACCACGGCGGGCGCGGCGCACGAGGAGCAGCGCACGGGCTCGCCACGAGGCCGCCGTATTTGAGAAAGAGCGACGGAACGATTCCGATGGGCGCATACGATTATTAGGCGACCCCCAGCCAGCCAACCGGGATGGCGTCGTACGGACCGGCCTCCCGCCCTCCGGGGTCCGGCCGCAGGTCACATCCTCCGGGCGATCCCGCCTCCCCGGCCGCCGAGTTCAGCGTCACCAACCTCGTAGAGCGGTTCCAACGGATGCTCCAGGTGCAGGAGAGGAGCCCCTGCACGGTCAAGCAGTACGGGCACATCGCCCGGACGTTCCTGGCGTTCGCCCAGAAGCCGCTCGAGGAGGTGACCGAGAAGGACCTCGAGGCGTTCCGTGAGTACCTGGTCCTTCAGCGGCACTACTCGAAGAACTCGATCTACACCACGATCCGGGGGCTCGCCTGCCTGTTCCGGAGCTTCGGCCTATCTACGGCGGAGACCCTCGACCCCCCGCGGCGACCCGAACGCCTCCCCCGGTACCTCTCCGAAGAAGAGGTCCACCGGCTGCTGGATGCGGTGAAGGACTCTCCCCGAGACAACGCGATCGTGCATGTCCTCGCCTTCGGAGGACTACGCGTGGGAGAGCTGTGCCATCTCCTGAGCGAGGACGTCGAGTTCGAGAGGAACATCCTTCACGTTCGCTCGGGCAAGGGCGACAAGGACCGTGAGGTCGTGCTGGAGGACCGGACGCGCGCCGCGATCGACCGCTTCGTAACGGAACGGACCCTCGCCGGAGCACACGGTCCACAGCTCTTCGGGGTCGGGCCCGTCACGGTCGAGCGCATCGTTCGACGGGCGGCCCTGGCCGCCGGAATCCCCCGAAAGGTCACGCCCCATGTCCTGCGGCACACGCTCGCGACCGCGCTCCTCTCCCGGGGATGCGACATCCGCTACATCCAGAAGCTCCTGGGCCATGCGTCCGTCGCGACCACCCAGATCTACACGCACGTGGACACGCAGGCGCTGCGCGACGCCTACCAGCGCTCGAAACCCCAGTATTAACCCGCCCGACCTGTGCGGGCTCGTGGCCGACGAGCGCGCCGAGGTGATCGTGCTGGGCGCCGGGATCGTCGGCACGGCGCTCGCCTTCCACCTCACCGAACGCCACGTGGGTCCGGTTGTTGTGTTCGACCCCCGGACGCCGGGGGCGGGCGCGACCGGCCGAGCCGCCGGGATCGTGTCGGAGCAGCTGTGGGACCGCTGGGACGTCGAAGTTGTCCGGGAATCGAAGGAGGAGTATGCGCGTCTCTCCCGCCGGTGGGACCCTTCGGCGTACCGGACGATCGGCTTCGCGCGATGGACCTCGGACCCAGAGATAGCAGCCGCGCTCCGGTCGAGCACGGAACGCCTCCGCAGCTGGGGCGTGGGCGTCGGACCGATCTCCTCGGACGCCCTGTTCCGGCGCGTCCCCGTGGCCCGTTGCGACGACATCCTGGAAGCAGCCTGGCACCCGGACGATGCGGTCGTCACGCCGAGCGCGATGACCGAGCTCTACGCAGAGGCAGCTCGCCGTGCTGGCGTCCAGTTCCTCCTTGGGGCGCCGCTAGGCTCCTTCACCGCCGACGGGGATTCGTGGAAGCTCTCCACGGCCGGCCGCACCGTGCGGGCCCGCCGAGCGGTGGTGGCCGCGGGCGCGTGGTCGAAACGGCTCCTCGCCTCCGTCGGTCGCCCTCTTCCTCTGGTGCCCTACCGCACGCAAGCGGCCCTCCTCCGCCCGCCAAGTCCCTCGGACGTCCTCCTTCCTTCCGTGCACGACCTCGACCTGGATGTCTACGCGCGGCCCGAGGACGAGGGGCGGGTTCTCGCCGGCGACGGAACCGAGAAGGTCGAGGCCGATCCGGAGACGTTCGTCCCATCGGGGGACGCGTCGTTCGTGGCGCATCTCGCGGAGAGCTTCGACCGACGCTTCCCCGGATGGAAGGACGCCGACCTCGTCCGGGCCTGGGCCGGCGTGTGTACGGCCACCCCCGACCGCCGACCCTTGATCGGCCCGGTGCCCGGGGCTTCGGGGCTCTACTGCATCACCGGTTTCAACGGGTTCGGCGTGATGCGGGCTGGAGGGGCGGCGCGCCGATTGACCGAGGCCATCGCGAGCGGCGGGGCGGAGTCCGCCTTCGGCGGACTTTCGACGGTGCTTCCCGGCCGCTTTGGGGCCGACCCGCCCGAGTTCCTGCCGCAACCTGGCTTCACGCTCGAGGCAGGGGCTCGCCCACGATTCTGACCGCGCGCCCCGCGGTACGTGCGCCCCGAGGCTGCCCAAGACCAGTCGGCCGCCGCCCACCGAACCGACAGGCTAATCATTAGGCACTCCGATTGAATCCGAGCCGCGCCGCGGCGGAAGGGAACCGAACATGGGATGCGGAAAGATGAAGGTCGCGTGTGAGGACGGATTCGAGGTCGTTACCAAGGACAAGCACGAGCTCGTCTCTGTGACGCAGTGGCACGTCGAGCATAGCCATCACAAGAAGGTCAGCGAAGCCGAAGTGATGGCGATGTCCAAGCACCCGTAGGGGTGCGCCGTCGCGCCAACCCTTTCCTATCCAGCCCCCACCCTACGGCCGTTGGCGGGAGGTCCCTCCTTCGAATGGTGAGCGACAGAACGGGAGACCCCTCATCGTCCGCCGTCTCCGACGCGATCGCGATCGTGTGCGCGGGGATACGGGCGGTAGACCCCGGTGTCGTCGTCCGGAAGAGCCTCCGCCGAAGTCACGGCGCTCTCCTCGTGGGCCAGAGGACCCTTCGGGAAGTTCGCGGGGGTCGGGTCCACGTCGTCGCGATCGGGAAGGCCGCCGGAGGCATGGCCGACGCAGCGTGGCAGGTCGCCCGCGGTCGGGTGGAAGGCCTTGCGGTCGTACCCCGCGGGTACCCAGCGCCGCGTGCCGGCGCCGAAGTGGTCATCGGAGATCATCCTCTGCCGGGGCGAGGCAGCTTCCGGGCCGGCCGTCGAGCCCTCGAATACGTCGCCGAGACCTCGGAGGAGGACGTTACCCTTTTCCTGCTCTCTGGGGGTGGCTCCGCAGCGCTCGAGCTGCCTCCGGTTGACATTTCGCTGCCGGACCTCGTCCGGACCAACCAACTGCTGCTCGGATGCGGCGCTCCGATCGCGGCCATGAACACCATCCGACGCCACCTTTCGGAGGTCAAGGGCGGGCGTCTTGCCGTGGCGGTCCGCTCGAAGAGGTTCGCAACGGTCGCGATCAGTGACGTCGAGGGGGACCGCCCCTGCGAGATCGCATCCGGACCGACCGTGGGGGATCCAACGACGTTCCGCGATGCTCTCCGGGTGGTCCGCCGGTACGCGCTGACCACGCGCCTCCCGCGTCCGGTCCTTCACCACTTGGTCGAGGGAGCCCGGGGTGGCCTCGCGGAGACGCCGAAGCCGGGCGACCCGCACTTCCGTGGGCGCCCGTTCGTGCTCGCTGCCTCGAACCGGACCGCGCTGATCGCCGCGTCGGTGGAAGCGCGGAGGCGGAGGTACCTTCCTCGTATCCTCTCCAGCCGAGTTACGGGCGAGACCCGGCTCGCGGGGGCCGAGTTCGGCCGCAAGGTTGGACTCTTCTCGACCCGCAACGCTCGCGTCGCGGTCCTAAGTGGCGGTGAGACGACCGTCACGCTCGGGCGACGACCCGGGCGCGGCGGCCGCAACCAGGAGTTCGCGCTCGCGGCAGCGCAAGCACTCCAAGGTACCGACGCGGTCGTGCTCTCGGCGGGGACGGATGGGATCGACGGGCCCACGGACGCCGCTGGCGGGTGGGTCGACGGTCGTTCGGTAGAGCGCGCCCGCCGGGAAGGGGTGGCGATCCGAATCGCTCTTCGCGAGCACGCCTCCTACGACGCGCTCATTCGAGTCGGTGGGCTCTGGAAACCGGGCCCGACGGGCACCAACGTGATGGACCTACACGTCGGGCTCGTGCCCGGCCGTACGGCGAGCCCCCTCAATCGGGGTACGGCAGGAAGTAGTCCGCGCTATGCGGCTCCTTCCAGTCGACGTAGACGGTCTTGAGCTGAAGGTAGTCCCGGTACCCCCAGACGCTACCCTCACCGCCCAACCCACTCTGCCGGAATCCGGCGTGGTAGCCTTGGGGGGACTCGGGCCCTACTCGGTTGACGTAGGTCTCTCCGCACTTGAGCTCGCGAATCGCCTTCTCGGCGAGGGAAAGGTCGCGCGTGAAGACATAGCTGGAGAGCCCATACCGACTCGCGTTAGCCCGCCCGATCGCCTCGTCCCAGTCGTCGAACGTCAGCAGCGGAAGGACCGGTCCGAACACCTCCTCCCGGGCGACCGGGTTCGCCTCGTCCACCGCGTCGAGAACGGTCGGGAGGTAGAACGCGCCTCGTGCCAGACCCGGCGCCGTCGGGGAGCCCCCGCCGACCACGACCTTCGCCCCTCCGGTCACCGCGTTCCGTACGTGCTCCGCGACGGCGTCCCGGGCTCCGAAGGCGTAGAGGGGGCCGATGTCGACCCCCGACGAGGTTCCCGGCCCGACCCGGAGGGCCTTCGTGAGGGTGGAGACCTTCGACAGGAATGCGCTCGCGACGGGTCGCTCGACATAGCATCGTTCGGCGGCTATGCACGCCTGCCCCGCGTTCCAGAACCGGGCCCAGACGGTCGCTCGGGCCGCCCAGTCGAGGTCGGCGTCCCTGCCCACGATCACGGGGGCCTTTCCGCCCAGTTCGAGAAGGCACTTCACGACGTTGGGAGCCGCCAGCCTGAGCACTTCCACACCGCTCGCCGTCGAGCCGGTGAGCGTGACGGTGGAGCACAACGGATTCCCAACCAGCGCAGGACCCATCTTCGAACCGGGACCCGTGACCACGTTCAGAACGCCGGGCGGGAGTCCCGACGCGTGAAGCGTTTCGGCGATCAGGAGCGAGGAAAGCGGGGTCGAGCTCGAGGGTTTCAGGACGACCGTGTTTCCTCCAAGAAGAGCCGGAGCGAGCTTCCGGGTCACGGTCGCGGCCGGGAAGTTCCAAGGGGTGATCGCCACAACGACCCCTCGAGGGACCCAGACGAGGCGCATCGTTTCTCCGGCAGGGAGACCCGCGACGTCCACGCCGGAAAGGGTCCTCGCGAACGACGGGTAGAACTCCAGGTTGTCGATCGCGCCTCCGACCTCGGACCGGCTCTCGTAGAGGACCTTGCCCATCTCCCGCGTTATGAGCCCGGCCAGCTCGTCCGAACGGGCCCGGAGTCGCTCCGCGGCCCGAAGCAGGATCTTCCCGCGGGCGAGGGCCCCGATCGCCTCCCACGCGGGCTGGGCTCGAGACGAAGACTCGATAGCCGCTGAGGCATCATCAGAAGTCGCCCGGGCGACGCGCCCTACCAAGGACCCGTCGGCCGGGTCCACGACATCGGTACTTTCTCGGTTCCCCGGGGGCACCCACTCGTTCTCGAGGAGGAACCCGAACCGCCGGGGGTCCGTCACGATCTGCCGAGACGGGGGCGGGCTATACCCTTAGCCGGGAGGCGGATCCGAAGACCGCAGACTTTCGAGTTTTTCAAGGAATTCCACGCCCTCGCCCGTAGTCATCGGTCTTCCGTCCTCGCGACGAAGAGGGAGCCCCGCCATCTCACACGCGACTTCGGGAGTCTTCCCGTCGAGAAGGGCTCGAACGGCCAACCGCTCCCGCGGGCTCAGGTAGATCGCGCCCAACTGGTACTCCTCGAAGGCTTCGAAGGCCATCGGGCACACCTCCCGCGCTAATTTCGATAGCTCCGCCGCGTAGAGACGGATCTCTTCCTGGGCATGAGGGTCAAGACGTAGGGAAAGGAAGTGGAAGAGGTTCCAGAGGTTGGTCTTCCAGTACCATTGGGTGTAGTAGGCCACCGGGAGAAGCATTCGTGCGGTTTCGCGGGCGACCCCCGACTCAAGGGCGCGCGTGTACGCGTCGTACGCGTCTCGGGAAACTCGATCGAGGTCGGATCGAAACCTCTCCACAACCTCATTGGGCAGAGGATCGCCTCGTCCCTGTCTGTTCCGAGTGGACTGCTGCCGAACGCTCTCCGCCTGTGGGACCTCGAACTCGTCGGGAACGACGGAGTACCTCGCCGAATACTCATTCACTGAGTTGTGAGTAACGATCCCATTGGCGACGAAGTTGTGGAACGGACCTTCGACCTCGATGTCATAGGTCATCCGAACTCCGAGGAACTCGAACCTCTCGACTCCTGCCAGCCGCGAAACCGTAAGGCGGTTCCAGGCGATTCTCGGTCTCTTGGTCCATTCCTCCGAAAATGGCGGTCCGCCGAGCAGTTCGACATAGGCCTTTTCGTTCCGGTGGACCTCTCTGTGGCAGTCGTCGCACAGGGTCGTGAGGTTCGTCGGATCACGGGCTCGAGAAAGGTCGGCCCACACTGGGACGATGTGATGGGCATGGAGGTATCGCCGGTGGTGGTGACACAATTGGCATGTCCAATGATTCCGTGCGTGGACGCTCGGCGCGATCTGGGTCGTCCACCGCCCGATGCTCTCACGGTCGCTGGACCCGCCTCCCTTCCAGAAATTCGACGCAGGGCCCGACCGCGCGGCCCTCACGATCGCGAGGCGCGTGGCGGTCATCGGACGGGGTCCGAGCCGGTAGGTCTTGCCAGCGTTCCAAGGGGCATCGTCGGGAAGGAAGCGAGGGTGGCTG
>Ga0116217_10003600_pt1 | contig 13997 bp, 9 predicted proteins | sample Sb_taG_6_FD_89697 | JGI IMG/M metagenome (GOLD analysis project Ga0116217, IMG submission 89697) | Peat soil microbial communities from Weissenstadt, Germany - Sb_50d_4_PS metaG | ecosystem: Environmental > Terrestrial > Soil > Wetlands > Peat | place: Germany: Weissenstadt | collected 2010-09-21 | reverse complement strand
GCCGGAACTAATCTCGCCAGATCAAAGAGTTGCGGCTTGTGAAAGAGGGAAGCTCCGGCTAGCGGGTAACCGCGTGTACGAGAATCTCCGGAAAGCGGGCATGCCGGATGAGTGATTAAGCACAACCATGACTCCCCTAAGACTCTCGCGGTCGCGCGGGGCCTTCGACATTGCATCTCAATCGCTATAAGCCTTTTTCAAGACAAGCTCGATCGCCTCTTTCCGCTCTTTCATGCCGCTGCTCGAGATCCGCAATCTCTCCGTTTCCTTCGCCACACAGCGAGGCGCGTTCACGGCGGTGGACGCGCTCGACGTCACGCTCGAGCGTAACGAGGTGCTGGCGATCGTGGGCGAGTCTGGCTCGGGCAAGTCGGTGGCGATGTTGGCGGTGATGGGCCTCCTGCCTCCGGCCGCGACCGTCGAAGCCGACCGCATGGCCTTCGACGGCGCCGATCTCCTGTCGCTGACGGCGGGCGAGCGGCGCCGACTCGCGGGCAAGGACATGGCGATGATCTTCCAGGAGCCGATGTCCTCGCTCAATCCGTGCTTCACAGTCGGCTTTCAGATCGGCGAAGCGCTGAAGACGCACCTCAGCCTCAATCGCGCCGAGCGCGACAGGCGCATCGTCGAACTTTTGGCCGAAGTCGGCATTCCCGCCCCCGCGCGGCGGACGCGCGCTTTTCCCCATCAGCTCTCGGGCGGCATGAGCCAAAGGGTGATGATTGCGATGGCGCTCGCCTGCAGGCCCAAGCTCCTCATCGCAGACGAGCCGACGACGGCGCTCGACGTGACCATCCAGGCGCAAATTCTCGATCTTCTGATGACGCTGCGCCGCGACAACGGCATGGGGCTCGTGCTCATCACCCATGACATGGGCGTCGTCGCCGAAACCGCCGACCGGGTCATCGTCCAATACGCCGGCCAGCAAATGGAGACCAACGCCACGCGCGAATTGTTCGCCGACCCGCACCATCCCTATACCGCCGCGCTTCTGGCGGCATTGCCCGAGCGGGCGACCCAGCGGCGCCTGCCCGCCATTCCGGGCGTCGTGCCCGGGCAGTTCGATCGGCCGCGCGGCTGCTCGTTCTCGCCGCGCTGCGCTTTCGTGTTCGAGGCTTGCCGTCACGTCGCGCCGCTGCCGGCGAGCGCCGAGCTCGGGCGCGCGCGGTGTCATACGCCGCTCGTTTCGGGAGTTCCGATTGCGGTCCCGATGCACGGGATCGCATCGTGAGCGCCGTCCTCGAGGCCAGGGGCCTCACACGCGATTACGCCGTCTCGCGCGGCGCGTTCCGCCCTCACGCGACGATCAAGGCTCTCTCCGGCGTGTCTTTCTCGCTTCGGGCGGGACGCACCCTGGCGGTCGTTGGCGAATCCGGGTCGGGCAAATCGACGCTCGCGCGGCTCCTGACCCTGATCGAAAATCCGTCCGCCGGCGCGCTGCTGATTGATGGCGAAGACGTCGCACATGCGAGCGCGGCGACACGCAAGCGCTTGCGGCGGGAAATTCAGATCGTTTTTCAAAACCCCTATGGGTCGCTCAATCCGCGCCAGACGATCGGCAAGGCGCTCGAGGAGCCGCTCTTGGTCAATACCGGGCTCAGCGCCGCCGAGCGCAAGGTGGAGGCTTTGTCCATCATGGCCAAGGTGGGCTTAAGGCCCGAATATTACCACCGCTACCCGCACATGTTCTCCGGCGGCCAGCGCCAGCGCATCGCCATCGCCCGGGCGCTCGCGCTGAGGCCGAAGATCCTGGTGCTCGACGAGCCGGTTTCCGCGCTCGACGTTTCGATCCGCGCCCAGGTGCTCAACCTGCTGGCCGGTCTGCAAGAAGAATTCGCGCTCGCCTACGTGTTCGTCTCGCACGATCTTTCGGTCGTGCGCCATATCGCCGACGAGGTGATGGTGATCTACCTCGGCTATGCCGTCGAGATGGGCGCCAGCGAGGCCATCTTCAAAAACCCGCAGCACCCCTATACGCGGGCCCTGCTCTCCGCGACGCCCGTCGCCGACCCGACCGCCAAGCGCGAGCGCATCCTGCTTTCCGGCGAGCCTCCGTCGCCGTTCTCGCCGCCGCCAGGGTGTCCGTTCAATCCGCGCTGTGCGCTGGCCTTCGACCGTTGCCGCGTCGAGAAGCCGCCGATGGAGCGCAAACAGGGGCGGGACGTCGCATGCTGGGCGGTGCCGGCATGAACGCGGAAACCTACGACTTTATCGTCGTCGGGGCCGGCTCGGCCGGCTGCGTGCTCGCCAATCGGCTGAGCCGCGATCCGGGCAATCGCGTGCTCATCATCGAGGCCGGCGGAAGCGACAACTGGATCTGGTTTCATATTCCCGTCGGCTACCTTTACGCGATCGGCAATCCGCGCGCCGACTGGATGTTCAAGACCGCAGCCGTGCCGGGCTTGGGCGGCCGCTCGATCGCCTATCCGCGCGGCCGGGTCGTGGGCGGCTCGTCCGCCATCAACGCCATGATCTACATGCGCGGCCAGGCGGCCGATTACGACGGCTGGCGACAGCTCGGGCTTGCCGGATGGGGATGGGAGGACGTGCTGCCCTATTTCATCCGCCAGGAGGACCACCACGGCGGGGCCCGCGGCCTCCATGGCGCGGGCGGCGAATGGCGGGTGGAGCGCCCGCGGGTGTCGTGGCCGATCCTGGACGCGGTGCGCAAGGCCGGGGTTGAAATCGGCATCCCGGAGATCGACGACTTCAATCTCGGGGACAACGAAGGCTCGGGCTATTTCGAGGTCAACCAGCGCCGCGGGCGGCGCTGGAGCGCGGCGACCGGGTTCCTGAAGCCGATCCTCAAGCGGCCCAACCTGCGGCTGCTGACCGGCGCGCATGTCGAACGAATCCTGTTCGAGGGGCGACGGGCGACGGGCTTGCGCTACAGCCGCGACGGCCAGAGCCATGACGCGCGAGCCAGGAGCGAAGTCATTCTGGCGGCCGGCGCGATCGGCTCGCCGCAGCTCCTGGAGCTGTCGGGCGTGGGCAGGCCGGAGATTCTGTCGGCGATCGGCGTCTCCGTCGCGGAGGCGTTGCCTGGAGTCGGCGAAAACCTGCAGGACCATCTGCAGTTGCGCACGATTTTCCGCATCGAGGGCGCGCGCACGCTGAATGTCGACTTTCAGTCGCCTTTCAAGCGGGCGATGATGGGACTCGATTATGCGCTGCGCCGGCGCGGGCCGATGACCATGGCGCCCTCGCAGCTCGGCTTGTTCGCCAAGTCCTCTCCCGGCTACGCCACCGCCAATATCGAGTTCCACGTGCAGCCCCTATCGCTCGATCGCTTCGGAGAGCCGCTGCACGACTTTCCCGCTATAACAATTAGCGTTTGCAACTTGAGACCAACAAGCTGTGGTTCAGTCCATGCTTGCAGTCCGGACCCGCGCGCTGCGCCCCTGATCCAGCCCGACTATCTGTCGACATTTGACGATCGACGCGTCGCGGCGGACTCGATCCGTCTTGCGCGCCGGCTTGCCGCAACGCGCGCGCTCGCGCGCTATGCGCCTCAAGAGCTCAAGCCCGGCGCACGTTTGCAGGACGAGGATGAGCTGGTGAAGGCGGCGGGGGAGGTCGGCACGACGATTTTCCATCCAGTTGGGACCGCCAAGATGGGTTCCGCGCAGGATCCGGGGGCGGTCGTCGATGGGCGGCTCAGGGTTTTCGGCCTCGGCGGACTGCGCGTCGTCGACGCTTCGGTCATGCCGCGCATAACGTCCGGCAACACCAATTCGCCGACCATGATGATTGCCGAGAAGGCGGCCGAAATGATCCTCGCCGACGCAAAACTCGCCTAATGGGGGAGGAGCGGCTTGTTTTCCCGGCCGACGGCCGCCAGTCCGAGACTGCGCTGATGATTGCGCGCGGCGTTCGACGGCTGTTGCGGGCGCGCGGATTCTCGAGCCTGACCGAGCTGCCGCTGACCGACGGGCGCCGGGCCGACATCGCGGCCATCAATAGCGAGGGCGAGGTCATAATCGTGGAAATCAAGTCCTCGCCGGCGGACTTTCGCGCCGACCGCAAGTGGCGCGACTATATCGCTTGCTGCGACAGGCTCTACTTCGCCATTTCCGAGCGGACGCCGGCGGAGCTGATGCCGATCGAGGCCGGCCTCATCGTCGCCGATCCTTATGGCGCGGAAATCTTGCGGGAAGCCGAACTCCAGCGGATGGCGCCGCCAAGCCGGCGCGCGCTGCTGCTGCGCTTCGCCCAGGCCGCCGCCGATCGGCTGCATCGTCTGGCCGATCCCAGCGGCGCGCCGGACTTTTAGTCTAGTGCGACATCAGCACCGGCAGGGATTGCTGATGCATGAGATCGACGCTCACCCCGCCGAACAACCCTTCGTAGAGCCTGGAATGACCGAATGCGCCGGCGACGATGAGATCGGCGTCCTGCGTGTCGAGGCTCGCAAACAGCGCCTCAATCGCCGTCAGATCGCCGGTGTTGGTCCAGTCCGAGATATGCTCGGCCTTGACGCCGTGCGCCCCCAGGTGATCGACCAGCTTCTCGGCTGACTTGCGCAAGGCGCTCGGCCGCGACGAGAACGCGAAGACGGTGACCTTCTTCGCCCGCTCCAGCAGCGGCATCGCGTCGTGGACGGCGCGCAGCGCCTCGCGCCCGCCGTTCCAGGCGATGACGATGGCGTCGCCGAGCGGGCCTTCCTCCCAGTCCGGCGGCAGGATCAGCATCGGCGCGCCGGATTCGAGGAGCGCCCGATCGAGCACGCCATGGCGAATGGCGTCATGCGCCAAGCTTTCGGGCCCGGGCGCAATCATCAAGTCGACGCAATGGGTGAAAAAGTCGCCCTCGCCTGGCTTTTCCGCCGGCACGAAGATCGCGGCCGGCGCGGCTTCGCGCGTCGCGTCGTGGAACATCCGGGTCACCGCCGCTTCGCTCTCCGCCTCTTTGCCCGCGGGCGGCGCGCTGACGTCGACTCCGATCAATCGCGCCTCGTGGGCCTTAGCCAACGACACGGCGGAGCGAGCCCGCTCCACCGCCTCGGCGGTCGGATCGAGAAAGACGAGGATATCCTTGTACGCCATTGCGCCCTCCCTCTTTAGGCCGCGCGCAAGGCCTGTTTCGCCTCGCGCCAGCCCTGGCCTCCCGCGACTGTACCATGCGGCGCGCCCTTGTCGACGGCCGAGGCCCCCGCGACGCTCGGACCTCGAGGCGATCCCGACCGCGCTCTGGACGCAACGGCACGAGAGCAGTTTTGTTTAAGCCGATCCAAACTCCTCCCAATCCCCGGTCCAAGCCCGGCCAAGCTAATCCAAGCTCGGCCAAGCTGATCCAAATAAAAAAGCTTGGTTTTACTTGGTTTTATTCGTCCGATTCGGGACTTATCAATGGGTTACAGCGATTCCAAATAAGAATTTTTCCCCTGGTCCTTCGCCTTGTCGCGAAGCCGCGCCTCATCCGGCGCGCCTTCGGTTCTGACAACCGCCACAATGTAGGGCGTCTTTCTGATTTTGACAAGGAGTGAATCGAAAATTGTGTCGTCTCCCTATCCGGCTTCCTCTTCCGGCCACCGCTCCGGCTGGATCCCGCTCGCTCAAAGAGCGCCATCGCTCAAAACAACAGCAAACGCGATGAGAGTCGGTTCTGACCATTTAGCGCGCGACGGCGCCTCACAAGCTTTGTCAGATTACCGACGGGAGCGCAGGAACGCCCCCGTCTTGCCCCAAGAGCGTCACGCCTTCGGCAAGGCTCGGCCGCAAGCGTGCGCGCCCGGCGGTAGGGCGCTGAAAATGTTGAGCGCTCGCGATCGCCCGCGCTGGAGGCTCGCAAGCGGGGCACGATCGACGACGACCGCGCGCGCTGGCAAATTGTACGCGGAGGGCATGCTATTGTTGAACGAGCCACGGGCCTTTCCTTCCCTCACCGCGGACCACGGGGTCGGGGGCGGCTCAACCGGGTCAGAATCCGATCTAACCCAACTTGCGCGGGAATCGAGGGTGTGACGTAGGCAAATCAATGGGTTATGCCGCCTTGCCCAAAATCGCGAAATCTGCGCCCAAAGTGCGCAAGTTGGGCTAAATCGTCGCGTGATTAACCCGCCATTAGCGGTTCTGCCCTAGTCTCCGCTCGTCTGGGCAAAGACGTGCGCGATAAGCGCGCGAAGACCCGGCTCAACACGACGGTTAGGCTCTCAATGATGAGCCTAAGGGCATGCGGCCGGCCCGTCGTCTCGGTGCAAGTCCGATATGCCGTTCAATCCCCGCCAACCTTTCCGACAGGAGCACCGTCATGAGTTTTTCAATTCTCAACAATTCCGCCGCGCTCAGCGCCCTGCAGTCCTTGAGTATGACGCAGCAGTCGCTCTCGACCGTTCAGGGTCAAGTCTCGAGCGGCCTCGCCGTCGCGACCGCGGCCGACAACTCGTCCTATTGGTCAATCGCCCAGTCGCTCAGCTCGGACAGCGGCATGGTTACCGCGGCGGATAGCGCGCTTTCGCAAGGCCAGTCGTTGCTGTCGACCGCCACGTCCGCGATCAGCTCGGTCATCACGACCCTGAATTCGATGGCGACCCAGCTGACCGCGGCGCAGCAGCCCGGCGCCAACACCGCCGACATCAACACCGCGATCGCCGCGCTCAGCGCGCAGCTCAAAGGCGCGGTCGTCGGCGCCTCGTACAACGGCCTGAACGTCCTCGATGGCAGCCAGAAAGCGACGATGGCGTTCGTATCCGGCTTCAACGCCAGCGCGGCGGGCGGCGCTGTCAACACCATCAGCTTCACCACCCAGGCGCTGACGGGTGGCGCAGCGGCGGCGGCCACGACGACCACGACCAATTCGACGATTACTGACAAAGCGACGATCACGGCCATCAATGCGCTTGTCCCCGTCGCGGGGCCGCCGACCTTCGGCAAAGACGCCATCATCGCCAGTACCGCGAAACAGCCTATAGGTGTAACGGTCGAGTCGATGGATCTCTACGGCAACCAAACGACGACGACCTACACGGCCCTCGACGCAAACGGCAACAATTCACTGACCAACGGCGCGGTGACCTTGGCGAACGCGGCGTCCTTGCAGGTGTCGACGACCACCGCCATCACGGGCACCACAAGCCTCCTCACCCAGGGCGCGCAAGACCTGACCAACGGCGCGACGTTCCAGATCGGCGGGGGGCTGGCGGCCGGGGCCATGCTCGCGGACGTCAACCAGGCGCTCGCCGCCGTCCAGAACTATTCCGCCCTGATCGGCGCCACCCAGGACCAGATGACCGCAGCCAACACGTTCAACACCGCGCTCACCACCAACTACGCCAACGGCGTCGCGGGCCTTGTCGACGCCGACATGAACACGGCGTCGACCCGGTTGCAGGCGCTGCAGACGCAGGAGCAGCTCGGCATCCAGTCGCTGTCGATCGCCAACCAGAACGCGGCTCTTGTCCTGAAACTGTTCCAGTAAGATCGGCGCGCCGAGCGAGGGCCAACCGGCCCTCGCCGGCCGCCCGTCAGGACTTTTGAGCATCGTCACGAAATTCCCCGCGCGCCGCTTGCCCGCCCCAGGTAAGCCGCTCCTCCCCAAAAGGCGCGCGGGGAAGCATACCAAACGCCCCGGACCGCCCCGCGCGGCCCGGGGCTTTCTTGCGTTGGAGGTCCGTCATCGCCGCGCCCCTTCGCCGAGAGATTGTAGCCGCGCTCGCTGAACGCGGCGACGCAGCCATCGACTGTCAACGACCGCGTCTACAGCGGGCGTTTTGCGTTTGGGGCCGTCTTCGCGAGCAAAGCGTGGCGATCCAGAGGAACGAAGGGCGCCCTTCGATCGTCTGGATCGCCATGCCCCTTCGGGGCTCGCGATGACGGGCGCCTACGGACGCGATCCCCTTGCGGCGCGCGGGACGCGCGCCCTCCTTACGAGCGTCTCGCCGCATCCGACGCCGCCTGACCTCGGCCGGCCGAGGAATGTCTGCTATGACGCTGCGACGGGCGCGGGAACGGGTTCGGGTGAAATGGAGAAGCCTTGCGCGTAGGCTTCCATCGAGGGTTGCAGTTCGGCGATCAGCGGCCCAAGCCAACGCTCGTAGGCGCGCCACCGCTTCACCGAGCTCTTATAAATCGGCTTGCGCACCTGGACGGCGCTCGAGGTCCGCACGGATCTTTCAGCGCGATGAAAATCAAGACAGCGCTCCTCCCATTCGAGTCCGCAATGGGCAAGCATCCGCCGCGTCTGACCTTCGAGGTCAGCGACAAGGTCTTCGTAGCACACCTCCAGCATCACGCCTTCGGGCAGCGCGGCGCGCCAGTGCGTCATGATCCTTTCGTACGCGCGAAAGTAGCGGCCGACCTCCGCAAGGTCGTAGGCCCAGTTCAGATCGCCCTTGAAGTAGTTGAAAAAACAGGAGAGGCAGGTGTCGGCCGGATCGCGCCGCATATGGATGATGCGCGCGTTGGGAAGCGCCAGATGGATGAGGCCGACGAAGCGAAAGTTCAGCGGCATTTTATCGATAATCCGACAGGCTGCAGGCGCCTTCGTCTCGAGGCGAGCCAGGTAGGCGCCGCCGAGCTCGCGAAGAAGGCCGTTCGCGACAATCTCACAGAGGGCGCCGCCTCCAGAGCCCGTCGCCCTCGTCTCGGCCAATTGGACCGCCTCGCGTTCGAAGTCGTCGCGCTCGCCCGCCCCGTAAACTTTGGAGTGGCTCGCCAGTATCTGTTCGGCTAGGCTCGTGCCGGAGCGCGGCATGCCGACGATGACCACCGGCTTCGTTGACGGTTGACCTTCGCCCGCGTGGGCGCGGAGAACATCAGGGGTGAAACTGGCTTCAATCGCGACGAAACGCGCCATGGTCGCGGCCTCGTCGTAAGGGCGCAGCGCGCGATGCGCCGCGTTGCCGGCAAAGAAGTGTCGAAACGCTGTCTCCCATTCGCCGAGGTCGTCGTGCGCCTTGCCAAGGGCGAAATGCAGATCAGCACGTTCATCGAGCGGCAGCGCATCGGCGCGCTCCGCGAGCGCTTGCATCGCCGCCAGCGAATCGTCCCGTTGCATGCGTTTTGCGAAGACGAGCTGGCCGTAAAGGCGCGGGCTCGGGCCGTGCCGAAGGGCGGTCTCTGTCGAGGCGACGCCTTCGTCGATGCGTCCGAGTCCAGTCAGGATCGATCCCCTCACGCCATGCGCTGCTGCGTTGTCCGGCTTCAGCGCAATCGCCCGGTCGCAGTCCGCAAGCCCTTCGAACGGCTGATCAAGCGCTTCAAGAGCCATCGCGCGATTGCAAAGCGCCGCGACGAAATCCGGCTGCACGGCGAGCGCCGCGTTGAAGGCGGCCAGCGCGTGTTCGTACAGATGGAGATTGAACAGCGTTGCGCCTCGGTTGGTGAGCGCCGCTGGCGCGTTCGGCCGAAGTTCAAGCGCCCGCTCGTATGCGCTCAGAGCTTCGGCAAGGCGGTGCAGTCTGCGCAGCGCGTTGCCGCAGCCGATCCACGCCTCCACCAGTTTGGCGTCGAGGCTGATCGCCCGCTGAGCCGCGGCCAGCGCCTCCTCGAAACGTTTGAGGTCATTCAGCGCGTTGGCCCGATTGGAGTGCGCAAGCGCATATCCCGGACTGAGCGCAAGCGCCCGGTCGAGCGGCGGCAGCGCGTCCGCCGGGCGGCCCATTTCCCGCAGAATCGCTCCCTTGCTGACCAGGGCCTCGGAGTAATCCGGATTAATCGTCAGCGCCTGCGCGAAAGCGTCGAGCGCGTCCGGAAGGCGCTCGAGTCTGCGGAGCGCCGTGCCCAACATCAGCAGCGCCAGGGCGTCTCGCGGGCGAAGCGCGGCGGCTGCCGCGCACGCCAGTCTCGCGTCTTCAAGCCGGCCGAGTTCAAGCAGCGCCTGACCGCGACTGAGATGGGCGTCGGCGAAATCGGGATCGAGCTTGAGCGCGCGATCGAAATTCTCCACCGCCTCGAGACGTCGGCCGAGAATCGCTTGCACGCGCGCGAGGTTGACGAGCGCGACGCGGTCGCTGGGCTTCGCTTGCACGGCCAATCCGAGGAAGCTCAAGGCTTGGTCAAAGCGCCCGGCGCGAAAATGCGTCACGCCTTGCTGGTGCAGCGAATCGAAATTGGGCGAGCCGGCTGGCGTCGTGGAACTCGCGAACCGCTCAAAAGTCGTGCGGTTTCGCGAGTTATGGAGCTGGCTGGCGCGCTGACGAGGTCGCATCGGGGCCTTCTGATGTCGTCGCCAAAGTATTGTGCGAGAGGCTTTCCCCTAGCTTGCGCTAGGACATGCACACAAATCGGGCGCACGCGAAATCCTTCCCCAGCTTGCTGGGGAAGGTGGCCGGCGAAGCCGGCCGGATGGGGTATGGTCCGCTGCTTCGACGCCGGCAGGTTTGCACGAACGCTGGAGCGGACATCCACGGTCGCGGTTCTGCTTTCCAAACCCCATCCGTCCCCTTCGGCGACACCTTCCCCGCTCCGCGGAGAAGGGGCGCGTAACCGCCTGATTTCGCGAACGGCGTCGAATGGGGACGCTACTTGTCGATGCAATAGCCGAGGAACCGCTTGGAATCGATAGGGTCGAACCCCAACCGGTGCTTGAGCTTTTTGCGCAGTTTGCTGATGTGACTCTCGATGACGTTCTCGTCGACGTTCTCGTCGAAAAGCCCATAGACGGCATTGAAGATTTGCGTCTTGCTGACGCGCCGGCCGCGACAGCGCAGCAGAAATTCGAGGATGCGCCGTTCTCGGCGAGGGAGTGGAAAGGGCTCGCCGTTCACCTCGGGCTCGCGGCCGTCGAAAAAGACGCGGAGTTCCCCCACGGCCACATGACCATTCTCGCCGAACACGCGTCGGTTGATCGCCCCGACTCGGGCCACGATCTCGCGCACGTGGACTGGCTTGCGCAGGACATCGTCGGCGCCTGCGGCGAACATGCACAGCGTATCATCGAGCGACTGACGCTCGTTGAGGCAGAGAACCGGCGCTTTCGATCGCTCACGAATCAACCGCGAAAGCGCTTCGCGCTCGCCGCAGTCGCCGATCAGGAAGGCCTCGACAGCATGCATGTCCGAATCGCTGGTTTTGCCGATCCATTCGCGGAATTCAGCCGGTTCGATCCCAGTCGATGAAACGCCTTCGCGATCAAGACCGGTGGCGTAGCCTCCCGCCACGATGTCGCGATCGTCGATGATGATATACATACCCTCTGCTCCACTGAACGATGCGAAAACGCAAACGCTATACGCCAGCACTCAGATTCGACGCGTGTAAGGTAAACAAGATTAACCAATGACGGCGTTTGTTATTAACTAATTAAGAAATCTCATTGGGTTGTTAACCGATACGATAAATTTATTCTTTGACAGGACACGAAATAAGACCTTACTTTGTCCTCCGAAGCCTGATCGAGATCGAGAACCAGCCCCGACTTGGTTAACGGCGGATGTACGTTTCTTATGAATTAATGTGCGCCATTAATGGTTAATGAAGTCCTATTCGAACGCGACGCAGCGCGGGCGGCGCACGGCCGGGCCGGGTACTTTAACGATGATATCCTGTTCATGGCCTCTCTCCTTCGGTCGGCGCCGTTGCGTTCACGCCCTGGTGAATCGCGCGCCTCTGCGCGATTCGCTCCATTTACGCTCGGCGAATCCAGATTGCCACTGATAGTTGCTACACCCTCAGATACAACTTTCGGGGAGGCCGGCTTGGTCGGGCCGGCGACGCGATGTTTCGCGGAATAAAGCGCCAGGATTGGCGCGCCGGTCCGGACGCCGCGCGCCAGCTCGGCCGTGACCTCGCCAAGCGCGGCGAGATCGCCTATTGGGTCGCTTGGCCAGAAAAGGATCCGCCCGAAGGCAAACGCACGGACAAGCGCGGGGGCGCTCGCGAGCCGCTGCGCTTGCGCTCGGCCAAGCTTCTCGACGCGCGCTATCGCTTCGTATGCGAATGCCGGATATGCGACCGGTCCCCGACCGGTCTGCGGCTCGTGCTCGCGCGCAATGTCGCGCTGGTGCCCCGTTTGGCGGTGCATATCGATGAGACAAGCGAGGTGCGCGGCGCGAATGTCATATGGCGGCGCGGGCTGACCGTTGGGATTCGTTTGCGCGAGGTTGCGCCGGCGGACGCGCTGCGGCCAAGCGATCGATACGCGCTGAGGGAACGCTACTACGCGATCCTCGACTGAGCCTCATCAAGCGTAGCTCTTCTCCTCGACGAGGGCCGAGCTGGCGAGCGTGTTGATGGCGCGTTTTATCGCGGCGCGCGCATCGTTTTCGCCGTACACCGATCGCGCGAGCGCGACAAAGCGCGGCCCGAAGTCCCCGTTGCGCTCGCACGTCCGAATCGCGTCCTCGATATTCCACAGACGCACGTTTACGGCAGCGAGTTTGTCGGTCAGCAAATCGACTGGCGGTCCGGAACGGCCGTCCTCGTGCGCCAGGCGCTCGAGCAACGCAAGTTCACGACGGACGTTGTCGAGTTTTTCCTGTTCGCGGATACGTTCGGCCTTGATGCGCAAGATCGTGATCTTGTCGATCAGTTCGCCGAGCGAGCACGGCGCTGAAAACATGCGGGGCGCGGCGGCGCGAGCCGCGGCAAGCGCGACGAGTTCGTGCGCCATGACTTCGAACACGTCGCCCCACGCGCCGCGCCGCGCCTGACGAAAGAGACGCATCGTCGGGTACCAGGGCGAATCGGCGCGTTCGGTCAACCAGCGCCATTCGGCGTCGATCTTCAACGCGACCCAAACCGGCAGAGCCAGAGCCCCCGCGAGATGCGCGATCGACGTGTCGCAGGTCACGACGAGATCAAGGCAGGTCATCGCCGCCGCCGTGTCGACGAACGCGTCGGTCCCCGCGTCGAAATCCGCGCCGAGCGTCTCGACCCGCATGGACGAGGGCAGAGTTGAAAGCTGCTCCTCGCCGAATCCCTTCTGCAGGGAAATGAGCCTGACGCCCGGGACCTCGGCGAGCGGCGCCAAGGCCGCGAGAGGCACGGAACGGGCGCGGTCCGCGGCCGGATCAGGGTTGCCTTGCCAAACCACGCCGACCTTTAAGCCGCCGGCGCCGATGCGCTTAATCCACATTTCGCGCAGGGCCGGCTCGGCCGCAAGATAAGGGACCGCAGCCGGAATCGTCTCGAGCCGCGTGCCAAATGCGTGCGGCAAGCTGCTGATCGCGATCTGTGCGTCGAACGGCTCCTCCGCCGGCGGCGAATCGACGAATCGCACATTGGCCCGCGAAGAGAGGAGCCGACGCAGCCTCGGCGGGCATACGAAGGTCGTGTCGACGCCCGCGGCGGCCATCAAAGGCAAATAGCGAAAGAACTGGATCGTATCGCCGTTACCGTGATCGTTGAGCACAAGGACGCGCTCGCCGCTCCGGGTCGGCCCCCTCCAGGTCTCGCAGCGCGTTCCGAGCGCGTCGGCTAGCGACTTTCCCTTGAGCCAGCGCGCCTCGTATCCCTCCAGTCCGCGTTCGAAGTCCCCAAGCGTCAACAGGAGGCAGCCTTTGCCCGCTTGAGCCTCGCGGTTGCCGAGCGCTTCGGCCGCGTCGAATGCCGCTAAGGCCTCGGAGAAGCGACCGAGACTGCGCAGCGCCAGCGCTTGACCGCACAACGCCGTGGCCGAGCCCGGCATGGCCGCGCTCGCCCGGCGATAGGCGGCGAGCGCCTCTTCCATCCGGTCGAGCTTCAAGAGCGCATTGCCGAGGTTGATCGCGGCCCCGGGGAAATCGGGGCGCAAGGCGAGCGCGCGTTGGGCCGCTTCGAGCGAATCCTCGAGACGCCCAAGCTCGCGCAACGCTCCGGCGCGGCTGCACCAGGCGTCCGGATCGCCAGGCGCCAGCGCCGTCGCCGCTTCGAATGAACCGAGCGCCTCGGCGAAACGGCCGGCGCTGAACAGCACCTTGCCGCTATTGAGGTGGGCGACGACCAACGAGGCGTCGAGCTCTAGCCCAACTTCCGGATTTGGCGAGACAAAGTTGTTTTGTATCAGACGGATAGGCGTTTTGGTAGTCACTATGGCGGTGGCGTCCACGAGTGCCAGGGCTTGATGACGTGCGGGGATAT
>Ga0116217_10003598_pt1 | contig 14003 bp, 12 predicted proteins | sample Sb_taG_6_FD_89697 | JGI IMG/M metagenome (GOLD analysis project Ga0116217, IMG submission 89697) | Peat soil microbial communities from Weissenstadt, Germany - Sb_50d_4_PS metaG | ecosystem: Environmental > Terrestrial > Soil > Wetlands > Peat | place: Germany: Weissenstadt | collected 2010-09-21 | reverse complement strand
GGTGCCGGCGCGGGTCGGATCGGGGGAGGCCGAACGGGGGAAGAGTTCGTACCACGTGCTGAAGCGGGCCCGGGCCCGTTCCACCTCGACGTCGTAGGTCTCCGAGGCGGCGGTCGGGTCCGGGTCCGGGTAGTCGGACATCAGCTCCGCAAGCTCCGCGCCGATCGCCAGCTCGAAGCCGTCGGCCCGCTCGAGCTGGTCGGCCAGCGCGCCGAGCCGTCGATGGTCCGCGCCTTCGGCTCGTGCCGCAGCCCGGCGGACCAATTGGGCGCCGACGAGGAGCTCGAGGGAGAGCGACGGGCCCGAATCCGCTCTCGCCACGAGGTTCCTACGCCAGCTGGCGAAGGCGTCGACCGTGGCCACGATGCAGAACCGGTGGTAGCCGGGACGCGTCACCGGGAACTCGCCCCGCCAATGGTCGTTGTCGACCGGCTGGAGGGCAGCGGTGTGCCATTCGGTCTCGTCCTCGTGGCGGAAGCGAACCTCGGCTCGCAGGTCGTCGGGCCCGTCCGCGAAGATGTCGGCCTCGACGGCGACCGGCTCACCGACGGCCGCCTTGGCCGGGTAGCTGCCGCAGTCGACCACGGGCCGCACCGAGGTGATGACGGGGCGCGCCCGGCCAAAGGCCTCGGGGAGGGAGGCGGCAGGCTTACCCATCGGGAACGGGGGTGAGCCGGTACGCCCGGGCCGCGTACTCGCGCACCATGCGCTGCGTGGTGAAGAAAGAGCCGTTCAAGGCCATGGCGAACCGGCAGACTGCGGCGAACGCATCTGGGCGCCGGTAGTACAGCGGTGCCACCACGTCGGCCAGCACGCGGTGGAGCTCGGTCGCATCGGTCGCGTCGGCCTCGGGGTCCCCAATGAGCAGGTCGACACCGGCACCGAGATCGGCGCCGACGGCCCAGCCGGTCACGCCCTCGACGTGACCTTCGATCCACCAGCCGTCGAGGACGCTCAGGCTGGGGACTCCGTTCAGCGCGGCCTTCATCCCGCTCGTGCCGGATGCCTCGTGGGGAGCAACCGGGTTGTTCACCCAGACGTCGACCCCGGCCACGAGGAGCGAGGCCAGGCTCATCCCGTAGTCCTCGAGATACACGACGGTGACGTCTTCGGCCAGTTCCTCGGCCGCGGCGTTGACGCGCTGGATCAGGGTCTTGCCGAGCCGGTCGCGGGGGTGGGCCTTGCCGCTGTAGATGACCTGGAGGGGGCCGACACGGTCGGCGACCGTGCGCAGGGCATCGGGTCGGGACAGGAGCAGATCGTTGCGCTTGTAGGACGTGGCCCTCCTGGCCACCCCCAGGGTGAGCGCTGCCGGGTCGAGCCTGACCGATCGGCGCCGGGTCACCTCGTCGAAGAGCGCCTCCTTCGCCTCGGCGTGCGCGGCCAGCACCTCTCCCAGCGGGATCCCCGTCGCGTAGCGGAGCATCGCGTTGTCCTCGCGCCAGCGGGGCAGGTGCCGGTCGAAGAGGAGCGCCGTGCTGGGGGCCACCCAGGTGGGCACGTGCACACCATTGGTGATGGCGTCGATCCGGTAGCGGGGGAACATGGCCCGCGCGACCTCTCCGTGGCGCTGCGCCACCCCGTTGATGAAGCGGGAGAAGAACATCCCGAGGACGGTCATGTTGAGGGTTCCGTCCTCGAGCGATCCGATGGCGCGCAACCCCTCGGCCAGCTCCGACCCGAGGATCGCCGCCACGACTTCGGGGCTGAACCGGTCATGGCCGGCCGGCACCGGCGTGTGCGTGGTGAACACGCACCGTTCACGGACCGCAGCGATGTCGGCAGCTGATGCCTCGGCCACCGTCCCGCCCAGGCGCTCGGAGAGGAGGGCGACCGGCACCAGGGAGGCATGGCCCTCGTTGAGGTGGTACGTCGCGATCTCCCCATACCCGAGCCGTGCGAGCATGCGGGGTCCGGCCAGGCCGAGGACGGCCTCCTGAGAGAGCCGTAACGGCGGGTCCCCGGCATAGAGCTGGTCGGTGATGGCCCGGTCGGTGGGGTCGTTCTCGTCGATCCTCGTGTCGAGGAAGTAGACGGGCACGCTGGACCCGCCCTCGCCGCGGACCACCCGTCGCCACACACCGACCAGAACGTTCCGGCCCCCGATGACGACATGGACGCGGGCGTCCAGCGGCTCGAGGTGGTCGGCGGGCCTCCAGTGCACGGCGTGCTCGACCTGCCCGCCGGCCTCGTCGATCTGTTGGCGGAAGAATCCGAGGTGGTACACCAGGGTGACACCGACGGCGGGAATTCCCGCATCGGCGGCAGCCCGCAGATGGTCCCCCGCCAACACGCCGAGCCCGCCACTGAACGTGGGAACGTCGTCGCCCAAGGCGATCTCCATGGAGAAGTACGCGACGGTCGAGGTGGACACCGGTCCGAGTCTGACGCATTCGCGACCGAAGCCGCACCCCGGGGATGTCGGTCCCCGCGCACCGAGGGCTGGGTCAGCGAACGGTCCGCTCCGCGTCCGGATCCGGTGGGCGGGTCAGCTCCCCGATCGCTTGTTGGTAGACCAGCACCGCGGTGACCCGGCGGTCGACCCGCTTGGAGTCCGGCACGCGGAGCTTGCGGAAGATGCCGGTGACGTGCTTCTCGACTCCTTTCTCCGACACGGACAGGTGCCGGGCGATCTGGTTGTTGGCATAACCGTTCGCCATCTCGGCCAGCACGTTGAACTCGCGCGACGAGAGCTCGTCCAGCGCCGAGGGTGCCCGCCGTCGCACCAGCGAGTTCACAATGGAGGGATCGAGCACCGTCTCGCCCGCATGGGCGCCGTGGATGGCGCTGACCACGGTCTCGAGGTCACCGACATGATCGTCGAGCAGGTACCCGGTGTGGGCCGCCCCGCAGCGCAGGAGCTCGAGCGCGTAGCCGTCGCCGGCTTCGGCGATCACCACCACCCCGATGTCAGGGTGCTCGGCACGCAGTCGCTTGGCGGCGGACAAGGACGCCTCGGCGGCGACCCTGGGGGTGCGGATGCCGACGATGAGCACGTCGGCGTGGTACTGGCAGACTGCGTCGAGGGTCTCGGGATGGCTGTTCACCCGGGCTACCACCTCGATGCTCTCGACTCCGTGGAGCAGGCAGGCCAGCCCCTCTCGAGTCAGGAAGTTGTCGCTCGCCACGACGGTTCGTAGCACGGCGGGGGTGTCGGGCATTCCAAGGCTCCGGGGTCGGTCGGCAGGGCACAGTGCTCTCCCGACGGCCGACATCATGGTGCATGCGACCGGACCGGGCTCAGCACCCCCATTCTCTCAGCCCGGAGGGCGCCGGGCTGATCGCTGGCTGGGGCGCACCCTCGGGATCTGAGGGTCTGCCCCATTTAGCGCGTCACGCAGCGGAAATATGCTCCGATTGTGTGCTGGAACGTCGGGCCATGGAGAAACCGAAAAATGTCGGCCGAGCGAGCCGTGAAGGCCAAGACCGTCGACGTTGCGTTCAGCCTGCCCGCTGATGTCCAAGCCGACACGGTGGCGCTGTGCGGGGAGTTCAACGAATGGTCACCGGAGGCGGTGAGGCTCGAGCGCGGCGGCGACGGCACGTGGCTGGCCACTGTGGCCCTCGAGCCCGGGCACTCATACCGCTACCGATACCTTCTCGACGGCAAAGACTGGGAGAATGGGTGGGAGGCCGAGTGTTACGTCCCCAACCCATACGGCAGTGACGACTCCGTGGTCGTGGTGTGAGCTGCCCGCTCCGCTCGATACGTGCGGACTGACCTCGTGAGCCGACGCACCCGACTCGGGTCGCGGTGAAGGTCGCCCTGCTGAGCAGGGAGTACCCACCTGACATCTATGGCGGTGCCGGAGTACACGTCGAGCGCCTGGCCGTTCACCTGGCCCACCTGGTCGACCTCGAGGTCCATTGCTTCGGAAATGATCGTCTGGCGCCGCCCGAGTACAAGGTCGTCGCACACCAACCGTGGGACCAGCTCCAGGGCGAGGATCGTCGCCTCACGGTGCTGCGGACGATGTCCACCGACCTGGCCATGGCGGCCGGGCTGCGCGGCGTTGACATCGTCCACAGCCACACCTGGTACACAAACCTGGCGGGCCATCTGACCAAGCTGCTTCACGATGCGCCGCACGTGATGACCGTCCACAGCCTCGAGCCCAAGCGGCCCTGGAAGGCGCACCAGCTCGGGAACGGCTACCGCCTTTCGAGCTTCTGCGAGCGAACGGGCATCGAATCGGCCGATGCGATCATCGCTGCCTCGAGCGCCAGCGCCGGGGACATCACCTCCTGTTACCCCGACGTCGATCCATCCCGCATCACCGTGCTCCACCACGCCGTCGACACCGATGACTGGCGGCGCGATTCCCGCACCGACGTGCTCGAGTCCTACGGCATCGATCACGACCGGCCCATCGTGCTGTTCGTCGGGCGCATCACGCACCAGAAAGGCATCACCCACCTACTCCGTGCCGCCCGCCACCTCGACCCGGCGGTCCAGCTCGTGTTGCGGGCTGGTCCGGCAGACACACCCGAGTTGGGGCGCCAGGTGGGTGGGCAGATCAGGGAGCTGGCGACCGAGAGAACCGGGGTCTGCTGGATCCAAGAGGCCCTCGACCACCGGCAGCTGAGCCAGCTGTTGAGCCACTCGACCGTCAGCTGCTGCCCGTCCGTCTACGAACCCTTCGGATTGGTCAACCTAGAAGCCATGGCGTGCGAGACGCCGGTGGTCGCATCCGCGGTGGGCGGCATACCGGAGATCGTCGAGGACGGCGTCACCGGCACCCTGGTGCACTTCGAGCCCGTGAGCCCGACCGAGAGCGACCCGGCCGACCCGGAGCGGTTCGCCCGCGACCTGGCCGGCGCCATCGAGGCCCTCGTCGACGACCCTCAGCGGGCGCGCCAGATGGGGGAAGCCGGGCGGCACCGAGTCGTCGATCACTTCAGCTGGCCGGTGGCGGCCCGCAGAGTTGTCGAGATCTACCGCAGGTTGACCTCGGCTCCGGAATGACCGGTAGTCGCTAGCCCGTGATGATGCTGATGTGCTTGCGCCCGCGGCGCTCGCCGAACTTCACCACGCCGTCGGCCGTGGCGAACAGCGTGTCATCGCCGCCGCGGCCCACGTTGGCGCCGGGGTAGAACTTGGTGCCTCGCTGGCGCACCAAGATGGAGCCGGCCGTCACCGTGGTGCCGTCGAATTCCTTGACCCCCAGGCGTTGCGCCGCCGAGTCGCGGCCGTTGCGGGTGGACCCGCCACCCTTGGTCTTCGACATGTCGGACTCCTCGGACTCCCCCGGCCTCAGCCGGTCGCCGTGATGGCGGTGATCTCCAGCGTGGCGTAGTGCTGGCGATGGCCCCACCGGCGGCGCTGGTTGGACTTGGACTTGTAGGTCATGGCGTTGATCTTGGGGCCCAGCTCCGAGCCCACGACCTTGGCCGTCACGGAGGCACCCGCCAGCTGCTCGGGCGTGGCCAGCACGGTCCCGCCGTCGACCACCAGGACGGGCTCCAGGGACACCTCGGCGCCGATCGGCTGGCCGAGCAGCTCCACTCGGACGCGCTGGCCCTCGGCAACCCGCTCCTGCTTTCCTCCGGACCTGATGACGGCATACATAAGGGTGAGATCCTAGCGCAGGACGGAATCGTCGAGGGTCACGCCCCTGCCACCGCAGACGGCGCACTCGGTCGAGAGAGTCTCGAGCAGTCCTTCCGAGACCCGCTTGCGGGTCATCTCGACCAGCCCCAGCTCGGAGATGTCGAAGACCTGGGTCCGGGTCTTGTCCCGGGCCAGCGCGTTGCGCAGTGACGCCGCCACCCGGTCCCGGTTCTCCCGGATCTCCATGTCGATGAAGTCGATCACGATGATGCCGCCGATGTCCCGCAGCCGCAGCTGCCTGGCCACCTCCTCGGCCGCCTCCAGGTTGTTGCGGAAGACGGTCTCCTCCAGGTTCGTCTTGCCGACGTTCTTCCCCGTGTTGACGTCAATGACGGTCAGCGCCTCGGTGCGCTCGATGATGAGCGACCCGCCTGAGGGGAGCCACACCTTGCGATCGAGCGCCTTGTGGAGCTGCTCGTGCACGTGATAGCGCTCGAAGATCGGGAGGCCCTCCACCTCGGGGTCGTAGTACTCGACCCGGTCCGACAGCTCGGGGCTGACCGCCCGGACGTAGTCGCGCACCTGCTCGAAGAGCTCCAGGTCGTCAATCACCACGCCCCGGTACTCCGCGTTGAGCTCCTCGCGCAGGATCCGCACCGACAGCTCGGGCTCCCGGTAGAGGAGGCCCGGGACATCGGACTTCTTGGCCTGGGACTCAATGGCGTTCCACTGCTCCAGCAGGGTGGTCACGTCGCGTTGCAACTCGTCGGCCGAGACCCCCTCGGCCGCCGTGCGCACGATCATGCCGTGGCCGGCCGGCTTCACCTCGTCGATGATGCGGCGGAGCCGCCGCCTCTCGGTGTCCCCCAGGCGCTTGGAGATGCCGAACGCGCTCGAGTTGGGCACGAGGACAGCGAAGCGGCCAGGCAGCGAGACCTCCTGGGTCAGCCGGGCGCCCTTGGCTCCGATCGGGTTCTTGGTGACCTGGCACAGGATGGTCTGTCCCGCCTTGAGCACGTCCTCGATCCGGGGCTGCGACGACGACGCCCCACCCTCGATGTCGTCCCGGTCGTAGCGCACGTCGCCGCGGTACAGGACGGCGTTCTTGGGGATGCCGATGTCGACGAAGGCGGCCTCCATGCCGGGCAGGACGTTCTGGACCCGCCCCCGGTACACGTTGCCGTCGATCTGGCTCGTGTCGTCGGCTGCCCGGGACACGTAGTGCTCAACCAGGGTCCGACCCTCCAGCATGGCGATCTGGGTCATGTGGGGCTGCACGTGCACGCAGACGAGGTACCGTCCCACCTGCTTGGAGCGGCGCTCCCGAGCCGGTCGGCGCCGGCTCCGCGCCCGCTTGGCCTCCCCGTCCGGGCCCTCGGCGGCAGAGCCCGTTGGCCCCGCCGCGGCGGTCCCCTCCTCCTTCGGCCCCGTGGGCGTAGGCCGCACCAGCGGCACCACGGGCGCCGCGGCCTTCGGGGGCGGCGGCGCGGCAGGAGCCGGCCGGGTGTCCCCGATCTTCGGCTTGTGCTGGGTCGCCGGGCGCGCCGCGTCGGGGGGGCTAGTGCCTCCCGTCGCCTCCCGGGGGGGACCCTCCGGGGTCTGGCTGATTTCCGTCTCGGACATGAGGGAAAGCCCTCCTCGCGTACTGTGCCGCGTCCGCGCCGGTCCCGGGCCCGCTCACGGAGAGAGGCTCGAACCGTCCGCCGTCGCGTTCGATCCATTGATGCGTTCGACAGGCCCCTCCCAGCACCGCGTCGGTGTCGAGGGCCGCTACCAGGTCGGCCGGACGGACGCCACGCGGGTGCGTGGCCAACTCCGCCCAGAGATGACCGTTGGGGCTGGTCACGGACAGTGTCAGGATGGCCGGGCGGATGTCGTCTTCGGCCTGACGACCCTTCCGCTCCCGCCGGACAGTGACAATGGGAGCAGCGAGTACCTTTTCGACCCGCTCCTGCAGCTCCTCACCTGGCACTCCGAGCACCTCCAGCTCCCAATCGCACGATGCTACCTCCTGCTGCAGCGAACCCTCGGCTTCTCCGACCAGGGCGGCCGCTTCCACGTCGATCCCCACGGGCAGCAGGGCGCTCAGGGCCTCGGGCAACGCCGCGACCGGGATCTCACCGGACTCGACCGGCCCGAGGCGCACATCGAGGTACTCGCCGCGGGACTCGCAGCCCGTGGGCAGGGCCAACCCGAAGCTCACCAGGGGGTGCGGCACGAAGCCCTGTGAGTAGGCCACGGGCAACCGGCTTCGCCGCAATGCCCGTTCCCACATCCGCGCCACGTCCCGGTGGCTCGTGAAGCGGATCTTCCCGGCCTTCGTGAAGCGCAGGCGAAGGCGGCGCTGCGCTGGTGGGTCTGGGGCCTCAGGAGGCACGGCTGACCAGGCGGACGGGGATGCGGTCCCCGACGCTGAGGTCCTGGCCCGTCCCCTGGCTACCCCCCGCCGGTGGGACCGGTGACGCCACCACGTGCTCGAGGCCGAACCCGGTACAGGCCCCGCAGTCGTAGCACGGGGTCCAGCGGCAGTCCTCGACGGCCACCCGGGCCAGCGCGTCCAGCCAGTCGCCCCAGAGGAAGTCCCGGTGCAGCCCCGCCGAGATGTGGTCCCAGGGCAAGGCCTCGTCGGCGCCCCGTTCTCGATGGCACACTTCCTCGACGCTGAGACCCTCGGCGGCCAAGGCCGCTTCCCACAGCGAGAGGTCGAAGCGCTCCGACCACTCCTGGAACGTGCCGCCGGCCCGCCAGACCCGCTCGATCACGGCCCCCATGCGCCGGTCGCCTCGGCTCGCCAGCCCCTCGGCGACCGAGGCGGACGGCTCGTGCCAGCGGATCGTGAGGCCGCGGGAGCGCCGGGCCGCTTCGCGCAGCAGCACCACCTTGCGCTCCAGTTCGGCCACGGTGTCCTGCCCGAACCACTGGAAGGGCGTGTGCGGCTTGGGCACGAAGCCACCCACGGAGGCCACCACGGTCACGGACTTCTGGTGCTTCCGGCCGATCTCCACGCAGCGGGCTCCGAGCTCCGCGATTCCGAGCACGTCCTCGTCGCGCTCGGTCGGGAGCCCGATCAGGAAGTAGAGCTTGATCCGTCGCCAGCCCTGGCTGAAGGCCGCGTCGACCGCGCCGTACAGGTCCTCCTCGGTGATCAGCTTGTTGATCACCGTGCGCATCCGCCACGTGCCGCCCTCGGGTGCGAAAGTGAGGCCAGTGCGGCGCACCTTCTGGATCTGCGCCGCCGTGCCCACCGTGAAGGCGTCCACCCGCAGTGACGGGAGGCTGACCGAGACCCGCCCCCCGTGGACCGGGTCGTCGACGATGTCACGCACGGTGTCCTCGATGTCCGAGAAGTCGGCCGTGGAGAGCGAAGTCAGGGTCACCTCGTCGTGCCCGCTCCACTCGAGCCCGCGGCGCACCATCTCCTGCACCTGCTCGGCCGGACGCTCGCGCACGGGCCGGGTGATCATGCCGGCCTGGCAGAAGCGGCAGCCGCGCGTGCAGCCGCGGAACACCTCGACGTTCAGGCGGTCGTGGACCACCTCGGTCAACGGCACCAGCGGCCGGGACGGGTAGCGCCAGTCGGCCAGGTCGGCGACGGTCCGCTTGGCCACCTCGGCCGGCACGCCCGGCCCCACGGGCAGGATGGACATCAGCCGACCGTCCTCGTACCTCGGCGTGTACAACGCGGGCACGTACACCCCTTCGAGCAGCGCCAGCGACCGCAGCAGCGCGTCACGGTCACGCCCCTCCGGGGGTGATTCCTGCCGCCAGGCAGCCACCACCTCGTTGACCTCGCCCACGGCCTCCTCCCCGTCGCCCAGAACGAAGGCGTCGACGAAGTCGGCCAGCGGCTCGGGGTTGAAGGCACAGTGGCCGCCCGCCACGACGAGGGCGTCGTTACCGTTCCGGTCCGCCGCGTGCAGGGGGAGGCCCGCCAGGTCGATCAGGTTGACCACGTTCGTGTAGACGAGCTCGGCCGACAGGTTGAAGGCCAGCACGTCGAAGGCGGCCGCGGGCAGATGTTGCTCCACGCTGAAGAGGGGCACGCCGGCGGCCCGCATGGCCGCCTCCATGTCGACCCACGGCGCGTAGGCGCGCTCGGCCAGCGCGTCGGGACGCCCGTTGAGGATCTCGTAGAGGATCTGCAGGCCCTGGTTGGGCAGGCCGATCTCGTAGGTGTCGGGGTAGAGCAGGAGCCAGGCCACCTTGCCGGGGCCGTGCTCGGGGTACACGGACCCCTGCTCGCCGCCGATGTAGCGGGCCGGCTTGGTCACCGTGGGCAGGAGGCGCTCGATCGTCGGCCAGAGGGTCTCCATCGGCCACAACCCTACGGGACGCTCATCCCCCGCCCGTCGTCGTGCTGGTCGTCGTGCTGGCGGCCGTCCCCGCCGTTCCCGCAACCGGCCTCGTGGTCGGCGTGGTCGTGGTCGGCGTCCCGAGTGGCGGGTTCGGCGTCGGCGCGGTCTGGCTGGCCGGGCTGGCCGGGGTGGGCGTCTTGGCCTCGGCCGCAATCGGGTTGGCGGCGATGTAGTTGAAGATGTTGCGCACCAGAGGGGCGGCGGCCTGGGCGCCGTAGCCGCCTTGGTCGATCACCGCCAGTACGAGGTAAGTGGGGTTGGGGTTGGGGCCGAAGGCGACGAACCAACTGTTCGGAGCGAGGCCCGCCTGGTTCGAGGCAGTGCCCGTCTTGCCGGCGAGGTTCCAGGAGGTGGGAAAGCCCTGGAAGTCCCCGTAGGCGGTGCCGTTGGGGTTGGAGACCACGCCCTCGAACCCCTGGAGCATGGCGGAGTAATTGGCCGGGGAGATGGTCACGTGCCCGGTCACCTGCGGCACCAGCTTCTTGACGACCTTGCCGGTCAGGGGGTCGACGATCTCCGAGGCGGCCTGGGGGGCGTAGCGGGTGCCGCCGTTGGCGAAGGTCGAGTAGGCCACCGCCTGCTCTATGGGCGTCAGCACGGTCTCACCCTGGCCGAAGGCCATCTCGATGTTGTCACCGGTGTACCACGCCGGGGCGTAGGGAAAGGCTTTGGGGGCCTCGGCATGGAGCTTGGCCCGGGTCAGGTAGCTGTCGATGCGGCCCTGCGCCTCCCCGGGGAGGTCGATGCCGGTGATCGTCCCCTCGCCGTAGGCAGTTGCCTCGTTCTGGATGGGCGTGTTGCCAAACTGGCCGCGGCCGGTCCAGAACATGTCGCCCAGGTTGTAGAAGAACGAATCGCTCGAGACCGTGAGTGCGCCCGAGATGTTGTATTCGCCGGTGCCGTCGCCGGGGTTGTCGTTCAGCACGCAGCCCTGGGTGCTGACCACACCCGCGGCCGGGCAGCCCGGGATCTTGAAGCTGCCGGTGTCGTCGTAGTACTTGTCGACCGGCCACAACCCGTCCTGCAGGGCTGCCGTCGCCGTGACGAGCTTGAAGGTCGACCCCGGGGTGTACTGGCCCTCGATGGCGTAGTTGTTCTCGGCGCCCGACGCCTGCAGGGCAGCGAAGTTGGCCGACGAGATCCCGCCCACCCACTGGTTGAGGTCGTAGGACGGATACGAGGCCATGGCGAGCACCTGGCCGTTCTGTGGGTTCATCACGATCACCGCGCCATTCGGGGCCGGTGGGTACTTCTTGTCGATCGTGTCGAGGGTCTGTCGGTCGGACAGGATCTGCTGCTGGAGTGCGTTCTCGACCCATTGCTGCAGCCCGTTGTCGATGTTGAGCACGACGGTGTCACCGATCTGGGGCGCGGTGGTGCTGAGCGTGCCCACCACGGTGCCGCCGGCGTCGACCGAAAGGGCCTGGCGCCCGTCGATCCCGCGCAGGTAGGGCTCGTACTGGGCCTCGATCCCCGACACGCCGATCTGGCTGCCCTGGGTGTAGCCATCGTTGGGATGGGCGGCCAGGTAGCCCGAGGTGATGTCGCCGACGTAGCCGAGGACATGGGTGGCGGTGGTCCCACCCTGGGGGTACTTCCGCTGCGCCACCGTCTCCACGCTCACCCCCGGGTACTCCGCCTGGTGCGTCTGCAGGAACTGCACCGTGTCGGTGGAGACGCCGACCGCGACGGGCACCGGCTCGTAGGGGCTGTACTGGTTGTTGTTGATGGACGCGGTGACCTGCGCCGGCGTCTGGCCCACGAGTGCAGCGACCATCCCGACGATGCCCGGGTTGTGCGCCGCTTCGGCGCGCGAGAGAAGGATCTCCTGCTGGGGCGTGTTCGACACCAGGACCGTCCCGTTGCGGTCGACGATCTCACCCCGCGGCGCGGCGATGCTCACGACGCGCACCTGGTTGCGCGTCACCGCGGCGGCGTAGGTCTTCCCCTCCACCACCTGGAGCGTCCACAGCCGCAGAACGAGGATGCCGAAGAGGAGCAGCACCGCGACCCCGACAACGCGCAGACGGAGGTTGGGCCGGGACTCCTCCTCCTCCGGCGAGCCCACGATGGACGCCACATTGACGCTCTTGCGGGGCCGCATGCGCGGCTGGCGGGCGTCGGTGCGCCAGGAACTGTGCCGCGCCGGGCGCGTCGATGGCTTGGGGTGAAGCCGGTCGCCGCGGATCGGGTGGCGGAATGTGCGCTTCACCAGGCCCTGCTGCCGGCCTGGGCCGCGACGAGCGAGCGGCTGTTGCTCTCACCGGCCAGGGCCCACCGCATCAGCCGGTTGACCGGGAGCACGAGCACGACGCTCGAGACGCCCACGACCAGGAAAAGGGTCAGGAAGTCGACCTGCACCATCTGCTGTTGACCGAGGATCGCTCCAAGCACGGCGAACAGCATGTCCGCTGCGACGCTCCCCGCGAGCGCGGCCACTGGCTTGAGCCAGGCGGCACGGGGGTCCACCGCCGCCGTGAGCGACCCAGTGACGAAGCCGAGCAGGCAGCCCACCAGGGCGGACAGCCCGAACGGGGTGGGCAGGACCAGATCGAACACCAATCCGGCCCAGAAGCCGATGATGGCGCCCGTCTCGGGCCCGTCGAGCAGGGCGGCGGTGATCGGGAGCAGCCACAGGAGGTCGGGGTGGGCGCCGCTGATGCGCAACGAGACCATCACGGTCTGCTGCACCATCAGCACGACGAAGATCACCAACGCCACGCGGAGCATGGAGCGGGCGGTCATGCCGGCGGCACCCACTGGACGACGTCCACATACGCCAGCTCATTCAACTTCGCCGCGGGGTCGACCTCGATCGTCTCCTGGCTGGCGCCGGCCGACGTGTGGAACGACTGCACCGTGGCCACGGGAATCCCCGGCGGGAACGATGCCGCCTGGAGGCCGCTCGTGTACAGCACCTCGCCCTTGTGCAGCGGGGTGTGGGGCGGCACCAGGTCCGCCGTCATGGAGCTGCCGGGCCCCTGGCCGTCGACGATGCCGTTGTGCTGGTTGCCTGGCCCGAACACGACGCCGACCTTGGACTGGCCGTCGGTGATGAGGCGCACCACCGAGGTGTGGTGAAACGACTGGATCACCTGCCCCACCAGGCCGCCCGCCCCGACGACGGGATAGCCGACGTCAACTCCGTCGGCGCGACCCTTGTCCAGCGTGATGGTGGCGGTGAAGTTGGAGGAGTACTCGTCGATCGTCTGCGCCGTGACGGTCGGCAGGGACTGCAGGTAGGGGAGGTTCTGGAGAGCCATCACCTGGCGCAGCTGGCTCTCCTCGAACCCGCGTTCGGCCTGGGTGGCCCGCAACTGGCCGATCGTCCTCTGCAGCTGCTCGTTCTGGGACTGGACCGACCCGTAGTTGAACGCGCCGGCGAAGAAGTCGCCGATCGGGTTGATGATGTCGAGGACGCCCTGACGCAGCGGCGCGTAGACGTCGTTGGCCACGGACTTCACCCCCGAGGTGAGGCTGTGGGTCCGCCCGTTGAGATCCAGGGAGATGAGGGACAGCGAGACGACGACGAGGACGATGACCGTCAGCGTGCGGCGTGACCGCCGGGACCGGGCCACCCAGAGAAGACCGGTCGCTCGGTCAGCGCGTGGACGTGGTGATCAGCACCCGCTTCAGCGCTTCGAACTCTTCCAGGCACTGGCCGGCGCCGATGGCGACGCAGTTGAGCGGTTCCCGGGCCACCACGATCGGCATGCCGGTCTCGTGCTGCAGGCGCGACTCCAGCCCGTGCAGCAGCGCGCCGCCACCGGTGAGCACGATGCCCTGCTCCATGATGTCCGCGGCCAGCTCGGGCGGGGTCCGGTCCAGGGTGACCTTGACGGCGTCGATGATGGCGGACACCGGCTCCTCGATGGCCCGTCGTATCTCCTCGGTGGAGACGACGATCGTCTTGGGGAGCCCGCTCACGAGGTCGCGGCCGCGGATCTCGGCGTGCAGCTCCTGCTCCAGCGGGTACGCCGAACCCAGGGTGATCTTGATCTCCTCCGCCGTGCGCTCACCGAGTGCGAGGCTGAACTCCTTCTTCACGAACGAGACGATCGCCTCGTCCAGCTCGTCGCCACCGATGCGTACCGACT
>Ga0116217_10003597_pt1 | contig 14007 bp, 7 predicted proteins | sample Sb_taG_6_FD_89697 | JGI IMG/M metagenome (GOLD analysis project Ga0116217, IMG submission 89697) | Peat soil microbial communities from Weissenstadt, Germany - Sb_50d_4_PS metaG | ecosystem: Environmental > Terrestrial > Soil > Wetlands > Peat | place: Germany: Weissenstadt | collected 2010-09-21 | reverse complement strand
CCGAAGCCAGTCGATAAGCCGCATACAACCCCGCCGGCCCCGCTCCGATCACTGCTACATCGCGCATTAGCATGGGGTTACCTCGCGCCCAGCTCGCATTCTCAGCTCTTTCTCAAACTACGATCTAATGGCCGGACGGACCCACCGGTGGCGCCCCCAAGGCAGCATAAGTCGGAGTCGAGAAACCATGAGAGAACTCCCGCATAGCGTTCTGTTTCGCCCTTGTCCAAACTGGCTGGATGAGCTGTCCTGAACTGTTGGTCCTTCACCGCTAGCTGGCCGAATTCAAGTCAGAAGTTTTTGACGCGGAGGGATCACGGGAGTAGTAATAGCCGTAATACCGATAGCGAGAAGTATAGTAGCCGTCAACCCGGTCATCCAGCTTATTGAGTACCGCACCCAGGGTCTTGGCGCCCGCCCGATCCAGGATTTGACGAACTCGATGCAATGCACCTCGCGACGTCGAGCCGCTTTCCACAACCAGCACCACTCCATCCGCCACAGTGGAAAGCAGGATTCCGTCCGTTACCAGCAACAACGGCGGCGAGTCGAGCACGATGTGTTCGAAGCGCTGGCGTAGCTCACCCACCAGCCTCCCCATGGCCGGAGAGGAAACCAGTTCGGCAGGGTTGGCGGGAATCGGCCCGGAAGGCAGCACGGACAGATTGGGAAGCGCCGTGAACGACATCAGTGCCGAATCGATCCCCTGTCCGCCCGTGAGGTAGGTGCTCAATCCGTTTCCCTCGCCCTCGCCATTTCCCAGCCCGAGGGCTCTCAGCACGTTTGGCTTCCGCAGATCCCCGTCAATCAGCAGCACGCGGCCGCCGCGCTGGGCCAACGCCAACGCCAGGTTGACTGACGCGAAGGTCTTCCCTTCACTGGAATGCGCACTCGTGACCAGCAGCACTTGCGGCGGCTGTGGGGAACTGGAAAGCAGAATCGAAGTACGCAAGACCCGGAAAGATTCCGCCATTTCCGACCCGGGCGCGTTCATAATGGCCAATCCCAGGTTTCCGTCGCCCGGCACTTTCGGAGCCTCGCGAGCGAAATACCGGCCATACCGCCCGCGGGACTTCGTTCCCAGCGGAATTACGGCTAAGGTGGGAATCGCAATCTGATTTTCTATGTCTTCCGCTGTCTTGACCGTGCGATCCAGTCCCTCCCGGATAAAGGCCAGGGTCACTCCAAGGATCAAACCCACCAGAAGCCCGACGGCGATGTCCACTCGCTTGTCGGGGCGGATGGGGGTGGTCGGTACCAGCGCGGCATCGGCCAGGCGAACGCTGGTGGCGCGCAAGCTCACGGAGACGGTAGCGTCTTTAAGTCGCTTCAGGAGCTCATCGTAAAGCTGCTGGTTGGTTTCGAAGTCTCCCTTCAGGATGGTGTACTTGATGAGCAGTTGGTTCAGTTTTTCCACCTCGGCTCTTTGCTTAGCGACATCCTGGGAGAGGAGCTGCTCGCGCCGCACGGCGGTGTGATAATCGCTCTCAATCCGCTGCATGATCCGCTTCCGCTCCCGGTCAATCAGCGTTTCGACTTCGCTGATCTGATTGCCGAGTTGCTTGACCTTGTAGAAGTTCGGACCATATTGAGAAGTGGCCGCGGCATACTCTGTGTGGAGTTCGGCGTTTTTCGACTCCAATTGCCCCAGCAGCGCGTCCTCCGCAACGGCGGCCGACTCAGCGCTGTTGCTGCGCGCCGAATCGTAAACCGATTGCTTGTCGGCGCGGTCAACCTGGGCTGCGGTCAGATCGGTGCTCAACTGCTCCAGCCGTTGTTGCACCACGTTCTCTTTGTCACCCAGGTTGGCAATCGAGTATTCTCGCTCGTAGTCCACCAGCGCCTGTTGGGCTTTCTCCACTTTCGCCTTGAGCTCGTCAAGTTGCTCCTCCATCCACGCCGAGGCTTGCCGCGTGGTTTCGTATTTGGAGCGAAAGTTAGATTCCACATAATCCTTGACCAGCGTGTTGGCCACACGCGCTGCCAGGCTCGAATCCACGCTCTCGAAGCTGACTTCCACTAGCCGGCTCTCGTTAAGCAGTTCGACGTGAAGGTGCGTTTTGAAACTCCGGACCAGGCTGGCGGGCGTGAGCGCCGCCGAGCGGCTGCTGCTCCCAGACCAGAGATCTCCTCCCGCCCCGAGTTCCACGCTCTGATTCGCCAGCCCCAGCTACTGCATGGTTTGCCAAGCCAGGTTGTTGTTCTGCAAAAGATCGACCTGCGTTTGGAGAAACGCCGCGTCCGCCGCCGCGCTGGGATTCAGCTCGTTGAGCGTCTGCAAGGCGGGCGTCTCCGCCTGCACCTCCATGCGCGCGGTGGCCCGGTAAACGGGCTTCATTCGGTAGACAACCACCGTCACGAGCAGTGTGGCGACGAAGGCGACGGTGAAAACCGTACTCCGGCGCTTTCTCAAGACCTCCCAGTAGCTCTGGAATGAGTACGCCTCCGGACCCGTTGGCTCAAGGTCCGTAACCGGGTAACCGGAATACCCCAGGCGATCGGGAGAGGCCGCGCTCACTGGAGCGAGTTTGTCATTTTCCGCCATTGTTCCCTATTCCCTAATACGGCATCCGCCAAATCGACGTGGTCACCGCAGTGTTTACGACCGCCTCGAGTGTCCTCCTGGTCCCACTCTCAGGCACATAAAGGATGTCGCTGGCTAACAAAGGTTGATCCGGAGCCCGGTTCGACAAAACCTTCTTGAGATCCACCCGGACTTCCCGCCTTTCGCCCGGACCGCCCGATGCCTTGCGGATAATGACAGCATGGGCGGGCTTAGCGTCGTGCGTGAAATTGCCCGCCAAGGCGACAGCACGAAGCACCGTCATCTGCTCCTGATCGTTCGAGAGGACGAACCCACCCGCCCGATTCACTGCGCCCAGAACGTAAACAATTCCCGCCCGCTCGACCGTCACCCGGTCGCCCGGACGCAGTTCGACGTCCAAGCTGGCGTCGCCGTTCCGCCAGAGCCTTCCCGCGTCTACTCTTAGGGTTCGCGTGCTCAATTCGTCGGGGCGCGCCGCGGAGTTCGGCTCCGCCCCCGGAAGAGGCTTCTCCGCGCGCGTTACTATCGCGTAGTTGCCGGCATCGTCGCTCAGACCTTCCGCTTCAGTCAATAGCTCCAGTAGCGTGGTGTGACCGTAGACCGGATAGACGCCTGTCTTCTTTGCCGCGCCCGAAAGCACGACGGTGTTCCAGGGCGAAGACTTCACACTCACGGTAATCTGCGGGTCGCGAAGCAGCCCGGCGCCCACGAGGTCCTCGCGAATGCGTTGCGAAAGCTGATCCAGCGTGGAGCCCGCCGCCATCACCGGCTGCGGCAACATGGGCAGTGTGATCATCCCATCCCCATCCACCCGATATTCGCGTGACAGCTCTTGCACGCCCACCACATCGATATCCAGAAGATCGTCCCTCGCAACGACGTATCGTTGCCTTGTGGCCAAGTTGGCGGTCGAAGCGCTTGAGGCCACCGCGCCCGGGCCGGCGGCCGGCGCTACGGCCTGGGGTGATATCGGATCCTGCGCCGACGCGGTAACCGCAAGACAAATCAAGACGAGTTGAGTAAACAGCGCCTGCAATTCAGCCCTCCTCCGGTCTGAGAGAATCAAGGGGTCGTTCTCTTCCCGGCTTCTGCAATGCGGAATTCCGCCTGGGGCTCGTGTTAAACACGACAAGGAGAGCTTTGCGACGGCCTCCGCGGCTCGCACCGGCCGTTGCAGCAGTCATAGCCCGGAGCGCAACACTGGCCTTGGCAGCAGACCCGGCCCGGCGAGCAGCACTGGGCGCCGCAGCAGGTCTCCCTCTTCTGGCAGCAGTGGTCCTTGCAGCACTGTTGGGAAAGCCTGCTGCAAAGCACACCGCCGCAGCAGTGCGCGCGTTCACTGAACGCGGGCCCGTAGCAAGTTCCGCCGCAGCACAGCTCGAACCGCTCGCAGCAAACCTTGCCGCACCGGACTTGGTCGGCGCCACACGAGCGTGACAGCTGCGCCAGACCACGAGAAGCCCTGCCTAAACCCAAGTATGCTAAGATGCCCCCACCCATTAAACTCCCAGCCATCCGTAGCACCTTGCGGCGCGGGATAGGGCTGGCGATAATTCGCGATAAGTCGTCAATTAGCAGACTCATTCCCTTGCTCCTTTTGCGACCGGATACGTGACTCCTCTGCTTCCAGGCACAGCTCCGCCCTGTGACTTACAGGAGCGTGCGCCCGAAGCCCCTTTGGCGATATAACCTATCTTCGGCGGGTGGCGGCATCCGGATGAATACGAATTGTGGCTGCCGGCAGGCAAGTGGGATGGCTCTCCCGTAGTGCGGGAGTTCCCCTGAGCGGCGCCGGCCTGCCTGGTTGCGACGACAGGGTGGTTTGTGCTCTGATGGTGGGCTACAACCGAACGGAACAAAGGAGGGTTCATGCGAATCAAGGGGCTTCGGCGCGCGGCGGGCAGGCTGGTGCTGATGATGGGCGTGCTATGGCTAGTGGCGCCGTCACTTCGCGACTTTCGACATACTTCTTCGGAACTTTGGGCGCAGCAGAGCGCGGCGGAACTGAGGGTGGACTCGTGCACGGTGGATGCCGACGGGACGGCGCACGTAACGCGGGTGATTCCTGTGCCTAGGACGATCAGCCCCGAGGCGCAGAGGCTCATCTCGCGGCCCGGACCTTCGGGCCCGGAGCCGACGCTGCCCGAGCGGCGAACGCTAACCGATGCGTTTCGGAAGGTCAGGTCAGAGGAAGCTCGCAAGCTTTATCCGGTGGATATCCGTGAAGAGACTGTGGGTGGGGTGCGCTGTGACGTGATCACTCCGGCGGAGCTGTCAGCCTCGAACCCTGGGGACCGCGTCCTGATCAACGTTCACGGCGGGGGATTCAACTCGGACTCAGGCTCACTCGTCGAGGGCATTCCGATTGCTTACCTCACCAAGATTCCCGTAGTTTCGGTCTACTACCGGCTTGCTCCGGAGCACCCGTTTCCCGCCGCGGTTGACGACACGGAAGCAGTCTACAAAGAGCTATTGAAGACCCACAAGCCGAGCCACATGGGGTTGTTTGGGACTTCTGCAGGAGCTATTCTGACCGCCGAAGTTGCCTCCCGCTTGCAGCGAGACGGCCTGCCCCTCCCCGCGGCGCTGGGGGTTTTTTCGGGGACCGGCGATTTGAGCCAGCCGGCGGACTCGGACGCTCTCTTTACCATTTGGGGATGGTCCGGGCACCTCGATCCACCCTCGGGGCATCCTCACGCCTCTGCGTACGTGGGAAACACCGATCCCAAAGATCCGGTGCTCTCGCCTCTCTATGCCGACCTGCACGGACTCCCGCCCACGCTCTTCGTGACCAGTACGCGCGATCTGCTGCTGAGCGGCACGACCATCCTGCATAGGGCTTTCCTGCGGGCCGGGGTGGAGGCCCAGCTCGTGGTATTCGAAGCGCTGCCGCACGCCTTCTGGTATGACTACCACTTGCCGGAGACAAAGGAAGCTCTGGACCTCATGGCGAAGTTTTTCAGCGAGAAGGTGGGCAAATAGGTCGGCAGATGGGCAGGCCGGCAGATGGCCAGGTGGGGAGCGTGCTTCGGAGTCCCGTTCTGGAAGAGGCGCGGCAGAGTCCCAATTTCAAATTTCTGATCTCAGATTCGAGAAGCTAAAGCCCCTCGATTGTCCACTCACGGATTCCCCGACCGTTCGATTCATCGACTTTCCGATTCCTCAGCCGGTCGGCTCTTTGGCTTCCGTCGCTTGGTCTCTTCGCCTTTTCGCCGCGTCGACGCCTCGACTTCTGAACTTTCGATGGTCGACTCAAAAATCGCACAACGATTCGACGTAAGCGGCGGAGCCGTCGCGCAGCCAGCCGTCGAGTTGCGCCGGTTCTTTAAGTTGCTGCCCGCGCGTCCGCGGCACGGCTACAAACCGGCATTTCAATTCCGCCAAGGCCGTCATATCTCCCCAGAGCTTCTCAAACTGGGCTACTGGAAACACGTCTTCCTGGCCTTTTCCCCAGCGCTTCTTCACGTCTTTAAGGGTGATGTAAGTGGGCATGCGGGCGGCCAAGTTGCGGATTGAGGTGTTGAGAAGTACCGGGTTTGTCAAGTCGCTGCGGGTAAGTCCGAATACGGCGAGGAGTTGGTCAATGTCGATCCAGTAGCTAGCGCTGTTGTACCACGACAGGCCTGATTCAACTTCTTCACTGGGGAGGGCCAGACCCTCGATCAGACGCAGTCGGCCGTCGACATGGGCCAAGCCGCCGCCACGGTCCTCGATGTGGCGGGAGATCACTTCGGTGGTAAGAGCCGCCCCCTGCTCGATGTGGTAGCCGAGCATACCGGCGTCGGCATTGGCTCCCGTGGTATCGATATTGTGAACCAGCAGGTATTTCAACCGCGGCCTTTCTTCGAGCAGTCGTACCAGAGTGCCATTGCGGATAAGGTTTGGCACCTCATACCAATGTCCGACGGGATGCAAGCACTGGAGGGGCAGGTTGTCGGTGTAGCTCGAGCCCTCGCCCATTTGTCGCGCCCAAGCGATCAGCGAAGCGTGCAGACTTTCTCGAACTTTCTGGGCCTGCTCGTCGAGCAACTGTTGCGGCATTTCCTCCCAGGCAAAACGCAGATCTCGCTCCATGGGCACCAGTCGCAGGCCGATGGCTCGGCCAGGCGAAAGGAGTAGCGGACCCGGGTAGCCGTAGTTCACTTCGGCGCGCAGATGAGACTCAATGGCATCGTGCGTCAGGTAGCTCGTGGTGATAATGTGGGGCAGCAAGGTGCCGTAAAGACGATTCGTCTGACGGCTCTTGGCAAGGTGCGCCTCAACGAAGGTGCGGCGGCGGCCTCCCAACTTGCAGAACGGATTGAGAGCCTTGACAACTCCCGCGCCCTTCGTCCAGCGGCTTCCCACACCTCCCGCGAACGAGACCACCGCCACCATTCCGGCCGCCAACGCGTCTCCCCCGATATCACGGTAGCGCGGCGCCAGCTCGCGCCTGGCGTCAAAAAGCTCATCCGGGCTGAGATCGGTAATCCGGCTGCTCGCAGGCAGGCGGTTTTGCGCCAAGCCGACCCTGCCGCTGCGCAGGTCCGCCTGGATCTGCTAGTGTTCCATCCGGTCGAAGGCGTGCGCCTCCAGGAGGGCTTCCAGGCTTTGCGCGCGCTCCGACTCCTGCGCGCTGTGCGGGATCAGGTGCTCGAAGACGTGCTGCACCATGCCCTGGAACTCCGGGAGTTCGTGGCAGGCGGCCGTAAACCGCTCCAGTTCGGCGCGGCGTGCGGGTGAAAGCAGGCGGGACTCGATGCGCAGAAGCGGCGGGACGATAAGTTGGTAATAGGCCGCCGGCATCAGTGCGGAGTTTCCGCGCAACAGCGCCGCCTCAGTTCCACGTTCGTTAATCGCAAAATCGTAGACGACGGGCTCCATGGCAAAAGGAACGGATGACTCCATGCGGCGCCGGGTTTCGCTCATGATGGCTTGCAGGCGCTCCTGCGCCAATCCCTTCCGGTCCGGATTAAAAAGAAACCCCATGCCGCCGCCCGACATTCCGCCGAGCATCCAAAAACCCCAGAAGTCATCACCCATTTCCGTGCGCACGCGGCGAATCAGGGTGTCCGTGTAGAGATTTCCGGCCCAGGGAATAACGGTCTGTATGGGGCCCTGGAAGTTGTGCTCGGTTGAGGCGCCAATCGCCTTGATGTCGCCGTCCTTCAAGTGGCCAATGAGGTCGTCTAGGATGTGAATGGCATCGCCCCGCGCGCGCCATTCGCTCTCCGAACGAAGTAGGTACTTCTCCGTCACCATCTCCAGAATCGGACCTACGTCCTGCGCCATCCCACCATGCACAAGTACGAGACTGCGTTGGAGCTTATCGCGTGTTTCCTGCGGGACTTCTTCAGGGCGAAAGATGAGATGGTCAGGAAGCAGGCAGCCGCGACTAATGCCGAACTCCGGATCGCCTTCCCGTGCCAGGACACCGTAGATGAGCTTAATTCCGGGCCATACACCGCCGGAATCCTGCCAGCCACCGCCCGAGCCGCCCAACCATTCGCCCAGGATAGCGCGTGCTGCCACGAGGCGGCGATCCTGCTCTTCCAGGCCCCCGGTGAGGGCGTGAATCTGGTTTGTGGCGCGCATGCACACGGAAATGAGCGAGGCGAGAAGACTGGTGGAGACGGCCAGGCGCGATCCTCGCGGGATGTCATTCACTTTGCTTACGATCTCGATGCCGCATCCCGCTCTGCCGGTGAGACGGATCAAAACATCGGCCAGCGGCTGAGTGGCGCCCTCCATGCCCGGCGGAACAATGCCGGAGGCAATCACCGCAGCCTTGAGCAGGCCGAGATAGTCGCGGGCGAAATCGAAAACTTCTGCGATGGTGCTGATTTCAGCGCGGCTCTTGAGGTCCGTACTGACTAGACGCAGCACCGGTTGATCGATGACCCGAAACCACGCTTCCACGGGCGGCTTCGGGGTGCCGGAGCCGCGTACGCTGAGGTCAATCGATATGTTGAGCACCCGGGCGCCTTCGGGGAAATCCATCCCCAGGAAGAAAATATCGCTCCAACCACTATGGCTTAAGTCCATGCGGACCGGCGTGGTCTCACGCAGAATAGGAAAGAGTTGACTCGAGGCGTCGCGGGCCAACATCTCGGGACGAATGCGCAATGGCGCGTCGTCGGGGTGAGCGGCTCGGAACATCCACTGATTACCGCGCACCGAGCGGACACTTCTGCGCACCTGATCGGCAAGGGTTTGAAAACCCAGGGCGCGATAGCCCGCGGCCAGCGCGCTGGAAATGGGGGCGCTCGGACCCTCCGCAACCTGCTCCGCCAAGAATATATCAAGTGCCTCATCGAAGCGGCGCTTGAGAAGATTGACGTAGCCCCCGAAGGGAATTCGGGACCGAGGTCCGGTCCCTCCCCTTACGAGAATGTGAAAGCGATGTATCGCGTACAAGTAGAAGAGTGCACGCACCCGCTCGTACAGATTGTCGCTGGTGCGGCGGAAACGGTCGAGCGCCTCGCATTCGGCTAGCAATTCTTCGAGCGGCGATGCGAGGCAAAGACTATCCAGCGAGCAATTGCGGGTTTCCGGATCGCGGGAGGTAATGACGCGGATCAATCGGCTCATAGGTCGGCTCACGACACGCTGGACGAGGTAGGGAATCGCATAAAACCAAGAATGCTATGCTGAGCGAAGCGACGGGTCACTGTAGCCACCGTTGTTTAGCCGAATTACGATCAACCGCAGAGACCCTCGGCCGCGCTCAGAATCGTGAGTCTTCGGTTCGTTCACGGTTTCTGCCAGGGTACCGCCGACTCCCGATTCTACGGCACCGGGTGCGCAGCCATTTCGCGCTCTACGAGCAGTTCCAACAGGTGCGACAGCACCTCGTCGCGCTCCCGCCCGTTCAGCGCCAGCGCCAGTTGCGCAATGAGCAAGCCGTAACGGGCACCAAGATCATACCGCCTGCCGGTGTCTTCAAGCGCCAGATACTGCTCCTGACGGGCGAGCTCGGCGAGGGCAGCCGAGAGGGTAACGGGGCCGGCATCCCGTTTGTCCAACAAACGCCCCAGCAGGTCCAATACTGTGGGAGTGAAAACGTGGATGCCGAAGAAACACAGGTAGTAACCGGCCCTGATTCCCGGCACCATGAGCCGCTGCTCGGCTTCCGTCGGCGTAGGCTTTTCTATCACCGTCTCGACGCGATAAAGCCCCTGACGGCCGGGTACCCGGCGCCCAGCCACGGCGCCATACCGTGGCAACAGGCTTTCTCGCGTAGGCTGCACGCCGGACGCCGAACACGATTCGCCCTCAGCAAGTTCTACCAGACGCTGCACACCGGGAGTCGCGGCGCTCACATACAAATGGTCCCCGACCAGGTGTAGGAAAGGCTCGTTGCCAACGAACTCGCGCGCGCAGTAAATGGCGTGGCCGTATCCTCCTGGGCGCTCTTGCGGAACGAACCGCACGGCGCCTGCCAGGCTTCCGGCGGCTTGTGCGTATCGAGCCTCATCGCCCGGCCACACCACGACACAAACTTCCCCAACGTTCGCGGTGAGCGCCTGCTCGATGAGGATGCCGAGAACGGACTTTTCAACTCCATCGTGGATAAGAGTTTGCAGCGGGAGGGCACGCTGATTCGCTCCCGCCGCAGTGATGACCGCTTTCCTGACCCTCAATTTGGATGCTCCCCTTCCGTGACTTCTCAGCGCTCTGCCCAGATCGGCTGGAGACTGCCGCCAGCCGTGGCATCGCTCAGCCACGACGGCAAGCATTATACCCGCACCGCTGCAAAAAGGAGAATTTTAGAGGAAATAGTTAATAGTCGCGCCAATACTTGACGCCAAGTGGCCTGTACGCTCTACTAAGACTGTCCCGGGGTAGGAGTTCGAAAATCTCAAAATTGCATGTTCTTGGTTGGTAGCTGATCTCTCGGATTCGTGTCAGGTCTGGGGGGAGGAGCTATCCCTGTCGGTGCTTTACGCTCGGCGAACGCACAAAGAGGCGATGCCAGGGGGAGTAACGGCGCCTTGGACGACTACCGCAGCAGCAGACACGTCGTCTCTGAGGAACGCGCCACAGCCGGCTGACAGGGCGCGTAAGCAGAAATCAACTAATGCTGTGCCCGGGAGAGACGCGGTACCGGCGCTCGTACGTGTGGCGTGGGCAATGCGGGAGGGAGAAAAACTATGAGCGCACTTATAGACGACATTTCACGGGCTATTGCCAGCCCTATTTCCAGGAGAAAAGCGTTCAAAATGATTAGCGGTGCCATGCTGGCCTCCTTGGGCCTGGGAAGGGCTGCCCGCATCTTGGGAGCGCCGCCCGGGACCGCTCCAAAGTGTCCAAACCACCAGGTCCTGTGCAACGGGAAGTGCTATCCCGATGGCTACAAGTGCTGCGGCACATTGGTGTGCGACAGTGACCAAATCTGCTGTTCAAACGCCCACTGTTGCGACGATGCGAAAACCTGCTGCGGCTCAGGGTGTTGCAATCGTGGTTCGACCTGCTGCGGAGGCAAGACCTGCTGCGGTTCTGGTTCGACCTGCTGCGGCAACAACACCTGCTGCGCGTGTGGGGTTGCTTGCTGCAACGGAAAATGCTGCTCGAGCCCTCGAGCGATCTGCTGCGGCGGCGCGTGCTGCCCGGAAGGCTATCTGTGCTGCGCCAACAAGTGCGTAAAAAGCCGGCCGTCACAGAGCTGTATCTGTACACCGGTCTAAGTAGTCCAACTCATTCGGGAATATAAGCTCGACGAAGTGATTTGAGGATCCAGTTTGAGAGCGTCGCCGCGTACTTACTTGTCAACTGCCGGATCCGATGCCGGTGTAGTCCGTCCCCACATCGGCGCGCACTTCCATCTTCGCCACAATCTCCTTAACAGGACGTGACCCCAGGGACACAAGAGCCCGCTGTGACGGCGAGCGCTAACACAAAGAAGCTCAGCAGTGTGGCTTTTGTGTTAGGCTCGTGCGGCCGCGTAGTATTTGCCGGGCGGCGAGAGCGATACTCGACCCCTGGAGCCGGTACGGAGATAACCCATGATTCGACGCATCAGCTTGTTTCTGATTCTCGTTTTAATCTCGCTCTTACCTGTCGGAAACCGCTTTTCCGCCACACAGCCCGAGGTCCGTGCAAGCCTTAATCGTGGGGGAGGGCAAGGGCAAGGCCGTGACCTGTATGCCGGCTTCCTCGACCCTCCGCGCGATTACTCGACCATGCCGTTCTGGTTCTGGAACGGCAAAATGGAAGGTCCAAAGATCCGGGAAGAAATCCGCCGGATGGTCGACCAGCATGTTTATGGGGCGTTCTTACATGCGCGGGACGGCCTTCAGACCCCGTACCATTCCGAGGAATGGTGGCAAGCCATTGGCGCCGGCCTCGAGCAGGCCAAGCGTAGCGGCTTCGAATTCAACTTCGTCGACGAATACGACTGGCCCTCCGGCGAGGCACGCAACATCTGGATGGCCGGTAACCACCAAAGCGAAGTACTGGCGCGAAAATCGGAATACCGGATGAGGAGCTTGAGCTACAAGGCGGAAGTGGTCAAGGGTCCAAATGAGGTCACCATTGCCGCTCCGCCCGAGCTCCAGGCCGTGGTCGCAGCTCGCTGGCTGGGCGAGAATCGGATAGACGGGCAAAGCTTGCAACTCCTGGCCGCACCGGCGGAATCGGGACAAGTCAAATGGCAGGCCGTCGCCGGGGATTGGGTCATCTTCGAGTTCTATCTCGAACCTTCGATGGGCTTTGACGGTGGGTTCGTGGACTTGATGAATTCGGAGGCGATGAAACTGTTCTTCGATCTCTCCTACGGCGAATTTCACCGGCGCTTCGGGGCATACTTCGGCAGCACGGTTCATTATTCTTTCGCCGACCATGAAGGCGACTACGGTTATCGCATCGCCTGGACACCCGCTCTCTTTGACGCCTTCAGGCAGCGCAGGGGCTACGATCTCCACAAGGTTCTGCCGCTGTTGATCTACGACGGGGGAGATTCCACAACCAAGGTCCGGTGCGACTACTTGGCGACGGTTACCCAGCTCTATCAAGAGTCTTTCTGGAAAGGGATTACCGACGGGGCAGGCGAATTCGGCATCGGCCGGACTGGTCACGCGTGGGAAGAATCGCTCCAATGGGCCGCCGCGCTGGAAGGCAGCCTATTTGCCGTCGAACGCGGCCTTAACCCCGTGGGCGTTGATTCCCTCTTTGATTTTGGCCGCCAGCCGCTCAACTTCAAGGTCGCTCAATCCGTGGCAGACTACGAAGGGCGCCGATTCATGTGTGAAAACCAGGGAGTGCAAGGGACGGATTCTTACCTTGACATGGAGGGTTTGCGCCGCGGAACGAACGGCATTGGTTTGTGGGGAGTTAACCTCTTTGTGGGTCATGCTTTCAATTACGATGCCGCGCGTGCGAACTACCCTCCCGATTGGCTGCATCAACCTTACTGGCCTTACTTCCACTATTACGCAGACTATACCCGGCGCATCAGCTACATGAATTCCGAGAGCCGCCACGCCGCCAATGTGCTGCTCTACTATCCCGTCCTTTCGATGTGGGCACACTCCGATCCTGTTTTCTCCGGCAGCGCGCCTTACAATCAGATTCAGATCCCTGCGGTTTGGAAAAACCTTACCATCACGGTCAACGATTATTACACGCGTCTTATCCTCCGCCTCGCGGACCGGCAATGGGATTACAACATCGCCGATGACGGCTATCTGGCCCGAGCGCGCGTCGAGGGTAAAGAGTTGGTGATCGGCCCGCAGCGGTTCCGGGCGATCATCCTGCCGCCCATCAGCACGATTGGCCGATCAAGTTTGAACAAGATTCATGAGTTTTATGAGGCCGGAGGCGAGGTGTTTGGAGTTCGCATGCTGCCGACTTCTTCGCCCGAAGCGGGAGACAATGACGCCGACGTGAAGACAGGGATTGGCGCCGTGTTTGGCGCGGGAGCGAGTGCGACGCCCTTGGCATTCACGGAGCAGGAAAGCGCCGCGGGCGGCCATGCCTACTTCGTGTCGCACGATGTTGAGACCTTGATTGACGTGGTGGATTCCAGTGTTCCTAAAGACGTGCGAGTGATTTCAGGCTCCTCGGGCAGCCTCTACTTCGAACACCGCGAGAAGCTGGGAAATAACTACTACTGGATGGTCAACGACTCCGACCGCGAGCGAACCAATCGTATTCTGTTCTCCGTGGCCGGCGTCCCTGAGAAATGGGATGCGCTAAGCGGCAAGCGCTTGCCGTTGTTCTATGTGAACCGTCCGCAGGGAACCGAAGTGCTGCTGGATTTAGCGCCCTGGGACGCTTACTACGTGGTCTTCAACCCGCTCGATGGGGAGGGCCAGAAGGCAGAACTCGTGAGCACGAACGCGGAAAACCTCGAGGTTGTTGCTCGCCAGCCTGACGCCATCCAGGCACGAATCTCGGCGCCCGCCACCCAACCCGACCTCGAAGTCACCATGCGCGCGGACGGCCATATCTATCGGACGCGCAGTGCCGTGCCTCGCCTAGAT
>Ga0116217_10003593_pt1 | contig 14012 bp, 12 predicted proteins | sample Sb_taG_6_FD_89697 | JGI IMG/M metagenome (GOLD analysis project Ga0116217, IMG submission 89697) | Peat soil microbial communities from Weissenstadt, Germany - Sb_50d_4_PS metaG | ecosystem: Environmental > Terrestrial > Soil > Wetlands > Peat | place: Germany: Weissenstadt | collected 2010-09-21 | reverse complement strand
TCGACGCGAGTAATCTTCCTCGGTGTAGAGCCGCAAAACTCGCCCCGGTGCGGTGCGCCCCGCCCGCCCCGCTCTCTGCTTCGCCGAGGCCTTGCTCACTCGGCCGACGTGAAGCGTCGGCAACCCACTCCACGGCGAATAGCTCGCGAAACGCGCCAGCCCACTATCGATTACGACAGTCACACCCTCGACGGTAATTGAACTTTCCGCGACATTGGTAGCGAAGATCAGTTTCCGCTGAGATGCGGGAGCGAGTGCCCGGTCCTGCTCCTTCGGCGGCAGACTCCCATGCAGAGGAAGCGCCAGCAATCCCGCCTGCCGAGCAATCCCATCGCACGCCCGCATCGCGCGACGAATCTCTACCGCTCCAGGCAGGAACACCAGAGTGTCGCCGGAGTGTCTGGTGTCGACCAGCAACTCGACTGCATTCCTCACCTGTACTTCGAGTGGCTCCGGCGAGTACGGCAGATGTTCGATTGAAAGGTCGAACAGCTTTCCTTCGGAACGAACAATGGGACAAGCGTCAAGATATTTCGCCACAGGATCGGCATCGAGAGTCGCCGACATGACCACGATTCGCAGATCGGGCCGCGTCCTCTGCAAGCGTTTCAACAATGCCAGGGCGAGGTCGCTCTCGAGGTGGCGCTCATGAAATTCATCGAGCACCACGGCCGCCACGCCCTTCAGATGGGGATCAGAAAGCAGGCGCCGCGTGAGTACGCCCTCAGTCACGAATCGCAGCCGCGTGCGTGGGCCCACCGCTTCTTCAAACCGGATCTGGTATCCGACAGTCTCTCCGACCTGTTCGCCGAGTTCCCATGCGACCCGACGCGCTGCTAGCCGCGCCGCAATCCGGCGCGGTTCGAGCACCACCAAGTCGCCGCTCACAATTCCAAGCAGCGCGGGCGGCACTCGGGTGGTCTTTCCCGCACCCGGTGCGGCTATGATCACAAGATTAGGACGCAGCTCTAAGGAATCAAGAATCTCCGGCAGAATGGCGTCGACCGGGAGAGCAGGTTTCGGACTCGGCACGTCTCATCGAAACATGGCGCATCTACCAGCGTCAATGGCGCCTTTTCAACCGAGCCGCACTTTACTTTTCCTCCGTCTCTTCTTACCTTATCTTGAATGCCCCCTTACTTCACTCCTGAGTTCTTCCGGTTTTTGACTCGCCTCAAGCGCAACAACAAGCGCGAGTGGTTCCAGGCTCACAAAGACGAATGGGAAACCTGCGTACGCCAGCCAGCCCTGCATTTCATTACCGACTTCGCCCTACCCTTGTCCGAAATTACACCGTATCTCGTCGCCGACCCCCGCCCCTCGCGTGGCTCCATGTTTCGCATTTACCGCGACACGCGATTCTCCCACGACAAACGCCCATACAAAACGCACGTCGCCATGCGCTTTTCCCATCGCGGCAAAGACGTTCACTCTCCCGGCTTTTATCTCCACTTCGAGCCCGGTGGATGTTTCGCCGCGTCCGGCCTCTGGCACCCCGAGCCTCCCATTCTGCTCAAGGTACGGAATGCGATTGTCTCGCGCCCCACGGAATGGCGTGCGGTCCGCAAATTGCTCAACTGGGACGATGCCTCTAAACTCCAGCGTCCACCTCGAGGCTTTCCTGCCGATCACGAATTCGTGGAAGATCTCAAGCTTCGCGATCTCGGCACAGCCGTGAACTTCACCGACAAACAGGTCTGTGGCCCGAAATTCATGTCGACCTTCGTCGCGGCCTGCCGCGCCATGTCGCCGATCGCCGCCTTCCTCAGCAGCGCCGTCGGATTGAAATTCTAGGCTTTCGAAGATGAATGCAGTTCGCAGAATGCTAAGCGATAACAAGTCCCTGGTAGATAGCCATTCCAACCACGGCATCTACGCCGATCGCATGGAGTTCGTCGATCTCTGCTTGTGACCGAATTCCGCCCGCCGCGATGAGTTGCTTCGCCGTAGCCTCTCGCAGCGGGCGAACTACATCCTGCGGGAACCCCTGCAACAAACCTTCCGTGTCCACGTGTGTATACAGAAATGCTCCGCACCACGGATCGAGCATCTGAATCATGTGCAGCGGACTGACGTCGGTCACCTTCCGCCACCCGTGAATCGTCACTCGACCACCAATCGCATCGAGAGCAAAGACCAGTCGGTCGGCGCCGACCGCGTTGGCGATCCCTTCTGCGAAGCCCTCATCCAGCTTGCCATCAGCGAACAGCGCAGATCCGAGGATAACCCTTTGAGCTCCGGCCGCCATGGCGGCCTGAGCGGCTTCCACGGAACGAATGCCGCCGCCAACCTGGCACGGCAACTGACGAGCCAATTCCCGAACCAGTTCCGCGTTGTCGCCCTTCCCCATGGCAGCGTCAAGATCAATGAGTTGCACCAGCGGATACTTCGTGAAGCGCGTCACCCACTCCTCGAAGTCGTCGAACTCCAGCGCCTTCTTCTTGCCCTGAACCAGTTGCACAATCTTGCCGCCCATCAAGTCGATCGAAGGGATCAGCATGGCCACCTCACCGGAACTCCCTGAGAGCCGATTTCTTGCTTGAGGTCCACCAGCCTGCTGAAACCATAGTGAAAGATCGACGCAGCCAGCGCGGCATCGGCGTGGCCCTCGCGGAAGACTTCGACAAAATGACGTGCGCCGCCCGCGCCGCCAGAGGCAATCACGGGAATCCCAACCGAGTCGGCCACGGCTCGTGTGAGATCGCAATCGAAACCCACGCCTGTGCCGTCGCGATCCATCGAAGTCAACAAAATCTCTCCCGCGCCGCAGTCTTCCGCCTCTTGCGCCCACTCCACCGCATCGCGATTGCTCGTCGCGCGCCCTCCGTGCGTGTACGCTTCCCAGCGCGACGCCTCCTCGCACCGTTTAGCATCAATCGCAACCACTACAGCCTGCGAACCAAACCGCTCCGCGATCCGCGTAATCACCGCGGGATCCGCGAGTGCCGCAGAATTAATGCTGATCTTGTCCGCGCCCGCCGAAAACACCGCAGCCGCATCTTCCAACGTGCGAATGCCTCCACCCACGGTGAACGGAATAAACAACTGACGGGCGGCTCTCCGCACGGTATCGAGTAGCGTGGCCCGCCGTTCGTGGGCCGCGGAAATGTCCAGAAGCACGATTTCGTCCGCACCCGACGTGCTATGCGCCTTCGCCAGTTCAGCCGGATCACCCGCATCGCGCAGATTCTCAAACTGCACGCCTTTCACGACGCGGCCACCGTCCACATCCAGGCAAGCGATAATGCGTTTCGTCAGCATGTCAGAGCTCACAGAAATTGCCCAGCATCTTCAACCCAATCTCCCCGGATTTTTCGGGATGAAACTGCACCCCAAACAGATGATCCCGCTCCACCGCAGCGGAGAACCGGCCGCCGTAGTCGCAGCACGCCACGGTCGTCCCGGTGACCGGCGCGCGGAACGAATGCGTGAAGTACACAAACGATAACGACGGCACACCGCGCAACAGGCGCGACGACGGGTCCACTTCAAGCTGGTTCCAACCGACATGCGGCGACTTCACGCTCGTCGGAAAGCGCTCGCATTCGCCGCGCAGCACGCCCAGCCCGGGTGTCTCCGGTGATTCCCGGCTCCGCTCAAACATCCACTGCATGCCGACGCAGATGCCCAGGAACGGCACTCCGCGCCCGATGGCATCCGCAATCGCATCCCGCAAACCCGAGCGTGCGAGCGCCGCCGTCGAAGCAAAGTGGCCCACGCCCGGCAGCACGATCTTCGTCGCTTTTTCAACCTGCCCCGGATCGGAAGTAATGGCACACTCCTGCCCCAGCCAGTCCAGCGCCTTCTTCACCGAAACCAGATTCCCGGCTCCGTAATCCACAATCGCGATCATCACAGCACCCCTTTTGTGCTGGGCAACAGGCGCACCATCTGCGGATCGCGCCAGCAAGCCGCGCGCAACGCCCGGGCAAAGGCCTTGAACAGCGCCTCAATCTTGTGATGGCTCGACCGTCCGTATAGCACTTTCACGTGCACATTGGCCCGCGCGCCCCGGGCAAATCCCTCGAAGAAGTCGTCTACCAGTTCGGCCTGCAGGTCGCCCACCAGCCGCGTGCGCACCTTGGTGTCCACCACCGCGGCGGTGCGTCCGCAGAAATCCACCGCGGCCATTCCCATAGTCTCGTCCATCGGCATCAAGAAATATCCCGCTCTCAAAATGCCGCGCTTGCTGCCGAGCGCCTTGTCAAAGGCCTGCCCAAGGACGATCCCAACATCTTCCACGGTGTGGTGCTGGTCCACATCGAGATCGCCGCGGGCCTTCAGTTTCAGATCGAACCCTCCGTGATGCGCGAATAGTTCCAGCATGTGATCAAAGAAGCGAATACCGGTGGACACCTGGTACCGCCCGCGCCCCTCAATCGTGAGCGAGATCTGAATCTGCGTCTCCTTGCTGACGCGCTTGATGCTTCCCTTTCTCATCGCCGCGGCGCTCCTTGCGCAATACCAAGCTCTTCGCTCGTTTCCTGGAGCGCATTTAGCAATCGATCCGTATGCGCACGCGGCCCTAGCGTGATGCGCACGCATCCCTCACACCCGTGATCCCCCGAACGATCGCGAACCAGAATGCCGCGCCGCCGCATGCTCTCCACAAACGACGATGCCGCACCGACACGTGTCAGCACAAAGTTCGCCTGGCTGGGCCAAAATTGAATTCCGCTGGCTTCGAGAGCCCGCTCCAGCCGTGCTCGCGACTCCAGAACCTCGCTCACATACTGCTGAATGTAAGCTTGATCGGCGAGTGCCTCCGGCAGGCACGCCAGGGCCACCGCATTCACGTTGTATGGAGAACTCACCCGCCGCACCGCGCGCATTTGTTCCGCTTCACCAACCAGCATGCCGACGCGCAACCCAGCCATCCCGTAGGCCTTGGAAAAAGTGCGCGCCACAAAAAGGTTGGGAAACTCGTTTCGCGCAGCCAGCATGCTTTGCCCGTAGAACTCAAAGTAGGCTTCATCCACGAGCAACGCGGCGTCGGGCGCGGAGCAAGCGATTCGCCGCAGATCTTCCAGTGACGTGACCGTTCCAGTGGGATTGTTCGGGTTTGCGATGGCGATCAATCGTGTGCGCTTCCTAATGCGATTACACACATCGTCGCCCGGAAACTGAAAATCCTTGCCCGCCGGCACGCTGACAACCTGCGCGCCCGCCGCCAGCATATAAATGCGATACATCGAATACGTGGGCACAACGATCAACGCTTCGTCACCGGCCTCAAGATATGTCGAACAGAGCAGATGGATCGCTTCATCCACGCCATTGGTCAGCAGCAGTTCCGGCGCCGCGATCCCCAAAATGTCAGCCACCGCCGCTTCCACCGGCTCACGCTCGGGATAACTGGCGAGTTGTTCCGGACCCAACTGCCGCAGCCGCGCGAGAACTCGCGGTGAGCACCCAACCGTATTCTCGTTGAAATCCAGACGCAGTCCGTCTCGCCCCGCCAGCGGCGGATGGTACGAAGGCAGAGTGCGCACCGCTTCTCGTGGACTAAGCATGTTCACACCTCACGCGGACCGACCGCGCATGCCCGGGCAATCCTTCCGCCCCGGCGAGACATTCGATCGCGGGGGCTATCCGCTTCAACCCCTTTGCAGAAAGCTGCTGCACCGTAATGATCTTGACAAAATCCGTCACGCTTAAACCTCCTCGAAATCGAGCCTGCCCCGAAGTCGGCAATACATGGTTCGGCCCAGAGGCGTAATCACCCGCTGCCTGCGCCGAGTAATCCCCCACGAAGACCGAGCCCGCATTCTGAATGAAGGGCAAGTCCTCCGCAGAGATGGTGATGTGTTCCGGCGCCAGTCGGTTGGCCCACTCCCTCCCCTGTTTCCGCGACGCCGCAACGAGTATTGCGCCGCGCACCCACAACGATTCCTGCGCGGTCGGATTTCCTTTCGCAAGCTTCGCCACACTCGCCCTCACCGATCGCGCCAGCTCTCGCGACGTCGTGATCAAGACGGTCAGCGTCTCCGGATCATGCTCGGCCTGTGCGACCAGATCAGCCGCAATGAATTCCGGAACCGCCGACTTTCTCGGCGAGCCATTCAAAATGACGGCCTCTGTAGGCCCGGCAAGAAAATCAATCGCGCAGTCGAACGAGACCAACTTCTTCGCCACCGTGACATACGCATTCCCCGGCCCCACAATCTTGTCCACTCGCGGAATGCTGTTGGTGCCGTACGCCAAAGCCGCGACCGCCTGCGCTCCACCCACGCGGTAAAACTCATGCACCCCCAGCATCGCCGCCGCCGCCAAAACCTCCGCTGGGGGCTTGGGTGACACCACGCGGATGTTCTTCACTCCCGCCACCTGCGCCGGAATCACGGTCATCAACACGGTGGAGACCAGCGGGTTGCGCCCGCCCGGCACGTAGCAGCCTACGGACTCCAGCGGACGAACCATTTGACCGAGAGAGATTCCATAGCGTGTCCGCATCCAGTTGCCCGGCATTTGCCACTCGCAAAAACGGCGAATGTTCTGCGCAGCCTGACGCAGAGACGTGCGCAACTCTGGCGCAACCGTTCGCCACGCCGCCGCCATATCCGCCTCCGACACCCGCAGAGACTGTTTCGGACCCAACCCATCCCACCGCGCCGCATATTTCCGAAGCGACCGTTCCCCGCCGCGACGAACACCATCGATAATCCGCCGCACTCGCAGCTCCAGCCCGCTGAGCCGCGAGCTCCGTGCGGCCAGCCGTTCCACCATGGCGCCTGCCTCGCGGCCGGAGACGATCCGCATCACAGCACCACCTTATTCAGCGGATATTCAACAATGCCTTGCGCCTGCGCCTCTTTCAGCCGCGGAATCACATCCCACGCCGCCCCTTCGTCGATCACCGTATTCACCGCAAGCCAATCCTCATCACTCAGGTGAGAAATCGTCGGCTTCTGCAGCGCCGGCAACACCGCCAATACCGCCGCCAGGTGTTCCTTGCGGACGTTCAGCATCAACCCCACCCGGTCTTGCGCTTCCATTGCCCCTTGCAGCATCAATGCCAGGTTGTCGATCTTTCGCCGCTTGCCGCGATCGGCATACGAACACTTGTTGGCGATCAACTGCGTGTTCGACTCCAGCACCATCTCGAGAATGCGGAGCCGGTTAGCTTTGAGCGAACTCCCCGTCTCGGTCACTTCGACAATAGCGTCCGCCAGCATGGGTGGCTTGACTTCCGTCGCGCCCCATGAAAACTCCACCCGCACCTCGACGCCTTTCTTGAGGAAGTAGTCGCGCGTGACTTTCACCAGTTCGGTGGCGACGATTTTTCCCGAGAGTTCTTCCGCCCGCTGCACCGAAGAATCCTCCGGAACCGCCAGCACCCATCGCACTTTGCCCCGGCTGCGCTTGGCGTAAATCAAATCGCTCACGGTGATGACTTCCAGTCCGCTCTCGATCACCCAGTCGAGCCCAGTCAGGCCCGCGTCAATGGCGCCATGCTCGACATAGCGGGCCATTTCCTGCGCCCGGATCAACATGCAATCGATTTCTGGATCAGCCGTGCTGGCGAAATACGACCGGCCATTCGTGTACGCAGGCAGGCCGGCGCGCGCGAATAGCTGCAAGGTCGCCTCCTGCAAGCTGCCCTTAGGAATTCCGATGCGTAGCTTCATCGCGTCTCCTTCGCAATCGCCGCACTCGCATCGGGCGCACGTTGAAGCACAGATTCTGTGAAACAGGATCGGGTTCCACGGTGGCAGACCACGCCCGCTCCCTCCACCTGGACCCGCAGCAGCAGAGTGTCGCGGTCGCAGTCCGTGTGCACCGAGACGACCCGCAGCCGGTTTCCCGAGCTCTCGCCCTTCAACCATAATTTCTGGCGCGTCCGGCTGAAGAACGTCACGTATCCGCCCTCCAAAGTCCGCTCCAGCGCTTGACGATTCATGAACCCCACCATCAACACTTCTCCATCGGCCGAATCCTGAACCACGGCGGGAAGCAGTCCGCCCATTTTGTCGAAGTCAAATTCCGTATTCATACCCGTACATCCCTTCTCTAAGAAAAAAATAAAAAGCCCGCTGAGCGTTCTCGCGTCAGCGGGCCGAAACTCCTGAAGAGTGCTGTTAGATCAAGTCTGCAATCTCAGGTGTACATCGCCGCCGTCGCGCCATGCGCGTGATGGTGGTGGCGATGATGGACATGAGACGACATCCTGTAAGATAGCCTACGAGAGCGCTACGTCGGGGTCAATCAGTTTAATCAACTATCCCTATCCGTTTTTTCGATGCGGCTCATTCGAAATTTACATACCGGCCTGGAATGCCGCAACCAGTCCTGATACGATTCACCTTCACCGCCAGCACCTATCTCCACAAGTTCGGAGCCTTCATGAAGATTTCGTGTCCTGCGTTTCGCCTTCTGATTTCGTCTGCGATGATTTCGATAGGTCTGATGGCAACGGCCGTACGCGTTCCCGCCCAGGCGCAGGTCACGAACGATCCCCCTTTCTACGGCCCGTTCAATGCCGTGTTCCTGCCCGACGGCGATGGCCTCAGGAAGCCTCTGGTGAAAACCGACCCGGTTCTGCGCGCGGATTCCCCCTGGTCGCTCTACAGCTGGGTGAAACCTGCCGAAGCGCTGAAGACAACAAGCCTAATCGCAGGCTTTGGCGAGCCAACGGAAGAGTTTTCGCGGTATCTCGCGCTGGACGGCGAGCACTTGATTCTGTGGATGGGCAAGGACAACACCCTCACCGGAGCTGCTGCGCTCGCCCCCGGAAAATGGCACTTCGTGGCCGCGACCTTCAACGGCGAAGCCTTCAGCCTTTACAGCGACGGTGCCCAGATCGCCAGCGGCAAGCTGGATTTGGGAAGCGTCAGCCCGGTCCTCATGATCGCCCCTCCTTCGTCGCCTTCTCAGAACTGGCGCCATTTCGGAGGATCCATCGCGTCTCTCACTCTGGTCCGAAGCGCCTTGACCAGCGATGAACTCAAACGGCTCTCTCAAACGCTCGCGGATTTCTCCAGCATCGAATTCGAAGAAGGCTCGAAGCCGTGGCCCGTGCAAACCCGAGGCCAGGCTGGTTATCGGGCGCCTCAAGATCCTGCCACCATGCCGCGCAGCAATGCGCCATTCTCGCCTCCAGTCGCGAAGACCCTGACCGCGCAGGAGATTCTCCAGCCGAGAGGCGAAAACCAGTGGACGCTCGCCGCCGGCTGGCGCATGATTCCCGCGCCCAAAGTGACGGAAGACGGCCCAGCCATCTCACTGACCGGCTTCAACGCGGAAGCTTGGATGTCCGCAAGCGTCCCCGGAACTGTGCTCACCACGATGATCGATCGCGGCGTGTATCCCGATCCCGATTACGGGATGAACAACCTCGCCATCCCCGAAACTCTGAACAAGCAGGACTATTGGTATCGCCTCGAATTTCACGCGCCCAAAGCTGTCAGTGGACGCCGCCTCACCCTGACCTTCGAAGGCATCAACTACGAAGCACACGTGTGGCTGAATGGCCAGCCACTTGGCTCGATCAAAGGAGCGTTCATCCGCGGCGCCTTTGACGTAACCGACACCGTAAAGCCCGACGAAGCGAATGTTCTCGCCGTACGCATTTCGCCTCCGCCTCATCCCGGAATTCCTCAGGAGCAATCCGTAAAGGGCGGTCCCGGCGAGAATGGCGGCATCATGTGTCTGGATGGCCCAACCTTCGTGGCCACCGAGGGCTGGGATTGGATTCCAGCCGTCCGCGACCGTGATACCGGCATCTGGCAACCTGTAACTCTGACTGCAACCAACGCAGTGAAGATTGGCGACCCGCAGATAGTCACTTCCCTGCCCTTGCCCGACACCACGCGTGCCGATGTCGAGATCACGGTTCCCCTGGAAAATCTTTCGACTTCGCCGGTGACTGGAGCACTGAAAGCTTCGTTCGGCGAGATTGCCGTGACCAGGCAAGTCACGTTGGCTCCGGGCAAGAGTACCGTAAAATTGGCGCCGTCTGAATTCGCTCAGCTGAAGATTCAGCATCCGCGCCTGTGGTGGCCCAACGGCTATGGCAAGCCCGACCTCTATGCCCTCCACTTGGCCTTCTCGGAGGGAAACTCCGAGTCCGACTCGAAACAGTTGCGGTTCGGAATTCGCGAGATCACCTATGAGTTGAGCCTGCTCGACAGCACAGGCCACCTCCGCCGTTTGGAATACTCTCCAACCACAGCGAGACTAAAACCAGAACCGGTCGTCGATGTCCGCCACGAAGGCATGCGCGAAATTCCCGCTGCCGATCCCCTCCCCCCGAACTTTCCGCCGGAATGGCGAGACGGATGGAAGTCCTGGGTCGCGTCGCTAGCGCCCGGTGGCGAGTTGTCCCCCTCTGTGAAGATGCTCGACGACACGAAAACTTCCCCCTACCTTGTAATCAAGGTCAACGGCGTGCGCATCGCCGCCCGGGGCGGCAATTGGGGCATGGACGACTCGCGCAAACGCGTCTCCCGCGAGCATCTCGAGCCCTATTTCCGCCTCCACCGTGACGCCAACCTGAACATCATCCGCAACTGGGTCGGCCAAAACACCGAGCAAACTTTCTACGATCTCTCCGACGAGTATGGATTGATGGTGTGGAACGATTTCTGGGAATCCACCCAGAACTACAACGTTGAAGCTCAGGACCCGGCGCTGTTTCTCGAGAATGCCCGCGACACGATTCTGCGCTTCCGCAATCATCCGTCGATCGTGGTCTGGTGCGGCCGCAACGAGGGCGTGCCCCAGCCCGTCATCAACGAAGGCCTCATCAATTTGATCGACTCGCTGGACGGCACGCGCTACTACTTTCCCAGTTCGAACCAGGTCAATCTCCAGAACAGCGGTCCGTATAAATACATGGACCCATCGCTCTACTACACCGCGCTGAATCACGGCTTCTCCGTGGAAACCGGAACACCGTCGTTCTCCACTCTGGAGTCATTCCGCGCCTGGATTCCGAAGGAAGATCAGTGGCCGATCGGCGATGCCTGGGCCTACCACGACTGGCATCAGAGTGGAAACGGCGACATGGCTCCCTTCATGGCGCAAATGCAGGCGGAGTTCGGCGCACCGGTGAGCCTGGAAGATTTCGAGCGCAAAGCACAGATGCTCGACTACGTCGATCACCGTGCAATTTTCGAAGGCATGAACGCGCATCTCTGGTCCCCCAACAGCGGACGCCTCTTGTGGATGACCCAGCCCGCCTGGCCCAGCAATACCTGGCAAATTTTGAACGCGGATTACGACACGCAATCTTCTTTCTATGCGGTCAAAAAGGCTTGCGAGCCGCTGCACGTGCAACTGGATCTGTCGAACTACAACGTCGCAGTGGTCAATACCACCAACAATTTGCAGACCGCTTTGTTGCTCACTGCCAGCGTGTATTCCCTCGAGAACAAGCTGTTGCTCCACAAGGAAGAAAAGCGAGATGCAGCCGTCGACGCCCTCACCGAGGGATACAAGCTGGATCTTGCGCCCCTGCTTTTGTCGGAAACGACCGTGTTCGTGAACTTGGAACTGCGCAACTCTTCCGGCGAAGTTCTATCCAGGAATTTCTATTGGCTGGGAGCGGACAACGTTTCGTATCGCCGCTTAAATCGTCTTCCTGCTGCCTCGCTGTCGGCGGAGGCCAAATTCACCCGTGCCGGCGACAACATCCGTGTGCGAGTAAACCTGCGCAACACCGGGTCCACGGCCTCGCTGGCCACCAAGCTGACCCTGCTGAACGCAGCCGACGGTTCGCGGATTCTCCCGGCGTACTACGCTGACAACTATGTATCGTTGCTCCCCGGGGAGGGCCGCGAAATCGAAATTGAGTATCCCGCGAAATCGGCAAGTGGGCCGGCGCAAGTCGCGCTTCGAGGATGGAATCTCGCGAGACAAGTCGTGCCGGTTCCCTAGGAGGATGCGAAAAGGTCTCGTTCTGCCTCGTTTTGAAAGGGTGCGGCTTTTAGCCGCGCCGTACGTTATCCGGGAGGAATGGCGGCTTTAAGCCGCTGGGGGCAGCTTACAGTTGATTCCGCTCTTTAATCTGCAAATACGCGTTCACCAGCACCGCAGAAACCGCGCCCGAACTTACCTCCATCGCCAGCGCGCCGCGCTCCCGCAACCGCGCCAGCAACAACTCGCGCCGGTGAACCATTTCCTGTGCCGCCGCCACCTGATACATTTCGGTCTCGCTCCGCGGCGTCTTCGCAGCCAACTCGCCTAGATCCGGCTGCCCAATCACGACAAACAAAACCAGATGCCGCGGCATCATCATCGACGCGGCCTCGATCACTTCCGGAGTCATCGCGGTCTCCGCCAGGTCGGTCAGCCACACCACCAGGCTGCGCCGTTTCTGATCCGTCAGCAGTCGCGCCGCCATCTGCAAGTGATCCGCCTCGGCGCCTTCCTCGTGTACCAGCGCGAGCCGCTCGATCAGCTGCCGCAAGTGCAAGCTTCCCTTGGCCGCTGGAAGTTGCTGTCGAATCCCGCGCCCGTAGGCGATCAGCCCGACCCGGTCGCCGGAATACAAAGCGACCTGCGCCAGGCTCAGCGCCGAGTTGACTGCCTGATCCAGTTTGCTGAATCCTCCCACGCGCGCCCGCATCAACCGGCCAGAATCGATCACAATCCACACCGTCTGGCTGCGTTCGATCTGGTACATGCGGGTCACAAGCTTGCCGCGCCGCGCCGCCGCGGTCCAGCAGATATCGCGATACTCGTCTCCCTGCTGATACTCCCGCAGGCTCTCGAACTCGCGGCCAATCCCCCGCACCCGCGCCTGCCGCTTCTCCAATGCGATCTGCCGGCTGCGCAGCAAATAAATCGAATGCCGCTTGGCTTCGTCCAAGTTCGGATAAATCCGCACCGTCTGCTCCAGCGAAACCCGCACCCACCGCTCGGCTAAACGCACTAGTCTCTGGTAGCGCAGATAACAATCGCCGAGTTTGGCGTCGCCTCGTTGCACTGGACGAATGCGGTAACTGGCCGTCCCCTCGCCTTTGGCCCCCGCCCGAATCGTGAGCGTTGGCGGCTCATTCCTCAGCTGCAAGGGAACCGTGTCGATCACCGTAGCGTGCACGCTCGTGCCAGAAGAGTTCGTCAATGTGATATCGACATCCGATGAAATCGACAATGCCGCAGGCGAGCGCCAAGACCGCCGCACCGAGAGTTGTGCAGGCTTCGGCAGTTGCGCCAGGTCGGCAAGCCACGCCAGCAGAACCAGCCCATCCCACGCCAGCAGCGCATACACGAAACGGAGATCAAAGAAAGCCGGCCCCAGCCACACCAGCCCCACAAAAAGAAGCATGAAGAACCGATCGCCGAACGCCACGCCCAACCTCGTGTGGGATTTCGCCTGCGCCTCAACCTCGGGTGGAACCAGCCGGCCGAGTTCCCTCACATCGTCGCTCACTTCGGAACCTCGACCGCGCGCAGCACATCCTCCAACACTTGATCTGGCGTAATGCCCTCCAGGTCGGCCTCGGGCCTCAGCATGAACCGGTGCCGCAGCACGGGACGCGCCGACGCCTTCACGTCATCTGGAATCACATAGTCACGCCCGTCCATCAGCAAACGCCTTCGACACGGCCATCAAACTCACGGCCGCGCGCGGACTCGCTCCCAGCGACAGCGACGGCCAATCTCGCGTCCGCCGCGCGATCTGCACGATGTAGCTGAACAGCGCTTCCTGCACCGTTACCGACCTGACCTCCTGCTGCGCCTGTTCAAGCAACCCGGGCGCGATCGGAGTCAAGTTCATCTTCTCCAGTTCCCGTGATTCAAATCCGTTCTGCACGTTGGCGAGCAACTGAACTTCATCCTGCACCGCAGGATAAGTAACACGCAGCTTTAGCAAGAAGCGGTCGAGTTGCGCTTCCGGCAGCGGATACGTGCCTTCAAATTCAATCGGATTCTGCGTGGCAAACACGGTGAAAAACTGCGAAAGCGGATACGTTTTGCCGTCAATCGTAACCTGATGCTCCTCCATGCACTCCAGCAGCGCCGCCTGCGTGCGCGGAGGCATGCGGTTCACTTCATCCACCAGCAAC
>Ga0116217_10003588_pt1 | contig 14019 bp, 9 predicted proteins | sample Sb_taG_6_FD_89697 | JGI IMG/M metagenome (GOLD analysis project Ga0116217, IMG submission 89697) | Peat soil microbial communities from Weissenstadt, Germany - Sb_50d_4_PS metaG | ecosystem: Environmental > Terrestrial > Soil > Wetlands > Peat | place: Germany: Weissenstadt | collected 2010-09-21 | reverse complement strand
TGAAGGAGCAGATCATCGACATGCACCCGATCCTGTTGCCGGTATGGCTCTCGGGGCTGGTCTGGTTTCTCCGTGACCGTCGCTGGCGTTTACTCGGCATGACCTTTGCGGTCTTCTTCGTATTGATGGAAGTCGCGCATGCCAAGAACTATTACGTGTTCCCGATTTATCCGATGCTGCTCGCCGGCGGGGCGGTCGTGTTCGAGCGGTGGCTGGCACACCGCGCGGCTTGGACACGGGCGGCCGTTGTCGCCGTCATCTTGCTGGCGGCGCTTCCCGCCATCCCGCTGGTGACGTGGATGCTGCCTCCGGAGCGGCTCCTCGCGTATCAAAACGCTCTCCACTTCAAACCCTCCAAGGCCGAGGTGCACCACGAGTCGCTGTTGCCACAACCGGTGGCCGACCAGTTCGGATGGCCCGAGATGGTGAATGAAGTCTCCGGCATCTACAACTCGCTGCCGCCTGATGACCGCGCCCAGACCGGCATCTGGGCCGGGAACTACGGCGAAGCCGGAGCGATTAATTTGTTTGGTCCCAAGCTCGGGCTTCCCACTGCCTACTCGCGCCACCAGAATCATTGGTATTGGGGTCCGCCGCCACACGTTTACAAGAACCTCATCGTTATCCAGTGGAGCCTTGACGATGTGCGCGACAACTGCACTTCATTTCAGGCCTTCGACCACTACGAGCGCTTTGGCATGGGCGAGGAAAACACGCCGATCTATCTATGCCGTGGCGTCACTTTTGATATCCAGAAAATCTGGTCGCACTCGCACCACTGGAATTGATGGTTTGGAAGTAATCGTTTGCAGTTGATCATTTGCAGTTTAATCATGGGACGAGCCGGTAGTGGGACAGTTTCCTTTTCCTTGCCGATGGTCGATTACCTTCCCAGGTGTTGCGCGTGGTGCATGTGGTGCATAAGGGCGCAACTGAGATGGCCGAGAACAAACGAAACCACTGCGACGAGGATCATCTTGACCGTAGACGTCATTGCCCTATGATGCCACAAGGCCAAACGCTAAGACTGACCCACCACCGACGAGCCCGGGGATTTGCGTCCGGGGGTCAGGTTGATTAAAATTACCGACGGTCCCCTGCTGCACCGAGTTGATTTGAGGAGGCCCGCATGCGCACCACCCCCGGGTTCTGCGGATTTGGATTGTTCGTTTCTTCCCTGTTGTGCGTTCCCGGAATCTTAATCCAGGCAGCCCTCGCGCAGACCAATCCTCCACCTTCCGACCCTCATGAGATGGTGACGCGCCAGCCGCGTACGCTCACCAAACCGGCCGACCGCTCGGCTGCACTCGATCTTCTGGATCGCACTCGACATTACTACGATCTGCACGATGTCTCCACACCTTACGCGCTCAGGGTTTCGTTTGAAACCAGCGGCACGGCACAGATGGAGGGCGAATGGACGATGGAGGAGTTATCGGACGGAGGGTCGCACTGGCGCTGGACGGCGCATTTGGGTGATGCGCAAGTGATTCGTATCGGCGCTGACGATCGCGTCTACGGCACGCATCCTTCCGAACCGGTTCCCTTGCGGGTTCAGTTGGTCCGGTCCGCTCTGCTTAGGCCGATTGGGCGGAATACGGGTGCGTTTGCGATACGCGCCGCGAATGTTGAGCGGGACGGAAAGGAGATGTCATGCCTGTTGCTGAGCCGTGCCATCCCGCCGAATCCCGCGCCGCGGTCGTGGTACGAGACCGAATATTGCGTTGATCCAGCTACGGGGCTCTTGCAGACGTGGTCCGCCGCCCCGGGAATTTTCGCGGTCTACGACTACAACGGCGCCGCGGAATTTCACGGCCACACCCTCCCGCGAGAAGTTTCCATATATGAAGAAGGTCGCCTCGCGGTTCAAGCGCATGTGGAAAGCCTCAAAGAGGTGTCCGACATCGATCCGAATCTGTTCCAGCCGACGCCCGAAATGGTGGACGAGGGCGGAACGTTCGCGCTGGCGGCGCCCAATCGCTTTCCGATGCGCGTCGATCCTTCCGATGGGCCGACTTCGACTTTCTTCCAGCCTGTGATCGTGCACGCCATTCTGGACGCGCAAGACGGCAGCGTGCTGGACGCTGAGCCCCTGCAGACGTCCGATCGCGACTTGAGCCGCGCGGCTATGGAACTGGTGAGGAGCACGGCGTTTGAGCCGTCGGGATTTCAGCAGGAAGCTTTCATCAGCGTGCAGTTTCACATGCCCGCGGCGACGCTGGGCGGCCCGCCGATATTCCACTCTTCCGTGGGTTGGGTGAACTTGGATCGCCACGGCAAATATCCCCCGGTGAGAAAGCCGCCGCCACACCTCGGAAAATAGTCCGTGAACTCGTGATGAATCGGCGGTGTGATAGGCGTCACGGCGATCGAGTCGGCAACTGCTAGAATTGCTTGTCATGGCATTCCCCGCTAATCGGCTGCGCCGTTTGCGACGTACTGAAACCCTGCGTACCCTGGTCCGCGAGACCCGGCTGACGCCTGAATCCTTCGTGTATCCACTATTCATTTGCCCCGGAACTGGAATCCGGAAAGAAGTGCGCTCCATGCCCGGGGTCTTCAACCTTTCGGTGGACGAGGCGGTGAAAGAAGTGCGCGCAACGCGTGCGCTGGGAGTGTTGTCGGTTATTTTGTTCGGGCTCCCGGAGAAAAAGGATGAAGTGGCCACGGGAGCCTGGGCGGAGGATGGCATCGTGCAGAGGGCGGCACGCGCCATCAAGAGCGAAGTGCGCGACGTGTTGGTGATGGGCGACGTTTGCCTGTGCGAATACATGTCGCATGGACATTGTGGCATCGTGGCTCAATCGGGCAGGCCTCAATCGCTGGGCGCGGCGGCAATGGACGTGAGCAAGGCGATGGCGATCGCGGTCAAGAGCCCTGAGGAGAAAGAGAAGGTGATCGAACAGATGGCTGCGGCGGCCGCGAAAAGTGCGGCGGCACGACCTGAGTACGAGATCGTGAATGACGCAAGCCTCGAGTTGCTGGCGCGGACCTCAGTTTCGCTGGCGCGGGCGGGCGTGGACATCATCGCGCCCTCGGACATGATGGACGGACGGGTCGGAGCGATTCGCGGGGCGCTCGACCGGGCGGGCTTCGAAAATACGCCGATTCTTTCCTATGCGGCGAAGTTTTCTTCGGGTTTTTATGGGCCGTTCCGCGAGGCTGCGGATTCAGCGCCGCAGTTTGGGGATCGCCGTTCCTACCAGATGGACCCAGCCAACATTCGCGAGGCGATGCGGGAGATCGAGTTGGACATTGAAGAGGGCGCGGACATGATCATGGTGAAGCCGGCCCTGCCATATCTCGATGTGATAGCTGCCGCGCGGGACCGTTTCGACCTGCCGCTGGCGGCGTATCAGGTGTCGGGGGAGTACGCGATGATCGAGGCTGCGGCGCGCAACCAATGGATCGACCGGAAACGGGTGATGATGGAATCGCTGATTTCGATCCGCCGCGCGGGGGCCAGCATCATTCTGACTTACTACGCCAAAGAGGCGGCAAGACTGCTGGCCTAGTCCGCAGGGGCAGGTTGTTGTATCTCCTCGAACAATCCTCGAAAAATCGCCTCGACGCGATACCACAAAACCGCCTATTTTTCATAAACTTATCACTGCACAAGGGGCAGGACTGATGTAGAATCCGCAACTTGGAGTGGACCTGGTGGCGCGCTACGCGAAGCTCTCGTCGACGGAACTGGTAAGAGCCTGCGCTGGCTCGAACGACGAGGGGGCGTGGGCAGAGTTCATCCGGCGATTTCATGTGGTGATTGCGGCTGCGGTGCTGAGGACCGCCCGCCGCTCGGGTGAACCGTCACATTCGCAATTGGACGACCTGATCCAGGACACCTACCTGAAGCTCTGCGAGAATGATAGCCGTTTACTGCGGTCGTTCTTGCCGCGGCAGAAAGACTCCATTTATGGGTTTCTGAAGGTGGTTGCGGCCAATGTCGTCCACGATCATTTCAAGTCTGCGCTGGCCGCCAAGCGGGGTGCAAGCCAGACGGAAGCGATCACCGAACCAATCCAAATCGATTCCAGAATGGCTGGCACCGACAGCTTTGACGCAGTGAGCCGGCGCATTCAACTGGAGCAGGTCGACAAGGTTCTCAGACAGGTTACGGCGGGGAAGGACCAGAAGAGAAAGCGCACGATTTTTTGGCTTCGCCACCGGCAAGGGCTTACCGCCAGTGAGATCGCGGCCATTCCATCGATCGGACTGACCACCGAGGGGGTGGAAAGCGTGCTACTGCGCCTGGCGATCATGATTCGCGCCCACCTTATCAGTTCAAGCCCTCACGAGGAAGTGAAGGTTTTGAACCGGCAAAATCGTTCCAAAAGGTAGGGGGGTCAGTCTTGGTCGGTAATCCCAACGAGCACATCGGAACCGCAGAACTGGCGAAACTCGAGGAGTCCCGCCGGAGTGCGGAATCGTTGGACGCCGCGGATGTTCACCCTCATCTTGCCGTCTGCCCGACTTGCCGGGAGCAATTTGAGGGATTGGCGTCGCTGGATCGCCAACTGGAGAGCATAAGGCCGGCTGAGTCTCGGTTGCCCCAGGGCGACTGTCCAGGAACTGACGTGTGGGGTGAGATTGCCGGCGGGTTGACGCCAAGCGACGAGACGCTGGTCTGTATTGAACATGCCAGCCGCTGTGATTATTGTGGTCCGTTGCTGCGCCGAGCGATGACAGAATTGGCCGATCTGAACGGCGAGATCACCGTGGCGGAGCGGAAACAGATCACGACCCTGGTGAGTGCCAGCGAAGAGTGGCAGCAGAAACTGGTCCGGCGCATAACCGCCACACAGCATTGGGAGCCGGATCGGGAATCCACGCCGTGGCGGCAGCGGTGGCTGACGGTTCCGCGTCTGGCAATGGCCGGCGCATCTCTTCTGGCTGTGGCCGGCTTGGGGTCGTGGGTTGTAATCCAACGGAACCAGCCCGCCACCGCCGACAAACTCCTGGCCCGCGCTTACACCGAGAAGCGCACTCTTGAACTCAGGATCGCGGGCGCCGGCTATGCGCCTTTACGCGTGTCGCGCGGACCGGCAGCCTCCTTTACCAGCCGTCCGGCCGCGCTGCTGAAGGCGGAAGCGCTGATTGCCGGCCAACTGGAATCCCATCCTTCCGATCCTGCCTGGCTTCAGGCAAAGGCGGAGGCGGATGTGCTGGAAGGCAAGTACGACGCGGCCGTGGAGGCTTTGCACCGAGCCTCCGAGCTGGAGCCGCATTCGCCCGCGATCCTGACGGATCTTGCCACCGCTTACTTCCAGCGCGCCCAGCAGGAGAACCGGGAGGAAGACTTCGGCGCTGCGTATGAGTATCTGAGTCAGGCCTTGAAGCTGCACCCGGACGATGCGGTCGCGCTGTTTAACCGCGCCATTGTTTCGGAACATTTGTTCCTTTATCAGCAGGCCCTCGACGATTGGGAGCGTTACCTGCGGGTGGATCCGGGCTCGCAGTGGGCAGACGAAGCCCGCAACCGGGCCGACGCGGTGCGAGAAAAGTTGAAGGAGCACAGCGGTGGGGCGACACCACTGCTATCTCCCGCCCAGGTGGCTGCGATGGCCGCGAGCGCCAGCCTTGGTTCTGAAGTCGACCGGCGCATCGATGAATATTTGCACGAAGCCGTCCGCTCCTGGCTGCCCCAGGCCTTTCCCGCGACTAGGGCCAATGGGGATGCGAGCGGCTTGCAGGCGCTTTTTTTTTTAGCCGACCTGACCAGCCAGCAACACAACGACCGCTGGCTAGCTGATCTTCTGCACGGTTCCTCGGCCCCAAATTTTCCGCAAGCCGTAGGCGCGCTTGCTCGCGCCGTCCAAGCCAATGAAGCCGGAGAGCATGGCGTTTCCCGACAACAGGCTGAGCTTTCCGAACAATTGTTTCGCGCTTCCGGCAACACCGCGGGGGCGTTGCGCGCGGAATTCGAGCAGTCGTTCGCGGACCAGATCTCGCGCCGCAGCGAAGACTGCCGACGCCGGTCGACCGCCGCGGGAGAGGAGACCAGGCGTTATTCGTACCCTTGGGTGGAGATTCAGCTGGGATTGGAGGACAGCATCTGCTCGGGACTGATGGGCGATCTCGGCGGCTACGAGAAGACCGCGCATCGCGTGCAGGACCGGGCGCAGCAGTCCGGTTACGACGCTCTATATCTGCGGGCCCTGGGATTTGTTGCGGATAGCAAACTCGACACCGGTGACCGGCCGGGCGTCTGGAAGCTGGTTCACGCCGGCCTGCAACGTTACTGGTCGGGGCAATATCCCGCCATGCGGGGCTACAACCTGTACACCGAAGAAGCTCTTGCTGCGGAACCAGATCAGGCAAATCTGCAGTTGGCAATCTGGCGCGAAGCCGCGGCGGTGATCGATTCCGGCGAGAATTTCCGGTTACGCGCCGAGGCCCACAGCAGCGTAGCCGATGCGGCCAGCGCAGCCCATCAGCCCGAGTTGGCCGAACACCACTACGAGGAAGCCGCGCGGCTCTATACCCTTGCCCCACAGACCGAGGCTACGCGGGCCAACCGTCTGATGAGCGAAATCCTGACCGCTCAGTCGGAGACGGGCCAAAGCGCGTTCGACGCAGCCCTGGGCCGCTTGACTCGCGTGCAGGATGAGGTCCGGCAGCTTCCCAATAATGTTCTTGCGCAGATGTTTTATTCCACTCTGGGCGAAGTGCAGCTCCGCAGTCATCATGCCGCGGAGGCCGAACAGGATTTTCGTCCGGCGCTGCGCTTGGCCGAGCAAAGCCTGGCGTCTTTGACGTCTGAGAAAAGTCGAACCAGCTGGAGCAAAAACGCGGCTTCGGTATACCTGGGGCTCGCCGAAGCCGAACTGGTGCAGGGGCGCGAACAGGAATCGCTCGATGTATTTGAGTGGTATCTGGGCGCGCCGCAACGTGCCGGAACGCTTGGTCCGGGTATATCGCCATCCCTGCCCGACCCGTCGCGGCTGTCGGCTCGACTTCCTCTTCTCTTCAACCAGACGGTGCTTGCTTATGCGGCGCTGCCCGATGGCTTCGCCATTTGGGTCTATGACGACCGCGGAGTAAGCGCGTACTGGAGTGCGAAATCGCCTCGGGAATTGCAGGATCTGCAGGATCTGGCAAGCAATTTCCACGCTCAGTGCTCGGATCCCAACTCGGAGTTGATCGCGCTCCGCCGGGACGCCCGTAGCCTCTACGAGGCGCTGATTGCTACAGTGGAACAACTCCTCACGCCGGGACGCACGCTAGTGATCGAGGCGGAGGGATGGCTGGCGCGCGTGCCCTTTGAGGCGCTCGGTGATTCGCATGATCGCTATCTGATCGAACGTGCATCGATTGTTCATTCTCTCGGTCAGGATTCGCAGATGCGGCTGCGCAGCGAAGTCGCCATTTCGGCGGACTCGCCGGCGCTAGTGGTGGGCAGCGCGGCTTCCTCGTCGGTGGATGGCCTCAGTCCTCTTCCCGATGTGGCTCTGGAAGCGGACACTGTCGCCCGCGGCTTTCATTCCGCGCGGGTGCTCAAAGGCGGAGAGGCCACCCTCAGCGCTCTCCGGAGCGCCTTTCAAGGGACAGCCGTTTTCCACTTTGCCGGGCATGCGCTCTCCACCCCCCAAAGGACGGGATTGATGCTGGAGGGCGAACCCGGACAAGCAAACGCGCCCCGGCTGTTGGACGCAGGCGCGATTCGGCAGCTTCACCCGGAAAGCTTGCAGTTGGCGGTGCTCTCAGCCTGCAACACCGCATCCGGCAGCGGCGCCTCCAGCGGATTCGACAGCATCACTGATGGTTTTGTGCGTGCCGGTGTGCCGCACGTGGTCGCGAGCCGGTGGGCGGTAGACTCAGCCGAAACTCGCGGATTCATACAGGACTTTTATCACAATGCGCTCTCTGGCCAGACCGTGTCCGACGCCATCCGCCTGACCTCGCGGAGAATGTTGGCCAACCCACACACATCTCATCCTTACTACTGGTCGGCGTTTGCAGCTTATGGACGGCGCTAATCCCTAAGAAAAGGAGAAAACCAATGAAAATCCTCCGTTACTTCACGACCCTGACGGTTGCGCTGGCGTTTGGCGCACTCGCAACCTTCTTGTTGGTCACCCGTCACGAAACCAAAACGACCGCGCTTGCCTCCGAAGAAACCGTGCACGACGTCTATGTGGTTTTCGAAGGTCCGTGGGCTTTCGCTCCCGATCCAATGGACGCCACCAGCGTGATTGCGCTCGCGCCGAAAACCAAGAGCCATCGCGATCTAACCGTACAGACTTGGGACAAGAAGCTGGCGTCGGGAATCTACGAGCTCGCGCTTCCCGCTCGCAGCGGACCCGCAAGTGGCACGATCGATCCCAACATTCTGCAGGCAAGAATTGACCCCGTCACCGTGCAACATGTGCTCGACAGCAAGTGGGAGCGGTACGCCATTCGCCTCCCCAAGCCGGACGCGTATGTGGCGGCCACCCACTATCGCAGCCGCGCCGGGTCCGCGTATCCGCCCGATGCTTCCACAGAAAAGGACTACGTAACCTCGGTTTCCCTGCGCTACAGCGTTACCACGATGAACGGCTTTTCCCTGGCAGGGTCTCCCGATAGCGGCGTTTTCAATCCGCTCTTGCTGCGGGTGGAAACGCCGACCATAAATTTTGTAATCGAACCGGCCCATGACCGCGATCCCAACGATCAATGCCACCTCCATGCGCGAGAGGCATTCCGGGATCTCACCAAGCTTGTGAACGTAACCTTGTTCCTGGATTTTCCGAATGATCCGAGCGCGTGTCAGGCAAGGGATCCACAAAATCCTGCTCGGGTAAGAGCGGACATAACCCCAGGCTTTCCGAGTTTCTTTGTCCGTGGCCCCGCCGGAGGTTTAAAGCAACATCTGCTGGCGGCCATCTACTTCTTCGGGACAATACGTAATTGCGAGGGGCCGAACATCGTCAGTGGCGGACCGGCCTAGAGCTTTTCCTGGCATCCGAGGCGGAACAGTCAAAACGATTTTCCGCCTCGGCTGTTTTGCTACCCGGTACTACCTGGTTAATGCATTGGGAGGAGCGGACTCGGAGAACGAATAAGCCATCCGCACCAAGGTTCTCTCCGAGAACGGCACGTACAGCAAAGCGGCGGTCGCAGCGAACGCCAAGCCAACGCCGATTTGTGGCAGCAGCAAGAACGGCGCGATGGCCCAGAGCTGATCCAGGGCCAGAACAAATGGAAATAGCCGGCTGAATGTCCCGCCCAGCTTGCGGAAATCGAAGGCGACAGCGGATAGCAGGTAGAACCGCAGCGGGATCCCGACTGCTCCCGTCACTAATATTGCGCCCACGATGACGAGAGTTCTCCAGCCCGGGAGAAAGCTGCTGGCGACGCGGTCAGCACTGTGCAGGTGAGCGAGACCGCTCACGTAGAAGATGAGATACATCACCTGAATCAGCGCAAACAGCGCGCGCACCAATCCGCGCCGGGGAACCGGCACGTGCAGATCGGGATGCAGCGCGGTGTCGTCCGCAAACGACGACGGTGCCGGATCATTCTCCTGCCCCTGGACGTGCGCGGGCGTGGATGCGATGGTTATGCTGTCGACGGGAGCGATGAAGCGGTATCCGCGGCGGGCCAGGGTTTCAACGAAGCGCGGGCTGGATGCGGAATCGCCCAGCGACTCGCGAATCTTGTTCACCGCGGTATTCAGGCTGTGATCGAAATCGACGAAGGTGTCGGCGGGCCAGATGGTTTGGCGCAGGTAGTCGCGGGTGACGACTTGACCGGCATTCTGCAGGAGGGCAGCGAGGACTTGAAACGGCTGTTCCTGAAGCCGGATGCGAGCGCCGCTCTTGCGCAACTCTCCGGCGGCGAGGTCAACTTCAAAAACGCCAAAGCGCAGAAGTCGGACTTCGCGGTTGGAGGGAGACATCGGCATGACGGCGCGCCCGTAGTGTAACGCGGGAAAGTCGTTGGTCGTTAGTCGTTGGTCGTTGGGCGTTAGTTGCTGGTCGATCGCGCCGTATGCTTGCTCACGACGTTTGCCAGCGACTGTCGACTAACGACTAACGACCATCGACTATTCACAGACGAAAAGACTTACAATAGCGGCGTGAACGCCCCCGTTCCAACGAAGCCGGTAGCCGACCGCGAGCATCAGGACGACAAGCATCGGCATCAGCACCGCCATTCCATCTACGCCGCTGAAGCCACGGGATTGCTTTTCATGGCGGTTCTTCTACTCATTCTCACCGTTATCCGCTACTGGCGGTACATCCCTTGGAGCGCGCGCTGACGTTGCCGAAGGTGGCGAGGTTGACGAGATTGCACCGCGAGCCGCTGGTCGTAGTTGTGCTTGGTCCCACGGCGAGCGGGAAGACGGCTTTGGCGCTGGCGATCGCGCGGCGCTTCGGCGGTGAAATCGTCAACTGCGATTCGGTTGCGATGTACCGCGAATTTGAAATCGGTACGGCCAAGCCCAGTGCGGCGGAGCGCGCGGAAATTCCGCATCATCTGGTGGATTGCGTAGATCCGCTCGGAGACATCAGCGCGGGAGAATATGCCCGCCAGGCGCGGCAGATTCTGGGGGAGATAGCTCTCGGTGAAAGCGCGCAGCGCAGGCACTTGCCCATCGTCAGCGGAGGAACCGGACTCTATCTTCGCGCTCTCATTGAAGGACTTTTTGCTGGTCCGCAGCGGTCTGAAGAGCTGCGCAACAAACTTCGCGCCCGTGTGGGGGAGCGCGGGACCGACTACTTGCATCGCATCATGCGGCGGCTGGATGCTTCGGCCGCGAAGCGCATTCACGCCAATGACGTTGCCAAGGTGATTCGGGCGATCGAGGTGTGTCTGAGCTCGCGGCCGCCCGCTCGCCGGGCCTCTCGCCTAAATATGACCGAACTCTGGCAGCAGGGCCGCGAACCGCTGCGCGGCTTTCGTCTTCTGCGTCTTGGACTCAATCCGGAGCGCGACGTTCTTTACGCGCGCATCAACCAGCGGGCCGCGAAGATGTTTGATGAAGGACTGCCTGGCGGAGGATTGATCGCTGAGACGGAAAGGCTTCTCGCAAAATATGGCGATCAAGCCCGCCCGCTCGCGTCGTTGGGATATAAGCAGGCGGTGCAATTCTTGCGTGGCGAATTGGATCGGGAATCGGCGCTCGCCGCGGCGCAGCAGGCGCATCGTAATTATGCTAAACGCCAGATCACATGGTTTCGGCGAGAATCGGATGTGCATTGGCTGGCCGGGTTTGGCGACGACCCGGCAATTCAGGTGGAAGGCATTGCAATCGTCGGGCGGAAAATTTGAGAAAGGTCGCGCGCGGCGTCCTGGAGTCGATCTAAACCGCCAGGGTCGTTACCAAGAAAGCCATCGTCACAACGCGAGGGATAGCAGCGCAGCGATTCCGATTCCGGTGAGCAGTGGCCATCCCACGTGACGGCCGCGACTGCAGATCAAATCGAACAATCCGGCGCCAGTGAAGGCCGCGCCCGTTGCAGCGGCCGCCCACCACCGGGCGGCGGCAGGATTATGAACCAGTTGAATGAGTATCAGGGCGAGAACTGCCCAAGTCACGCTGGTCAGATGCCAGGCAAAGCGAAGGATGAAGCGCGCCAGTTTGCTGGCCAGAATGCCTCCCTGCTTCGAAAGCAGCGGGGCAATCAAACGGCGCTCGCCTAGCAGTGAATGCGCAATGCCCGTAACGATTAGCAGCACCGCTGCTAGATTGAGGAGCCAGCCGGACATTGCTCGATCCTATACCAGAGACCCCGCCGATTTCTGTTATCGTCAAATGCATGCTCCGAAGTCTTCTTCTTACTGCGTTCCTGCTCGCGACCACGCTTTGCTTTGCTAAAGACAAGAGCAAAGACCGTTTTCTGCAGCCCGGGCCCATCCATGCCGACAGAGCCGGTCAGAAGTGGGCCGACAAGACCTTGCGCAAGATGTCTCCTGAAGAGAAAATTGGCCAACTCTTCGCCATCTGGGTGAGAGTGCAGTTCCTGAATGACGCCGATCCCATCTTTGTTCAGCTGCGCGACAACATCCGCAAATATCACGTCGGATCGCTGGTTATGAGCGTTCCCGTGGATGGTCCCGTCCTGCTCAAGAGCCAGCCCTCGGTTGCCGCCGAGCTGCTCAACCGGCTGCAAAAAACATCGAAGCTGCCGCTGATCGTCTCGGCTGATTTCGAGCGCGGGGTGTCCATGCGTCTGAATGGCACCACGATCTTTCCGCACGCCATGGCGTTTGGAGCGACCGGAAAAACTGAAAATGCAGGAGCTTTTGGACGCATCACCGCGCTCGAGGCGCGCGCCATCGGCGTGCATTGGAATTTCTTTCCCGATGCGGACGTGAATTCGAATCCGGCAAACCCCATCATTAACACGCGCTCTTTTGGAGGAGATCCGAAGGAGGTGGGTGATTTTGTGGCAGCGTACATCCGGGGCGCTCATGAAGGCGGGATGCTGGTCACGGCCAAACACTTTCCCGGACACGGCGACACGGCTACCGATTCCCATCTCGGGGTGGCTCAGGTTACTGGCGATCGGGCTCGGCTGGATGCGGTCGAGCTGCCACCTTTCAAGCGCGCGATCGATGCCGGCGTGGACTCCGTGATGGTGGCGCACGTAACCGTTCCCGCGCTGGACCCGGCGCCCAACCGCGTGGCCACGACTTCCAGCGCGATTGTGGACGGACTGCTGAAGGAAGAAATGGGATTCAAAGGGCTGGTGGTGACCGATGCGCTCGATATGGCGGGGTTGACGCGTATTTATGCGAAGGACATTGGCCGGGCTGCGGTCGAATCTTTCAAAGCGGGCAATGACATGCTGATTATTCCGGCCAATCTTGACGCCAGCTATCGCTCGATGCTGCAAGCTGTCCGGAGCGGCGAAATCACTCGTCCACGCTTGGATCAGTCGGTGCGCAAGATTCTGGAACTGAAGGCTTCCCTCGGCCTGACCAAGGCGCGGCTGGTGGATCTGAGTCAACTCTCCAGCGAGGTGGCAAAACCGGAGAATGTGGAGATCGGCCAACGCATTGCCGATGAAGCTATTACCTTGGTGCGCGACAATGGGAAAGTGATCCCGCTGCAGTCTTTTGTAGCTCCTCCTGGAACTATGGAGGACGCGCTTCCGTATCAGTCAATGGTAGAGGAAAGCAACCGCCTGGTCGCGGTAATTTTTTCCGACGACCTGCGCACCGACTCCGGACGCATGCTCGAACGTCAAATTCTAGCCCGTGTACCTGACGCCCGAATCATCTACCTCGATGCCCGCTCGGCAGCCGGGATGAAGCCGACTGTGGTGGAAGCGGTGGAAGCAGCGGGGCACGTGATCGCCGCGGTGTATGTGATTCCAACCGCGGGCAGGGCTTTGCGTGCCGCCAGCGGAGGTTTGACGAATACGGTTGCCATGGACAGTGCCACCGGATCTTTACTCACGGCGATCCTCGATCGCGCCGCCGATCGGACGGTCGTGCTTGCCATGGGCAATCCTTATGTGGTGCAGGATTTCCCGGTGATCGAGAATTATGTGTGCGCGTTCTCGAATGTAACCGTTTCGGAAACGGCTGCCGTCAAGGCGATCTTCGGCGAGATCCCGATCAGCGGTCATCTACCGGTTATGATTCCGGGTATCGCGGCGCGAGGCGAAGGTCTGGAACGGCCAGCCCGACCCAGCTCAGCCCAGCCGAGTTCTGGAGGCTCCTCCCATGTTCAGCAATAGAATGTTCAACCGTAACGTTAGCGCAAGACTTTCCCTGGGTACGCTGTTTGCCGTCCTGTGCGTACTTCCGGCCTGCAGCATCCAGACGAACGACAATGCCAAAGATGGCGACAAGCACGTCGACATAAAGTCTCCCGTGGGGGATTTGCACGTCAGCGAACAAGTCGATATTCGAGACTCCGGGCTGACGGTTTACCCTGGCGCCAAGTCCGCTCCGAAAGAAGATGGCGACGACAAGAAGAGCGCCAACGTCAACCTTTCGGTGCCCGGATTTGCGTTGAAAGTGGTGGCGGCGGAGTTCATCTCCGACGACGCTCCCGACAAGGTCATCGCCTATTACAAC
>Ga0116217_10003584_pt1 | contig 14024 bp, 13 predicted proteins | sample Sb_taG_6_FD_89697 | JGI IMG/M metagenome (GOLD analysis project Ga0116217, IMG submission 89697) | Peat soil microbial communities from Weissenstadt, Germany - Sb_50d_4_PS metaG | ecosystem: Environmental > Terrestrial > Soil > Wetlands > Peat | place: Germany: Weissenstadt | collected 2010-09-21 | reverse complement strand
GGAAACGACACGCAAAGCCCGTTCCATGTTGGCATTCACCACGCGTACGACGCCCGTGGAGAATTGTTCCAGGCTTAGATGAGAGCCCTGTTTCTTCAGCCATTCCGTGGTAATCCGCCGCGCTCTTTCGACGTCGAGGGCGAACTCGCCGCCCAGAAAACGGTCAGGACGAAGGCGGCCCATCAGCAAGTTCGCGTCCGTCACGGTGGGCTCGGTTCCGCGACCATAACAGATCGGCCCCGGGTCGGCGCCCGCCGATTCCGGCCCCACGCGCAGCGAGCCGCCGGCATCGAAGCGAGCCAGCGACCCGCCCCCAGCGCCCACCGTGTGAATCTCCAGCATGGGAACTCCCACCGGAAGCCCGGCCACTTCCGTCTGGCCGCCGGCTTGAACCTCGCCTTGGACGGCGGCTACATCGGTCGAGGTTCCGCCCATATCGAAAGAGAGAATCTTGCGAAGCCCACTTCGGCCAGCCATGGCCGCCGCGCCCACCAGTCCGCCAGCCGGACCTGATAACAGGGTGCGCACCGGTTCCCGAGCTGCCGACTCCAGCGCCGTGATCCCGCCGCTCGATTGCATGACGAAGATCCGCGAGGCTACTTGCTTTCGCGACCCGCCGGACCCGCCCCCCGCTTCTGCGTTTCGTTCGTCTTCCTGATTACGGACGCGCTCCGCCAGTCTTTCCATGTAGTTCTGCATGAGCGGCTGCAGGTAGGCGTTCACCACCACCGTGCTCGTGCGTTCGTATTCGCGGAACTCCGGCAGAATCCGATGAGACACAGAGAGCGGCTTGCGGAGGTCTTTTACGGCGTCGGTTACAGCCGCTTCGTTCTCCGGATTAGCGAACGAGAAGAGCAACGAAATGGCGATGGCATCTGGGTCAGCCCGCCGCACCGTCTCCCGCAGTCGCGTTAACTCCGCCTCCGACGGCTGCTCTAGGACGCACCCCTCGGCATCTGTCCTCTCCTTAACGCCGAATCTAAGTTCTCGGCTGACGAGCGGCGCCACCTGATCAAAAAAGAAGTCGTACAGGCGAGGACGCGCCTGCCTTCCAATCTCAATGACGTCTTCGAATCCCGACGTTGTAATCAGCGCGACTCGAGCCCCTTTTCGCTGCAGCAGAGCATTGGTCCCGACAGTGGTGCCGTGCAGCAGCGTGACGGCGGCTCTTTTTCTGGGCTTTCTTGTCGCGCCAATTTTCCTGAGAGCTTCGGCAATCGCGCGCGACGGATCGTCGGGCGTCGAGAACACTTTCAGAGTTTTGAGAGCGCCGCCCTCCACCCACACGCAGTCGGTGAACGTACCTCCAGTGTCGATTGCGACTCGGAGTGCGGAATGCGATACGCGGGCCATGTTTGTCGAAAGATGAACAGGGAAGACTACCACCGCCCGCGGCCTGTGTTGTAGCCGCCCGCCCGTGCTCAAAACATAATCACCTCCCGGCTCCGACTGCCGTATTCTGAAGAAGTGAACGGGAGAACGTGGAAGGCGTGGCTGGTGCCCGGCGGCTTGTTATTGGCGCTGGCGGCGACCCTTGTCAACAGCTCGCTGTTCGCCCAGATCGCGCCCTCGGTGGCCTTCTACTACGTTGGCGTATTCGCCGCCGGACTGGCCCTTGCCTGGCGTTTCAATTCCAGCCGCGTTCTGTTTTCCTTGCTGGTTCTGCTGCTCGCGCATCGCGCCGTCGAGTTCTTTTCCGCTGGTCAGGTCCACACCGGACCCGGGCGTATGGCGGTCGCGCTCGCCGCCCTGCTGATCCCGCTGAACTGCATCGTGTTCGCCTCAATGCGCGAGCGCGGCCTGATCTTTGCTGGTATCGCGCCCCGTTTCGGATTGCTCCTCCTGGAATCGGTTGTCTTCGCCGTTCTGTGCCGGCCGGAAAATAGTCTCGCGGATCCACATCATCCCAGTTCGGCCGCGATGCCACTCTGGATTCTGTTAAGCTTTGCAGCTGCTATCGCAGTGTTCGTTCGCCGGTTCTTTCAAACTCGCAAGCCGATCGAGCCCGGATTTGCGTGGTCAGTGACGGCCGTCTTCCTGTGGCTCCAGTTCGCCCCGATCGGCAAAATGTCGGAGGCCTACGTAGCCACCGCTGCCCTGATCCTGGGTGCTTCTCTGATCGAGACTTCGTATGTACTGGCGTACCACGACGAGCTAACCGGCATTCGCGGACGCCGCGCCTTCAACGAGTCCCTGCTTTCACTCGACCAGCAATACGCCATCGCCATCGTCGACATCGACCATTTCAAAAAGTTCAACGACACCTACGGACATGACGTAGGCGATCAGGTGCTGTGCATGGTAGCCAAGCGGCTAACTCAAGTCGGGGGCGACGGTCAGGTTTTCCGCTGCGGCGGCGAAGAGTTCTCCATCGTCTTTCGCAACACCTCCGCCAAAGACGCGTTCGAGCACCTGGACGCGCTGCGCCGGGTTATTGAGAAATCCACCTTTCAGGTGCGTGGTTCGGATAGGAGAGCCGAGAAGAGGGCCGAAGAGAGTGCAGAGAAAAAAAGTGAGAGCAGTGGCGATCGCCGGATGGGGGCCGGGCAGTCCGATCGCAGAAAGTCCGCAAAAAAGAAAATTGCTGCCGCGAGTCCCAGCCAAGCGCCCGATCCTCTATCGGTGACGGTCAGCATCGGCGTGGCCGAGCCAAGCACGCGCAACCGCCAGCCCGAGCAAGTGATCCAGTCCGCCGATCAGGCCCTCTATCGCGCCAAGAACAAAGGTCGCAACCGCGTGGAACTGGCTTCCACAGCCCCGCTTCGGCTAGCCGAAGGCAAGCGAGCGAAGGCGTCGCGGCTCTGATTTGTGCACGACCTGAGGTATAATTCGCGACGCGCGCTGCTTTCGGGCCGGATTCCCACCTTGATCACAGACTCCACTATGGTTGCGAGGTAAATCGGCCGTGCTCGTCATGCAACAGGTTCATTGCCCGTCCTGCGGTAAATCCAGCAGTCACCCAAAACCCATGCTGCAGCGAATCACTCAAAATCCACTGGCGTCATATGAGGACGGCGTCTACATAAATTACGCATGTCCCGGGTGCAACAATCTATCGCGTGCTGACGTACCGAAGGCTCTGCTGCCGCTCGATACCAAGGATCGATCAAGACACCCCGATGATCTGATCGCTTTCGTTGTGACACTCGAATGCGAAAAAATCGGCTGCGAAACTCCCTTGGTAGTGTTTGCACCAGTGAAACGCGGTACTCTCGCCGCTGGATTGACAACTCACGTTGCCACTCAGTGGAGACAGCATAGCGCCGCGTGTGCGAATGGTCACCCGCCTCGGCAACCGTTGAAGATGAGCAAGCAAACTCAGGAAATCCGTTGGAATACGAGCCTTTGGTAGTCGCCGCTTCCAACATATAACAGTCAGCACACTTCCCCGCGAGTACCGGCCAGAGAGCGGTGTGGACAAAAGCGTCCGCGCCCCACGCCAGATCACTTGTGGTCGTAGCCTGTCAGGCTCATGCCCCCTGCTGCTCTAAGGTTTGGTCGTTGTGAGGAACCTCAATTAGGAATTTTACCAGGAACTTTCGGCGTCAACTTCCGGACGACAAATTCCTGAAACAGGTTGCCGACCGCCGTTGCGCCAATCCCGAGTGCCCCGTTTTCGAAGGTTAATCCCGCTCCATTGCGATCTTGGTCTGGATAGTAGAAATTCGAGATACCGCCAGCCGCCAGGCTTCCGAGAATATTGGAGTAATTTGCCTGCCAGCGTCCATTGTCACCCTTGCAAATCACTGCATTGGCAATCGCATATAGAGTCCGTGATGTCTTGCTGCCGCTTCCTTTGTAGAAATAACGCGGGTCTTGTTTCAGGAGCGATGGCAGTATGGCGGCTCCGATGAACGTCCCCGAAACCGTGTCGGCATAGCCGGCGCCGAAGCGCTTTGCATAACCTTGTGCACCTTGCCCGTATTCGGCGAAGTGATTCTGCGCCTGCTCAACTCCCGCGGCTCCCCCCACAAATACGAAGGTGAATGGATCCACCACCGTCTTCCAGGCAAGCTTGAACTTTTGCTTCGAGGTCAGCGGAGCTGCATTAGGGATGTAGCTGACGTAGAAATTTGGAATGGCGCCAAACACACGCTGCTTCTCTTCAACCTTGATCTGCTCTTCCGCCACTTCGGTCTGCGAGGGTCCGACCTCCACATCAGTGACATTGGTAGCAACTTCCAAAGCAATCTGCGGGACAATGTAGATCTCCCGTGAACGCAGGATTCCAGTGGACGTTTGCGTCGCGAAGTCCGCCGACGTGATGGTGAGCTGGAAAGGTCCGGGAGCTATGTTGGCAAAGTGGAATTGCCCATCGCCGCCGGATAGCACCTCTTGGTGCAGGGATTGACCATCGCCAGTGCCCGTCCCAGTTAGCCTAACCCGGGCTCCAGCCACGACCGCTCCACTTTGATCAACCACCGTTCCGCGGATGCTTCCGGACGATATTGCTGACGATTGCTGATCGGGCAGTTGTCCACCGGCTGAGGCTTTCCCCGGCTGTTCCGAACTATTTCCAGAACTATTCTCCGGACTAGTTCCTGAGCTATTTTCGGGACTATGCTCCGGACCAGGCACAGGCATTGGCTGAGGGGTCTGTCCCAAGCAGAACGACGTCCAACCCAGAATAACCAACGCAAACACTGTGAGTCCGGACTTGAATTGGAGCGTCATGAATAGCTTGTTTTATCCTCTTCCGTGCTTCCTATCCAGATCACCAAAGTGATCCATTCCCGCGCCTTCGCGCTGAAACGGAAGCAATGCTTGCAGCACACGCCCTCGGTGCCAGTCCGAGCAGGATCTTCTTCAGCGCATCGAATTCCCGCTTCCAACTTTGATGCCGGCTGCACCCAGGTGTTTGCATTCACCAACCAATGGTTGAGCATCCTATCCAAAATGGCGTACAGAGAATTAGCCAGCGAAATCACCACTCCACAAGAAGTGAGAACGCCGGCCAGCAAGAAAAACAATCTGACTGGCCAGTACCAGTTTCCGGTTCGTTGATGACGGTGAAAGCGCGGCTTGAGGCTGGCCATGCGAAAGAGGATGCACCCGACTCGCAGCGGCACCTTCAACATAGCCCAGCCGTCACCGCTGCCGAATAAAAAGGAAACACCAATGGTAAACTATAGTTCCACACGCCGGAGAGGTGGCCGAGAGGCTGAAGGCGGCGGTTTGCTAAACCGTTATACGGGCTAACACCTGTATCGAGGGTTCGAATCCCTCCCTCTCCGCCATCAATACTTTACAGACAATCATTGGATCGCCTCAGTTTGGGACTGTGGCTTTTTTGTGGCTTTCTCCGCGTTGTACGCTTCGAAGCGTTCCATCGCAAAGATCTTGTGCTCGGGCGTTGGGTGACAGTACCGCTGTGTAATGGTGATCGATGAGTGTCCCATGAGCTCCCGCAGCGTCATGAGGTCCACCCCGGCCATTGCCATCCGCGATCCGTAGGTATGACGGAAGTCGTATAGCCGGAAGTCGAACCCGAGACGAGAGCTTCCCCGACAACTCCGCTCCAGCGTCCTTTGAGCTAGACTTCTGGAAGCAATTGAGGAAGGCATCTGTGCGAAGAACTGGTGACACTGCGCAATCGGTTGGCGCTTGGCTCGGTCGTATCGAGGACGTAGCGGGATGGCATGAGCTGCTGGCGCTTCTATTCCTGGCTGCCGCAACGATTTCCATCGGATTTGCGGATACCACCACAGACCGGATGTCATTGCCGATCGAGATCCTGGGTGCAGACGGCACGACGGTGAGCAGGACCGTCGCCCTTCCATCTGGACAGGCTGAGTCGACGCGATCTCTCTGGCTGCGGATCCATGGGCTGCGATATGCGGATGAAGGCAGCATCCAAGTCAACACGAGTGCCTGGATACCCCTCAACAACAACACCGTCACAATCGCCGAGCCCGGCAGGAGTTTCGGTGGAATCGGCGGAGGCTTCAGCACGCTCGTAATGACTCTCCCCCTCCCGAAGGGCACGGTCGTCGGTGGCACGAACACAATCCGCTTCCGGTTCAACCAGACCGACGGGGTCGTCAGCGGCTATCGCGTCCTGGCATGCAATCTCCTAACTGTCGAGGGAAAGAAGATCCTCCCGCCCGACGATTTTGCGGAGGATGCACCCGAAACCTGGACACCACCCTTGCCCGACGCGGCTTCTATCCTGGCGGGGCGGGAACTCTGGCAGACCGCCACACTGACGGCGAGCAGCCTCCCAAGTAGTCCGAGGATTCAGGCGCACTGTGCAGACTGTCACGCGCAGGATGGGCGCGACCTGAAATACTTCAACTTCTCCAATGGCAGCATTATCGCCCGCGCACGCTTCCATGGCCTGTCCACACTGGAGGGCGAGCAGATCGCAAGCTACATTCGCAGCTTGCCACTCCCCAATCCTGGCCGCCCGTGGAACCCTCCTTACCAACCTGGACCCGGACTAGACGAGCAACCGATCTCGAGCTGGGCGGCAGGTGCCGGGCTCGCCTGGGTCCTCGACCAGGATACGGACGCATTACCGTATCTGCTTCGCCCGCCCGACGCCCAGACGAGCAGAGCAGCCTCAAACCCACAGACAAATTCTCCGAACCTCCGGGAACTCGTGGGGCAGATTACGCCGAACATCTTTCGCCCCGACGGCAACCTCAGCCCTCATCAGATTCCCATCGCCTTGCAACTGCCGGATTGGAGCAAGTGGCTGCCCCGCGTACATCCGAAAGATGCATGGGGACCAGCCTTTACACAGAGCGCATTCGCAGCATTGTACGGTGGAGAGACAACTCCGGAGAGCAAAAACAAAATTGGCGCGAAGCCGCCACTGCGCACCTTCCTGGCGGCCGCCCAGACTGGCGATCACGACATTCGCCCCGTGGTTGCCGCCTTCGCCCAGTGGTCTCAAGCCCGACGCGCCTTCTTCAGAGGCTTTGTCAAAGCAGAGACAGTGTGGTCGCCGGCGTTGACCGATAAGGTTTACTCGACCCAGTTGTGGCAGCTCGTGAAGACGTGGGAGATGATGCAGGAGTTTGGGCTCGAAGGGCGCGGGCACGACCTCTTTGGGTTGACCGCGGATTCCCGTACGTGGTGCAACACCGTTCCGGCAGAGGCTGCTCCGTCGGCAGTTCACATCCCAGATGGACCGGCCGGAGTTGGCGGTAGCGCGTTGACTAACGAATATTTCACAGCGTCCTGGTATGAGTTACAGATCGTCCTGAATAGCGGCAATCATCAACACCGCGATCGGGGCCCGGTGGATTGGGTATACGTGATCGGCCGGTTCCTCGACCTTTATGCCCAGACACACCAACCGGAACCAGCGCGACTCCTTGTGGCCGTAATCAAAGCGCTTCAATCTACCGATCCCCACTTAGGCCCCGACGATCTCAGGCAGGGTTGGCGGCCGGACCAGAACATCGATCCCCGCATCATGATCAGTCCCGTTTGGGCGCCAATCTTTGAACCACTGCCGATCGAGGTCCATCAGGCGCTAACCGCGTCGCTCCTTGCCGCATGGATGGACAAGAACCTACAATACTCGATCAACAAGTACTTGCCGCTTGGGTTGCCCCCGCACGCTTACACTCCACCCCGCACGTACGGGAATATCAGTGGCGGGAAGGTATGGGAGGCGGCACAACAGTTCCGTGATGCCAGCGTTGCGGCCGAACTCGTCCGGCGCTTGCAGCAATGGGGAATTGTATTCACCGAACGTGCAGCACGCATCCAATACTCCCCGGCCCCTGAACATTGATATTCGTCGATCTGTTTCCCGTCGGGCAGGGGTGTATAGGAATTTCCCCGCCCGCTATAGCTGTCCCGATTGGCCGCGTTGACTTGTAGATGCTAGCGTCCTAACATTGCGGACCTATGCTACGGGGTGGCGCATGGTTGGCCAAGTCATCTCCCACTACCGAATTGAGGAAAAGCTGGGCGGCGGCGGAATGGGCGTTGTCTATCGCGCCCAGGATCTGAGGCTGCGCCGCAGCGTGGCCTTGAAGTTCCTTCCTCCCCGATTGGTCCGCGAACCCCATGCTTTGGAGCGCTTTCAACGCGAGGCTCGGTCCGCCTCGGGCCTCAACCACGCCAACATCTGTACGATTCACGAAATTGACCAGTGGGAGGGCCAGCCTTTCATCGTAATGGAGCTTCTGGAAGGCCAGACGCTCAAACATATGATCGCGGGTAAGCCTCTGCAGAGCACTCAGATCCTTGAGATCGCCACCCAGATCGCAGACGCATTGGACGCTGCCCACGAGACGGGAATCATCCATCGGGATCTCAAGCCGGCCAACATCTTCATCACCAAGCGTGGACAGACCAAGGTTCTGGACTTTGGGTTAGCCAAGCTGGTGCCCAGCCGCCGGGTGGAGGAAGGAGTTGGAGCCCCCGCCGACCCCACCCTAACCGGCGCCGAGAACTTGACGAGCACGGGCATGGCGCTGGGGACGGTGGCGTACATGTCTCCTGAGCAAGCCCGCGGGCAGGAACTCGACCAGCGCACCGATCTCTTCTCCCTGGGTGCGGTTTTGTACGAGATGGCCTCGGGCCGGCTCGCATTCAGCGGCAGTACGACTGCGGTCGTGTTTGAGGCGATCCTGAATCGAACCCCGTTATCCGTCGTGCGCTTGAATCCAGATCTGCCGCCCGATCTCGGATGGATCATTACGAAATTGCTGGAAAAAGACCGCCGTTTGCGCTACCAGTCGGCCGCCGAATTGCGCGCCGACCTCAAACGCGTCAAACGCGATACCGAGTCCTCCGGCGTTCCTGCCTCCGTCGCGACCGGTATCTTCATGACCCGGCGGCATCTCCCAACCCTTGCGGTCGTCGGTGCCGCGTGCGTCTTATTCGTGCTGATGGCACTCCTGACTCCGCGCAGCTGGCGCGAGCGGCTGCTGAGTGGCTGGGGATCGAAACGCATTCACTCCGTCGCGGTTCTGCCCTTTGTGAACACGGGAGCTGACCCCAATATCGAATATCTCGCCGACGGGGTTACAGAAGGAATCATCAACAGCCTTTCTCGCGTTCCTCAACTGCAGGTGATGGCCCGCAGTACGGTCTTCAGTTACAAGGGTCGGGAGGTGAATCCCCAAAAGGTAGGCAAAGAACTTAATGTCGACGCTGTGCTGCTCGGTAGGATTGCGCAGCGGGGAGACACTTTAACGATTCAGACGGATTTGGTCAGTGTGGACGATGGATCGGAATTGTGGGGCGACCAATACAACCGCAAAGTTTCCGACCTGATCACGGTGCAGCGCGACATCTCGAAGGAGATCTACGATAGCCTGCGGCCGAGACTGATCGGCCAGGAAGCCGGCCAATTCACCAAGCACGACACCGAGAACGCAGAAGCCTACCAACTTTATCTCCAAGGCCTTTTCTACTGGAACAAGTGGACGGAAGAAGGATTCCGGAAGGCAATTGTTTATTTCAATCAGGCGGTGGAGAAAGATCCGAAGTACGCTCTGGCCTATGCCGGCTTGGCCAACACTTACAATTTCCTGGGTGATTCCGGCTACGACGCCCCCGAGCTGGTATGGCAAAGAGCAAAAGCGGCGGCCATGCAAGCCGTCAAACTTGACGACCAACTGCCCGAAGCGCATATCTCGCTGGCGCTGGTTCGCGCCGATTACGATTGGGATTGGGCGGGAGCGGAGAGCGAATTCAAACGAGCGATTCAGCTCAATGCCAACTCCGCGACCGCTCACCAATGGTACGGCGATTTCCTTACCAGAATGGGGCGCTTCGAGGAAGCCCGGATGGAGCTCAAGAAGGCACAAGAACTGGATCCGCTGTCCCTGCTCAACAACACCCGCGTGGGGCGGCAGCTCTATTTTGCGCGCCAGTATGACGCCGCCATCCAGCAACTGCAGCAGACGTTGGACATCGATCCAAAATTCGTTCCGGCGCAGCATGCCATTGAGGCAGCGTTTGCCCAAAACGGAATGTACAAGGAGGCGGTTGCCGAGGAGCAAAACGTGTTGACGCTTTCCGGCAATCCCGATCTGGTGGCCGCCATCGGCGAGGCCTACCGGAACGCCGGCTACCCGGGAGTTTTACATGTCTGGCTGGAAGGCCTCAAGCAGCTCTCCAAACGGGGCTACGTTTCGGCTTACAACATGGCGGAAATCTATGCCCGACTCGAACAGAAGGAGGAAGCGCTCGCGTCCTTGGAACGGGCGTATAACGAGCGCGACAGCAATCTCACCTGCCTGAAGGTCGAGCCCGCCTTCGATAGCATTCGTTCCGATCCACGTTTTCAACGCTTGCTGCAGCGCTTGGCTATGCCACAGTAGGCACGCGCTCCGGTGAGCGTTTATCGCAATGGATAGCCCGGCTCCCCGGGCAGATGGCCATCGACCCGCAATACCTTGGCTCCCGGCCGGACCTCGCGCGCGTCGATGAAGGCGATGGCCCCGGGAACAGCGGTCACCAGATCATTGGCCATATCGTTGGAATAGACCACCTTGGGCGCCGATGCCGACTCCGCCCGAAATATTTTTGCGATCCAGTACTGTTTGAACTGCGCCTCCGACATCTGGTAAATGATTTTCAAAACCACGTTGCGCTCGCGGGCAACGGGTGCGCGCATCAGCAGGACCACAGGTAGATTGCTCTTCCAGTACTGCCGGTCCCCGAGAAGAACTTTGCGCACATCCGCCAAACTGAGATCGCTGACGGGCGTATCGGGATGGACCACGACCGCGACATCGACGTCGTGGCCCTGCGCGGCAACCGTTCCGCACAATGCCAGCGATAGGCAGGCCAGCCCCAGGACGGCGAACACGAATTTGCAGTGGGCAGTCATGATGTTGTCCTAGAAGGTGAACGCGGTCTGAAAGAACGCCCCATTGACATTAGGTTCATTCACGCCGTGCCTGGTGTTGCGATATTCCCCCTTGAACGCCGCGTAGTTGGTGATGTCGTATCGTATGCCGACCGTCGAACCGACCAGGTCGACGACGCTGGGAGTACTGGAGAAATCCCAAATCGGTTCCATACCCGGCCTATGAATATACTCGAAGCGGTAATAAGGCTTCCATTTATTCTGCTGCCAGGGAAGCCGGTATGCCAGCTGGACATAGTAGGACGTGGTATTAAAGTCCTGCGAAGTTCCGAGTTCGTGGTGATGCACGTTGGCATATTCCGCCAGGATCTCCGGGTGCTCCTTGATATAGACCACGTCCGCGGCCGCAATCCACTCGCTGAAATTTGTTCCCGGCGTAGTAGAAAGCTTGTCGCCGTAGAACGATCCTCCTACCTGAAGCCCATAGAGCCGCGCGGGCCGGGCGAAGACACTGGCCACCCAGGCTCGATTGCTGTTGACGTCGCCGCTGTCACCGGCTTTGCTGAAGAGTTCACCTCTGCCGTTGCCCAACCCCAGGCTGTAGCCCAGGCCCAGACCGCCCGACGGGATATTGCCTTCGGCCTCAGCGCCCACGAAGTGAACGGGAATCAAGCTCCCGCCAAACTTTATCATTTCCGGACGGCTGATGCTGGTCTGCAGCCAGGCTCCATGATGATAGGCCGCATTCCAATAGCCGAGCGGAGTGTGATATTTGCCAAAGGAGAGCTTGAAGTCGTCGTTGTAGTCGTAACGAATAATCGAGCGCTCCACCGCCAGTTCGTACGTCGTCGGTTCCGCCGTGAAGCTGACTTCTCCAAAGTAGCTGACCTTCCCGGAAAGAGCGGACGCAAAGTGCAGCACGAACTGTCCCATGTTGAATCCACTGTTCGTCCCTTTCAGGTCGGTCGCCGAGAAATCTACGTCGCCGAAACCTCGGACTTGCAAGGAGGGGTAATGGGTTTCGGCCTCCTGCACCTCGACACTAGGAGCCATGTGCTCGTGACTGGACGAACTGGGGGCGCCCATTTGCCCAGCCTGAGCGGGAACCGCAGCCTGCCGGCCAGAACCGCCCACTGCAGCTCCGGCCTGTGTCCGCTCATGTTCCTCAAGCTCACTGACTCGTTTTTCCAACCGCTCAATGCGGTCGAGCAGTTCCTGCACAGATGGTTCAGCTGGAGGTGATGAAGCTGTGCTTTGCGCTAACGCCACGCCCGCAGCCAGCAAGAACACAAGCACCGAAGACAGTCGAAAGCACATCGTAGGCCTCCTTGAATGGTGATCGAGTCGACTTTCCTATTCCTGCGTCCGATGACACCCCACAAAACAGCCGCTAGTCTAGTCGCAACCGAGCATGTTTGTAAAAGACAGAGTCCCGAGGCCGCAGCACCATGCGATCGAATTCGACCTAATTCCAACCTTGTACCACTGCGACGGGTCGCGTGAAGTACCGCCTTTCCGCAGGGGCAGCGCAGCCGGCGGGGACGTATACCAATCTGGTGAGCTTCATTGCGACGCCGATATTTTGACCAGCGGGTTTTGCGGGATTAGGTCCCGGATTTTTCAGGAGGTTTGGGTCTCGGATTTCGCGTTCCGGAAAATGGAAAGAGCCGCGCGGGTGCGCGGCTTTTTGTGATGGGGGTTCTGTTGCCTTAGGCTGCGGCGGCGACCGGTATATGCCCAAGCTGGGTCAGGAGCGTGTACTGATCGTAGTAGCAGCCGCCCGACACAATCCGACCTTGTTTGCCGAAGTGGCAGATCTCGCAGAACGGCAAAGACATCTTGCGTCCAGTGGGCTTCATTGAACCGAGGGGTCCGTCGTTTGTGCCGACCACGGTGAATCGGGCGATGACAATATCTCCGGCGTCAATGTACTCGGGGTTAATGATGCGGCCGTCGGGAAAGGCCTTTGCCCATCCTTCCGTCCATTCCCGGAATTTGTCCTGGCTGTTGAGTGTAACGGCGCGAGCATTGTCACTGTAGACGAGGCCCTCGGCGGCGTTCTTGACGACCCCTGCGAAGTCGCGTTTGTTCCAGCTCTCGTGCGCGGCACGGAGGGTTTCTACGTTCTTCGAAGCCATGGGTGTTCCTCCTTATAGTCTTAAAGGGCGCAAGGTCGGGCGAGCCGCGCTTGGACTCGCCCTTTGTGCGGGGTTATGGTTGTTTTCAGGCAGCTTTGCTGGCTGCGATCTTGTGCGTGGTTGAGCTATCGACATTGAAGGTCCGAACCACGGGGTCTGCGTCGAGGAGAGGTCGTATCATCTCGTGGATGGCAGGGTACTGCTCCTGATGGTACCGCTCAGCATCTTCTTTGGTATTCCAGTAACTGATCGCGAGAACACGATCGGGGTCGGTGTTTGATGCCAGGACAGTCTCATCCACGAAGCCGGCCTGTTTTTTCAGAATCGGCAGTACTTTGTCGTTGATGGTGTTCGAGAGCTCTTTTGCCTTTCCCGGCTTGGTGGTTACTTCAACAGTTCGTGTAAACATGGGAACACTCCTTTTGCGCTTGTTTCTGGACAGGCGACAATTCGAGGCTGCCGGTCGAAGCGGACCGGCTGCGGTGGTGGGTCACTGGGGTGGAGTCGGTCTTGCGACCAGCTGCTTGACCACCATGTATTCGGGCCGAAACCGTCATCGGAGACGGCAATACGGTCTGGTTAATTTCAATTGCCCGAATGTCCTCGTGGGTCAGGGCTGTTGCTGGGCCGCTGGGTAAGAGTTGGTGCGACGGAGGTTGGCTGTGGCCAATGGAGACATCTCGACGCTAAGCCCCCGGAGGGTCCCTGTCAATGACCCGCTTTCGGTGCAGTGCCGCGGGCTTGGTTCTCAGGCGCTCTCACTCTCGGGGTGTCGAAGACGCCACTCCTAAGGCCAGACGTTCTTATGGGAGGATAGATGCAGCTTTTAGGTGTGCCGTGCCCACGAATTCCCGACCGTTCGTCGTAGCGCGCAACAAGCGCATCGTGCCAAAGCAACGGTGCATCGAGCGGCTGCCGTCGGGGTATTCGATTCGAGAGTTTTACAACCATCCCCAAGGCCGCTATTGGTATGTGATCACTGCTCTTGAGGTGATACCGACCCAGAGACGCAGACGTAAACGTAAACGTATTTGACGATCCGCGATTCTCTAGAGACAGCGGTCAGCGTTGCCAACTCCAGATGGGATTGCCTTTCTCGTCGC
>Ga0116217_10003583_pt1 | contig 14028 bp, 10 predicted proteins | sample Sb_taG_6_FD_89697 | JGI IMG/M metagenome (GOLD analysis project Ga0116217, IMG submission 89697) | Peat soil microbial communities from Weissenstadt, Germany - Sb_50d_4_PS metaG | ecosystem: Environmental > Terrestrial > Soil > Wetlands > Peat | place: Germany: Weissenstadt | collected 2010-09-21 | reverse complement strand
GCCACCGTCGCTTCCGCCGCCAACTTCCCTTCTACGGTCGCTTGACCGTGCATTTTGCCAAAGTTGTTGCGCCGGTTAAGCAACTGCATTTCCACCCGGAGTTGGTCGCCCGGCAGCACGGGGCGGCGGAACTTCGCGTTCTCGATGCCAGTAAAATAGATTAACTTTTTGTCCTTGTCCGGCATGTCGCGGTAGATCATCACGCCTGCCACCTGTGCCATACACTCGATGATCAATACCCCAGGCATGACCGGCGCGCCGGGGAAGTGTCCTTGAAAAAAGGGCTCGTTCATGGTCACGTTCTTGAGCCCTACAATGCGCTTGTCCCCCTCGATTTCCAAAATGCGGTCAACCAGCAGGAACGGATACCGATGCGGAAGAAAACTCATGATATCCATGATGCTGTAGACAAAGCCTCTTTCCGTACCGGCGAGTGTCGGAAGTTCAGCCACGCTTCACCATCCGTTTCGATTTCGGCGCTTTGAGACGCCCGGCAGCCCAGCCTGAAAGCCCGGGATTCACGCCACCCCTGTTCATCCGGCGGCCACTGGCAGCGACTGTAAACGACCGTTTGGCCATTATAAACGAAACCCTCTCGCCTTCCAATCCTGGAGTGCGGTCGATATTGTCCTAAACGTGGGTTGGTCATTGCCGACGATCTCTCAGCCCCGTAGGGGCGGCCTAGCAAAGCCCAGGCCAACGGCCTGGGTGAAAGTGGCAAGAGGGTATTTCCTTGCCGGCCTCAAGCCCTAAAGGGGCGTGACTACTGCGGATTCCGTAGGTCGCCCCTTCAGGGCTCGACCCGGAAGACCGCTTTCTTTCCCAGGCCGTTGGCCTGGGCTTTGTTAGCCCGCCCCTTCGGGGCTGTGAGATGCATGCGAAGACCAGCTTCGAGCTCGAGACACAAGGCAACACCCATTTAGGACGCCACCCCGCCGCGCGAAGCATTGACGCCTCCCCATGAGGTTGTTAAGATGGGTTGATTTCGCTTGATCGAGGAGACTCTCTTATGGACCGTTTGACCCGTCACGAACTTAAGCAGGACGAATTCAAGGAATCGCTGGACCAACTCGAGCAGTATGTGGCGGCGCATCTGAAGGAAATCGTGAGCGTTGCGATTCTGGCGGTGGTTGTGGTGGGCTCGGCGGTTGGTCTGAGGTACTACCTCGGCGAGCAGGAGTCCAGCGCCAATCTCGATCTTGCTTCCGCTCTGAAGACTTTCCAGGCCTATGTGGGGACTTTCACGCCGGGCAGCATGCCCGCCGGTACGGAAAGCTACCCGACTGCCGCCGACCGGTCCAAGGCGGCGCTGCAGAAATTCAACGCCATTGTGGCCAAGTACCGCCTGTTCCCCCGGCCGAAAGCCGTGGGCATAGCGCTTTACCACGCGGGACTCTTCGAATCGTCGCTGGGGAACTCCGCCGCGGCCATTAATACCCTGCAAGAGGCTAGCCGGGATCGAGACCGTGAAATTGCTTCACTGGCTCAGTTGGCTCTGGCAGAGGAGTTCCTCAAGACCGGCAAGACGCAGGAAGCTGATCGAATCTATCAGAACCTCGCCGACCACCCCACTTTGACCGTGCCTAGGGCGAGTGCTCTGTTGGCGTTGGCGGATTCCTTCAAGAGCTCCCAGCCGGCGCGAGCGCGGCAGCTTTACGATCAAATTCGGAAGGAATTCGGCTCGGAGCCCTCCGTTGCCCAAATCCTCAATCAAGAGACGGCGGAAGCACCGCAAAGCGGCGGCGGGCAGTAGACGCCGGCTGACGCGACTCCGCCGAACGGCCGCAATGCCCTTCCTCATTGATACCTTGGTGTTGCAAATTCAACCCAACTGGTGCCGAATTGCATTACTGAGGTATCCTGTTCGTCACGACGGGAAGGGCGGGACTCTACAGGTTGTGGAAAAAGTCCGCCAGGTTGTCATCCTGAGCGGAGCGAAGGATCTGCATTTGCTCGTTTTCACAAAAATATTGCAGATTCTTCGCTTCGCTCAGAATGACAGTTTTCACGGGTCTTTCTGCAGCCTCTGAAGTCGCCTCCCTTCCGCGGGCAGTCAACAGATTCGCTCTTAGTCCAACTGCCCACAAGAGCGCTCTTCGCCGCCATGTCTGATCCACAGATCGAAACCCCTTCGAACACTGTTAAGAACGAGGTCGCTCCCCCGCTCGAGCGAAAAGCTCGCCTGCGCAAGAACCCGCGGAACTTTGGTTTGTGGCAGCGTGTTCAAATCCTCCTGGCCAGTTGGGTTGGCTATCTCGCCGTACTGCTCGTCGGGCGCAGCCTGCGCTGGGAAGTGTACGGCTGGGAAAACTGGGAAGCCGCCACGAAGCTGGGCAAAGGGCTTATTTACACCTTCTGGCATCGCGAAATCTTCTCCGCCTGCTGGTTCTGGAGAAAACGCGGAATCGTGGTGATGACCAGCCGGAATTTCGACGGCGAGTACATCGCCAGGATTATCCGCATGCACGGCTACGGAGCGGCGCGTGGCTCCAGCACCCGCGGAGCATCGCAGGCCCTGACGGAAATGATCGAGTGCTTGCAGCACGGACGCGACGGGGCTTTTACCATCGACGGCCCACGCGGGCCGCGCTACGTTGCCAAACGCGGCTCCGTGATGCTTTCGAAGGCCACCGGCGCCGCCATCCTCTGCTTTCATGTCGCTTTGCGTCGAGCCTACGTCTTTCGCCGCACCTGGGACTTAACGCAATTTCCACACCCCTTTTCGCAAGCGGCAGTGTTTATCGCGCCGCCCATCGTGGTTGCGCCTCAGGCCGGCGAAGAGGAACAGGTCTCCAGTCTTCAGCAAGTGCAGGCCGCTCTCGATGAGTTGCGACGGCAAGGCGAGGAATGGGCAGCGCGGGGATCGAAAGCGGAAAATGGAAAATAGAAAATCGAAATGGGGAAGCGGTCTGCAGACTTCATTCATTTGCTAGTGCCGTGAGTCAGAAGATCGTCAACAAAAACCTTTTCAAGCTCGACCGTCCTTAAGAGCCCCGTTAGGGGCGGCATAGAGTAGCCCAGGGCGTAAGCCCTGGGTTGGACGGCCCTCACCCCGCCTTCGGCACCCCTCTCCCGCGGGGCGGGAGAGGGGACGGGGGTGAGGGTGGTGTTCTCGCGTCCCACGGCTTATGCCGTGGGCTACTCGCTGCCGCCCACTCCGCGGGCTGATTTCTCCAACGAGCTTCTGACTCAGGACACTCGTTTCCAGTTCCCATTTTCCATTTTCCAATTTCCATCTTCTGTTTGCGCTAGGCGCTTGATCTCCGGGTAAAGCGCTTCCGCCTGGGCTCGCGTTTCCGCGAGGCTTCCTGAGCAATCAATCACATAGTCGGCGCGGCGGCGCTTCTCGTCGGAGGGAATCTGGGATGCGACTCGCCTGAGGGCGTCTTCACGCGAAAGGCCGGTCTTCGCCATCAGCCGTGCGATTTGCTGTTCAGGCCGGCACCATGCCACCAGGATTTTCCGAAAGCGATCCGCGGCGCCGGCTTCATAGATTACTGCCGCGTCGACAAGGATCACGGCTCCGGGGTTCCGGGCCCCCAACTCTGCCGCGAGTTCATCGACGCGCGCGATCAGGCTAGGGTGCACGATCGCGGAGAGTTCCCGAAGTTTTTGCGGGTCAGCAAAAACAATCGAGCCCAGGAGCCTGCGATCGATCTCGCCGTCCGCCCTCAGAATCCCCTGCCCAAACTGCGCCACGACTTGCTGGTGGACGGGGTTCGAACTCCGGAGCAACTCGTGACCCACACGGTCGGCGTCAATCACTTTGGCGCCCAGCTCCTCGAGCATGCGCGCCACGGTGCTTTTTCCGGAGGCGATCCCACCTGTCAATCCGAAGCTGCGAGGCATAAGGGCAGTGACGAGTGATGCGTGTAGGGGGACGGCTTGCCGTCCCCTGATGAGCGGGGTAGGGCAAGCCCTACCCCTACACGCTTTCAAAGCGGTCGCTCATGCCCGCTGGCTGACGGGCACCCGGAAACCACGAAAAAGTTACCGTCGTTGCAAGCGTCTGGTAGCGCGGACCCCCGGTTTTGGGGTCCGCGGCTTTCCGTGGGAACATCGACGAGCCGCGGACCCCAAAACCGGGGGTCCGCGCTACCTAACCGGTCGATTTTCAAAGCAGGTATTTTAACACAGCGAAAAGAAGGGTTGGAGTGCTGCTTGGGTGCATACTCAAGAGACGCAGCGGCGGCGTATTGTTATATTCTGTAATTAGGGGATTTGGTATGCCCAGGGGCGGCAGGTGTGGTGTTGAGGCTGCGAGTTCACCTCGTCATAGGGACGCCGAAGGCTGCCTCGAGGTCAAACTGATCTGCTCTTGAAGCCGCGAGCCGGATTGAAACGGGGAATTAATGGAAGCCGAGCGAAGGTGCGAAAAATGCGGGCAAATGATACCGTGGGGGGAAAGGAAATGCCCTGCCTGCGGCGACGACGAGAGGCTCCTCTGGTCGATGTCGCGAAACGAACTTCTGCTCTTGAGTCTCGCTGCTCTGATTCTCCTCTTTATTGCCACGAGTTTTTCCGTGACGGCCTATCACGCGAAGGAGCACTCTCTGGCGCGACAGTGGTACGCCTCGGGTGAGCGGGACCTCGCGGCAGGCCGTGCGGAAGCGGCCATAGAGGATTTCCGGGCGGCGCTCGTCTACTCGCATAACGACCCGCTGATTGAATTCCAGTTGGCGCACGCGCTGACCGCGGCCGGGCATCTGCACCAGGCCCGCGCCTATCTACTCGGCTTGTGGGAAAGAGAACCCGGCAGCGGCACCGTCAATCTGGAACTGGCCCAACTGGCTGCGAGCGCAGGCTCGGTCGAGGAGGCTACTCAGTATTACCACGACGCCCTTTACGGTCAGTGGGATAAGAACCCCGCCCAAAATCGTCTGATGGCCGGATTGAACCTGGCGGAGTTTCTCATCAAGGTTGGGCAGAAAGCTCAGGCGCAGGCCGAACTGATTGCCCTCACGGCAGGTCTGCCGAACGATCCGGTGCTCGAGACTAGGGTCGGATCTCTCTTGATCGAAACCGGAGAGTACGAACACGCCGCGCCGCTTTTCCGCCAGGCCCTGCGGGTCAATCCCAATTACCTGCCGGCGCTCGAGGGCGCGGGCCAGGCGAGCTTCGAGATGCGCGATTATCAGGCTGCGCGGCGCTACCTTTCCCGCGCAAAACGCCTGGGCGCACTCTCACGCCAGTCCGCGCAGCGCTTGGAGACTGCCAACCTGATTCAGCAGAGCGATCCGCTGGCGCCGCGGCTGAGAGGGCAGGAGCGTGCCTCGCGCGCGCTCGCAGCGTTCAGCCACGCCATGGAAAGGCTGGGCCAATGTGCAGCGACCCGCGGCGTGTCATTCGACAATGGTCCGCAGCAGTCCGATCTCCAGCAGTTGCACGCGCAGGCCGCGGCTCTACAGCCGAAAGTGAACTCGCGCAACCTGGCTCGCGATTCTGAGTTACTTTTGCAGACGACGGACATGGCTTTCCAGATCGAGCAGGTCGCCGAACGCGTCTGCGGGGAACCGCAGGGCCTGGACCTTGCGCTATTGCTCCTGTCGCGCACCCAGGAAGGAGCGAACGAGTGAGCAGCCTCTCCACTCCGCCGGCCGCCGCGCCCACCCAGGGGAGTCCGCCTTCTCAACAGGCCGGGATTTTGGCACGGATTCGAAGACGGCTGCAGCTCGGAAGCGGCAAGTTGACGCTGGGTGAGCAGCATGTTTTCCTGCTCCTGGCGGTGATCATCGGCCTTTTCTCAGGGCTGGCGGTGGTTTTGTTCCGCATGACCATCGATTATACGCACCTGCTTCTTTTCGGCTCCGGCTTAGTGATTGCGCCTCTGCGAGCCCTTCTGGCTCCCACTGCCGTGGGTCTGATTGTGGCAGTGCTGGTGCTGAGACTCTTCCCGCGCGCTCGCGGCAGCGGTGTGAATCAAACCAAGGCCGCTGTTTATATTTACGATGGATTCGTTCCCTTCCGGACTGTCATCGGAAAGTTTGTGACCTGCGCGCTGGCCATTGGCAGCGGGCAGTCCCTGGGGCCCGAAGATCCTTCGCTGCAGATGGGCGCGGGCATTGCATCTGCCCTGGGCCGGCGGATGCGTTTTTCACGAGATAAAGTGCGGCTGATCGCTCCCGTGGGGGCAGCGGCGGGCCTCGCGGCGGCGTTCAACGCTCCGATCTCGGCCGTGCTGTTCGTGATCGAGGAGGTCATCGGGACGTGGACCGCGGGCGTGCTGGGCGCTATCGTTCTTTCCGCCGTCTCGAGCGTGGTTGTGGCGCGCTGGTTCCTGGGCGACCAGGCCCTGTTCGGCATACCCGTATACCACCTCGTGCACCCTGCGGAGTTGCTGGCTTACGCGGCGCTGGGAGTGATCGGCGGAATTGCCTCGCTGGTTTTCGTAAAACTCATCGCCTACTTGCGTCCGCGGCTCAAGGCTCTTCCGCGCTGGACGCACTATCTTCAGCCGGCTCTCGCCGGCCTCGCCATCGGTGTGATTGGGCTTTGGCTCCCCCAGGTCATGGGCGCGGGTTATCAATCTATCGACCAGGCCCTGCACGACCAATTCACCTGGCGCTTGCTGCTGCTTCTGGGAGTGTTCAAAATCATCGCCACAACTTTCTCCTTCGTCAGTGGCACGCCGGGCGGCATGTTTGCTCCCACGCTTTTTATCGGGGCCATGCTGGGGGCCGGCGTGGGCGGCATCGAGCGCCACTTCTTCCCCTGGCTCACGGGCTCCGTGGGCGCTTACGCACTGGTAGGGATGGGCACCTTGTTCGCCGGCTTCCTGCGCGCGCCGATGACCTCCGTGTTCATGGTGCTCGAGGTGAGCGGCAATTACTCAATCATCCTGCCCGTAATGATCTCGAACACGATTGCCTACCTGATTTCGAGACGCTATCAACACCTGCCCCTCTTTGATCTGCTTTCGAAACAGGACAACGTCGATCTTCCTTCCATGGAGGAACGCCGCGAAGAGCGAGCTTTGCTTGTCGAGGATGCCATGCAACCCTTCCGCGGCCCTAGCCTGAGCAGCCAAGACTCGGTGACCGACGCCCTACAACGCCTCGAGGGCGCCGCGGGAGACTTTTTCTTTGTCGACAATGGGAGGGGAAGATGGTACGGCGTCACCAAGGATGTGCTGCGGAGCGCCATCCTGGCTTGGGATTCCGACGTGGCGATAGGAAGCGTTTTGCGGGGCCCGCCACTTCCCCACGTCCATCCTGACCATGCCCTGGATGTCGCGCTAAGCCGCATCGGCGACGCGCCCTACATACCCGTCGTGAATCGCGCCGATCTCACCAAGCTCGAGGGCGTCGTGTCTCTGGATGGAATTCTGAAGGCCTATCGAGATTCAGAGTTGCCCGCCAAAGCGCCCCGACGGAGTGAATGAGCCGCCCACTCCGTCGGGAGAGGGCCATCAACGAAGGTTGTTTTACAGCCCTCTCCCCTGGGGGGAGGGTGGCGAGAGTAGCGAGTCGGGTGAGGGGTTTCTTCTCATAGAGCCTCTCATCTCGGAATTCCGGTTAACCCGCCTCCACCAGAAGTCTCAGCGCTGCACGGTAACCGCCGTACCGTCGTAGGACACTGTCTTATCGATGGTCCCGGACGGGTCCACGCCCGCGCCGTGGCCCGGGCCGACCCAGACGATATTGAAAATCCGGCTCTCAAGCATTCCCGGAAAACTGCCGTGTCGCGCGCCAATGGTAAGTGCCTGCCCGGCGTCGTCCCAGTGGATCGGAATGGTCGAATCAGCGCCCTTTTCGTAATCGTAGGTGAGGCCATCGTCTTCGTAGAGGGTGAAGTCGGCATCCGCTCCCGGGTAGACGCGCAACTCGATGGGGTTGGCGGCGCTTTGGCTGGTGTATTCCATCGCCGGCCCCATGGGCACGATCGAACCGGCACGCACAAACAGCGGCAGGATTTCAAGCGGCGCCGCCGCCATGACGAAGCGGGCCCCAGGCAGCGTTTCGCCCGTCCAGAAATTCGCCCATTTGGGGTTAGGCAGGTACACGCGTCTTTGGACCTCGCCGGGATCCGTGACGGGGCTGACCAGCAGGGCCGGACCGAACATGAATTGATCGCCGATATTCCTGGCGGTCACATCCTCGCGATAGTCCATCACCAGCGGACGCATCAAGGTGTAGCCGGCGTTCGTCACCTGCCAGGCGAGCGAGTAAATATAAGGCATCAGGCGGTAGCGGAGCGTGTCGTAGCGGGTCAGGATTTCCTGCGCCTCGGCGCCGTACGACCACAACTCAGTCGAGCGGCTGCCGTGCACTCGGAAGACGGGGCAGAACGCGCCGTACTCGAACCAGCGGATGAACAGCTCGCGGTAGGCGGGGTCATCCGGATTGCCGTCCGTAAACCCGCCGATATCGGTCGTCCAATAGGGAACGCCGGAAACCATCAAGTTCAGTCCGGCGGGAATCTGCCGCTTGAATGTTTCCCAGTCCGAATTGATATCGCCGGACCAGGCCGCCGTTGCGTGTCGCTGAATGCCCGCGTAGGCCGAGCGGGAGAGGATGAAGACGCGCGCGTGGCTGGTGGCGGCGCGCTGCCCGTCGTAAACAGCCTGAGTGGTCATGAGGGGAAAGAGATTGGCGTAGCGGGCGCCATTGCCGATAGCGACTTTGCTCGAGGCCAGGACGTTGGTTTCGCGGCCCTCGGTTTCCGGTTCGGTGGTGTCGAGCCACCAGGCGTCGGCGCCGATGTTGAAGAGCGCGTTCTCCATCAAGCCCCAGTAATACTTGCGGGCGGCGGGGTTGAAAGCGTCGTAGAGAGCCATTCCTTTGGGATGGAACGCCGCCGCCTTGGTGCGGTCGATGAAGTAGCCGAGCCGGTCCATCTCCCGGTAGACCTGGGAGCCGGGGTCGAAGTAGGGCCAGACTGAGATCATCAGGTGAAAGTGGTTCTGATGCAGATCGTCCATCATGGCCTTGGGGTCGGGAAAGTGGCTATTGAATTCAAAATCGCCCATCTTCTTCCACCAGAACCAGTCCTGCACGATGTTATCGACGGGGATGTGCAGTTCGCGGTACTTGTGCGCCACGTCGACGACTTCCTGCTGCGACTGGTAGCGGTTCTTGCACTGCCAGAAGCCATAGGCCCATTGGCCGAAGAGCGGTGCCGCGCCGGTCAACTCACGGTACGCGGCGACGATCTTGTCGAATTCGGGGCCGTAAATGAAGTAGTAATCAATCTGCTCGGCCACTTCCGAGCTGATATAGAGCGACTGCATGAAGCGGTTGTTGAATCGGCTGCGGGAAGGGTTGTCCCAGAACAGGCCGTAGCCGTTGGTCGAAAGCAGCATGGGGATGGAAATGTTCGAGTTGTCCTGGGAGATGTCCACAGATTCTCCCCGGTAGTTCCAGACGCCCGCCTGATGCTGGCCGAGGCCAAAGAAGCCTTCCGGCGAACCCCAGGTGGTGACAAACTCTTCCGCGTGATAGGTTCGTTCGCCATTCACGACGACCGGGCTCATCCTGCGGTCGCTCGACTGCATCAGCTTATTGCCCGTCGAGTCGCTGAAAACAATCGCTCCGTCTTTGCGCGCCACCGTGACCTTAAGCTGCGAGGTGTTCAGCGTCACATCGCTGCCCGTGGATTCCAGGGAGAAGGGCGTCGCGGGCCAACTCGTTTTGATGACCGCGTAATGTTTCACCTTCGGGAACGAGGGCGTGGGCGTGTAGAGAATCCGGACGATGGAATCGGCGCAGACCTGAAGCCGCAGGAGGCCGGTCTGCATCCTGAGCAGTACGCCGTCCGGCTGCTTCTCTTCGCTTTTAACGGGGTTCAGGGGATTCCATTGCGCTGTGGCGGTCGACGCGAGCAGCAGCAATGCAAATGGAATAGCGACGGTTCTGATTCGCATCATCGACGGACTCCTGAAATTGTACACTCGCGACTCCTGATCTGAATTGACCGGAAGCTTTCGTCGTGTTCTTCGGTAAACTGGCAAGATACGCCGAACGCCTTTGAACTGCAATGGGCAGGCGGCGCGTACCCCCGTGACTGCATAGCCCTCTCCCCAGGGGAGAGGGTTGTCAATTCACGCTGGGGAGAGGCTGTCGATTAATGCTAAGAAGGCTGCCCATACACCGCTTGCTTTAGTTACCAAACTACCTCATCCTCGTCTAACAGAGGGAGGAATCACGCCCGAGTCCAGGGAGGATAAGATGAACCGCAAGATCGGTCTGGGTCTATGCACATTAGTATTTCTGCTCACCTCAGTGTCTCTAGCCTTTTCCGCATCGCGCATCGAGAAAAATTTGAAGCTCGAACCGGGTGGCAAGTTAGTGGTTGACGCCGGCGCGAGTGACGTGTTTGTGACGGGCAGGTCAGGATCAGGCGCCCATGTCGTGGTGACCTCCAATCGAGATGACCTGGAGGAATTGTTCACCTTCAATTTCAGCGAGGAGCCCGGGGCGGTCCGGCTCGAGATGCGCAAACACAACATAGGGCTTTGGCCCAAGCACCTGGAACTGCGCATGGCAGTGGAAGTCCCCACCAGAACAAATCTCGACATCCGCACAGGCGGGGGCGACGTCAAGGTCACCCACCTGGAAGGCGAAACCAACCTCGAAACTATGGGCGGAGATGTCAAAGTTTCCGAGCTCAAGGGTAACCTGACTGCGCGCACTTCCGGCGGAGATATGGAGTTGCGCGACCTCACGGGAGACGTCTTCATCAAAACCTCGGGAGGTGACATTACTCTGGAGAACGCCCGTGGGCGAGTCGATGCCCGCACCTCAGGCGGAGATGTGACGGCGTCGTTGGCCCGCGGAAACGCCAAGGGCGGAGAAATTGAGACCTCCGGCGGCGACATCGATCTGCGGCTCGATCCGGCGATAAACCTGGACCTGGATGCTTCGACCTCGAGTGGTGAAGTGACATCGAACCTTCCCCATCTATCGGTGACGGGAGAGATCTCCTCGTCGCGCCTCCACGGCACACTGGGTTCCGGCGGAGAAACCCTGCGAGTCCACACCAACGGCGGAAGTGTGCACATCAGAGCTTTGTAAGCCGTCATGCGCGGCCACACCGCCTCTTCACCCTGCCTGGCATCGTAGGGGCAACCCTGTGGTTGCCCCTGTGCCGCGGCCGGGCGGCCACAAGGGCCGCCCCTACCTCTGCTAGTCTACTGCCTTTCAATTCTGCGCTGCCCCCTGCACCCAGGGTCGCGTCAAAGTCCGGCCGGGTAGCGCGGACCGCCGGTTTTGCGGTCTGCGGCTGTTCCCAACGGCGCGCGCAAGAACCGCGGACCGCAAAATCGGCTGTCCGCGCTACCCAGAACCGGCACAGCCGCGACTCTGACGCGACCCCGCACTTGCACCCCTGCTTGACAACGCTTGCATCCTTGTTATGGTAAGGGGGTGCGAGTGTTGGCCATCGACTTTGGCATGAAGCGCATGGGCTTGGCAGTGTCCGATGCCCTGGGCATCACCGCTCAGGGACTTCCCACACTTCAGCGCACGCGCCTGGACGATGATCTCGAGAAGATCCGGGAATTAACGGAAGAGTACGCAACCGAGCGCGTGCTGGTGGGCAATCCGATTGGGCATGGCGGGGGGGAAACAGCCATGTCGCGCAAGGCGGCGGAGTTTGCGGAAAAGCTGCGCCGGCGCGTCCGCTGCCCGGTAGAACTCCGGGACGAACGTTTGACCTCCGCCGAAGCCAACCGCGCCTTGCGAGAGACCGGGCTCACCCTGGGCAAACGCCAACGGGCCGTGGATCGCGTGGCCGCAACGCTGCTCTTGCAAAGCTACCTCGACTACCTCTCTAACGAGCGAAGCCGCGACGCCGGGTTGGCGCCATGATGAGGCGGATTCTCCTTCTGTTGCTTGGCGCAGCCGCACTGGGGCTCGCCTGGGTGACTTTCGATCTGCTCTCGCCCTATCGCGGGTACGCGGGCAGCGTCATACTCGATTTCGAACCCGGCTCGCGGGCCTCTCAAATCACAGATTCACTGGTCGCGCGCGGCGTATTAAGGCATCGCTTGCCGTTTCTCGTTCGCTACCTGGTTGGCCGCCCTCGCCACACGTTACGGGCGGGCGAATACATGTTCGACCGGCCGCTCCGCCCCGTTGACGTTTACCGGAAACTGGTCTTGGGTGAGGTCTACCTTCATCCCGTGGTTATCCCGGAAGGCTCAGACCGGTTTGACATTGCGCGGATTCTTAACCAGCGGCTGGGCATCGATCCCACGGTGTTCCTCCGCATCACGCGCGATACCATGCCGATACGTGATCTCGACCCCAAAGCGCCGTCGCTTGAGGGCTACCTCTTCCCAGACACCTACCGGTTCCCACGCGGTGTGAGCGCCGCAACCGTGATCACAACCATGCTGGCGCGATTCCGGCACATTGTTGCCACGCGGTTTGCTGGCCAAGTGCCTTTCCCCACCCCTGCCCCTCCCCAAATGGGGAGGGGAGTAGGTGCGTTATCCAGTGATTCCCCTCCCCAGTCGGGGAGGGGACAAAGGGGTGGGGTGACTCAAAGCTGGCACGACGTCATCACCCTGGCTTCGCTGGTTGAAAAGGAGACGCCGGAAGCGTCCGAGCGCCCGCAGGTCGCCGGAGTTTTCGAGAGGCGGCTCGAGCTGGGGATGCCTTTGCAGTGCGACCCTACCGTAGTCTACGCGGCACAACTCGAGGAGCGCCCGATAGGCACGATTACCCAGACCGATCTCCAACTCGATTCCCCTTACAACACCTACCGCCATGCGGGGCTGCCCCCCGGACCAATTGCCAACCCGGGCGAAGCCTCCATCCGCGCGGCGCTTCATCCTGCCGCCGGCGATGCGCTCTACTTTGTCGCCAACAACCACGGCGGACACGTCTTCGCACGGACTCTTGCCGAACACGAACGCAACGTGTCACGATATCGCCGGGAAGTGGCGACGGCGCAACGCAAAGCACCGGGGACTACGGGTAAGAATTCGAAGCCGGCGTCCGGCAGGACGCGAAAAAGGTGACACAGGCTGTCATCCTGAGCCCGTTCGCTGTCACCTTGAGCGAAGCGAAGGGTCTGCAGTTTGCCCGCTCAGGGTAAACTGCGCGAAGGATCCGCATTTGCTTCTTGTAAAGGGGACACTGCAGATGCTTCGCTCCGCTCAGCATGACTGACAAGGTTTTTCCGCAGCCTGCTGGAGCGACGCGGCCGGGGCGAAGAACCATGCCCGTGACCAAAAAGCAAATCATCCTTGAATATTGCCGGGCCAAGGCGCTGGACCGGATCGGCCTGCAGGAAATTCGCGCCTTCGAAAATGAGCTGCGGGCCCGGTTGGGGTCGAGAACATCTCTATCTTACATCGCCGGGGTGCTGCGCGCGGCGGGGAAGAATGTTGAGTATTACGACCGCTTCGCGGACCCGCCGATCGAGGAGCCTTACGCGAGCCGCCTTCGGAATGTCCTCGAGTTCCACGACCTCGCGAGCGCCGAGGCTTCGCTCCGAAAACTCGACGCGCTTTATCGAGAATACCGTGACGCCTCGGACCGCGCCGGCGTGCGTTGGGTGCGCACCCTGCTTCAAAAGGGGAAACTGCGCGCCTCGAGCCTGGCGGCAAACCCGCGCGTGAGTCCCGAAAAGCGCGCGGAAAAGGCCGAGATAGCAACGTGGTTCCGCATCTGGCTTGAGACCCCGGACCTGTTTTTTGACTGGCTCGAACTGCGCAAGGCCTCCGAAGAATTCCGACGATTGTTCTCTTCTTGACCAATTTTCTGCCGATGGTACAATGTGTGGCTCTTGCAAGTGGACTTTTAGGCTCCCCTTAGCGAAGTTCACCCGGAGTAGTGCCACGGGACAAAACTGTCCCAGCCTCGCGCATGATACGAATTCGAAGCAATTTGACGGAGGAAAATAGATGTTGCATGGCGTACTTATGAATACTCGAAGGGCCGGTAAAATCGCGGCCGCTTTTGTACTGATGTTGATCGGGTCTGCCGTGGCGTTTGCGGGCCCCCAGGAGACGGCTCCCGCCGGAGAGGCTAGTTTGAAGCTTCCGGACCTGCATCAGGTCCAATTCCTGGGCGTCAATGG
>Ga0116217_10003581_pt1 | contig 14035 bp, 12 predicted proteins | sample Sb_taG_6_FD_89697 | JGI IMG/M metagenome (GOLD analysis project Ga0116217, IMG submission 89697) | Peat soil microbial communities from Weissenstadt, Germany - Sb_50d_4_PS metaG | ecosystem: Environmental > Terrestrial > Soil > Wetlands > Peat | place: Germany: Weissenstadt | collected 2010-09-21 | reverse complement strand
GCTGCGGCGGGCGTTCGAGCTCATCGGCCTGGACTGGCCGAACCCGCCCGTGCTGTGCACCGCAGCGCTCGCGCGCAAGCTGCTGCCGCTCCAGCGCCGGCGGGGGCTAGGCGTGCTCGCGGACGCGCTCGGGATCGAGGTGCACACCGCGCACCGGGCGCTCGCCGACGCCGAGACGTGTGCCCGAGTCCTGTGCGCGCTGTTTCCGCGGCTGTGCGCGAACGCGGTGACGATCGCCGACGCGGTGGCGCTCGCGCAAGCGCACCGCAGGCGCGCCACGGGCCGCAAGCGCCGCACCCCGGCCCTCACCCCGCCGCCGCAGCTCGACTTCGCCGAGCTGCCCAAGGACCCCGGCGTGTACCTGTTTCGCGACGATGCCGGCCGGGTGCTGTACGTCGGCAAGTCGGTCTCGATCCGCAGCCGCGCCCGCGCCCATTTCGCCCCGTCGAGCGGGCCGGCCGGCTGGACCGTGCAGGTCACGGTCGTCGACTACCAGAGCACGAACTCGGAGCTCGGTGCGCTTGTGCTCGAGAACCGCCTGATCAAGCAGCACCGCCCGCCCGGCAATATCCGGCTGGCCAGACGGGACGACCGGCTCTGCTACATCCGCTGCCGGCTCGACATACCGTTCCCGATCCTCGAGGTGGCGTCCGACCCGGCGCCCGGCCACGCGGTCACGATCGGGCCGCTGCACGGCCGGCGGCTCGCGCACGAGCTCGTCGAGCAGCTCGACTCGCTGTTCGGTCTGCGCCACTGCGGCCGCAAGCTCGTGCTGCGGGAGTATCCGTCCGCGTACGGGCAGATGGGGCGGTGCCTGTCGCCGTGCCTTGGCGATCTCGACCCAAACCTCTACCGCCGCCGGCTCGACGAGGCGCTGCGGCTGTTCGTCTACGGAGCGGACGGGCGAGCGCGTCTGCTCGACCACGTCGAGGGCCAGATGCGAGCGGCGTCCGAGCAACAGCTGTATGAGCGCGCGGCGTGGCTGCGTCGCCGGCTGCGCCGGCTCGGCCTGATCCTCGGGCGGCTCGGCGGTGCGCTCGAGGCCACCCATGCGCGCGCCCGGCTGCTGCTCGCGGCGCATCCGGTCGAGACCGACAGGCGGGATGCCTTCTGGCTCGTCGGCGGCCGCCTGGTCGATTGGGGGGAGGCGCCGGGCGACAGCGGCGCGCTCGAGGAGCGAACGCAGTCGGCGCTCAAGCGCGGCGGCCGCGCCGAGCTCGGGGCGCACGTCCCGCCCGACGAGATCGACGAGTTGCGGATCGTCTCGAACTACCTGGTCTCGCACCCCGAGACCACGCAGCTGGTGATTTAGAACGGGAGCTCTGTGACCTCGCCGGTGATGCCGCGGTCATCGGCCACGTCGACAGTGGCCCCCGGCGGCGCCTCGCGGCGCACCAGCGCCAGCGCGATCGGGCCGAGCCGCGGCGACTCGGCGACGGTCGCGAGATGGCCGACCACACGTCCCTCAAACGACAGCTCGTCTCCGGAGGAAGCCGGCCCTGACAGCCGCAGCCCACGCAGCTGGCGGTTCGGCTTGCCCCGGTAATACAGGCGTGCGACGGTCTCCTGACCGACGTAGCAGCCCTTGGTGAACGACACCGCGCGCTCGTTGAGCCCGGCCTCCTGGGGGATCACCGAATCGTCGAGGTCAACCCCGTAGCGTGGGCGTCCGCGCTCCACCCGGAGGCATTCCACCGCCGCCTCCGCGACCGCCGGGGCGCCAGCGTTCTCGAGCGCGCCGCGCAGCGCGTCGACCTCGCCGGCGTCGCACAGCAGGTCGATGCCGACGTCGGTGCGGATCGCTCGGGCACTCGAGCCCGTGCCCGGAACCTCCACGACGGCATGCGCGTGCTCGTCCGAGGGCAGCTCGCCGGCCCCGGAAACCGCGGCGGCAGCGGGCCCGATCAGCGACAGCAGCGCGCTCTCGAGCGTGCGCTTGTGCAGCTCCGCGTCGTAGCCGATGCTGAAGCGCCGGATCATGTTGAACAGCCCCTGGAGCGCGACCCGCTCGGTGTCGAGCAAGAGCTCGTCGTCGGTGGCGAGGATCCGGAGATCGCCGAGCATCTTGCCCTTCGGCGTCAGGAACGCGGCGTAGCAGCCGCGGCCGCCGGGCAAGCCCTCGACGTCGTTCGTCACCTGGCCCTGGAGGAAGCTGCGCGCTTCGCTTCCGGTGAGCGCGAGCTTCCCGCGCTCTGACCGGTCGAGCAACCCGCACGCCTCGGTGATCGTGCGGTAGTCGGTGCTGAGGGTGTCGAGGAAAGCCATCCCGACAGACAGGATAGGGACCCGGAAAGCTCGGTCGCCCTTGCGAAATTCAAATTTAGGCCTACCATAATCTCTGTCATGGCCAGCCAGGACTTGACAGCGCTCCGCTCGCAGGCGGTACAAGACTACGCCAAGGCGATCTACGCCCTGGAGCTTCGCGAAGGCGAGGCTGTCAGCACGAACGCGTTGGCGGACAGGCTTGGGGTCACCGCTGCGTCGGCATCGGGAATGGTCAAGCGCCTCGACGAGCTGGGGCTGGTCGAGCATCAGCCCTACCGCGGCGTCTCGCTTACCGAGAACGGCCGCCGCGTCGCTCTCGAGGTGATGCGCCACCACCGGCTGCTCGAGCTGTACCTCGTCAAGTCGCTCGGCGTCCCCTGGGATCGCGTCCACCAGGAGGCCGAGGTGCTCGAGCATGTGCTGTCCGAAGAGCTCGAAGAGCTGATCGCGGCCAAGCTCGGGGACCCCACGCACGACCCGCACGGCGATCCAATCCCGACTCGCGACCTGACGATCGAGGAGGGCTCGACGGTCAGCCTTCAGACGCTCAAGGTCGGCGACCGCGGGACGTTCACCCGGGTGTCCGATTCCGATCCCGAGATGCTGCGGTTCCTGGCCGAGCGCGGGATCGCGCCCGGCGACCGGCTCGAGGTCGTCGAGAAGCAGCCGTTCGACGGCCCGCTGTTCGTCCGCTTCGGTGACCACGTGCACGTGCTCGGCGGCGCGCTGGCGCAGGCGATGCGGGTCGAGGTTGCTCGGTGACGCCGGCGCGTGGCGCGCTCCGCGAGCCGGCCTTCGAGGGCGCGACCGCTGACGGCGCCCCGCTGACGCTCCACGACGGCGCGCTCGCACCCAGCCCGCTCGAGCGGCTGCTCGCGCGCGGTCGCCTCCGGGCGACGCTGGCAATGCTCGGGCCGGCGTTCGTCGCCTCGGTCGCGTACGTGGATCCCGGCAACTTCGCCACGAACGTCCAGGGCGGCGCGAAGTTCGGCTACCTGCTGCTGTGGGTCGTGCTGCTCGCGAACCTGATGGCGATGCTGGTCCAGTATCTGTCGGCCAAGCTCGGCGTCGTCACCGGGCGGAGCCTGCCCGAGGTATGCCGCGAGCGGATGCCGCGGTGGATGAGCGTCGGGCTGTGGGTGCAGGCCGAGCTGATGGCGATGGCCACCGACATCGCCGAGTTCCTGGGCGCCGCGGTCGGGCTGAACCTCCTGTTCGGCGTACCGCTGCTGACCGCGGGACTGATCACGGGCGTGATCGCGTTCGCGATCCTCGAGCTTCAGGTGCACGGCTACCGGCGGTTCGAGCTCGCGATCGCCGGTTTGCTCGGGCTCGTGTTCGCCGGGTTCTTGTACGAGACGCTCCGGATCGGGCCCTCCGTCCACCAGTCGCTCGGAGGACTCGTACCGGGTCTCAGCGGCACGAGCTCGTTGTACCTCGCGGTGGGGATCGTCGGCGCCACCGTCATGCCGCACGCGATCTACCTCCATTCGGCGCTCACCAACGGCCGCATGCCGGTCCGCAACGACTCCGAGCGCGGCAAGGTGCTCCGGTTCGCCCGCCTCGACGTGATCGTCGCCTTGAGTCTCGCCGGCCTCATCAACCTGGCGATGCTGGCGGTCGCGGCAAAGCTTCTCCACACCCCGGGCCTGTCGGACACGAGCTCGCTCGAGGCCGCGCACCACCAGTTCGGCGCGCTCGTCGGCGGCGGCGCGGCGCTCGCGTTCGCGGTCGCCCTGCTCGCTTCCGGCCTCTCGTCGTCGAGCGTCGGCACGTACGCGGGCCAGGTCGTGATGGCGGGCTTCATCAAAGTCCGGATCCCGCTGCTCGCCCGCCGGGCGGTGACGATGGTGCCGGCGCTCCTGGTGCTCGCGATCGGAGTCAGCCCGACCAGCGCGCTCGTCTTGAGCCAGGTCGTGCTGTCGTTCGGGATACCCTTCGCGCTCGTGCCCCTCGTGACGCTGACCAGCCGCCGGGATGTGATGGGCGTCCACGTCAACCGCCGTCTGACGACCGCGCTGGCGTTCGGCGTAGCCGGCGCGATTACGCTGATGAACGTGTTCCTGGTCTACCAGCAGATCTTCTGATGGAACTCGCGCTGACCTTCCAGGAGATCGTCGACTCGCTCCCCGACGATTGGACCGATCTCGAGCTCGACCTACGGATCTTCGACGAGCGCCGCTACGTGGACGCGGCCGTCGTGCTCGTCACGTGCAACGCCCAGCCCTACTCCAAGAACGATTGGCACTGGCGGCTGCTCGTCGCCCACCGTTTCGGGCACGCCGCCTCGGTGCAGGCGGTTCACGCGGCGCTGCACCTGCTCGACGAGGCCGGAATCGACGGCGAGCTGGCGGTACGCGAGGCCCGCACCGGTCGCGCCGAGGTGACGCCGATGTGGGGACGGACCGAGTCCGTGCGACAAGAGTTCCGGCGACTGCACGCGCAGTAGCGGAGCGCGGTCAGGGCCACCGAACCATGGCGCGAGTCGTCGCGTTCATCCCCGATCTGTTGTTCGGATCGAACGTCGTCGGCGCGCTGCAGGCCGCCGGCCACGAGCCCGTGCTGGTTCCGGACGCCGACTCGCTCACGCGTGAGCTGAGCGGCGCCCAGGCGCTGATCGTCGATCTGACCGCCGACGCCGCCGTGCGCCTGGAGCAGCTGCAGACCGTCCTGCAAGAAGGCGTGCCGTCGCTTGCGTTCTACTCACACGTCGAGGTCGACGTGCGGACGCAGGCCGAGCAGGCCGGCTTCGACCTGGTCGTCCCACGCTCGCGGATGGCGCGCGAGGGCGGCGCGCTGGTCGATCGCCTGCTGAACGCCGGCGGCTAAGGGCCTGTCTGCGTCACTGTCAGACCGTGGAGCTCGACCGGCCCGGGGATCGGATTCAGCTCGGTGTTCTGGTGCCTTCATTGTCGTACCTCCCTCGAAGGACCGGAGGTTCAGCGTGCCGCGCGCGTCCACCCGACGGTCACGCGGGCTCGCCGTCGTCGGAGACGGAGATCGCCGGGGATGCCCAGCGCACGCAACGGTCACGCGAGCTTCTCCGGCATGCGCGCTCAGCAACGCGTAGGCGACCGTGATGAAGCGGCCGTCGAGGTCCTGGCGCAGCATCGCCTCGTTCAGCGTCCGGAGCACGTCGGCCGGCGGCCGGGGCGATCCGGCGAGGCTCCGCAGCGTCCACCGGGCCATCGCGGTGACCGCGGCCGCGTGCGCGCCGAGCGCGGTCGTAGGCACCGAACGGGCGGCTTTGGGATCGGTCGCGACCTCGCGGGTCACGCGCGGGACGTAGGAGGTCATGTAGGCGCGTGCGGAGTCGGCGAGCGCCGTCGCGCGGGTCACGAACGCTCCCTCGTCGCTGGCGGCCCGCTCTAGCGCCCGCGCGGCCTGCGGGAGTTGCGCCTGGGCCGCGATCGTCGGAGCCAGGAACAACTTCTCGCCGGTGATCACGTAGCCACGCAGGCCCGTCTCCGCGTCGACGACCACGCGCTCGACGTTGATCGTGGCGGCCAGGTAATCGCCGGTGCGGAGCGTCGCGGTGGCGTTGGAGCGCAGGTGAACCGTGTCCCCGAGGAGAAGCGCGACTCCGAACGCGACCCCCGCTGCGCCCATGGTGACCGCCACGACCACGGCTACGACGAGCCGGACTTGTCCCCTCATTGCGCCATCCTCGCGATCAACCGGCAGGAGCGGACGGCGCGTCCGCGGCGTAGCTCGGGTCGAACGTCTGGGCGACGTCGGGTGGGTGGTTGACGATCCCGAACCGAGCCTCCCAGCCCGCCCATTTGGCGAGGCTCGCCGGATCGAGGGTGCCGACCCGTCCGTCGGCGGCGCGAAAGGCGGGCAGGAGCGCGGTCAGCTGGGCCGTCACGAGCTTCGGATCGAGCCCGGCGGCCTCGCGCTCGAGGTCGGCTGCGGCCTGCCCGGGATGCGAGAGCGTGTACTCGTAGCCCTGGACGAGGGCGTTCACGACGCCGCGCGCGAGTCCCGGCTCGCGCCTTAGGGTCGCGCCGGTCGCGCACACGACGAGCTCGGGATACGAGGGCGCGCCGTAGTCGTCGACCCTGAACACGTGGAATTGGCCCCGCCCCACCCGTTTGCTCTGGATCGTCACCCCCTCGTCGTTCCAGAATGCGGTGGCCCCGGCGACGCGGCCGGCCAGCAGATCGGCGACCGCGTTGAAGCCGATCGTGATCGTCTTGACCTTGGCGGGATCTCCGCCCGATCCGGCGACGGTCGATCGGAGCACCGCGGTGTCGCTCGGCACTCCGGTGATCCCGACGGTCTTCCCCTCAAGCGCCTTGGGCGACCCCACGTCGGGGGCCGCGATCACCGCGGCCAGCGGGCGCTCGACGATCGCCATGATCCCGACCACGTCGGGGTGGGTGGGGGCCGATTCATCGGCGATCGCGAGGTCGTGGATGTCGAGGATCGCGAAGTCGACCTTGCCCGTCTCGAGCAGCTTGATCGAGTCGGTCGTGGCCGTCGGCGCGATGACGTGCAGGTGCACGCCGTCATCGCGGTCGTAGTGGCGCGCGAGCGCGGCGTAGATGCCGGTGTGGACGGCATTCGGCGTGAAGTCGAGGATCAACGTGGCGTCGCGGGCGGGCGGGGGCGCCACCGGCGATGCCGCCTTCGTCGCGGACGCGGCCGACATCGACGAAGACGCGCCCGCGCCGCAGCCGGCGGCCGTGGCGACGGCCAGCGCAGCCAGGACGGAAGCGCAGGCCGCCCGTGCACGGATCGCTCCTCGCATCAGCCGGGCCAGGATAGGCGCTCCGTGGAGCCGGGGGGCCGCTTCGTAGAATGGGCCGCGCGCATGCGTCGCCGTGTCACGTTCAGCCGCAATCTCACGCTGTCGCTGTCGCGGACCTGCCGCTGCTATTGCAAGTACTGCGCGTTCGCGACGCACAAGCCGCATCTTCACTCGCCTGAGGAGGTTCTGGCGCTGTTGGACCGGGCGGTGTCGCGCCATCACGTGAAGGAGCTCTTGGTGCTGACCGGCGAGCGCCCCGAGGTGAACGCGGGGGTGGCGGCGCGGTTGGCCGAGTATGGACACGAGGACTTCACCTCGTACGTGGTGTGGGTGTGCGAGCGTGCTCTGGAGCGGGGGCTGTTGCCGCACACGAACCTGGGGGTTCTGGACGCCGGCGATCTCGCCCGGTTGCGGGATGTGACCGCGTCGCAGGGGTTGATGCTCGAGTCGGTGTCCGAGCGGTTGATGCAGACCGTCCACGCCGGGTCTCCGACCAAGCACCCGGCGGTTCGGATGGAGACGATCGCCGCGGCGGGGGAGTTGAAGATCCCGTTCACGAGCGGGATCCTGGTCGGGATCGGGGAGACCGAGGATGAGCGGGTCGCGTCGCTGGAGGCGATCGCGGGGCTGCACGAGCGCTACGGGCACATCCAGGAGGTGATCCTCCAGAACTTCGTTCCTCATCAGAGCTACTACGGCCGGGAGCCGGCTCAGATCGCCGGCGCCGCCGCGGACGAGTACTGGCGCACCGGGGTTTGGGACGGGCCTCACCTGGACGCTCCGTCGTGGGCGTGCGAGGTGACGATCGAGGACATGAAGCGGCTGATCTCAGAGACGCGGCGATTGATGCCCGGCGTCGGCATCCAGGTCCCGCCGAACCTGTCGGACTGGTGGCCGGAGCTCGTGCGGGCCGGCGCCACCGACCTCGGGGGCCTGAGCGCCAACGGCGATCACATCTCGCCCGAGCACCCGTTTCCATCGCCGACCGAGGTGCGCAAGCGGCTGCGGGCCGATGGGGTGGCGCTGTCGGAGCGGTTGTGCGTGTATCCGGAGTACATCGACCCGGAGTGGATCTCGCGGCCGGTGATGGACGTGATCAAGGGCAGCTACTGGTCGTTCATCCCACGCCGGGGATCGGGCCGCCGGGGATCGGTCGACATCGCCGACGACGTCCCGCCGAGGGCGGTGGCGCGCGCGCGGGAGGGGCTTGCGCTGAGCGCCGAGGAGCTCACCGGGTTGTTCGCGGAGACCCGTCCGGAGGTGATCGAGGAGATGCGGTGCGCGGCGGACGAGCTCCGCTCCGAGCTCGCCGGCGACACCGTCACGTTCGTCGTCAACCGAAATATCAATGTCTCCAACATCTGCACGGTGGGCTGCGCGTTCTGCGGGTTCGGGCAGTCGCGCCGGTCGCCGGACGCCTACGAGCACTCCGAGGAGGAGTTCGTTCGGCGCGTGCACGAGGCGGTGGAGTTCGGCGCCACCGAGATCTGCATGCAGTCGGGGATCCACCCCGACTGGGGCCTCGAGGATTATGAGAAGTGGCTGCGGGTGGCCAAGCGGGCCGCGCCGGACATCCACCTGCACGCGTATTCCCCGATGGAGGTCGCGCACATGTGCGACGTCAGCGGTCTGTCGCCGCGGGCGGTGTTCGACCGCCTGCGCGAGGCCGGGCTCGGATCGACGCCGGGGACGGCCGCCGAGGTCCTGCACGACGGCGTCCGGGAGCGGATCTCGCCCAACAAGCTGCCGGTGGCGCGGTGGGTGGAGATCATCGAGGCGTCCCACGCCGAGGGGATCCGCTCGACCGTTACCGTGATGTTCGGCCACGTCGAGGAGCCGTGGGAGCTCGCCGAGCACATGCGGGTGGTGCGGGAGCTGCAGGAGCGCACCGGCGGCTTCACCGAGTTCGTACCGCTGTCGTTCATCCCCTTCCACACGCTGCTCGGTCGCACCCATGGGGTCGAGGAGATCTCGCGCGAGGAGAACCTCAAGCACACCGCCGCGTTCCGCCTCGCGCTCGGCAAGACGGTCCGCAACCTCCAGGCGAGCTGGGTCAAGATGGGCCTCGACGCCGCCACCGAATCGCTGCGGTGGGGCGTCAACGATCTCGGCGGGACGCTGATGGAGGAGTCGATCTCGCGGATGGCCGGCAGCTACCACGGCGTCAAGCTGACGCCGCCGGAGCTGGTGGCGGCGGCGCACCGGGCGGGGCGCCCGGCGGCCGAGCGGACGACGCTGTACGAAATCCGCCGGCGCTATGACGTGCCGGTCGCGGCGGCGTGAGCGTCGATCAGCCGATCGCGGATCGAGCACCGTCGCTGTTCGCCGGCGTCGAGCCGCTCGAGGTGTTCGTCGAGCTGCTCGCCGACATCGACATGCACACCGCCCCGACCGAGTTCTACGACCGGATCTGCGAGGCGATCTGCCGGCTGACCACGATGCGCCGCGCGGCGATCTTCATGGCCGATGCCGCGCGCCGGCGGGTCCGCGCGATCGGCTCCTATGGAATCCCGTTCGACCAGCTGTCCGGGATCAGGCCGACGCTCGTGAACACCCCGATCGCCCAGCGCGCCCTGCTCGAGGACAAGGTTGTGGTCGTCTCCGAGCGGATCGAGGAGGAGGTCCCGCCGGAGTACGCCCAGCTGCTGGGGATCACCACGCTCGTGTGCACGCCGCTCAGCGCGGGCGGATACGCCTACGGGGTGATCTGTGCCGACCGCGGGGGCGGGCGGTTCGAGCTCTCCGACGGCGAGCGCCACCTGTTGTGGACGCTCGGCAAGACAGCCGCGCTGGTGGCGGCCGCTCGCAACGTGACCCGCCAGCAGGAGCGCACTCGCGCTCTCGGCGAGCGGCTCGACCTCGCGCGCGAGATCCACGAGAGCGTGCTCCAGCGCCTGTTCGGGGTCTCGCTCGCACTGGGCGCCGAGCACCCGCTCGACCGCGCCGAGCGCGATCGCTGCCGGATCGAGATGCAAGAGGCTCTGAGCGACCTGCGCCGCGCGCTGGAGCGGCCGCTCGCGCCGCTGCCCCCCGAGACCGGCACGACGCTCGCGGCCGAGCTCGATCGCGCCCGGCGATCGCCGGGGTTCGTCGTCGAGGTCGACTGGCGGGGCGAGTCGACCGTGCCCGCCGATCTTGAGCCGCTCGCGCAGTCGGTGCTCGCGGAGGCGCTGCGCAACATCGCCAAGCATGCCGATCCCTCACGCGTCGAGGTCGCGGTCTCCCGCGACCAGGACACGTTCACGCTCGAGGTGCGCAACGACGGCGCCCGCCCGGGAGCGGGCGATCCGGGGATGGGCCTGCGGCTGGCGGCGTTCGAGGCGCTTCAGCAGGGCGGGGTGGTCGAGTTCGGGCCCGTCGACGAGGGTCGGTGGCGGGTGCGATTGACCGTCCCGCTCGCGCAGGATCAGCGCGACGCGGACGCGCTCGAGCCCGAGGAGCTCTGATGGACGATCGCAGGCTGCGCGTGCTCGTGGTCGACGATCACGACGTCGTGCACTGGGGTTTCCGGGTGCTGCTCGGCGAGCAGCCGTGGGTCGAGCGGTTCTTCCAGGCGCGCACCGGGCCCGAGGCGATCGCGCTGGCGCGGGCTCACAAGCCGCACGTCGCGCTCGTCGACCTGTTCCTCGCCGACGAGTCCGGCGCGGAGCTGTCCGCGACCATTCGCGAGGCGTCTCCGGCGACGCGCGTGCTGCTGATCTCGGGCGCGGGCCGGATGTCGCCGGCCGCCGCCCGCGCCGCCGGGGCGTCGGGTTTCGTGTCCAAGGACTGGGAGGCGAGCCGGGTGGCGGCGGCGGTCCGCCGGGTCGGCCTCGGGATGACGACGTTCCCGCCCAAGGCCGAGCAGCCCGCGCCGCTGCTGACCGAGCGCGAGCGCGAGGTCCTCGACCTGATCGCGGTCGGTTCGACCAACCGCGAGATCGCCGAGCAGTTGTACCTGTCGCCGCACACGGTCAAGGAGCACACGAGCGCGCTGTACCGCAAGCTGCGCGCCCGTAACCGGGCCGAGGCCGTGCAGAGGGCTCAACGGATCGGGTTGCTGGGTTAGGGGCCGGCTTCGCCGGCGTCCATGGGGCCGTTCCGCCGGGCGTCCGTGCCCGGCGGGGCTGGTCGCGACCGCCCGGCCCCACGGACGCGGAGCGAAGCGAGGCCCATCCCCATCCCCATCCCCATCCCAGAACCCGGAGAACGGCGCACTCGACGCCCCGGCGCGCGGTGAATGCCCGTTCACCCGGCTATAGCACGGAGAGCGGGACACTCGCGCTCGGTGGCGACGCGAGTGTCCCGTTATCCGCGTTCACTCCCTTACTTGTCGCCGCCCGGGCGCATGAACCGTTCGAGCGCCGGCAGCTTGAACGCGTGCGGGATATAGCGGCTGGCGAGCATGCCGACCCGGATCGGCAGCCCCGGGACCACGACGCGCTCGCCGTGGTCGAGGCCCTCGACGCCGGCGCGCGCGGCCTGCTCGGCTGAGATCAGCGTGCCCGGCACGGCCCGCTGGAACGACTTGCCGCTCGACGTCTCCCAGCCGGCGATCTGCCAGAAGTCCGTCTCGACCGGGCCCGGCGCGAGCGCTGTGACCGTCACGCCGTGTCCTCGGAGCTCCTGGTGGAGAGCCTCCGAGAATGTGAGCACGTAGGCCTTCGCGGCCGAGTAGCCGGCCGAGTAGGGCATCGGCTGCATGCCCGCGGTGGAGGCGATGTTGAGGATCCCGCCGCGGCCGCGCTCGACCATTGCCGGCGAGAACATCCTGGTGAGCACCAGGGGCGCCTCGACCAGCACGCGGACCTGCTCGAGCTCGCGCTCGGGGTCGGCCTCGTGGAACGGGCCGCCGGTGGCGAACCCGGCGTTGTTGACTAGGATCTCGACGGCGAGACCGAGCTCGTCGATCTGGCCGGGGAGCTTGCCGCGCGGCGCCGCCTTGCCGACGTCGCACGCGATGGTCTCGGCGCGCACGCCATGCTCTTCGCTCAGCTCGTCGGCGAGCGCGACGAGCCGCTCCTTGCGCCGGGCGACCAGCACGAGGTTGTGCCCGCGGGCGGCCAGGAGCTTGGCGATCTCGCTGCCGATCCCGGCCGATGCGCCGGTAACGAGGGCCGCGGACGACAGTGTTGGCTTGGGGAGGCTCACGGCTTTCGGGCGCTCCGGAAGGGACATTTTCGGCCCTCCCCCCGAACGGGGGGAAGTCCGCTGAGCGCCTGTATCCGGACCGGGGCTGCCGCGTAGGGTGATAGCAGAATGGGAGTCACAGCGATCCTGTTTCCAGGTCAAGGCAGCCAGACCCCGGACATGCGCGAAACGGTGTCCGAGGAACGACCCGACCTCATCTCACTCGTCGAGCAAATCGTCGGCGAGGACCCGTTTGCGCGCGCCGAAGAGGGCACTCGTTTTGCGCAGCCGGCGATCTTCTGCGCCAGCCTCGCCGGCTGGGAGGGGCTCGGGCGCCCCGACGGCGACATGATGGCCGGCCACTCGCTCGGCGAGCTGGCGGCGCTGGTCGCGTCCGGTTGCCTGAGCGAGCGCGACGGGCTCGAGCTGGTGGCGCTCCGCGGCAAGCTCATGCAGGAGTCCGGCGAGCGCGCCGGCGACGGCGGAATGCTCGCGCTGCTGGGCGCCGGCGCCGCCGACCACGCCACCGAGCTTGCCGACGCGCACGGTCTGGCGGTGGCGAACGACAACTCTCCTCAGCAGGTGGTTCTGTCCGGCGACCGCGGCGCCTTCGCCGATGCGAGCGTCGCCGCCAAGGAGCTGGGGCTCCGGCCGATGGAGCTTCCGGTGACCGGGGCGTTCCACTCGCCGATGATGGCCGAGGCGGTTCCCGAGTTCGAGGCCGCATTGGCGGACGTCGAGATCGCGCCGCCGCGGGTCACGGTTCTGTCCGCGGTCACCGCGGCGCCGTTCGAGGACGTGCGCGCGCAGCTGGCCCAAGCGCTGACGATGCCGGTGCGCTGGCGCGAGACGATGCTGGCGATGCGCGATCGCGGCGGCGACCGGTTCGTCGAGGTTGGGCCGGGCCGCGTGCTGACCGGGCTCGTCAAGCGCACGCTCAAGGACGTGGAGCTGGCTCATGCTTGATCCGAACGGGATCAGCCGGCAGGTTCTCGGCGCCGGCCAGGGCGCCCCGGCGGCGCTTGCCCCGTCACGCCCGGCAATGCTGTCGGTCGCGGCGGAGGTTCCGGCCGCGCGCGTCAGCACCGCCGAGCTCGCCGAGCGTCTCGGGGTCAGCGAGGACTGGATCGTGTCGCGCACGGGCATCCGCGAGCGCCCGGTGGCGGCGGCCGACGAGCGGTTGTCCGACTTCGCGGCACGGGCCGGGCTGCGCGCGCTGAGCCGCGCCGGCCTCGACCCGTCCGATGTCGATCTGGTGCTGGTGGCGACTTTGACGCAGGACGAGCTGATGCCGAACGCCGCGCCGGTCGTGGCCCACGCGATCGGCGCCGATCGCGCCGGCGCGATCGACCTCGGCGCCGCCTGCACGGGCTTCCTGTCGGGACTGTCGCTGGCCGCCGCCCAGATCGAGACCGGGCGTGCCGAGAACGTGCTGCTGATCGGCGCGGACTTCACCACGCGCATCATCGACTGGGACGACAAGCGAACCGCTCCGCTGTTCGGCGACGGCGCCGGCGCCGCGCTGATCGGTCCCGCATCAGCGGAGTTCGGCGCGATCGGGCCGATCGTGCTCGGCGCCGACGGCTCCGGGGCGCCGGCGATCCACATCGCCCACGGCGACCGGAAGCTGCGGATGGACGGGCCCGAGGTGTACCGCCACGCGGTGGCGCGGATGGGCGAGGCGACGCTGACGGCGGTAGAGGGGGCTGGCCTGACCCTCGAGGACATCGACCTGTTCGTCTACCACCAGGCCAACGGCAGGATTCTGCGGGCGCTTGCGGAAAAGCTTCAGCTTCCGTCCGAGCGCGTCGTGGACTGCATCGAGAACCTGGGCAACTCCTCAGCGGCAACCCTGCCGCTCGGCCTCGACTTTGCCGAACACCAGGGCTGGCTGAAGCCCGGTTCGCG
>Ga0116217_10003577_pt1 | contig 14042 bp, 10 predicted proteins | sample Sb_taG_6_FD_89697 | JGI IMG/M metagenome (GOLD analysis project Ga0116217, IMG submission 89697) | Peat soil microbial communities from Weissenstadt, Germany - Sb_50d_4_PS metaG | ecosystem: Environmental > Terrestrial > Soil > Wetlands > Peat | place: Germany: Weissenstadt | collected 2010-09-21 | reverse complement strand
GGCGAGACCCTTCAGGCGGCGTTCCTCGAGAGTGGCAGCATCACGTCGCCGCTGGGTCCAGGTTCCCATGCGGAGAGGGAGAGCACATCCCGGTTAATAACCTACTTACGCAGGAGTCAGTAGGCGCCGAAATGTGCCAGGTGTACGCGCCGGGGGCGAGGTCGAAGACGAAGAAGGCGATCTGCGTCCCCACGGACGTCTTGTTCGACCAGCTGGAACCGTCGTGGACGGCGGCGGTCCACGCGACGCCGGCCGACAGGCCGGTCTCGTTGAATTCAAGTATCGGGACGAGCGAGAACACCACGTTGATGGCGGAGATCCCGCTCGCAACCAGAACGGTCCCGTTGGCGGGAGTCGCGTTGTACCCCGTGGACGTGATGTTGTAGAGATAGGACCCCGCGACGAGAGCGAACGTCTCCGTCCCGTTGGTCGAGGTTCCCGTCACGTTCGGCTGTCCGACGGCCAGCGGGGTCAGGTTGACCGTCCAGCTCCAGCTCTCGGCGAGGCCGGTCTCATTGAACTCGAGAGGGAGCAGGGGCTCGAACGTCAGGTCGACCGAGATGTTGGCTCCGGCGACCGTGAAGTTCGCGGGAGCCGAATCCGCGTAGCCGGACGGTGTAACGACCGAGAAGTTGTACGTACCGTTCGGCGCGAACAGGGTGATGGCGGAGCCGGGGGACGTGGTCTGGTTCAGCCCGAGGGCCGACACGCCCCACGTCGCCCCGAGGCCCAGGCCGGTCTCGCTGAACGTGACCGAATAGAGCGAGAAGGGCACGAGAGGGTAGTAATCACCGCCGCTCGAGATCCGCCCAGCGTCGTTGTACGGCAGGATCCCGTAGGGGTCGGGGGCCGTGCCGTAGTTCGACCAGTAGTTGCCGCCCTGGTACGACGTGAGCAGGATGCTGCCGGTCAGCACGCGGCCGAGCACGGTCTGGGTGTTGTTGGCGGGCTCTAGGCTTACGTTCCAGCGGTCGGAGTAGCTCACGGACGTGCAGATGTACTGGCAGGAGAACGGGTCGATGGTCGGGGTGTACGCGGGCTGGGGGACCGTGAAGTAGTTGTTGTAGACGAGGTCGCCCGACTCGGATTCGAAGATCGCGGTCGTGTTGTTCCCGGAGTCCTGGATCGCGCTCTGGTTCGAGGCCGCGACCGGGGTCGGCAGGAAGGAGTTGCCCCAGATGGTATTGTTCGTCCCTCCGTAGAGGGCGAGCGAAGCGCCCTGGTCAAGGAAGGTATTGCCGGAGATCAGGTTGTTGCTCGAGTTCCAGAACGTCGCGGCGGCTGCGGGGAAGCCGCCGAAGTTCGAGGAGATCCAGCCCGTTATCAGAGGCGCATTCGAGAGGCTGACGTTCGAGACTCGCCAGAACTCCAGTTGCAGGTGGTTCGAGGAGGGGAGGCCCAGGGAGGCCAACATCGGGTCCACCGAGGCGGGGTACGTGATCGCGAAGCCGACCGGGGTGGCGCGGACCCAGGCGGAGGTCCCTATCAACAGGACTCCCGGAAACACCGGGAACTCGAAGTCGTTCCACTGGGTGAACTCCGCTCCGAGCTGGGAGGCGCCCGCGTTCTCAAGCAGGTACGGGGTCGCATTCGTCCCGCTCCCGGACGAAGAGATCGCACCCAGCTCGCCGTTGCCCCATGCGATGAGCGGAGTGTACACTCCCTCACCCGTGGCGGAAACGAGCGTCGTATTCACCGGGGTCGTGAGGTTGTTCGGGGACAGCAGGACGGTGAACGCCTTTCCGACCGAACGGTAATCGCTCAGCACCCACTCGAAGAAGTACGTGCCCTTGTTCGGGAAGTATACCGACACCGGCCCCGCGCTGGCGAGCAGGGCTGTCGGGACCCACTGGGCGTCCAGAGGCTTGAAGGTCGCTCCCGCGTTCACGAAGAGGAACGCGTTCGCGGGCGATTGGGTCAGACTGAGGATCCGGGAGCCCGAATCGGTGGAGACGTTCCAGAGGCCGTAGAGGAACGACGGTCCGAGGTTGAGGTTCGCAACGGTGATCGGTATGCCGAGGAGCGTCGCGTTGAACCCGACGTCGATCCCGTCGCTCGTCTCACCCGTGTCCGCGCCTGCGTCGTACGCCGAGGGGAATCTCTGGTAGGTTCCGGTCGAGTCGTTCCAAAAGTCGATCGTGAGCGCGGCCTTGATCGAGAAAAACGTGGTCGTGTCCCCGCCCCCGTTGCCCACCACGACGAGCTCGACGTCGTTCAGGAGTCCGGCCGGGTCGTAGGACGCCCCGTTCACCTCAAACATCGGCACCGCCGCAGGCGCGAGGGGAGTGCCAGCGGCGGAGTTGAACACCACGAAATCGAACGACCCGTAGTGACTCGTGATCGACGGCGAGATCAGGGAGTAATTGAAGTAGATCGCGGGGCGGTCGTTCACGGTCGTCGCGTTGAGGAAGAACGTGACGGTGAACGGGTAGCGTACCGTGAACGTCGGGCCGCTCGCGTAGTAGTAGACCGACGCGACCAGGGTGCCGTTCGGGCCGTGCGAGTAGATCGCGGTCGAGGGGAACACTCCGGCCAGGTCCGAGAAGTTCCAGACATTGTCACCGAACGTGAGCTGCCCCGAGCTCGAGGTGTAGCTCAGGAAGTTCTGGGTCCAGAATTCGTAGCTGGAGTTGCCGAACAAGGTAACGTTCGTCGCCACCGCGTTCAGCTGCACTCCGAAGGTATCCGGCCCGTCCCCGTCGACGTACACCGATTGGGCCGAGGTCATCGCGATCGTCCCTTCCACGCTGGTGGAGTTGAGGCTGTAGGGGACCAGGAGCCCGGCGGAGTTCCTCAGCCCGAGGTCCGCGACGCCCATCGGTGCCGGGGCTGCGGTGTAGGTCGGCGCCACGGGCCCGTGGGGGCGCACCCCTTCCGCGGAGAAATCGGGAGGATGGTACAAACCCGCGGGAACCTTCTGGGCTTCCGTGGCCGTCTCGGCCGCCTGGCTCTTCTGGACGGCTCCAGCGGCTGCGGCTCGAGGCGCCGCAGGAGCGGCGGCCGTCGATCGCGGTAACCCTGAAAAGTGGTTCCCCGAAGGGGAGTCGCCCACGGGATGAGCGCCCGCCGGCACCGCGGTCGTGGTCAGGAGGAAAATCGCTACGACGACGATCGCGCCCAACGAGAGAAGGTTCCGCGTCACGGTGGCCCGGGATTTGGTACCCCGATGACCCCCTCTTAGTCGTTTGTCTCGAGTTCCCGGCCCTGTCGGGGCTGGACTCGGGGCGCCAGTGGCCTGGGAAGGTCCCGGGCGCCCTACGCCGGAGAAGGCTTACTCGCGCCAGCTCGGCAGCACGGAGGGGCCGGTCGGGTCAAGGTGGCTCTCCCCGGCCCCGCGGACAAACTCCGCGAGCCACGGTATGTCCGCGAACGACGTGCGGACCGCCTCGGCCCGGCCGGAGTTGCGCTTCCAGCGCTGGGCCGCGAACATCTCGTAGCCCGGCACGGGCGCGGAAAAGCCGACGGTCGCGACCAGCGCGCCGGCGCCCACGACCAGGAAGAAGAAGGCAAACAGCTCCACGAGCATGGCGAGGCCTAGCACGTTCTGGGTCGATGTAAGGAATCCGAGGGCGGCCAGGAGCACCGCCGCCAGGGAGATCATGCCCGCGCGGATGAACAGCCCAAGTCCGTACGCGTGCGCCCGTGCGACCCGGCGGGACTCCTCGGAGGCCCCGACGTACGCCCTCCATACCCCGGCGAGCGCGCTCTCAGGAGTGGGCGCGGAACCGGACCCGACGTACGCGAGCGCGGTCCGGGCCAGGTCGAGCTCGAGGCGCTGGTAGTTCGAAACGTCCGCCCCGAGCATGGTCGACAGGGCGAACGCGCCCACGACGGAAAGGATCAGGGAGAGAGAGGTGACAGACCAGGCGAACGCGGTCATCGCGTTGTAATCGGCGACCAGCAGGACGAGGTAGACCAGGCCACCCGCAAAGCCCGCGGCGAGGGCCAAACCGCCCGGAGTATCGGGTTCCGGGGCTCCGCCGGATTCCTTCCAACGCTGCCTCCAAGACACGGGGTGGGCCGTCACGCTCGAAGCACCGCGGGCTGGTCTATTAAGGCCTCCGGCGCCGGCGAAACGGGGGTTCCGGTGAGGGACCGGCTCATCGCTCGAGCCGGATGGGGTCGCCTTCCCGGATCTCGCCGGAGTTGACGACCCTCGCGTACCAGCCTCGGCGGCCCATCATCGTCTTCAAGAACTCGGGTCCGCGAGCCCGGCCCACGTAGGGGAGAAGGGTCAGGGTGTCGCAAGGGTCGCAGGCCTTGGAGACCTCGGCCAGAACGCTTCCCACTCGGAAGCGGCACGGAGGTTCGAACGCGGCATACGGTACCCCTGAGGTCGTGATGTTCTCGCCCAGGTCCCCCGGACGGACGGGCCATCCCTCGTGGTTCAACTGCTCCAAGGTCTCCTCGGGCATGACCAGGAGCGCGTAGTCGGGGTCCCCTCCCCGCTCTTCCTGCCTCCAGACGTTGTAGTCGCCTTCCACGCCGCCGCGCGCGACAGTGACCTTTGCGAGCGCCGGCTTGGGGAGGCCGCGCTGGCCGGGGGTCCTCGGCTTGGCTCCGAGCCGGACCACGCGACCGATCGAAGGTTGATCGCTCCCTGCCATCGAGGCAACTCCTCCCGGCAACAGGCGGGATTCTACGCTGGGTAGAACACTCCCGCCACGCTCACGGAGTTGAAGTTGAATGAGTCGACACCATAGAAATTGGTGAAGTTCCCCACCACGTCTAATGTGAAGATCCCGGCGGCACCGACAGGGAAATTCTGAACCAGACTAACATCGGGGACATAGGCGGCGGTGGGCGCGGAATAATCAACATTCCCCGTGACATACTTGTTGGCGAGAACGTCACAGCTTGCTGCGGCATTCGCGAGGCTTATGGAATAGGTCGTCTGATCGCCGTTCGTGTGGTCCAAAAGCAGTGCCACGGTGGCGGTGAGAGTCACGACCCCCGGACCGCCCACAGTGAATCCGATACTGGAACCGGTCGCTGCCGTGCAGGTGTCGTTGGGTACCGCTTGAGTGATCGCGTAGGAGGTCTGGTTGAGCACTGCGCCTGGGCCGGCCGGTCCGCGCGCGCCGGTGTGGCCCGTGCCGGTAAGTGCTACCCCGAGGGCCGAGGCGCCGAGGACGAGAGCGACCACGCCGAGAATCAAGGCGATTTGACCGAGTCCCAAAGCGGCCTTGTTCCCGGGGTTCGGTTGAGCAGGCGACGGGCTGTTCGGGTTGACGCTCTCGCTAGGCGGCACGGAAGACATGAGCAGGCATAGGGTCGTGCCGATAATGGATTCGGTCTGCTCGGTCCGTCCGGTCGGACTACCCCGGGGAGCAACCAACCCGCGGGTTTCCGACCGGGCGAGCTGTTGCGTGAACGCCCGGCTTCCGACTCCACACCGACCGGACGAAACGGGAGCCGCCTAGCGGATCCGTCGCCCCAGGTCTGTGCCTATGGGGCCGGTCCAGGGGGAAGTGCGGGTCCGCGGTTTTGTCCGGGCACCTGAGGGGGCCGACCGCGCAGTTGAGGGTCGATGACTATCCCGATCATGATTCCGAGTCCCGCCCTGAGGACTCCCGCTACGACGTACCCTGCGGCTCCTGGAGACGTGGAGGCCGCCCCACCGCCCGACAGCAACCCGCCCGCCACCGGGATCACGCTCACATCGCCGGAGTTGGCATTTGAGACAATGGCCCCCCCTCGTCCACTGTCGTAGACAATCCCGTTCGGATCGCCGCCGACCGGAACTGTAGAAACCGGCCCGGCGATTGTCACCGAGAGGGCAGGTGCGATTGGTAGGGAAGGGACGGAGCCGGGGCGCAGAGGTCCCCAAGCTAGCCCACCGACCGCGACTAAACGAACGACCAACGCCGCGAGGGATGCCTTGTTCGATCTTGGCGACCGAAAACGAAGCCGCAACATCGATTCTGACCCTCGAGGATTCCGCGCGCCCCCCGCGGAAGCTCCTGACGGTCCAGGCTGATTCGCCGAGCCTTCGTGCGATTCGAAGAGCCACCTGTGACAAGAAACCCTTTGCAGTTAGGCGAGTTCGAGGAACTAATCGGATCTCAGGCAACCCTGCCAGAACCTACTTTGGTCAGGGTGAGTGAACGGCGAGGTCACGACCGTCCCCGCGAGGATGCGGGTAGGTGCTTCTGGAGGATCGTTGAAATCGGCTCCAAGTCCGAAAGGCGGGGGACCCTTCCGAGCGCTAGCGGACCGGTGGCGATTCCCTTGTCACATTGGACGGTCGCATTTCGCCAGTCGGTCGGACCACTCCCTTCCAAGTGCAGGATTACATCGAACATCGATGTGTGGGTGGTGGGTGCTTCCGTCCAAAGCGCGACCTGGCATGTTCCGGACTCCAGCATCGCACGCATCAGCGGGGCCACACGATCTACTGAGTACACAGTGGCGAGGCGCTGAGCGTTCGCCGTCACAAGGATCGAAGGTGCGTCACTACGACCGGTGGCCGAGATCAGCTTCTGGGCATGCGCGGGCATACGGAGGAACTCCACGAGACCCTCGAGCGAATTCGTGGTCTCATCCGACTTGAGCATTGTCGCCGCGGCCGCTTCTGCTTGAAGGGCTCCCTGGTCGTCCGGCTGAAGGTCTTGGGGGGAGAGCACGTACACTGATTCTTCCGGAATGGCGTGTACGGTTATCGGGTCGAGCGGGTCGGGAATCTCGCCCGGTAGTCGAACGTCGGTCCAGTAGACCCGTGAGGCGTAAGGGGCCAGGGATGCGAATGCGAACCACTTTAGCAAGGATCGGCTGGTCCCCGAGATGAAGACGGAGGAAGGTCTTCCGAATGCTCCGGGGAAGAGCGGGTCGGGCGGGTCGCTCACCACGGATACTTCGAACGGCGACCCGCAGATAAGAACCCTACCGTCGAGAGAAGGCGCGCTCAATGCTCGGACCAGCGGAGGTTCCGGTGCCCTCCCTTCTCGGTTGGCCCAAGAACAGGGCCGCTCTGGCTACAGCCCGGGTACCTCAGGGCTTTGCCTTACGAACCATGCTCTAAGGAGAGTTTTCGGAGGCTCAAGGTTAGTTGAACGGATTATCGCCCCCGACTCGAGGCTCAGTCGAGACGGTGGACTGGGATTGGTTCGCGCGAGGCAGTCCTCAGATCGTTCCTCTGATGGAGCCAGACTCCGTCGTCCTCACGACCCCGAGCGGCCGGTCTGCTTTGGGAGATTCGCGGAGCATCAGAGGGAGCCCCGCGCTCGCCAGGCCGGCAGCGAGGTACGGAGCTCCCTGGTCGGCACAGGTCTACGCGGGGTAGAACACTCCCACGACGCTCCCGAAGTAGAAGTCGGCCGTGTCGGTGCCGCCCGATGCCACTCCGATGATGTCGAACGTATACGCCCCCGCCGCCCCAACAGGGAAGCTCTGGTCCAGGCTGAGCTCCGCGTAGTAGTTCCCAGTCGGGAGGGAGTCGCTCAGATCGTAGTCGACGAAGTTGTTCAAATCCGGATTGCACGTAGACGAAGCGTTCGAGAGGCTGGCGCTAAAGAAGACGAAATCCGTGAGAGTGTGTTGCATCAAGATCTCCACGGAAGCCGCGAGGACGAACGTTCCCGGCCCGCTTACGGTGAAGCTCAGGTTGGACCCGTTGTAGTACCCGCAGGCACCGGTCAGAACCGTCGTTCCGTCATTGAAGCTCTGCCCGACCACCGCTCCAGGTCCGGCAGGTCCCCGGGTCCCGTTGGTACCGTTGGTCCCTTTCGCACCGGCCGCACCCGCAGGTCCGCCCTTTGTGAGGGCTATCCCGAGAGCCGATCCGCCTAGGATCAGCGCGACGACCCCTAGGATGAGGGCGCCTTGGCCCATCGACATCGCGCCCCGGTGTCGTCGGTCGGCTTTCGTCCATGTTCGTTCGGTCGATCCAGTCCGCACTCTGGCGGGTTCCGCGGCCATGGTCCCCCATCGAAATCGGGGGATAATGGATTGTTCGACCGAGCGCGTTCCGCGAGAACGAAACGGAGTTGACCAAACTCCACAGAGCCCCCTGGGCCAGACGCCTCGGCGATTTTGCGGAGATTCCAGCGTACAGACAACACGGAGTCTGGTGGGTTCAGCTCCCATTGAACCTGCCAGCGCTCTCCTGGAACCATTCGAAGCGATCCGGGGCGGGCCTCGACCTGTGAGGGCGTTCGAGTTGAGCCGCGTCGATTGCGAACGCAGCGCCGTACGCCCTGCAGAGATCGGATCGACCGCCGAGGATCACAGCGACAAGCTGCGCATCGAAGCCATGGTTTAAGCCTCGGTCGAAGGCAGCAGGGTCGTGACCGGCGGACCGGTACATCGAATCCATCCGCGGGGGTCGATCGCTAGACGCAAGGGATCCCCCTCGCGCAGCCCACCCGAAACCCTCGAAGAAGCGATGCGGCCGCTGGCCGTTGCACGAAATCTGGGAGGGCACCGGATCCAGATCCGCCCCGCGTCGGGCGTAGGGTGGGTATCGTGGCTGACGGCAGCGTACCGCGACTCCCTCCTGGAGGAGGAGCTGTGACCGCCTCGTCCGAGTCCGTCTCACCCCCTCGCGCGAACGTCCGGCTGCCCCCGCCATCCAGTCCCCGAATCCCGCCGGGCCCGCCGAGTACCGGGGCGCACCCGGGGGAGAGCCCTCCCGTTCAGATCCGCGATCTCTCGGCCACCACGGCATCCTCGCGGCTCCGTCTCGCCGAGGTCAATTCGACCCCGGACGAGCCCCAATCGCACGCGCTCTACAACGAACTCGTAAAACACGCCCGCATGCGACTTCAGGGTTCCAAGGCGGGCCACGTCACGGTCTCCGTCGCGGAGGACGGGGCGGTCCATGTCCTGGCGGTTCCGAGCCCCGAGTTCTTCCGATTCGTTCACCGTTTCCGCACGGCCCGCCGGCTCCCGAACATCCACGAGGCGGCCCTAAGCGATCTCTCGCATCTCATCGAGGCTCGGGCCGTGGATCAGCCCCTCCAGCTCGGGGTCACACCGGATCGGGAGGGCGAGGCGCCCGTCGACCGGGCCGTCCGACAACCTTCCCCCACGGGCGAGAACGCGAGCGCGCCGGACCTGATGGCCTACGCCCTGAACCGGCTCGTACTGAGCTCGCCCTACGTTTTCGTTCCCTCGGTCCTGGCGGACGCTCTCGGGGAGTCGGAGCGGCGGGTCACGTCGACGTTCGTTGAGAACCGCGACCGCCTCCGGGAGCTCGGTTTTGACTCCCGAAGCGTAAGCTCCTCGTTGGGGCCGGTCTTCCTTGTGACCCGAGTTCTCCGACGACGGCTGGACCTCCGCCTCGCGAGTCGATAGTCGGCTCCGAGGATTCGAGGCCCGACCCGGGCGTGACCGCGACTGCCGCGGTCGTCGTGACATCGGCTGGTCCGATCGACCCTTGCGGTAGCGCCTCTACGCTGTCCCGGGCGGGGGCGGAGGGATGGTGGCCGGATCGCTGCCTCCCGCGGACGTAGAGGGTGGCGTCGAACCAACCGGCGGACCTCCGTGGCGCCGTCTTCGAATCAGCCCGACCAGCAGGCCCACGACGACGATCGCCGCGAGCGCGCCGATCAGAGCGATCCCATCCGCCTGAGGCAGTCCCAGCAACGTGGGGGTGCCTGACCCGCCCGCGGGCGCCGGTTCTACGGTCACCGTCGCTGAGAGGTGAGCCGTGCTCTCCGCGGCGTCCGTTGCATTCAGGTAGAACGTGTAGACCCCCACGTTAGTCGGGGCAAACGTGTAGCTGCCTCCGCTCGCGCCCGTCAGGTTCGATGCCGACCCGTTCTCCGTGAGCGTCCAGACGACGGGTTCCGCCCCTTCAGTGAAGCTGTAGGACAGTGTGGAGGACTCCCCTACGTCGATGGTTCCAGGATTCGAACTCAGGGCGGCGAAGCTCACGACTACGGTGGCAGTTACATTCGAGAGGCTCCCGACCGAATCGGATGCGTTCAGGTAGAACGTGTACGTCCCCTCGTGAGCCGACACGAAGGTGTAGGACCCCCCGGGCGTACCAGTGGAGAGGTTGCTTGTCGATCCGTTCTCAGCGAGGGTCCAGGTGATCGGTGCCACTCCTCCGGAGAAACCGTATGACAGCGTCGAGAACTGGCCCGCGAGGATCGACCCGGGGTTCGGGGTCAACGAAGCGACCAGCGCCGCCTTCACGGTCGTGATCGTCGTGGCCTCTGAGGTACCCCTGACCGCGTCCGTCGCGTTCAGGTAGAAGGTGTACGACCCGGCGTGCAACGGCGTGAAGGAGTACTGCCCACCGGAAACGCTTGAGATATTGGAGGCCGAACCGTTCTCCTCGAGCGTCCAGGAAATCGGCGCCACTCCCTCCGTGAATCCCAGGGTTAGCATCGACGCTTCCCCGACCTGGGTCGTCGAAGGGCTAGCGACCAGCGTGGCGATAGGTGGCCCGATCACGCTGACATTGTCGGAGGCGGCGTTCAGCGTGTAAACATCCCCGTTGCCGGAGTCGAATACCGCGCATTCGGGGCGGCTCCCGACCTCCACCGTTCCGATGGCCTTCGTGCCGCTGAGCACGCTCACGTTGGCGGAACCGGAGTTCGCCACATAGACGTCACCGTTCCCGCTATCGTACGCCCCACCGACCGGGTCGGTCCCCACGTCCACTGTTCCGACCACGGTCTTGCCGCTGATCACGCTCACGTTGTTGGATCCTGCGTTCAGAACGTACAGGTAGCCGTTCGCACTGTCGTAGGTCGCGGATTCCGGGTCGGTTCCGACCTGCACTAATCCGTCGGACGTAGTGCCGTTGATCACATAGACGACGCTCGAATCGTCGTTCGCCACGTAGACGAAGCCATCCGTCGGGTCGTACGTCGCGCCGGTCGGGTGGACGCCTCCGGCCGCTAGTCCCTCAATGGCGGTGCCGTTCAGCACGTACACATCATTGTCTTCGTAACTTGGGACGTAGACGAAGCCGTTCCCGCTGTCGAAGGTCGCGCCCTGGGGCTCGAAGCCGACGTTCACCCAGCCTTCGACCGAGGTCCCGCTGATCAGGCTAACGTTGTCTGAGGCGTAGTTGGGGACGTAGACGTACCCGTTGCGCGTATCGTAAGCGGAAGGTTGTGGCTCGGACATCCCCGTGACCGTCCCTCGGCCCGCGCTGCCGTTGATCACGCTCACGTTAGCAGCGTTGCTGTTCGAGACGTATACGTACCCGTTCGCGCTGTCGTAGGTTGCGCCATACGGGTCGCTCGAGACATTAACGGTCGCGATGACTCTCGTGCCGCTGATGACGCTCACGTTCTCGGAGTCGAAGTTCACGACGTAAACGTAGCCGTTCCCGCCGTCGTAGACCGCCGTGAACGGATCGGTCCCGACGTTGAGAGCTGGGGGACCGCTGAGCGCGGGCTTAGGCGAGCTCGGGAGGCTCGGTCGATACGGGATATCGGTGAAGCGATCGATCGTCGTGGGAAGGGACCGAGCGAGCGATGGGTTGACCCCAGAGTGAATCCACGAAGGTATCGGCGGAGCGACCCCGGGAGGGAGCGTGGCGGCCACCCCACCTCGTGGCGCCACGGTCAGGGAAGCAAGTATCGCGACTGCCGCGACCAGAGCTACCGAGAGGAGACCGCGGCGCCTCTTCTCAATCCCACCCGCGCGATATACTCCGGCGGCTACCACGGCGGCACGCTACTCGGCCTGCCACATATACCCTCTGACAGTTGCGGCCTACGGCGTGGCCGGTTTGACCGGGATCTCCACCGATCCGAAGACGATCAGCAAGATGGCGCCGAGGACGGCGAGGCCGCCCAGTCCCTCCATCGCGTACAGCGCGTTGGAGCCCCCTCCGGAGAGGAGAAAGACCGTTCCTCCGATGGTGGCTCCCACGGCGGACAGGAAGGTGAGCCCCGCGACTACCTTGGCGGGCCGACTCGGCAACCGGGTTGAGCGGACCAGGACGTGGGCGGTGAACCCAATGAGTAGGATCGAGAGAACGATGTGAGCTGCCAGGTACCCGACGGGGTAGGGGCTGCCAACCACCGCGAGTTGGTTTCCCAGGAGGAGTTCGGCCAGCAGGAGGACGAAGATCGCGACCGCGCCAACCCTGATCCGGGTATCTCGTGCCGGCGGGACAGCTGCCTCGTTCGAGGCCTGAGAGACGGTTCCGGTCACGGGGTCCAACTCCTGAGCGAGGCGCACGGGGGCGGCACGTGGAATTAACCTCTCCTATCGGCCGGGAAAGACCGCCCCGTCCATGTTCCTGGGGTGGTCGAGGGAAGGTACGTCCTGGCTCCGCGGTCACTCGATAGAGAGACCTCGTCGAAGGGCTTGGAAATAGGCGATTGCTGGCGCTTTTCGAAGCTCGTAGCAGCCCCGGGAGAGGTGCTTGAGCACGCCCAGCGAGACCAATCGTGGGATGTACACCGAGTTGACACCGAGTCGAAGGAAGTCGGAGCTCCTGAGCTCGATCTTGTCAAGCCCCGCGATCTTCGCGAACGCTCGGATATCCTCGTTGGAGGCCGTCGTGAGCTCGCGGTCCAGCCAACTGGAGGCAAGGCGCAGTGCCTCCGGGATCGCGGCACGAACCTCGCCCGCTCCAATCCGTTGGTGATCCTTGTAGGCCGCGGCCGCGAAACACTGGACCAAGTACGGATACCCGTGGGTCAGGTGATAGAGCGCCTGAACCCCCTCGGCTTCCCATCGACCGGACGCCCGCATTCCCGTGAGCGGAGCTTCCAGCGCTTCTCGAGTTTCTTCGAGATCGAACTGTCCGATGTCGAACACCGCCCCGGAAAACGCCCGAAGAATCGGGGACGCGTCACGTTGGGTCAGCTTTTCCATCAGGTCCGGCCCGCCGGCGACAGACACGAGCAGCGGAACGGGAGAGACGCTCTCCACCATGGTCTTGAGGATGCCGATCTGGGGGGCTTTCAAGAGTTCGGCATCATCAATGCTGACGCTGAGAATCGGAAGTTCCCCCAGCGAATTCAGTGCTTCTTGCCAGACTGTCAACAGCGTTGAGGCGGTCAGCGCTTGGGGTGGCGTGCGGTTGACCCCGGTCCCGAGGACCGTTATCGCGCTGAGGCTCTCGAGAGCGCGCTTCATTCGACTCGTCAACCGAGCCTGCGCTGCAACCTGGCGTGAGACCAGTTCTGCGATCCCCTGGACCAGCATCGCGTCCGAACTCGGAACTCGAAGTGGCACTTCGACCACGATCGCGTCCGGGGCAGCCGCCCGGACCATGGATTGGACCTTCCGCAGTGCGGACGTCTTGCCGCTTCCGCGGTGACCGTACAGCAACAGTGCGGTTCCGCGCCTGAGGTTTACAGCCTCCTGCAAGGCGGTGTCGACGAACCGAAGGAGGTCTGGACGACCCGCGAATGACTGGGGCGTTGCAGGTCGCTGGGGGTCGTAGGGCTGCACATAGGCTCGACTACAACAGCTTTACATAAGCTTACATAAAGAAAAGAAAGTAGTCCTCTCTCGGCTCTGGACGGAACGGATCGGCATTCTCTGGGAGCGATGCTTCATTCCGGGGCGGTTCCCCCGAAATCCGGCGTCGAAGGCTCAACGTGCATTGAACCTAGGATGGGGTGTTCGAAAACGTGTGGCTTGCCCACAATCGGGGAATCAGGGCCGAACTCGGCTGCAACTGGGGTCGAATTAGGTAGGGATTTCGGCCCAGGCATATACCTGGGTTGCGCGGTCGGCGGTTGCCATGAAGCGACCCAGCCACCTGTGGGTGATTCCAGCGGCAGCGGCGATGGTGCTACTGCTGCTGGCCCCGGCCGCCGCGTCCGCGCAGTCGACGAACACGAATGAACACGGTTGGTACCACGGAGAGCAGGGGGCGGTCTTCACGATGTCGAACGCCGTCGCCGGCAACGTGGTCATCGCCTACGGGATCGGGCCCGGAGGCGTACTTACGCCGGCCGGCAACTACTCCACCGGTGGGACGGGGACCGGGACGAGCTTGGCCGACTCCGGGGCCCTCGCGCTCACCTCGAACCACCAGCTCCTTCTTGTCGTCAACGCCGGCGACAACTCGGTCTCGGTGTTCGCCGTCCACGCACACGATACCCGGGGTCCTGCGT
>Ga0116217_10003575_pt1 | contig 14049 bp, 11 predicted proteins | sample Sb_taG_6_FD_89697 | JGI IMG/M metagenome (GOLD analysis project Ga0116217, IMG submission 89697) | Peat soil microbial communities from Weissenstadt, Germany - Sb_50d_4_PS metaG | ecosystem: Environmental > Terrestrial > Soil > Wetlands > Peat | place: Germany: Weissenstadt | collected 2010-09-21 | reverse complement strand
CCGATCAACCTCGGCAATCCCGTGGAGACGCCGGTGATCGAGCTCGCCGAAAAGATCATCAAGCTTATTGGCTCGAAATCCAAGATCGAGATGCGTCCGCTGCCGGTCGACGATCCCGTGCAGCGCTGCCCCGATATCAGCCGCGCCCGCAATCTCCTCAGCTGGGAGCCACGCGTTCCCCTGGACACCGGCCTCGAGCGCACTATCGCCTACTTCGACAAGCTGCTCGCGGGCGACGGAAAGCTAAGCTCTGTGACGAAGCTGCGGGCCTAGCCCGTCGCTCAGTCGCTGGGGATCGCTGTCGGTGACGACGACGCCCGCTTCACGTCCGCGTTGAAACGGCGCCAGAACTCGCACGAGCGCCCGACGTCGACGGAGATCAAGGTCAGCACCATCGGCGGAAGACCCGCGCCCTCCGCGAGCGGCAGCGTGACGCGCTCGTAGTCGTAGGCGAACCCGTCATAGCTGAGCTCGATGTGGTGCAGGGTGGGCCGCTCCAAGGCGTGGGCCTGCTGGTAGTGCCGCAGCCCCATTTCCGCGAACGCGGCGGGCTTGGTCCGGCTCACCAGGACGCCGTCAGAGCGGTGATTGGGCACGGGGATCAAGGACAGAGTGGTGCCCCGGAGCCGGATCCTGAAATCGCCGTCGCCCAGCGCCTCGTAAAGGCTGAGACGCCCGAGCCAGGGACGCAGATCGAGCACGTCAAGGTCGCGCCGCACCGGCATGGCGCGCCCGAGCCGGCGCGCCTCCCAATAGTCGATAAGCCCACGGGCGGATTCGCTCGCGACCTCCGGTCCCATCGACGCGCAAGAAATGAGGAAATTCCGGTCCGACACGCCGGCCTCCCAGCCCCAGCGTCATAGTGAGGTGGGCGGAATGAACCGACGGTTAACGAGGGTCCGCGAGCGGCGCGCCCCGGGATTCTCAGCTCGTCCCGCAGTGGACCCGGAAATAGGTCTTGGGAGACTCCACATGCTTGGGGGTGAGCACGACGAGCTGGACCCAACCCGACGCGGTCGAGGTCTGGTCCCAGTCCGTGCCGACGGACCGGCCGTTGGCCTCGGTGAACTGCAGCACGCGATCCTGATGACTGCCGTCGCTCCGGAGCCAGCGATAGGCCACGAAGGCGGGACCGTCGGTCTTGATCCGGCCGCTGAAGAGGACGTGGGTCGGGTGACAGGTGGTGCCGCTAAGCCGGGCGTGTCGGTCGAGATGCACAGACTCGACCGTGCCTTCCTGCGCTTGGACCGGCGCAACCGACAGCGCTAGGCCGAGCGCCAGCCATCCCGCGAGCCCTCTCATGGATCTCTCCTTCCGAGTGTCACCGGCGTGAAACGGTAGATCGGCTAAGCCGAAAATCAACACGGGCGGCGGCCCTCTCAATTCCCCGTGAGAGCGGCGAAGGGTACTCGGGCAGCACGCGAAACGGCCGGAATCCCGCTATGATGCCCCCAATTCTTTCCGTTCGTCGGGAGCGGCGCGATGGCCGAGGAGCGGGTTCAGCGGATGGACGGGCCGGTGCTCGTCTTCGGCGGTCCCTATAGCAATCTTGAGGCAACTTCGGCGGTGCTCGCCGAAGCGCGTCGGCGCGGCATTCCACCTGAGCGCATTCTCTGCACCGGCGACATCGTGGCTTATGCCGCGGACGCCGTCGCCACCACCGCAGCCGTGCGCGAAGCCGGCATCTGGGCCGTAAGGGGGAACTGCGAGGAGTCCCTTGCGGCGGGCGCCGAGGATTGCGGCTGCGGCTATGCCGAGGGCAGCGCCTGCGACCGGCTCGCGAGCGAGTGGTACGCCCACGCCCATCGCACCCTCGACGCCGAAAGCCGGCGCTGGATGAGTGCGCTGCCGCGGCGTCTCACCATCGAGGTCGGCGGCCGTCGGCTCGCGGTGATCCACGGTGGCGTCCGGCAGATCAACCGCTTCGTCTTCGCCTCGACGCCCGAGCCCGTAAAGCGCCGGGAGATCGCGACGCTCGCCGAGGACGGCGTGATCGCCGGCCACTCCGGCATTCCCTTCAGCGAGCTGGTCGCCGGCACGCTCTGGCACAACGCCGGCGCCATCGGCATGCCCGCCAACGACGGCACGCCGCGCACCTGGTTCAGCTTGTTGATCCCTACGGAGGAGGGGCTGCGCATCGAGCACGCGGCGCTCGATTACGATCACCGGAGCGCCGCGCGCAAGATGCGCGCGGCGGGCCTGCCCGCGGGCTATGCGGATGCGCTGGAGACCGGGCGCTGGCCGAGCCTCGACGTGCTGCCGCCCGCGGAGCGCGCCGCGACCGGTCGCGCGATCGAGCCCGGCGCGGTGCTGTGGCGGCGCCCTCTCCCCGATGGGGAGAAGGATAGGGAGAAGAGGCTGAGCGCTCCCTCTCCCCACCGGGGAGAGGGTTGGAGCGAGGGGGAGACGCTGCGTTGGCCCGCCGAGCCGCCCGCGCCTCCGTCACCTCTGCCACTCAGCCTAGAGAAATTCCACGATCCCGCGGTGACCGCGAAAGGCGAGCCGCGCGCACGTGTGGCCCTCGAGGCGCTCAAAACGCTCTGGTTCAACACCGGCACGCTCTGCAACATCACCTGCGCCCACTGCTACATCGAATCGAGCCCGCGGAACGATCGGCTCGCCTATCTGACGCGTGCGGAGATGCGCGGCTATCTCGACGAGGTCGCGCGCGATCACCTCGCGACCGAGGAGATCGGATTCACTGGCGGCGAGCCCTTCATGAATCCCGATCTCCTGGCGATGCTGGAGGACTGCCTCGCGCGCGGCTTCAAGACGCTGGTGCTGACCAACGCCATGCGGCCGATGCACCGCCTCCAGGAACCGCTCCTCGACCTCCAGCGGCGCCTCGGCCGCAAACTCACCATCCGCGTCTCCCTCGACCACTATACGCGCGAGCTCCACGAGGAGGAGCGCGGGTCCGACACCTGGCAGCCGACCGTCGACGGCCTGGTCTGGCTGGCAGCCAACGCATTCAACCTCGCCGTCGCCGGCCGCATGATGTGGGGCGAGAGCGAGACCTCCACCCGCCAAGGTTTTTCAGAATTCTTCGCCGAGCACGAGATACCCATCGACGCCGAAGACCCCGCGCGCCTCGTGCTGTTTCCAGAGATGGATGCGCAGGCCGACGTGCCGGAGATCACCGAGGCGTGCTGGGGCATCCTCGGCGTCGCGCCCGCGAGCCTGATGTGCGCGACCTCCCGTATGGTGGTGAAGCGCAAAGGCGCCGACCGCCCCGCCGTGGTTGCCTGCACCCTTCTCCCCTACGACCCCCAATTCGAGCTCGGCGCCACGTTGGCGGAGGCCGCCGGTGCAGTCGCGCTCAACCACCCGCACTGCGCCAAGTTCTGCGTGCTCGGCGGAGGGTCGTGCAGTCGGAGTTAGCTAGAGTGGACACGCAAATCGCGCGTCACGATCTGCGCCGGCGCTCCGGCGCAATGCCCTCTCGGTGCTTCAGGCGCCGCATGATGTGGAAGTGCAGCGCGGCGGCGACACTGTCGAGAACTTCGAAACTGGGGCGGTACCGGACATTCGACGAGCCCTCTTCCATGTACCGGAGCTGCCAGGGCGTCACGCTCGCGAGGTAAGCGACGTCGTCGATCGAGAGCCCCAGACTCAACCTAATTCGAGCAAGGTCTCCGCCGGAAAACTCCGGCGCCGCCATTCGACCGACATGAGTGCGGACAGGGGCGGTGTTTTCGACCAACCGCAGCAGATGGGCGCCGATGGAACCTCTTTCCAGGGACGCCGCCTTCCGCGCCAGTGCCCGGTTGTCCGGGGCACGGACTGTTACCGACCTACCCACCACGTTTCGAACTTAATTGCCCCCCACCCGGATCATCGCCAGACCGCCGCGTTCAAAGCCTCGCGGTTAGCGCAATCGATACGCACCCCGCGGCAGTGTCGAGAAACGTGCGGGCGAGGAGAAGGGGCATTTCTTAGTCATTGACGACAGGCCCGTCATATTTCCGCTCGCCAGCGTGGATCGTCGCCGGGAGCGCGTTCTCCGACGGCGCCAGTGGGCAGGCCCAGCGTGGGGAGTAGGCGCAGGAGGGGTTGTAGGCAAAATTGAAGTCGAGGATGGCGTGGCCTTGGGCGTCGCTGCCGAGGTCGGCTCCTTTGAGCGTGTCGAGGAGGTAGCGGCCGGCGCCGTAACTGGTTCGGCCCGTGCTGCCGTCGGTGAACGGCAGGAACACGCTGCCCGCGTAGCCCTCGATCCAGAACAGCGTCAGCTCGCGGCCGAGCGGCCGGGCCAGACCTTCGGTGCGCGCAAAGCCCGCCAGCGTGAGCGAGCCGTCGGCGCCAGCATCGAAGCGGGCGACGATCCCGTCGGCGACCGGATGCAAAACCGCCGCGAAGCGCAGGCTCGGATCGTAATCGCCGTAAGCGAGCCCGCGGAAACGCGCGCGCTGCGCCGGCTCCAGCGGAGATTGCGGGTGGTCGCGGAAGAGCCGGTCACGAGCCTCGCGCCAGCGCCACCAGGCCGCCACGGGATCACTCTCGCCTCGGATCTCCGCATAGAGCGCGGAGACGCGCCGGCGCCAGTCCCAGAGCGCCAGCCGGCCGCCGTCGGCCTCAGCGCTCATCCGTGCGCTCGGGTACGCCCGCAGCTTTGAGCGCGTTCTTCTGCCTCCGCGCCAGGGCATCGGCGTCGAAGTCGTCGATCAAGCCATGGAACATCCGGTGCCAGTTGACCTCGGCCTTCAAGTGCATGAACACCGAGCCTAGCCCGATCGCGGCGCGATCCATGAACACGAACTCGCGAGGCGGACGCACGCCGCCGAGGCGCCGGATCTCGCGGTGTACGTCCTCGGCGACCTCATGGCCGTAGGGGCCCGCGCCCTTCTCCTGGATGCGCCGCTTGCGGTCGTCCATCAACGGCGCATAGAGAAAGCGCGCCCAGCGATTGAGCACGTCGATCATCTCGCGGTTCAGGTTCTTGAAGCCCCAGCTCTCGTAGGCCGCGACCGCCAGCGCCTCGTCCTCGCGGTCGAGCGCGTGATAGAGATCGATCACGCCCTTGACGAAAGAGGCGCGGAAGACGCGCACGCAACCGAAATCGAGCAGGTTCACGCCGCGGTCGGGTCGCACCGTGTAGTTGCCGAGATGCGGATCGCCGTGGATGACGCCGTAGCTGTAGAACGGCACGTACCACGCGTGGAACAGATTGCGCGCGATCTCGTTGCGCTCCGCGAGCGGCACCTTCGCGGCTTCCAGCAGCGGCGTGCCCTCGAGCCAGGTCATGGTGAGGAGCCGCCGCGTCGTGAGCTCCGGCAGCACCTCGGGCACGTGGACATGGCGCTCGCCTGAAAGCGCAAGGCGATAAAACCGGAGATGCGCGGCCTCGCGAAGATAGTCGAGCTCCTCGCGCAGCCGCGCCGAGATCTCCTGGTGGATCTCCGAGGTCGTGACCGCGCGGTCGTAGCGCTCGTAGATCCCGAGCGCGAAGCGGAGCTGGGTCAGGTCCGCCTCCACCGCCGAGGCCATGTCGGGATATTGCAGCTTGCAGGCGAGCTCCCTCCCATCGAGCGCCTCGGCGCGATGCACTTGGCCCAGCGAGGCCGCGCGCGCGGCCCCATGCTCGAAGCGGCGGAATCTCTTCTCCCAGTTCGGCCCGAGCTCGCTCGCCATGCGCCGCTTCACGAACACCCAGCCCATGGGCGGCGCGTTCGCCTGCAGCTGCGCGAGCTCGCCCGCGTATTCCCGCGGCAGCGCGTCGGGGATGGTGGCCAGGAGCTGCGCCACCTTCATGAGCGGCCCCTTGATGCCGCCGAGCGCCGTCTTGAGATCGGCCGCGTGGCGTGCGCGGTCGACGGAGAGGCCCAGATACCGCGCCCCCGCGAGCCGCGCCGCCAGCCCGCCCACGGTGGTGGAGACCCGGGCATAGCGCCGCACGCGGCCGGTGAAGGAGTTGCCCTCGTTCACGCGGGCACCGGAAGAAAAGATTCACCACAGAGACACAGAGAGCCCGGAGAATGGAGAAGCCGCAGTCTTTCCCTCTTGGCGACTGGGCGTCTTGGCGGTTCAAGGTTCGCCGCCAAGGCACCAGGGGCGCCAAGAAAGGATTCTCGCGGCTTCGCCGTAAAAGAACCTCCGTGCTCTCTGTGTCTCTGTGGTGAAACTTCCTCTTGCATGCGCCGGGCTCAGCTCATCTTCTCGAGCTCGTCGATGAAGCCGGCGATCACCGAGAGGCCCTTGTCCCAGAATTTGGGGTCGCCGGCGTCGAGGCCGAAGGGGGCCAACAGCTCCTTGTGACGGCGCGTGCCGCCGGCGCGCAGCATGTCTAGGTACTTCTCCGCGAATCCTTTGTCGGCGTTCTGATAGACCGCGTAGAGCGAGTTCACGAGGCAATCGCCGAACGCATAGGCGTAGACGTAGAACGGCGTATGGATGAAATGCGGGATATAGGTCCAGTAGTATTTGTACTCGTCCTCGAAGGAGATCGCGGGTCCAAGGCTCTCGCCCTGGATATCCATCCAGACCTGGCCGATGCGGTCGGGCGTGAGCTCGCCCTGCCGGCGCTCGTCGTGGACGCGCCGCTCGAACTCGACGAAGGCGATCTGGCGCACCACCGTGTTCAGCATGTCCTCGACCTTGCCGGCGAGCATGACCTTGCGGCTCTTGGGATCGGTCTCGGATGCCAGCAGCGCGCGGAAGGTCAGCATCTCCCCGAAGACCGAGGCGGTCTCCGCGAGCGTCAGCGGCGTATCCGCCATCAGCGCTCCCTGCGCGCCCGCCAGCACCTGGTGCACGCCGTGGCCGAGCTCGTGGGCGAGCGTCATCACGTCGCGCGTCTTGCCCTGATAGTTCAGCAGCAGATAGGGATGCGCGCTCGGCACCGTCGGATGCGCGAAGGCGCCCGGCGACTTGCCGGGCCGCACCGGTGCGTCGATCCAGCGTCCGTCGAAGAAGCGTTTGCCGATATTGGCGAGCTCCGGCGAGAAACGGCCATAGGCCGCCAGCACGGTGTCGCGCGCCTCGGGCCAGGGAATGACCCGGTGCGGCTCCTCCGGCAGCGGCGCGTTGCGATCCCAGTAGGCGAGCCGCTCGACCCCGAACCACTTCGCTTTGAGCCGATAATACCGGTGCGAGAGCCGCGGAAAGGCCGCGCGCACGGCAGAGATCAGGGCATCCACCACCTCGTCCTCGACATAGTTGCCGAGGTTGCGCGAGGAGATCGGCCGCTCGTAATGGCGCCAGCGATCCTCGATTTCCTTGTCTTTCGCGAGCGTATTGGTGACGAGGGAGAAGAGCCGCGCGTTCTTGCCGAGCACCTCGCCCAGCGATTTTGCCGCCGCCTTGCGGAGCTTCGGATCGGGCTCCGACAGCAGATGCAGCGCCTCGGCGCTGGTGAGATCCTTGCCGTCGACCGGGAAGCGCAACGCAGCCATGGTCTCCTCGAAGAGTCGGACCCAGGCCGCGCGGCCCGCCACGTATTTCTCGTGGAGCATCTTCTCGAGCTCGTCGCTGAGCTGATGCGGCCGGAACACCCGGACGTCCCGGAGCCATGGCTCGTAATGCGCGAGCGCCGGTGCCTTCAGCTTCTGCGCGAGGTCGGCATCCTCGAGCTTGTTGAGCTCCAAGGTGAAGAACAGCAGCGTCGAGCCGATGTCGGTGACCCGCTCTTGCATCATCTGATAGAAGCGGCCGATCTCGGCATCCGACATGTCGCCGGCATAGATCAGCGAGGCGTAGCTCATGACGCGCTCCAGCGTCTCGCGGAGCCGCTCGTATTGCTTGATCGCGCCGCCGAGCGCGTCGCCCGAGAGGCTCGCGAGCTTGCCGCGATAGCGCTCGGCGAAGCGCGTCGCCTCGGCGGCGGCACCGTCGAGATCGTTCTTCAGCTGCGGGCTCTCGCGGCCGGGATAGAGATCGGCGAGATCCCATTCCGGTAGCGGGCCCAGCTCACTCTGCTTTTCCGACGTGCCCGCGGTGCTTCGAATTGCCATGATGACCCTTCCTGTCGACGGACAGCCTCCTGGATATAGGCTCTCCAAGCAAGACCGCAACGCACATCGCCGCTATTCCGCGGGTGCCGGAATCCCCGTACAAACGTGCCTGCAACTCTCCCCGAGAGGGGGCAGGGAGGGACCTCTGAGGACTATGGACTATCAGAGCTGCCGGAACCTCGTCGCGATGTTCTTCGACGAGGCCGCACGGAAGGGCGATCGGCCCTTCCTCTGGGCAAAGCGCGACGGGACCTACCGCGCGACTTCTTGGCGCGAGACTGCGGACGCCATCAGCGCGCTCGCGCGCGGCCTGCGCCTGCTCGGGCTCAAGCCAGGCGAGCGCGTGGCGCTGATCTCGGAGAACCGGCCGGAGTGGATGATCGCCGACCTCGGCATCATGGCGGCGGGCGGCATCACCGTGCCCGCCTACACCACCAACACGGTCGACGACCACCGCCACATCCTCGCCAACAGCGGCGCGCGGATCGTGATCGTCTCCACCAACGCCCTGGCCGCGCGCGTATTGCCCGCCGCGGATCAAGTCACCTCCATCGAGCACATCGTCACCGTCGATCCCCTTACCGCCGGCCAAGTCTCGCATCCCGAGATCCACGCGTGGGACGACGTGATCGCGGTCGGCAAGTCCGTGCCCGACGACGTCGCGGAAGCGGTGGAGCGAATCGGCCGCGACGACGTCGGCTGCCTCATCTACACCTCCGGCACCGGCGGCGTACCCAAGGGCGTCATGCTGAGCCACGCGAACATCCTCGCGAACTGCCGCGGCGCCTATCTTCTGCTGGAGGCGATCGGCTACGGCGACGAGGTGTTCCTGTGCTTCCTGCCGCTGTCGCACTCCTACGAGCACACGGCGGGCATGATGTTTCCGATCTCGCTGGGCGCCGAGATCTATTTCGCGGAAGGCGCGGAGACCCTCGCCGCCAATCTGCTGGAGGCCCGGCCTACCATCATGACGGCGGTGCCGCGGCTCTACGAGACCATGCACCAGCGGCTCCAGCGCGCGATGGAGCGCGAGGGCGGGCTCAAGGCCAAGCTCTTCAAGCGCGCCCTCGAGCTCGGCCGCAAGCACTACGACGATCCGAAGAGCCTCGGGCTCGGCGAGCGGATCCAATACTGGGCCCTCTGGCTTCTCGTCCGCAGAAAGATCCGCAAGCGCTTCGGCGGGCGGCTCAAGGCGATGGTCTCCGGCGGCGCGCCGCTCAATCCCGAGATCGGGAAATTCTTTCTCGCGCTGGGCGTGCCGCTGCTCCAGGGCTACGGCCAGACCGAGGCCTCGCCGGTGGTGAGCGCCAATCCGCCCAACCGCATCAAGATCGACACGGTGGGCCCGCCGCTCGACGGCGTCGAGATCAAGATCGCGGACGACGGCGAGATCCTGGTGCGCGGCGAGCTCATCATGAAGGGCTACTGGAACGATCCGGAATCGACGGCGCGGGCGCTGCAGGACGGCTGGCTGCATACGGGCGACGTCGGCATGCTCGACCCCGACGGCTACATCAAGATCACCGACCGCAAGCGCGACTTCATCAAGAACTCCGGCGGCGACATGGTGTCGCCTGCGCGCATCGAGGGCCATCTCACCATCGAGCCCGAGATCGGCCAGGCCATGGTCTACGGCGACCGCCGGCCTTATCTCGTGGCCGTGATCGTGCCGCATGCCGAGCTGATCCAGAGCGTCGCGCACGCCCAAGGCGTGAAGCCGGAGCTCTCCGAGCTGCAGGAGCATCCCGAGCGTGTCAAGGCGGTGGGCGTCGCCGTGGCGCGGGTCAACGCCGAGCTCTCGCCCGTCGAGCGCGTGCGCCGCTTCATCCTCGCCCGCGAGCCCTTCACCACCGCCAACGGCCAGATGACCCCCACCCTCAAGATCAAACGCCACGCCATCCGCCAAGCCTACGGCGAGGCGCTGGTCCGGCTCTACGAGACGAAGGCGGCGTAACTGGTCGAAACGCGCCGTCTCAGCTCGCGGCGGGGCCTGGCGGGATGGGGCCGGTGGGCGGGAGCGAGCCGTCGGCGTCGTGCTGCTCGTCGCCTTTGAGGGGCGGCGAGAAGACGCTGAGTAGATGGACGTCGGTGATCGCGCGCAGCTTGTGCCGATCCGTGGGCCCGACGTAGTACGCCATGCTTGGTGCCAGCTGCCACGACTGCTTGGTCGCGAGGTCCGTCACCTCGCAGGTGCCGGCGAGGATGTGGTTCGCTTCCCAATGGTGCTTGTACCAGAGCACCGCCTCGGCGCCGGCGTCGAAATGCACGTCCGAGAGGCCGAACCCGACGTTGTCTGCCTGGGTCAGCATCCGGATGGTACGCGCCTTGCCGCCGGCGACCACCAGCTCCTTCCCGGCGGCGCGCATCTCGTCCGCGCGCTTCACGAACATGCGCTGGCTGGTCTTGGGGATCGGGCCGCTCGCGGCATAGGCGCCGTCCGCATCGTGGCGCTCGTCGCCCTTGAGCGGCGGGCAGAAGACGCTGATGTGATGCTCGGCGCCGGTGATGTGGAACCGATGCCGGTCGTTCGGTCCGACCACGTAGAGGACGCCGGGCCCGAGCGCCCACTTCTGGCCGCTCGTGAGATCGGTCACCTCGCCCTTGCCCGAGATAATGTAGTTCGCCTCCCAATGGTGCTTGTACCAAAGGTTGACGTCGGAGCCGTTGCCGATCCGGTTCTCGTTGTAGGAAAAGCCCAAGCCGTCCGCGGCTGTGAGAAAGCGGGCCGATTGCGTGGTGTTGTTGACCAGCGACTTGACCATGCCGGCCGCTTGCCGGTCGTCGAAGCTGCGGATGAACATGGTGTGGCCCTCCCAAGGCAGATGGCTGGATTTTGACGCTACTGCATCCTCGATCGTCTCACAGCCCGTGATATCCACGATACCACTGGACGAATTTCGGCAGGCCCTCGTCGATGCTAGTCCGCGGCAGGAAGCCGAAATCGCGGCTGGCCGCCTCGATATCGGCGTAGGTGGCGGGCACGTCGCCGGGCTGCATCGCCACCAAGTCGCGCCGCGCGGCCTTGCCGAGCGCGCGCTCGAGCACGTCGACAAAGCGCTCGAGCTCCTCGCTCCGATGGTTGCCGAGGTTGTAGAGGCGGTGCGGCGGCGCGGAGCCGGTGTCCGCGGGCGGCTTCGCGAGGCACGCGAGCACGCCCGCCACCGCGTCGTCGACATAGGTGAAATCGCGCCGCATCTTGCCGTGATTGAAGAGCTTGATCGGCTCGCCCGCGAGGATCGCCTTGGTGAAGAGCCAAGCCGCCATGTCCGGCCGGCCCCAAGGCCCATAGACCGTGAAGAAGCGCAGCCCCGTCATGGGCAAGCGATAGAGATGCGCATAGCAATGCGACATCAGCTCGTCCGCCTTCTTGGTCGCGGCATAAAGCGACTGCGGCGTATCGACAGAATCGGCCTCGGAGAACGGCAGCTTGGTATTGCCGCCATAGACCGACGACGAGCTCGCATAGACCAGGTGCTTGAGGCCGCCAATCGCGCGGCACGCTTCAAGCACCTCGAGGTGTCCCGCGAGATTGGCGCTGACGTAGGCGCGCGGTTCGATCAGCGAGTACCGCACGCCCGCCTGTGCCGCCAGATGCACGACGCGGTCGATATCGCGATGCTCTGCCGCCAACTTCGCGATCGCACCCGGCTCGGCGATATCGAGACGCACGAACGCGAAGCCCGGGAGGTTCCGCAGCTCCGCGAGCCGCGCCTCCTTGAGCCGCACGTCGTAATAGCTGCTGAGATTGTCGACGCCGAGCACGCGCTCGCCGGCGCGTGCGAGCGCCGCCGCCACGTGAAATCCGATGAACCCGGCGGCGCCGGTGACGAGGACGGCCATGATCCCGCGGCTGATGATTGGGCCGGCCGGGCTTATAGCGCGGAGCCCGACCGCTGTCACCCCGCGGGCGTTGGCAAGCGCCAAGCGCTCCCCTAAGCTTCGTGGTCCAGCGCGCTCAGGAAAGGCATGGGCCCCATGAAGAGCTACGACGTCGTCGAATTTCGCGCTCCCTTGCAGCTGATCGAGCGGCCGACGCCCAAGCCCGAGGGCACTGAGGTCTTGGTGCGCACCCTCGCGGCCGGCGTCTGCCACAGCGACCTCCACATCTGGGAAGGCGAGTACGACCTCGGCGGCGGCAAGAAGCTGAACGTGCGCGATCGCGGCATGACGCCGCCCTTCACCATGGGCCACGAGATCGTCGGCGAGGTGGTGGCGCTCGGACCCGAAGCCGAGGGCGTCCGAATCGGCGACCGACGCGTCGTGCATCCCTGGATCGGTTGCGGCACCTGCGTCGTCTGCCGCAAGGGCGAGGAGCAGCTCTGCCTCAAGCCGCGCTTCCTCGGCGTGCATAAGCCCGGCGGCTACAGCGATCACGTGCTGGTGCCGCATCCGCGCTACCTCGTCGACTTCGGGGGCCTGACGCCCGAGCAGGCGGCGCCTTATGCGTGCTCGGGCGTGACCACCTATGGCGCGCTCAAGAAGATCGATCCGGCGGTTCGCGCGAGCGAGCCCGTGATTCTGATAGGCGCCGGCGGCCTCGGCCTGATGGCGATCACCATCCTGAAGGCAATGGGCGGCCACGGCGCGATCTCCGTCGACATCGAGGGCCGGAAGCGCGAGGCCGCGCTCAGGACGGGCGCGCTCGCCGCCATCGACGGCGCGGCTCCCGATGCGGCGAAACAGATTCAGGCGGCGACCAAGGGCGGCGCCTACGGCGTGATCGACTTCGTGGGCTCCGGGGCCACCGCGCGGCTCGGCATCGACTGCCTCGCGAAGGGTGGCCGCTACATCATCGTGGGCCTGTTCGGCGGCGACATAACGCTCTCGACGCTGTTCCTGCCGTGGCGCGCGATCGCGATCCAAGGCTCCTATGTCGGCAGCCTCGGCGAGCTCAAGGAACTCATGACGCTGGTGAAGGCCGGCAAAGTGCCGCCGGTCCCGGTGACGCGTCATCCGCTCCACGAGGCCAGCGCCACGCTCGAGAAGCTGCGCAGGGGCGAGGTGATCGGCCGCGCGGTACTGACGCCGTAAGCCCCGGCCTTCAGCCCGCCGCGGGCCGGAACCGCACCGGCAACGACTTGACGCCGCGGAGCACGAAGCTGTCGCTCCATTCCGGCGTCTCGGTCGCGAGCGCGAGCTGCGGGAGCCGCTCAACCAGGGCCTTGACCGCGATCTGACCCTCGAGCCGCGCAAGGGGCGCACCCAGGCAAAAATGGGCGCCGAACCCGAAGGAGATGTGCCGGGTGTCGCCGCGCGTCAAGTCGAAGCGATTGGGCTCGGCGAACACCTGGGGATCCCGGTTCGCGGCATTCAGCAGCGCGAAGACCCGGTCGCCCGTCCCGACGATCGGGCTCGCCTCGTCGAGGCGCACGTCCTCGAGCGCGATCCGGGTCATCGCCTGGGTGGGACCGTCGTAGCGCAGCATCTCCTCGACCGCGCTGGCGGCCAGACCGCGGTGGTGGCGGAGCGCGGCCAAGGCCTCGGGGTGCCTCAGCAGCGCCAGCATGCCGTTCCCCACCAGGTTCGTGGTGGTCTCGTGGCCCGCGAAGAGCAGCAGGATGCAGCTCGCGACCAGCTCGTCCTCGCTGAAGCCGGAGCCCGACTCCTCAGCGGCGAGCAGCGCGCTCAGGATGTCGTCCCTCGGATGCCTGCGGTGATCGGCGATGATCTCGCGGAAATAGGCGGACATTTCGCGCACGCCCCGCTCGCCGCGCTCGCGCTTGTCGGGCGTCGCGAGCGCGCTGCCGACGAAGGCTGCGATCTCGTCCGACCAGGTCTTGAAGCGGTCGAGATCCTCGATCGGCACGCCGATCATGCCGGCAATCACGCTCGCGGGCAGCGGATAGGCGAAACCGGCGATCAGGTCCACCTCGCCGCGCGCGGCCACGCGCGTGATGAGATGCGTCACGATGCGCTCGATCATCGGGCGCAGCGCCATCACCGCCCGCGGCGTGAACGCCTTGTTGAGGAGCCCGCGCCTGCGGGTGTGCGCGGGCGGGTCGTTGAACACCGCCCATTGGCCGAGCGTCTTCAGGAGCTCGGCGACTTGCGTCCGCGCATCGGGCTGCAGATGATCGCGGAACGGCGTGATCCGGTCGGCGCT
>Ga0116217_10003570_pt1 | contig 14057 bp, 9 predicted proteins | sample Sb_taG_6_FD_89697 | JGI IMG/M metagenome (GOLD analysis project Ga0116217, IMG submission 89697) | Peat soil microbial communities from Weissenstadt, Germany - Sb_50d_4_PS metaG | ecosystem: Environmental > Terrestrial > Soil > Wetlands > Peat | place: Germany: Weissenstadt | collected 2010-09-21 | reverse complement strand
CCGCCCTGCTCCTCGCGTCCGTGCTCTTCGGCCTGTCCCACTTCAACAAGCGTCTGGATGTGAACCCGGGGCATTTCAACTGGCGCTATGTCTTGCTGGCGACGATCGCCGGCGTCTTCTACGGCCGCGCGTGGCGCGAGCAGCGCCGCGTCCCGGCCTCAACCATCACGCATACATTCGTGGACTGGATCTGGTCGTGGTGGTTCTAGCACGGTATTCTCACATGCTGGAAGACTGAACGCATCCCGTTGACACGGGTTCACAACTCACGCGAGGATAGCTGCCTCATGGCGGGCAACCTCCGGTACGCCACAACCGCCGAAAGCCGGGCCGCAAGGCCGGCGCGAGGAGGGCCACACTCAGCCGTGCCGATTGTTCTCGCGGTCCTGTTGCTTGGGTGCTCGCATGCGCCCCAGGGCGCGACAGGAACCCACATTCGCGTGAACCAGGTGGGATACGAGATCGGCACGCCGATGCGCGCCTACCTGATGACACTCGCGCCGGCGACCGGAACGCGATTCGAAGTGAAGAATGCGGCGGGAGAGACGGTCTTTTCGAGCGCGATAGGAGCGACCACCGGGACCTGGGGCAAGTCCGCGGTATATCCGCTCGATTTCTCGCTGGCAAGGGCGGGAACTTACACTCTCAGGGTGTCGGGGTCGGTGGATGCCTCGTCGCCGAGCTTTGCCGTGAATACGGCTGCGCAACTCTACGCTGCTCCACTCGGCAACGCATTGCGGTTCTTCCAGAATCAACGCGACGGCAAGGACTATATTCCTTCCGACCTGCGCACGGCGCCATCACACCTGAACGATCAGCATGCCAATGTGTACAAGCAGCCGGAATTTGGCTGGATGGGGCGCATCAAGAGCGACCTTAGGCCAACCGGAGCGGTGGTCGACGTTTCCGGCGGGTGGTGGGACGCGGGCGACTACCTGAAGTTCGTTCATACCACGAGCTACGCCGAAGCCCTGATGCTGGTGGGCGTCCGCGATGTTCCTCAGATGGGCGCTGATTCGCCCACGAGTTTCGCGAGCGAGGCCAGGTTCGGGCTGGACTGGCTTCTGCGCATGTGGAATGACGATACCTCCACGCTTTACTACCAGGTCGGAATCGGCAGCGGAGGCACCGGTTCGGAAAACGATCACAGCGTCTGGCGTCTGCCGCAAGAAGACGACAACTTCGGGGGAACGGCGAGCAAGGGCCGGTACATCCGCAATCGCCCGGCATTTGTGGCCGGGGCTGCGGGAACGAAGGTCAGCCCGAACCTGGCGGGCCGGCTGGCGGCGGATTTCGCGCTGGGATTCCAGATATTTCACGCCAGCGATCCGGCTTACGGCAACAAGTGCTTGCTGGCGGCGGAACACATTTTTGATCTGGCGGACACAGCGCCGGGTGAGTTGCTCACTGCCTCTCCGCATGATTTTTACGATGAGTCGGAATGGCGCGATGACATGGAACTGGGCGCGACCGAGCTGTATCTCGCTACGCGCGAGGGAAATTTGCCGGCCGGATTGCCGCATCGCGATCCCGTGTTCTATCTCAAGGCGGCGGCACAGTGGGCCTCGGCCTACATTCACGCGGAAAAGGATGCTGGCGAGGCCTTAAGCGTGGGAGATGTCTCCGGGCTCGCACATTTTGAGCTCTATCGGGCGATGGGTTTGGCCGGAAACCCCGGCGGGCTTGCGCTGGCGCCGGCGGATCTTCTCGCGGACCTCAAGAGGAAGTTGGAGAACGCGGCCGCTCTCTCGCGCAAAGATCCATTCGGATACGGCGCTCCCTGGGGTGGCGGCGATACGCCCACGCACGGAGCAGCGCTGGCGGTGGTGGCCAGCGAGTATGACGATTTGACCAAGTCGCACGACTACGCCACTTTCGTCCGCGGATGGATTGGCAACATTCTCGGCGCGAATGCCTGGGGAGTCTCGCTGATTGTGGGCGACGGCAGCACGTTTCCGCGATGCATTCATCATCAAGTGGCCAACCTGCTGGCGTCGGGCAATCCACCGGCGCCGGTCCTCGCCGGGGCGGTGGTCGAGGGGCCGATCGAGAAAGCAGACTCCGGACTGCCTGGCGGGGCCAAGGCTTGTCCTGCGAACGGAGAAGACTCCTACTCGCAATTTGACGGCAACGGCGCCATGTACCGCGACAATGTTGCTTACTACTCGACCAATGAGCCGGCACTCGATCTGACCGCTCCGTCGTTCTTGATGTTTGCCTGGAGAATGGCCGCGGCCGAGCCGGAGCGTGCAGGCCCTTAGATCTATCGTCCCGCGTCAGGCGCGTGGTAACGCAGATATCCCAGCCCCACGCGCAGGTGGTGGTGCAGCGCGTCGGGAACGCAAACCGCGAAGCAGAGGCCAAGGAGTCCCTGCGCCAGGCCCAGCGCATAGAGATTCCGGTAGCGCCGGAACAGGCCGCACGACACCACGCCCCACACCAGCGTCGCTGCCGTCAGCGTGAGGTTGGGCAGATGGGCCGCGGCGAACAGCACTCCGGCTACACCTATGGCAGCCTGTTCATGGCCCACAATGCGCGTGAGCCGGGGCAGAAAATAGTCGTTCAGCAGGAATTGCTGATAGAGCGTCCACACAACGTAGCCCGTGATGTGCCGGGCGTCGCCGTTGAAGAGCGGATGCAGCGTTCCCACTCGCTTGGCGACCATCACGCTTGCCCCGGCAACTGCCACGGCTGCAGGCAAAATCCACAGAGAGGACGCCAGGCCGCGGCGGCCCAGTCCCAATTCTTCACGGCTGGGTCCGCGTGCCAACACCACCGCCAGCGTGAAGATCAGCACGAGGGGAGAAGCGACCCGCTGCGGGACGGCGGGCATCCAGATGACGCCGACGATCACCCCGTAGCCGAGAATCAGTTCGACGAGGTCGCGGGCGTAACCGGGCTGCGAGCGCGGCATTGGGAAAGTATGTCATGGGTGCCCGCCCTGCACCATCTCGGGGGTCGCTTCCAAAAGGCTGCGAGTATAGGCGTGCTGCGGCTTCACCGTGATGTCGGCCGCGTTACCGAGTTCCACAACCTTGCCCCGATACATCACCGCGATGCGCGTCGAGAGATAACGCACCACCGGCATCGAATGGGAGATGAAGAGATAGGTCAGTCCGAAATCGCGCTGCAGTTGTGCCAGCAGGTTGACGATCTGCGCGCCTACGCTCACGTCAAGCGCCGAGACCGGTTCGTCGCACACGATAAATTTTGGTCGCAGCGCCAGCGCCCGGGCGATGCCGATGCGCTGGCGTTGTCCGCCGGAGAACTCGTGAGTGTAGCGCCGCAGCGCGGATTCGTCGAGGCCCACGGCGCGCAGGAGTTCGACCGCGCGGGCACGCAAGTCGAGCTTTGCTCGACCGGACAGACGGGGGCGGCTGTCCCTACATGAGTCGTCTGCGGAGTCGTGGTGGATGATCAGCGGCTCTGCGATGATGTCTTCTACCCGGAAGCGGGGATCGAGTGACGCAAACGGATCCTGAAAAATAACCTGCAGGTAGCGCCGCAGGCGCCGCATTTCGCCCCTGCCGGCGGCGAGCAGGTCTCGGCCTTCGAAGCGAATCGTGCCCGAAGTAGAATCGAGCAGGCGAAGGATCAGCCGTCCCAACGTGCTCTTGCCCGAACCGGATTCCCCGACCAGCCCGAGCGTTTCGCCGGCGTGAATGTCGAGCGAAACGCCGTCCACCGCCCGAATGTCTTTCCTTCGGCCAGCGCCGGCCCTTCCCCCAAACGGCGATCCGCCCTGAGGAAAGACCTTGGTCAGACTGCGGATTTCCACTAGCGCCATCGCCCTATCCTTCAACCACCAGCTGCTGGATGCTACGTTCCCTATTCGAGAATAGGGAATACAGAAGCTCAGTTCATCACCTATCCCGCCGCGATCAGAGGCACCGCGGCCAGCGCCGCCAGCAGGCCGATGAACCGCCAGCGGCTGAAATGCTCCTTCAGCAGGAACCGCGCCAGCAGCACAGTCACGGCGGGATACAGAGACGTGATGACCACCGCCTCGTCCAGCCGCCCCCGCTGGCTGGCGAAGATGAACAGCGCGCTGGCGCTGATGTCGAGGATGCCGGCCAGCATGCCTAGCCCGGCGCGTGGACGATCGAGAGCCAGTGGGGCCCGGGTTACGGCGACGGCAACGGCAGTGGAAGTGAACGACCCGATGCGCGAGATCGCTGCCAGCCAGACCGCCGAGCCGCTCGCCTGGTGAATGCAGAGATAGAAGCCGGCGAACCCGACTCCGGCGAGCGCGGCCATGCCAACGCCCGCGGGCCGGCGCGATGCGTCATACTCGGAGTCGGCCGGGCTGGCTTCCGGGCGCGTGATGAGCCAGATGGCGGCGATGGCCAGCGCGAAACCGGCAATCGTCCAGCGGCTGGGCGCGCCCTCCATCGCGATGTCGGCCAGCGTGGGGATGGCCGCCCCGATCAGAGCAGCAATCGGTGCGGTTAACCCCATCTGTCCCAGGGACAGGGCGCGGTAGAAGATGGACAGCGCGAAGCCGCCTACCGCGCCGGCGAGCACCGCCCACAGGATGCTCGTACGCGATGGAAAAGCGCCATGTTGCGTCAACGCAATGCCAAACATGAGCGCGAAGGCGCAGACATGCGAGAACGCCGTGAGAACGAAGGCATTAGCCCTGCGGGACCCGTAGCCTCCGGAAAAGTCGGCAGCGCCCCACAGGCATACAGCGGTGACGCTGCACAAAGCGGGCGCAAATTGAGTGAACCGGAGCACGCCCGTCGAGATTAGCACGCCACAGCCCAGCACACGGCGAGCGAGGGGACTATCCGCGGATCGGGATCGCAACCGTGCCATGCAACGCTAGCCGGCAAGCGAATTGACTACCAGCCCTGCCGCCTCTAACATGGGGGCCAATTTGCAAGCTGCGCCGCGAACCGGTTTCATCGGCGATGGTCGCGCCGCCGCTTTGCAAACGGGTTCTCTCCCACATGATCGGACAGACCATCTCTCACTACCGGATCGTGGAAAAGCTGGGCGGTGGCGGCATGGGAGTGGTGTACAAGGCCGAAGACACGCGCCTCCATCGCCTCGTCGCGCTCAAGTTTCTGCCCGAAGACGTCACCCGCGATCCGGCAGCCCTGAGCCGCTTCCAACGCGAGGCCGAAGCCGCCTCGGCCCTGAACCATCCCAACATCTGCACCATCCACGACATTGGCGAAGTCGACGGGCGGGCGTTCATCGTCATGGAGTTCCTCGACGGCGCGACCCTGAAACACGTCATCAACAACCGCCCGCTCGATCTGGAGACGCTACTCGGCGTGGCGATCGATGTGACCGATGCGCTCGACGCCGCCCATGCCAAGGGCATCGTGCATCGCGACATCAAGCCCGCCAATCTTTTCCTGACCAGCCGTGGAGCGGCCAAGATTCTTGACTTTGGCCTGGCCAAGGTCGAGGTCGTACCCGTCCCCGGCGACGCGACCCAGACCAAGTCCGATGCTCACCACCTGACCAGTCCCGGATCGACCGTCGGCACCGCCGCCTACATGTCGCCCGAGCAGGCAAGAGGCAAGCCGCTCGATGCCCGCACTGACTTGTTCTCTTTCGGTGCCGTGATCTACGAGATGGCCACCGGAACTTTACCTTTCCGCGGAGACACAACCGCTGTGCTGTTCGAGTCGATCCTGCACAAAGCTCCGGTCGCCCCGGTGCGGTTGAATCCCGACTTGCCGGCGGAACTGGAGCGCATCATCAACAAGGCGCTCGAAAAGGACCGGGATCTGCGCTACCAGCACGCTTCCGACCTGCGTGCCGACCTGAAGCGGCTGAAGCGGGAGATCGATTCGAGCAGGAGTTCGGTGTCGGCGGCTGAAGGAGAGCCCGAGGCCGTCGCGTCCAGCTCTGGCGCGACCGCGAAGAAAGAATCGAGCGGCAAAGCTGCCGTCGCGAGCTCGGCGTCAGTGGTTTCCCCGGCGGTCACGCAACCACGTTCCAGGATCGGCGCCTGGATTGCTGCAGCAGCCGTTGTCATCGTCGCGGCATTGGCCGCCGGCTACTACCTGACCCACCGCCCCGTTGCCAAACTCACAGAGAAAGACACGATCGTGGTCGCGGACTTTGCCAACTCCACCGGCGACCCCGTCTTCGATGACGCTCTCAAGCAGGCCTTGAGCGTGTCGCTGCGGCAGTCGCCGTTTCTCAATGTTCTCTCCGACGACAAAGTCGCGTCCACGCTGAAGCTGATGACCAAGCCCGTCAACACACCCCTGACTCCGGACGTGGCCCGCGAATTGTGCGAGCGTGCCGACAGCAAGGCGTATGTCGCCGGGTCGATTGCCAATCTGGGCAGCCAGTACGTGGTTGGGTTGAAAGCCGTCAATTGCCTCAACGGAGACGTTCTGGCGCAGGAGCAGGCGTCGGCCGCCGGAAAAGAGAAAGTGCTCGACGCACTCGGCGAAGCGGCCAGCAAACTGCGCAGTCAGCTGGGCGAATCGCTGGCTTCAGTGCAGAAGTTCGACACTCCGCTGGGCCAGGAGACCACTCCTTCGCTGGAGGCATTGAAGGCGCAAGCCATCGGCAGAAGGGCCGAGTACGAGAAGGGGCCGGGGGCAGCCCTGCCTTTCTTCCAGCGCGCGATTGAACTCGACCCGAACTTCGCCAGCGCCCTCGAGGGTGTCGGCATCACGTACGGGAACTTGGGACAAAGCGCCCGCGGGAACCAATACCTGAGCAAAGCGTTTGCCTTGCGCGACCACGCCAGCGAGCGCGAGAAGCTGCACATCACCTCCATGTACTACATGCAGGTGACGGGGGAGATGGACAAGGCGATCGAGACCTACCGCGAATGGGAAGAGGACTATCCCCGCGATGACACGGCGTACAACAACCTCTCGACCGCCTACGCCGCGCTGGGCAAGCCACAGGAAGGCCTCGATCAGACACGCAACGCGTTGCGCCTGAATCCCGACAATGTGATCACCTCGGGGAACCTTTTCGCGTTCCTCGTGTCCACGCAGCGTTACGATGAGGCCCACGCACTGTACCAGCAAACCCTCGCCCGCAAGCTGGATGGCGAAAGCCTGCACGTCGACGGCTATGGTCTGGACTACATTCAGGGAGACCAGAAGGGGATGGCGGAGCAGGTCGCCTGGTTCGAGACCCGTCCCGAGCTGCAGAACGAGATTCTAGGACCGGAATCGGACACAGAAGCCTACGCCGGGCGCTTCGGCAAAGCTCGCGAGCTCACGCACCGCGCGGCGGAATCGGCCCTGCGCGCCGACAACAAGGAGTCGGCGGGAGTGTGGGAGGCGGTTGCCGCCTGGCGCGAGGCCCTGGTCGGTAATGATGAGCAAGCCCGGCAATATGCCCGCGCGGGCCTTTCTACGGCTCCGGACAACCGAGACACACAGCAACTCGCAACGCTGGCCCTAGCTCGCGCCGGCGATACTGCCGGAGCACGTGAGCTGGTGCAGAAACTCACTCAGCAGTACCCGTCGTACACCCTCGTGCAGTCCTATTGGCTGCCTACGATCGAGGCGCAAATCTCGCTGGCGGAGAAGCAGCCACAGGCCGCCATCGATCAGGCGCAGAAGACGGCGAATCTGGAGTTCGCGATGGCCGTTTCTGTGTTTGACAACTCGTGCATGTATCCCACCTACCTGCGCGGCGAAGCTTATCTCGCGACTGGACAAGCTGGTCCTGCTGCGGCTGAGTTCCAGAAGATTATCGATCACCCCGGCATTGTCTGGAACTGTGCGACGGGCGCCCTGGCGCATCTGGAACTGGGGCGGGCTGAGGCGCTGGCCGGCGACAAGGCGACGGCCCGCGTCGCTTATCAGGATTTCCTTACGCTCTGGAAAGATGCCGACCCGGACATTCCCATCCTGAAGGAAGCCAAGGCAGAGTTCACGAAACTGCAATAAAAGTAAGCCCCCTGCCAATAGCCTGGACGCCGCCGATCAGATAAGCTATCTCCGTTTGCGGAGGATCGCTGTGAAACGCTTTCTCGTCGGTATCGCCTGCCTTGTTTTTTGCATTCCCGGTTTCGCCCAAAATGCCGATGAACCAGCCTCGAAGGACGACGTGATTCTGCTCCTCCGTACCATGCACTCCCACGACCTCCTGCAAAAAATGATGGAACTGCAGGCGCAGTCCATGCAGCAGTTAACCCGCAACATGTTGCTCAAGGACAAAGGCTCTGTGCCCGCGGATTTTGACGAGCATTTCCAAAAAGTGATGGGCGACTTGATCAAGGGCATGCCTGCCGATGAAATCACGCAGGCGATGATCCCCGCCTACCAGGCGCATTTCACCCATGGCGACATCGAGGCCATGAACACTTTCTATTCCTCACCCGTTGGGCAGAAGGTCGTGCAGGAGTTGCCGGCGGTCACCCAGGAGGGCATGAAGACGGCGATGCCGCTTCTGATGAAATACCTCAGCGAATGGCAGGAGCGCATGAAGCACGAGTTTGAGCCGGCACAGAGGAGCTCACCGGCTAAGAGCGGGGGCGCTGGTGCGCCGACGCAAAACTGATTGGTGTGCACGCTTTTCCAGACGGGGCATGCTCGCATCCTTCCTGTCTCGGCGCTCGCAACTGGGTGCTCGCAACTCCGTACTCGGCACCGCTTTCCCGCGTGTTAGAATTTCCCAAGTGTTTCCTGGCAAGAGCACGACCCTGTGCAAGCAGGTTTTGAGAATCAGGTTCTGAGGCCCCCAGGCCTCTGAGGGTCCGGTTTGATCGAGCTGGCGCCGTCGATTCTTTCCGCCGATTTCGCCCGGCTGGGCGAGCAGGTATGCGCCGCCGCCGAGGGAGGCGGAAGTGTCATCCACGTCGATATTATGGACGGACACTTCGTGCCGAATCTTACGATTGGCCCGCCGGTGGTTAGGTCGTTGCGCAAAGTGACGGATCTGCCGCTCGACTGCCACCTGATGATTGAGCATCCGGACGAGTTCATCCCTGCGTTCGCCGAGGCGGGCGCGGACTGGATTTCGGTGCATCAGGAAGCGACTCGCCACCTGGATCGCACCCTGCATCTGATCAAGAGCCGCGACTGCCTGGCCGGCGTGGTGATCAACCCGGCAACGCCGGTCGATACCCTCACGGAAGTGCTCGAAATCGTGGACTATGTGCTGGTGATGTCGGTGAATCCGGGTTTTGGAGCGCAGAAGTTCATTCCGTCCACCTTGCACAAAATGCGGGCTTTAGCCGAGATTCGAGGCCACCGCGGGCTGAACTACCGCATCGAAGTCGATGGCGGGGTGGGGCTCGATACAGTGGCCGATGTGGTCCGCGCGGGAGCGGAAATCCTGGTGGCGGGCAACGCCGTGTTCGGCCACGGCGATCCAAGAAAGAACGCGCACGAATTGCTCAAGGCGGCGACCGAAGCCGCCATGCAGAAAGTCTAGAACAATTTACGATTGCCGATTTGCGATTGCCGATTGAAAAGCGGGGCTGGCTTGAAGTCGAAAATCGGCAATCTGCAATCGAAAATGTCTCCCGAGGTCTTATGTCACGTCGAATTTCGCTGATTGTCGTCCTTGCCCTTTTGCTGGCCCTAACCGCCGCCTGTACCAACAAGAAGTCGCAGAACCCGCTGGCCAACCTGGGGTCGAAGCAGCCCGACAAAGTTCTGTTCGACAAGGCCATGGACGCCATGCACCACAACCGCTTCGATGTGGCCCGCATGACCCTGCAGGTGCTGATCAACACCTATCCCGACTCCGAATTCATCGCCCGCGCCAAGCTGGCGGAAGGCGACTCCTGGTACGCGGAAGGTGGAACCGCCGCGCTGGCCCAGGCCGAGCAGGTGTATGACGATTTCGAGACCTTCTTCCCCAACATGCCGGAAGCGGGCGAGGCGCAGCTGAAAATCGCCAACATTCACTTCCAGCAGATGGAAAAGGCCGACCGGGACTACACCCACGCCAAGCGCGCGGAAGAAGAATACCGCAAGATGATTTTGACCTACCCCGACAGCAAGCTGGTGCCTGAGGCCAAGCAGCGCCTGCTCGAAGTGCAGGAAGTGCTGGCCGATCGCGAGTTTCAGATCGGACGCTTCTACTATCTGCGCGAATCCTACCCGGCCTCGATGGCGCGCCTGCAGTCGCTGGTCGAGAAATATCCTCTGTACAGCCGCGCCGATGAAGCGCTCTATCTGCTGGGGCAGAACTATGAGGGGCAGATCGCGCGCTTGCGGCAGACCCCCACCTGCGACGCGCACGGCATGCCCAAGGGCTGTACCCTCGAAAAATATAAGGCCCAGTACGCCGACGAGTTAACCAGGGGTGCGGCAAAAGCTTACGGGCAGATTCTTACCCGTTATCCGATCATGGATCGCGCCGACGACGCGAAGAAGCGTCTGACCGCCCTGCATCAGCCTGTTCCCCGTCCGACCCGGGCTGCGGTCGCGCAAAACAAAGCCGAAGACGCCAGCCGCACCGAGGCCACGGGCTTCAAGAAACTTCTGGCAGTCGTCAAGAAGGGCCCCGACGTATCGAAAACCGCCAAAGTCGGCGAACCCGCGCTCTACGATCCCACGCCGGTCGCTGCACCCGACGTCGTCCGAACCGAGGCCATCGGGGCCTTCAACGCGGGCAAGGGCAAGAATGACAAGCTTGGCGTCGAAATTATAAATAAGCCCGATCAGCCCGCTTCTCCGGATACAACCGCGAACGCGGCCGAGGCCGGCGGTTCACCATTGGCGCAGCCCACCCCCGAAGCCCAGCCGGCGACCCCCGACCCGAATGAGCTGAAACCGAACACGGCCGCCAACTCCAACGAATTGGCGCCGAATGCCGGTGCGAACACCGGCGCAGCTTCCAACGAACTCACACCGGCCGACACCACAGCCGATCCCACCTTGCCCCCACCCGCTCAGGTCAACGAGATCGCGGGACAACCCTCGTCTTCTGCCGCCGCCAGCGCCGACAATACTCTGGCCAGCGACAAGGAGATCTCCAGCAGCAAGAAAAAGAAAAAGAAAGGCTTGCACAAGCTGAATCCGTTCTAACGAAGCGTTCTGACGAAGCGATCTAACGAAGCGCTGGGACGAAGGAAGACGCTCCGCGATCGCGCCGAGAGGTTGCTTGAGGGCCGATTCCGCTCCGGTAGGTGCTGACCACTAGTAACCGGTTACTTCCCTTGAGGATCATTGACTTAGGTTGAGGCGCAGGTTACCTTCGCGGTATCTCCCCTCATCAGAGGAAACCCTTTGGCCCGGAAGATACTGCTCGCCGATGACAGCGTAACCGCTCAGAACATGGGGCGCAAAATCCTCACGGATGCCGGTTACGAAGTCATTACCGTCAATAACGGTTCCGCGGCCCTGAAGAAAATCAGCGAGTGCAAGCCCGACCTGATCGTGCTCGACGTCTATATGCCCGGCTACAGCGGGCTCGAAGTCTGCCAGCGCCTCAAAGAAAACAACGAAACGGCGCGCATTCCCGTCTTGCTGACGGTGGGAAAACTGGAGCCGTTCAAGCCGGAAGAGGCCAGGCGCGCCCGCGCTGAAGCCTTCATCGTCAAGCCGTTTGAAGCCAGCGAGTTGCTGAGCACGCTGACCAGGCTCGAAGAAAAGATTGTGCCCCGGCCGGAGGGGTCCAAGCCCGGCCGCTTCGCCCGCGCCAACGCCGCGCTCGACAACGAGAGCCGTTACGACAAGACGGTGGCCAATGAGGAGGACTCGGGCTGGAAGAACCGGATTGCCTTTCCCTCCAGGAAGAAGGAAAAAGCCGTGGAGGCGGAGGACGGCGACGATCCGGCGATTTACAACGCCGTGAATCGCGACCTGCGTACCACGGTCGACCGCCATCCCGACCACCCGCCGCAGGAGGCAAAAGCCCATCAGGACAAGGCGGACGACGGCCGCGTCGATCTGAGAGCGCTGGCTCCCGAGGGCCTGCCCAAAGACGTAACTGCGGAAGAAATCGCTGCCCTGGCTGCGGCTGCCGCCCAGGTCAAAGGCAAGTTCGGGGAGAGTGCCGAGACCGAGGCCGAACCGACCGAACACAGGAGCGACGCCAAGCCGGAAGGCAAAGAAGGGAAGGAAGGCCTGCCTGCGCTTGAGCCGCCTGCAGAAGTCTCCGCGCCCGTCATGGCTGGGGCAACCTTTGCCGAGCAGAAATCGGAAGCTGCGGAAGCTGACGACCGGAGGGTTAGGGTTGAAGAGACGAGCCTTGGCCTAGCCGGGGCGCAGGCCGCGCCAGAAGCGGCCAGTCTTGCCGCCACCAGCCCTGGCGGCGAGATGTCGCGAGCGGCCATTTCTGAACCTGCGCCCACATTTGCCGATGCGAGTTCCGGCAACGGATCAGGATCTCACGCACCGGCGCAACAGCCCGCTGCGGAACCGATCACCATGGCCGCGGCCGCTGGGGCCGGATCGGCGGTTACAGCTCCGCATTGGACGGCGGTTTCCGTCGATCTCGCCCCTGAGGAAGCTTCAACTTCTCTCGAACTCGAGATGCAGAAGGCGCATGCCGCCTTCGCCGCTGTGGAAGCGGCCAGGACCGGATCGGTGGTGATCATTCCGCAAGCTCCGTCGGCGCCAGAGCCAGCAGTCGCCGAACGTTTTTCAGCCGAGCGTCCCTCGTCCGAAGCTTCCTCAGTCGAATCTTCCCCGGCGGTTGAGGCGGCAACAGAATCCATCGCGACCGTGATTCCCGTGCCCGAAAGCACTGCGGCATTGAGCGCTGAGGCTGGCTCTGCCAGCGAATCGATCGAGGCCAAGGTGAAGCAATTCGAGAGCGTCTCGGCCTCGTGGGCGATCACGCAGCCGCCCTTCCCAGCCGAGCCTGCGATGCCAGCATCCGAGCCACCGGCAACGGCGGTCTCGGACATCAGGTCGCAGCCGGAAGTTAACCAACAAGTCAGCCAGGAAGTCAGCCAAGATATCCCGGTGGCCAATATCCCCTTTGCCGAAGCCACTCCGTCGACGCCGGAGATCGCCAAGGAAGCGATACCGGATCTGCCGCGCCAAGAAGCCAGGACCGAAGGCGCCGTACAAGAATCGAACCAGGAAGCGCCGTCACCGGTTGAAGCCGCCGCAACCGTGGCGCCCGAGACCGCGACAGCTCCCAACCCAAGCCCATCCGAAATCTCGTCTGCTTCTGCGGAAGACCACGCCGCCGAGAGCGCAAGGCCTTCCGAAATGGCAGCCGCATCCTCGGCTGCGCCCGCTCCTGTGGAAGAGACAAATCGAACGGGGAAAAGAGAAAGAGAATCGGATCTGACCGACACCACCGCCGCAGCGTGGGCCACCTGGCGGCGCATTCGCGAGTCTGGCGATCCCGCGAGCGCGGCCACTTCTGCGCAGTCTGGTGCGAAGTCTGGAAAGAACGAAGGCGCCCCGGAAGATGCGTCAACTCCCGATCAGGTCGAAGAGGTATCTGCCATGGCCGCTGCCGCCAGTGCCGAGGGTGCCGCGCAGGATGCGCCGCTGGATTCTGATTCTCCCGAAATCGCCAGCATCGTGGACAGCGTTCTGGCCGACCTGCGCCCCAAGATTGTCGCCGAAATCTCCAAGAAGCTGGGCAAGAACAAGAAGAAGTAATTCTCTGCAATCCGCCGGCAGCCATCGGAGAGTTGAGGCAGTTCTTCTCGCAAGGTTCGCAGTGGTCGCCACCCTCCAAATTGCACCTTCGGTCGGGCGGCGTTTCACCGTTGGACTAGAATGACGCCTTGGACTGAGTCGTGCGATCCCTCTTGAGCGAAGCGCTATCAATTCCTGTTCTAACAATCGTCTTGCTTTGTTTGACGGTGAGTTGCAGGCATTCATCTGCAGCGAACGCCAGGCCTCACTTTCCCTTCGCCTATGTGCAGGAGGACTGCGGTCCAACGGACGGCATTGCCATGGAATTCTATTTCACCGCGACGCAAGGTCAGGCTGGAAAGTACAAAGAACCGTTTCTGCAGATTGAGGTGAACAAGATTCTGCCGGCATCCGCACCGCAGAGTTATTCAGTAGAGGCAGGCAAATGGGATGTACTGGCGGAGCGCTGCCTCAAGCCAGGGTCCTGTGAAGCCGCTACTTCAGGATTCCTACACTTATTGAAGCTCAGCCCCGGCGCGGGAGGCTCCGGGGATTACGAGT
>Ga0116217_10003567_pt1 | contig 14064 bp, 14 predicted proteins | sample Sb_taG_6_FD_89697 | JGI IMG/M metagenome (GOLD analysis project Ga0116217, IMG submission 89697) | Peat soil microbial communities from Weissenstadt, Germany - Sb_50d_4_PS metaG | ecosystem: Environmental > Terrestrial > Soil > Wetlands > Peat | place: Germany: Weissenstadt | collected 2010-09-21 | reverse complement strand
GGCGACTATGTGGATCGGTCGCACTTGGCCGGAGAGGGTGTGTGTATGCAGGGTCAGCACGATCACGCCGGCCAGTCCGATCGTCACGCCGAGCAGGCCCCGCGGGCTCGGCGCGCGGTGCGAGAAGAACAGCCAGTCGAACAGCAGGATCAGGACCGGCAGGGCGCCGACGAACAGAGCCGCAATGCCGGAGGGCAGACCCTGTTGCGCCCAGATCACGAAGCCATTGCCGATGCCGCTGAGCAGCACGCCGCAGACGAGGCTCCCGCCGACATGGATGCCCGCAAACGGCCGGCGCTCATGCAGGCGCAGCCAGGCGTACATGAGGGCGCCGGCAATGAAAAACCGCAGTGCGCCGCTGAAGAACGGCGGAATGGTGGATCGCGAAGGCGATGCCGACAAAGGTCGTGCCCCAGATGATATAGATGCCGGCAAAGGCCAGCAGGATGGCCTTTGCATCCGCTCGATGGGTCATAGACGGTGAGTGTCGCAGATCAGCCCGCGCTCGGCGACGGAGCAGCTGCCCAGGGGCCGTGCACTCAAGTGGCTGCGGATCTTAGGTGGCAGACACACTTTTGGCGCTATTTGTGAAGCGATGACAGCGTCATCCTGCACAGCTTGCGGTAGCCTTTCGACACGCAGGCCGACATCGCATTGATCCAGCGCCTTCGCTCAGGCGCGGGCACGGGAGGCGATCTTTTGGCTCAATGCGGCTGGGTTACGTGGACTTTTCGACGCGGCGATCTGTACCGATCGCAGCGCCGGATCTGCAATGGCTGAGCTGGCTCAAAAACTGCCTGCGGATTTGTTTCGACAGGAATTGCAGGACTCGGGAAGATTCAAACAGATCGTGGATCGAGTGATCGATTGGGACGCGCGTACACCGGCCAACTATGATCATCGCTGGATCAGTCTGCACGGTCTCAATGCTATCAATAGTGGTCTTGGCATCAGCGTCCCGCCGGGACTACGGACCTTACCGCAGGCTCAATGGAATGGCATCGCGCAACAGAACCGCCAGACGTATCGAGCAGCGATGTACCAGCGGGCCGATGTCCAGCGGGGTGCATCCAATTGAGCGCTACATAGCTAGAGGCGCGCGGCTGCGGGAGCAGCATGTCCTGACCTACTCGAAGCGGCGAGCAAGCTGCTCCAGTGACAATCGCGAGCCGGCCTCGTTGTCCTCCGCCCGCAAGCCCGGGGGTAGGTCCTTGCACGAGAAGGCGACTTCTGTTCCGCCGGGCACCTCTTCGAACGTCACCATGATCGTCATCTCGCCGAAGAAGGCCGGATCGGTGGTGACGAAGTTGACTGCTTCGACGATCCTGCGCGCAGGCGCCAGCTCCAGGAACCGTACGTTGACCATGTCCTCTCTGTCGGCCGTCTTGCCGCGGAAGGCGCGCTCGGTCGGCGGGTAAAATAGCGACATCCGATATCCGCCCCCGACCCGCGCGTCGAATTCGTGAATCCCGCCCGTCATCTCTGCGGGAGGCAGCCAGGCGATGAGTGCGGCTGGGTCCATGAACGCCTCGTAGAGATCCTGCGGCCGGGCTTGGATGACCCGTGATGTGCGGGTCCAGGCGCCTGCGTGCTCGTCGGTCATGTCGCGGCTCCGTAATCGCGGTCGGACTTCATCCCTACCGATTAGAACACCGAATAGCTCGGCCTTCCATCCAGATCCGCCCCGGCCTCCCGCCCGCGAAGAACAAGCGCTCTGCCCGGCGCTCCACATTTCAGATGAGCCCACGCTCGGCAAAAAATGTTGATCTCTCCATTTTTCGCTGAACGTGGACTTATTTGATATGTGGAGTGCCGCGTAACGGCGCTTATCTCCCAGGTAGATGCCTACAGTCGACTCCACATTTCTAAGCGAAGGGCCCGTGGCTTGCCTAACCGGTAGGTACCGAGCCAGATGCGGACCTCAGCCATTCAGACAGTGGGGACGGTCCCGCCGTCAATGGCGTACTCCGTGCCGGTAATGGAAGCCGCTCGCGGTGAGACTAGGAAAGCAATGAGGTCCGCGACTTCCTCCGGCTTGGCGGGGCGGCCGAGCGGAATGCCGCCGAGGCCCTTCATGATGATCTGCTTGCCGCCCTCATAGTCCGTACCGGCCTGAGCCGCGAGGCGCTCCGCCAGTTCGACCGCCGCCTCGGTTTCAACCCAGCCGGGAGAAACGCGGATCACGCGGATTCCCTTGGGCGTCACCTCCTTTGAGAGAGCCTTGCTATAAGTCGACAGTGCCGCCTTGGCCGCAGCGTAGGCAATCGTCGACTCAGGTAATGGCAGAAGGCGCTGAATCGACGTCACATGGATGACGACGCCCGATCGCTGAGCAATCATCGACGGCAGCAAGTCGCGATCGAGACGAACCGCCGGCATCAGGTTCTGGTTCAGCTCCTTGGACCACTCGGAGTCGTCGAGCGCCGCGAATCCGCCGCCCGGTGCGCTCGAGCCCCCGACCACGTTGACGAGGATGTCGATACCGCCGAGTTGCTCCAGTACCGACTGGGCGACCGCGCTGGCCCCTTCCGGGGTCGAAAGATCTGCGGCGAGGTAGCGCACGCCCTCGGTCCGCCGAGCTGGAATCGAGCGCGCGGTGGTCATCACGTGTGCTCCGGCATCGCGAAGCGTCTCTACGACGGCCGCGCCGACCCCCTTAGTTCCGGCGGTAACCAGCGCGCGGCGGGCAGTCAGATCAAGATCGAAGCTCATGGCGCGATCTCCAGGTGCGCGATCTTCCCGCGCTCGAGCCGGAAGATGAACCGCAAATCGACTGGACTAGCCGGGAAATTGCCGGTCAGCCGGCTGCTGACGATGTATCGGCCTTCCTGCTGCTCCACGGCGAAGGGTTCGCTGATGTACGAGTACTTGGCGGAGGCCTCGGTCTTCCACGCCTTGATGGCCGCGGGACCGGAATGGGTCTGACCCTCGTCCTTGACGACGGCCTGCGTCGTGAAGCAGCGCGCAACGGCTTCGCCATCGCCCTTATCGGCGTTGAAGTAGGCCGCGATCGGCTCGGGAAGCTTCGAGTCTGTCATGGCGGGGTCTCCTCCGTTCTTGCGGTGAGACCACAATGGCACCCTCCGACAGATTAGAGAATCGCTTATAATCTGACTGGGCTATTTAGCAAGTAATGCATAATGCGCGGGGCAGAGTTTGCCGAGTTGAAAGCCTTTGCTGCCGTCGTCGAGCGGGCAAGCTTCGCGCGCGCCGCTGATCACCTCGGGCTATCCCCCTCGGCGTTGAGCCAGACCATCCGCCAGCTCGAAGCCAGGCTCGGAGTGCGGTTGCTCAACCGCACGACGCGAAGCGTGGCGCCAACGACGGCTGGGTCTCGTCTCCACGAGCGCATCGCACCACTGATTCTGGAGTTGGATGCCGCCGTCGCCGAGACGGTCGCCGCCACGGGCCGTACGGCAGGAACGCTGCGCATCAACACGTTGGGCATGGCCGCGAAGAAGATCATCGCGCCGTGCCTCGGGCGCTTTCACCAGGCGCACCCGGACGTCGTGCTCGACGTCGTCATCGACGATGGCCTGAGCGACATCGTCGCCGGTCGATTCGACGCCGGCATCCGCGTGGGCGAGCGACTTGAGAAAGACATGGCCGCCGTTCGTCTCACCGCGGACGTAAAGATGCTCGCCGTGGCATCGCCTGACTATCTTGCTCGATGCGGCGAGCCGAAAACGCCCGCAGATCTGCGCCATCACGCCTGCATCAACTGGCGCTTTCCGGGCAGCGGCGGGATCTACCGCTGGCAGTTTGAAAAGAAGGGCAAGAAGCTCGAAGTTGCCGTTGAAGGGCCGTTAATCTCAAATCAGCAGGATATGGTTGTCGAAGCAGCTTTGCAGGGGCTGGGCATTCTCTACGCCTACGACATCGATCGCGTCGATCAGGCGATCGCGGCCGGACAACTCAAGCGCCTCCTGGCGGACTGGTCACTGACGAGTCCCGGCCTTTATCTCTACTACTCAAATCGTCGTCATCCTCAGCCTGCGCTACGTGCCTTCATTGATTGCCTGCTGGACCGAGAGCAGACCGCATCTAGGCGACGAACCAGACCGTAGGCGCGGTGCATGCCCGAGGGGAAGTGGCCCCCTTCGGACATGCTTGGATCGTCCCGACGGCGTCCTCCGGCGCGCGATGGCTCGAGAGGACGCCTGGATGGAGAGCACTACGCCACTCGCCGGTCAATACAAATGTGGAGTTAGACAAGGCTGAACCTCGCTCCCACGGCCGCAGGAGCGAGGTCGCTTCACATTTTATAGAAGACCACATTCGGCAAATGAAATGGCCTGACCACCGGCGACAATGATGTGATCGAGCACGCGGATATCGACCAGCGCCAGCGCCTCGCGCAGCCGTCGGGTAATGAGTTCGTCCGCATGGCTCGGCTCCGCCGCACCCGACGGATGGGGGTGCGCCAGCACCAGGGCGGCGGCATTGCGCGCGAGGGCGAGCTTCACCACTTCCCGGGGATGCACGCTCGCCCCGTCGATCGTGCCGCGAAACAGTTCCACGTAATCGATGAGCCGATGGCGCGTGTCGAGCAGCAACACGGCAAATAATTCATGCTCGAGGGCCCCCAGCTTGATCGCCAGGAACTCCCGCACGGCCCGCGGTGAGTCCATCGCCATCCCGCGACGCACACGGTGTGTCATCGCTCGGCGCGCAGCCGCGATGATCTCGCCGGCCGTTGCGACTCGCAGCTCGTCGCACTCGCCGCGAACCCAGAGCCGCGCCGCCGGCCCCGGCTCCGGCTCCGCTGTCACGTGGCCGCACACCCCAACCCTGGCGCCTTCCAGTGGCCTTGTGAGTGGCAGCGGGAGTTGCACCGCGGCGCTCACCGATTCTGCCCCGCGTCGTTGATACTCATTCGCATCCCATGGGGCGGACTTAAGCGCTCGCCCGGACAAAAACTGTGCGCCAAGTTTGCTGTGACATGGCCTGCTTGTGCGATCCTCATATCGTGCGCGCATGGCCGGAAAGACCCATAATTGGCCTATGAAGGGCAGCCGTATTTTGCTCGGGGTCACCGGCGGTATCGCCGCCTATAAGAGCGCGGATCTGGTGCGACGTTTAGGCGAGCGCGGTGCCCAGGTGCAGGTCGTGATGACGGCGGCGGCGCGGGAGTTTGTCACGCCGATGACGTTCCAGGCCCTGTCGGGACGCGCGGTGCGCACCGAGCTGTGGGACAGCGCGCATGAGGCGGCCATGGGCCACATCGAGCTCGCGCGCTGGGCGGAACTGCTGCTGATCGCACCGGCCAGCGCCGATTTTCTCGCGCGTCTGGCGCATGGTCTGGCCGATGATCTGCTGAGCACGCTGGCGCTGGCCACCGCAGCGCCGATCGCGGTGGCGCCGGCAATGAATCATCTCATGTGGAGCAACGCCGCGACGCAGGCTAACGTGGCGTTGCTGCAGCAGCGCGGTCTGCACGTGCTCGGTCCGGGGGTCGGCGATCAGGCCTGCGGCGAAACCGGCGCCGGCCGCATGCTCGAGCCACTTGAGATCCTCGCACAGATCGCACCGCTCCTGCGGCACGATGGGCCGTTGCAGGGTCAGCGCGTGCTGGTGACTGCGGGGCCGACCCGCGAGGCCATCGACCCGGTGCGCTTCGTGAGCAATCGTAGCTCCGGCAAGATGGGATTTGCGGTGGCGCAGGCGCTGCAGGAGGCCGGCGCCGGGTCGTGCTTGTGAGTGGGCCGGTATCGCTGCCGACGCCGTTCGGGGTGCGGCGCATCGACGTCGAGAGCTGCGAGCATATGTATGCAGCCGTGCAGCGCGAACTACCCGGCACCGCCATCTTCATCGGCACGGCAGCGGTCGCCGACTATCGCCCGGCGCAGTGCGCCGCGCAGAAGATCAAGAAGACCAGCGACACGCTCGAGCTCGAGCTCACGCGCACGGTCGACATCCTGGCGCACGTGAGTGCCAGCACGCCGCGGCCGTTCGTGGTCGGCTTCGCCGCCGAGACGCATGCCGTCGAGCAGCATGCACGCGCCAAATTGCTGGCAAAGAACCTGGATCTGATCGCCGCCAACGAAGTCGGCCATGCGAAGGCCTTCGACTGCGATCACAATGCTTTGCTGGTGCTCTGGCGCGGCGGGCGCGTCGAGCTGCCCGAGGCCAGCAAGGCGGAGCTTGCCGGCGCGCTCGCGGGCATTATCATCGAGCGTTTCCGCGCGCAGCTGCGCAATAGTCCGGCCGCCAGGGAGTTGCGCGAAGGTTGATGGACGACGCGGCTGCCGATTTCTCTGCCCGCCATACACTACGCGTGCGGATTCTCGATCCCCGGATCGGCAGGGAGTTTCCGTTGCCCGCTTATGCCACCGCGGGCAGTGCCGGCATGGATCTGCGTGCCTGCATCAATGCGCCGCTGCGGCTCTTGCCGGGCCAGGCCGATTTGATTCCCACCGGATTGTCGATCCATCTGGAAGATCCCACGCTTGCCGCGATGATCCTGCCGCGCTCGGGGCTCGGACATAAGCACGGCATCGTGCTCGGCAATCTGGTCGGCCTGATCGACTCGGATTATCAGGGCCCGCTCATGGTCTCGTGCTGGAATCGAGGCGCGGCGAGCTATGAGATCGCGCCCGGCGAGCGCATTGCGCAGCTGGTGGTGGTTCCGGTCGTGCAGGTGGCGCTCGAGGTGGTCGAAGATTTCGCGCGCAGTGCGCGCGGTGGCAGCGGCTTCGGACACAGCGGCCGGCAGTAAGGCAGCGCAGCGCAGGGGCGCGCCTGCCACGGCCGGCGCCTGCGGTGCTCAGTTGCGCGGTCGCGCGGTGAGCTCGCGGTAACGCACGATATCGCTGTTGAACTGCGCCTGTGTGTCGGTCTCTTCGCGACGTTTGCCATCGAGCGCCTGGCGCTGGATGCGCGCTTCGTTCAGGGTGTGCACCAATTCTTCGGCGAGATCATCCGGCAGGCGCTGCGCAGTGGGCTCGCTGCTGTAGGGCTTGAAGTGCATGGCGCGATCCTGCAGGGAATTGAGTCGCGTGCCGAGCGTGTCGATGTAGACCATCGCCGATTTGATCTGCGCTTCCATGAGCGCCACGCGCTCGTCGCGCAACTGCTCGATGTCCTTGGTCGAGACATAGGTCGAGAGCAGGAATCGATCGTGCTGCGCGCGCTGCTGGGCCGCATCCTGCGCCTTGGCCTGTTCGGCCAGCTGGGCGGCATTCTTGCCGCCTTCGACGTGGCCGACCTCGACGCCCTGGCTGTTGAGCACCGAACGCTCGCTCTGCGCATACTGCGAGGGAATGCTGTCGCCATAATGCACGATGCCTTTCTCATCGACCCAGCGGTACACCTTGGCGCCGCCGCTCGAGCTGCCGGCATCGGCGCCGAAGGCCGCGGATGCCCCGAGAAGGGAGGCCGCGCCACAGGCCACCCACAGTGCAATGACATTCCCCCTGCGTTCCATCCAGTGCCATTGTGCACGGGGCGCGAGCGGCTGCAAGCGCTAGCCGCAGGCCGCGCCGTACTGGCGGCGGTAGGCGCGCAGCGCCTCGAGCTGCTCAGGGGTCGGGGCGGTGGCGGCAGTTACGATTCCGGCCCTGGGGGCCTCGAGCGCCGCGATCAGATCGCCCAGCGTCACGATGGCCACGCACGCCAGTCCGAATTGCGCCGCCATCTCCTGCACCGCCGACTGCTCGGACCGGCCGCGCTCCTGGCGGTCGAGCGCCAGGGCCACCGCCACGGGTTCGGCGCCGGCGCCGCGGATCAGGTCGATCGACTCGCGGATGGCCGTGCCGGCCGTAATGACGTCATCGATGATCACGACGCGGCCCTTGAGGGGGCTGCCGACCAGCACTCCGGCCTCGCCGTGCTCCTTCGCTTCCTTGCGGTTGTACGCCCAGGGCACATTGCGGGCGTGCTCGAGCGCGAGCGCGATGGCGGTGGCGGTCACGAGCGGGATGCCCTTGTAGGCCGGACCGAACAGCATGTCGAAGCCGAAGGGTGCCTGCGCGAGCGCGGCGGCATAGCAGCTGCCGAGCGCCCCGATCGAGGCGCCGTCGTTGAACAGCCCGGCATTGAAGAAATACGGGCTCAAGCGCCCGGATTTGAGTTTGAACTCGCCAAAGCGCAGCGCCTCGCGAGCGAGCGCGAGTGCGATGAATCGCCCCTGATAGTCCTGCACCGTCCGCCCTCGGGATCAATCCGGCAGGGTATCATTGTGGATCAGCCGCTTTTGGATCAATCACTTTGAAGGCCGAGCCTTCCATAAGCGCTCTGGAATCCCTGCGCATCTTCACCCGGCCGCGCATGCTTTCGATGCTCGCCCTGGGCTTCTCGAGCGGATTGCCCTACATGCTCATCTACAGCACCCTGTCCGCCTGGCTCAGTCAGGTCGGGATCCGGCGCGCGACGGTGGGTATGCTGGCCTGGGTATCGCTGGTCTACTCGCTGAAATTTCTCTGGTCCCCGGTCGTGGACCGCGTGCAGCTGCCGTTCATCGGGCGCGCCCTCGGGCAGCGGCGCAGCTGGATGCTGCTGGCGCAGCTGTCGATCGCGGCCGCTTTGTTCGCCCTGTCGCTCAGCGATCCGCAAGCCAACGTGGTGCACGTCGCGGCGCTGGCGCTGTGGCTGGCCTTTTCGGCCGCCACGCAGGACATCACCATCGATGCCTGGCGCATCGAATCCGCGCCGGTGCGCGAGCAGGGCGCCATGGCCTCGGCCTACCAGTTCGGCTACCGGCTCGCGATCCTGGCGGGCTCCGCCGGCGCACTTTGGATCGCCGCCGATTCGGGTTGGGCGAGGAGCTACGCCACCATGGCGGCGCTGGTGGCCATCGGCGTGATCACGACCCTGGCCGTGCGCGAGCCCAACCGCATCGCGCCGCAGCTCTCGGTGCTGACTGAGCAGCGCGTGATCGACTGGCTCGAGCGCCGTGCCCATTGGCCGGACGGACTGCGCCATGCGGGCGCCTGGTTCCTCGGCGCCGTGATCTGTCCGGTGATCGATTTCTTCGTGCGCTACGGCCTGGGCCTGGGACTGCTGATGTTTGCATTCATCAGCACCTATCGGCTCACGGATTTCACCATGGGCGTCATGTCCAACCGCTTCTACCTCGATGCGGGCTTCAGCCTCAAGCAGATCGCCGCGGTGGCCAAGGTGTTTGGGACGCTGTGGAGCTTCGCCGGCATTCTGATCGGCGGCATCGCGGTGACGCGGCTCGGTCGCACGCGCTCGTTGCTGCTCGGCAGCGCCCTGGTCATGATCTCCAACGTCGGCTATTCGGTGCTTGCCGCGCACGGCGGGCCGAGCGTATCGGGCCTGGCAGCGGTGATCAGCCTGGATAATTTCGCCCAGGGCGTGCATGGCACCGCCCTGATCGCCTTCATGTCGTCGCTGACGAGCGCCTCGTACACGGCCACGCAGTATGCCGTGCTGTCCTCGCTCTACGCGCTGCCGCCCAAGCTTCTCATGGGGACTTCGGGCCTGGTCGTGGATGCCATCGGCTATCCGCCTTTTTATCTCTATACGGCCTCGTTGAGCATCCCGGCACTGTTGCTGTTGTATTTGCTCTCGCGCCGGCGCGATTTCCAACTGCTGCGGGTGACACCCTCGGCGCCCTGATCATTCGGCCGGATGCGGCGCCAGTCGCAGCTGTCCTGCAGAGCTACTGCAACAGATCGGGCGAATCGAACAGATCGAGTCCCTCGAGGCCGCCCGCCAGCTGCGAATCGCCTTCGAAGCCGCTGTTGGGCGTAGGCGCTTCGTCCTCATCCTCGACGTCCACCGAACCACTCCAATCCTCAGGGGCTTCGGCGTTTTCGATCTCGCCGCTGGCGCGCTGGGCATCCCAGTCCTCGATGTCCATCTCTTCGACCGTGCCATCGAAGCTCTGCATCTCGATCGTACCCTCGTCCTCATCGACCGCCACGACCTCGAAGCTCTCGCCGCCGCGAAGGCGATACCAGGCGCCGATCTCTGGCTGCGCGCTCATTGTCGTATGCTCCCGTATTCAGCCGAAGTGGAATGCTTTACGCTGCGATGCGCGACGGCCGCGCCGGATGATGTTGCGCCTGCCGCGGGACGCATTTCAAGAATAATTTGGTTTTGCACGGCATCATGTTCAATCAGTTGCTGCGTTTCTTCGTGGTGTTCTTGGTGGTTGTCGAGCCCGTATCCCTGCTGCCTTTGTTTGTCGGACTAACGGAAGGGGTGGATGAGGCGCAGCGGCGGCAAATGGCGCGGCGCGCGGTGCTCATCTCGGCCGTCATTTTGACCGTGTTCGCCGCCGTCGGCGCACCGTTCCTCAAGATCATGAGCATCAGTCTCGAATCGTTCCGCATCTTCGGCGGACTGCTGCTATTTCTGATCGCGCTCGAGATGGTGTTTGCGCGCCCACCGGGCACACGCACCTCGACCCAGGAACAGCAGGAGAGCGAGCAGCGCCAGGACCTCTCCGTTTTTCCGCTGGCCTTTCCATTCATCGCCGGCCCGGGCGCCCTGACCACGATCCTGCTCGCCTTCGGCGGCACGGCCGGCAAGCCCGCGCTGTTCTTCGGACTGCTGCTGGTGGTATTCGTCGTGCTCGCGATCACGCTGGCGATTCTTTACCTTGCGGCTCCCGCGATGCGTGTGCTCGGCGTCACCGGCACCAACGTCATCAGCCGACTGTTCGGCGTGCTGCTCGGCGCCCTCGCGGTGCAGTTCGTGATCGACGGCCTGCGCGGCAGCTTTGGCTCCTAGCCCGCGCGCTCGCGGCTCAGCCGCTGCCGGCGCTGCCGCCGGTGCGCACGAACAGCAGCTCGCGCACCGGATGCCCGAGGCGCTTGCCGCGGCGCTCGAAGCGCGTGGCAGTGCGCAGCCGCACGTGCTCGATGAAGCCGCCCCGATCGGCGAGGTTCTGCAGTTCCTCGCAGGCAGCCAATACGCTCAACATTTCATCTGCGTAGGGCGCCCAGTCGGTGGCCAGATGCAAGCGGCCACCCGCCGTCAGTCGCGAGGCGAGCAGGCGCGCGAAGGCCGGCTGCACGATGCGGCGCTTATGATGCCGCGCCTTCGGCCACGGGTCGGGAAACAACAGTTGCAATTCATCGACAGTCCCGGCGCCGATCTGGTATTGCAGTACATCCACCGCATCGTGGGCGATCACGCGCAGGTTCGTGAGTCCGGCCTTGCCCGCGGCCAGCAGCAGGTGGCCGATGCCGGGCCGATGCACCTCGATGCCGAGGAAATCGCGCTCGGGAGCTGCGAGCGCGCGCTCGAGCAGGTGCTCGCCGTTGCCGAATCCGATCTCGAGCGTACGCGGCGCCTCGCGGCCGAACAGCCGATCGAGGTCGAGCTCGCCGGCGTTGAACTCAATCCCGTAGCGCGGCCAGAGCTCGGCGAGCGCACGCTGCTGCGCCTCGGTGATGCGCCCGGCGCGCATCACATAGGAGCGCACGCTGCGCAGACGATCCGGCGGTTCTGCCATGGCGCGCAGTATCGCATCTTCAAATGACAGCGCGTCGGACGGCGCCGACAGCGACGCTGCCGCGCGCTAGGCTATGGTTTTCGATTCAGACGAGAAGGGCAGCGATGAGAATACCGTCGGCCATCGGCGTTGCCGCCGCGCTCGCGCTGATCGCGGGCTGCCGTGCGTTCGGCCCTCACGCGCAGAGCGACACGCGCGTCGATGCGCTGCTTGCGCGCATGACGCTCGATGAGAAGATCGAGCTGCTGCACGGTGCGCCCGAGCCGCCATCGAGCAGTCAGGGCGAGGCCGGCTACCTGCCGGGAATTGCGCGACTCGGCATCGCGCCGCTGCGCTTTGCCGACGGTCCGCCCGGCGTGCTCACGCGCTATCGGGCCACGGGGCTCACGGCGAGCATGGGTCTGGCCGCGACCTTCAGCCGCGAGGATGCGCGTGCCAACGGCAGCGTGATCGCGCGCGACGCCGGCGCGCTCGGCATCGACGTGGTGCTCGAGCCGTTCATCAATATTCATCGCGATCAGAGCTTTTTCCGCGCCTACAACACCTTCGGCGAGGACCCGCTGCTGACGGCCGAGATCGCCAGCTCCCAGATCGCCGGCATTCAGGCTGAGGGCATCATGGCGATGGCCAAGCACTACATCGCCTACGACGGTGCGACCAATGTGAGCGTCGATCCACAAACTCTGCACGAGATCTATCTCGCGCCGTTCGCGGCCGCGGTCGCCGCCCAGGTGTCCGCCATCATGTGCTCGTATAACGTGATCAACGGCCGCTATGCCTGCGGCAACCCGGACACCCTCGAGACGATGCTGCGTGGCGAGCTCAATTTCCGCGGCTTCGTGACCTCCGACTGGGGCGCCGTGCACGCCACCGATTTCATCAACGACGGGCTCGACCTCGAGATGCCGGGCAGCGGCACCGCCGCGGATTCCTATCTTGCGGCCGACCTGCCCCGGCAGGATCAGCCGCGCATTGCGCTCGATCCGCCGGTCATCAACCACATTCCCGAGGAAACGCCGCCCGAGCCGATGCCAGCGCCGCGTCTGGCTGGATCGCGGCCGATCGGCCTGCACGCGGCTCTGGAGCGCGGCATCGTCGATGAGCGCACGATCACACAGGCAGCCCGCTATGTGCTGCTGCAGATGCAGCGCTTCGGCCGCCTCGAGCAGGCCTTGCCGGGCGGCGTGCCGACGGGGATCGAATCGCCGCAGGCGATCGCACAGGATGCGGCCGTCGTGTACCGCACGGCGCTCGATGCCGCGGTGCTGCTCAAGAACGATGCCGCGGCGTTGCCGTTGCGGGCCGAGGACTTGAGCGCTCTGGCGCTGATCGGGCCGGGCGCGCTGCAGGACATCGCGATCGGCGAGTCGGGCGAGAAGGCGCTGGGCCGCGTCGAGCGACAGATCGGCCCCGGCGCCGCCCTGCGCGAGGCGGCCGATGTCGGCATGACCGAGGCCGTGGCCGATGACATGACCGGCACGCCGGTGCCGGACACGCAGCTCGCGCACGACGGTGGGGGTGGCCTGCTGCGGCTCGACGCCGAGGGCCGCACGATTGCCACCGACGCGGCGCTTGATTTCACGCTCACGCGCGGCAATCCCCTGCCGGCGGGTACGAGCGCGCAGTGGCGCGGCGTGCTGCGCGTGCCGCAGAGCGGTCGCTATCGACTCTATCTGCAAATCCTCGGCGCGCGCGGATCGCTGGCCGTCGATGGCCGCTCGATCGCGGCCACCGGTGGCTTGAGTCTGCATGGCGATGTGCTGCAGCCGGGGCAGGACAACGTACTGCCCACGCGCGATGGGCTCGACAACGTGCGCCGCGAGCTCGCACTCGATGTGGGCGACCATGCCCTGTCGGTGCACGTCTATGGCGAAACGCACGGACAGAGCGTGCAGGTGCGGCTCGCCTGGCTCACGCCCGCGCAACGCAGCGCCGACTACGCCCAGGCGCTACGGGTCGCAAGCGCCGCCCACACGGCGATCGTCTTCGCCTGGAGTCGCGGCCGCCCGGTCTTTCATCTGCCGGGCGACCAGGACCGTCTCATCGCCGACATCGCGGCCGCCAATCCGAATACGATCGTGGTGATGAACATCAGTGAGCCCGTGGCGATGCCCTGGCTCGATCGCGTCAAGGCGGTGCTGCTGATGTGGTGGCCCGGAGATGAAGGCGGCCGTGCGAGTGCCGATCTGTTGCTCGGTCGCGTCAGTCCGGGCGGACGGTTGCCGTTCACCTGGCCGCTGCGTCTCGAGGATGGCCCCGCCAATGATCCGGCACACCCAGAACGCTCATCGCACGGCCTCAACGGCCTCACTGCCTATTCGGAGGGCATCTATGTCGGCTATCGCTGGTTCGATGATCGCCACATCGAGCCGCTCTTTCCGTTCGGCTTCGGTCTTTCCTACACGAGGTTTGATTATGCCGATCTGGCGGTGCGGCAGGCTGCGGATGGCGGCCTCGATGTGAGCTTCACACTGCACAACAGCGGCAGCGGCAGCGGCGCCGGCGATGAGGTGCCGCAGCTGTACCTGGGAGCCCCGGACGCACGGCCGGCTGGCGTACAGTTCGCGAACCGCGCGCTCGCGGCCTTCGAGCGCGTGCATCTCGAGGCGGGCGAGGCCCGGCGCGTCACGCTGCAT
>Ga0116217_10003566_pt1 | contig 14066 bp, 9 predicted proteins | sample Sb_taG_6_FD_89697 | JGI IMG/M metagenome (GOLD analysis project Ga0116217, IMG submission 89697) | Peat soil microbial communities from Weissenstadt, Germany - Sb_50d_4_PS metaG | ecosystem: Environmental > Terrestrial > Soil > Wetlands > Peat | place: Germany: Weissenstadt | collected 2010-09-21 | reverse complement strand
GCCGCTGCGCCCTCGATGATGGCGCCCTGCACGGCGCCGTTGGCTTCGACGAGAAGATCGCGCATTTGCCAGGCCCATTGCTCTTTGTCGATGTCGATCAGGGCCTTGAGTTCGCGCAAGTGACCAGTTTCCGATAGCCGCGCTAGTTAGGATAGCGCCCTTACGAAGGGTGGGATTTATGACGCGCTGGCTTGGAGGGATTGCAGTCGCTTCGATAGTGGGGTTTGGGGCGACCTCGCTGATGGACGTCGCAGCCCACGCCGAGCCGGGTGTGTTCGACGATCGGATCGTGTTCGGACAATCCGCGGCCTTCGAGGGGCCTGCAGCGGCGTTGGGTCTCGGCATGCGCGAGGGGATTCTCGCCGCCTTCAACGAAGCAAATGCCGCCGGCGGAGTTAACGGCCACAGGCTGGAGTTGGTCTCCTACGACGATGGGTACGAGCCGGAAAAAGCGATTGCCAACACCAAGCGGCTGATCAGCGAAGGGGTGTTCGCGCTCGTCGGCGAGGTGGGTACGCCAACGTCCAACGCGGTTCAGCCGATCGCCACTGAAGCAGGGGTGCCGTTTATCGGGCCGTTCACCGGCGCCGCCTTCCTGCGCAATCCGTCGCTCCGCAACGTAATCAACGTTCGCAGCTCGTATGACCAGGAGACGGAGGCATGGATCGAGCACCTCACCAAGGACCTCGGCGTATCGCGGATCGCCATCCTATACCAGGACGATACTTTCGGTCGCGCCGGGCTCTCGGGGGTCTCGAAGGCGTTGGAAAAGCGCGGAATGAAGCTGGTCGCCGAAGGCACTTACGAGCGCAACACGACCGCGGTGAAGACGGCGCTGCTGGAGATCCGCAAGGCGGACCCCGAGGCTGTCGTCATGGTTGGCGCCTATAAACCGTGCGCGGAGTTCATAAAACTGGCGCGCCGGCTCAAGCTGAACCCAGTGTTCGTCAACATCTCATTCGTCGACGCCAACGCCCTCGCCAAGGAACTCGGCGAGGACGGGAAAGGAGTGGTGGTGACGCAGGTCGTACCATTTCCGGGGGACACGAGCCTGCCGCTCGTGGCCGAATACCAGAAAGCGCTCAAGGCAGCGAATCCGGACGCGCAGATCGGCTTCGTTTCGCTCGAGGGGTATATGGTCGGCCGATTGGTCGTCGAAGCGCTGGAAAAGGTGAAAGGTCCCATCACGCGAGCGGGGCTGCTTTCGGCCATCGATGAGGTCGGCACGTTCGATCTGGGCGGCATCACGCTGTCCTATGGCCCGGACAAGAACCAGGGCATGAACCAGGTCTTCCTCACCGTGATCCAGGCGGATGGCAGCCTCAAGCCGATTGACCGCCTTGAGCGTTGACGTGGCGAACAGGCGTGTGGCGCGTCGCCTCTTTAGCTGAGCAACGCGGGGCTGCTGCGGTCGATGGCATGCCGTCGTGAATGGGGCAGATCAAGAGCCTCTTTCCGAGGTCTATGACGAGGCGCACACTTCGAGGTTAGCCACCGTGGGTCGCAAGCAGGACGGCAGGAAGGCGACCTTTGGCATCAAGGCCAAATTGTTCCTGGCTTTTGGCGGGATGGCCATGTTGACCGGGGTTGCCAGCGCCGTCGCCTGGTACGCCTTCACCGACATCGAGAGATCGGTGACGCGGATCAGCACGGAGAGCGTCGTCGGCATGGCGGCCTCGCTCCGTCTCGCCGAAAAGAGCGCCGAGATCGCGGCGACCGCTCCAGCCCTCATTGCGAGCCGCAACGAAGAGGAGCGGGTTCACGAACAGCAGACGCTCGTTCAGAGGCTGAATGAGCTCACCGCCGTCACCTTGGAGTTGAAGTTCGGAGACTTGGCGGAGGCACGATTCGCCAATCTGAGCGGGATCGAAGGCAAGATCGCCACCGAGCTCAAAGCGCTGGACGGCGCCGTCGGCGAGCGCCTGCGCTTGAGCGCGCGAAGGGAAACCGCGGTCGCCGATCTTGCCGCCCTGCAAGCCAAGTTCCAGGACGCGCTGGAACCTTTGGTGGACGACGCCGGCTTCAATCTCGTGACCACCAGCCAGGACGTGACGGCTAAGAGCAAGAAGGCGATCACGGGCCTGGTCGAGGGCGGGGTGAATGCCTTGCGGGCGCTGCTGACGCTGCGCGCCGATGGTAATCTGGCGGCGGGCCTGCTGGGCGAAGCCGCGCACGTCGACGATCCGGCCTTGATCCAACCCATCCGCGAGCGGTTCTCGGCGGCGACGGCGGCGATCGAGAAAGGGCTGGAGGCGTTGTCTAAATCGCCCGAGAACGATCGGCTGCACGAGGCGAGCGAGACGCTGATCGCCCTCGGCAGTGGCGCTGACAACGTATTCGAGGTCCGGTCACAGGAGCTCCGGGCTCCCGCCGAGACGCGGCACTCGCTCCAAGGCAAGCGGGAGGGAATGGCGGCCGCGGTGGAGGTGGCGCACCGTACCCTGCTCGAGATCCTCACGCCGATGGTCGACGACGCTGGCTTCGACCTTGTGGCCACCAGCGAGGACGTGACGGCCAGGAACGCAAAGGCGATCACGGACCTGGTCGAGGGCGGGGGTGAGCACGTTGCGAGTGTTGCTGACGCTGCGCGCCGAGGGCAACTTGACGGCGGGCCTGTTGAACGAGGCCGCCGGCGTCCCCGAACCCAGTTCACTGAAGCCTCTTCAGGAGCGCTTCGTTGCCGCCGCGAGCCGCGCGGAGAAGCTGCTTGCGCAGCTTCCCGCCGAGGTCGACAACGGTGCGCTCAAGGGCCTCACGGAGAGGTTGATCGCGTTCGGCACGTCCGCAGAAAACGTCTTCGATTTGCGACGTGAGGAACTACACCAGATCGCGGTTGCTCAGGCGTCCTTGCAGGCCAACAACTCGCTAGTCCTGCGTCTCGGCGAGGAAGTGGCGGAAGTGGTCCTGACCGCGCAGAACAGCAGCGATGCGGCGGCGGCTCGCGCCGCCCAGGCGATCCGCGATGGCCAGCTCCTGCTTCTCCTCATCACCGCTCTGAGCGTGACGGGGGCGGCCGTGATCGCGCTCCTGTATGTGGCGCCGCGCGTGGTGAGGCCCATCGAGGACATCACCGCGGCGATGAGCGGCCTGGCCGCAGGCGACACGTCTATCGATGTGCCGGGCCGCGACCGCAGCGACGAGATCGGCCGCATGGCGGAGGCGCTCGGCGTCTTCCGGGACACGGCTATCGAGGTTCAGAGGGCGAACCTGAGGGAAATTCACGAAGGCCGCCGGCGGTTGGCGGTCGCGATCGAGAGCATCTCTGAGGCCTTGTCGCTCTACGATCCCGAAGATCGCCTGGTCGTGTTCAACAACAAGTACCGGACGCTCCTCCACCCTGACGGCGGGGCAGAAATATCACAAGGCATGACGTTCGAAAGCATCGTTCGACAGTCCGCCGAGCGCGGGTACATCAAGGAAGCCGAGGGCCGGGTTGAGGAGTGGGTCCAAGAGCGCATGGCCCGTCACCGAGAACCGAGCGGCTCGCAGGTTCAGCAGCGCGGCGACGGCCGCTGGATTCTGGTGAGCGAGCGCAAGACCGACGACGGAAGCACCGTCGCCGTCTACTCCGACATCACAGAATTGAAGCAGCGTGAGAACCAGCTGGCAAACAAGTCCAGGGCTTTGGAGCATCTTTCGAGCCAGCTCGCAAAATACCTCTCGCCTCAGGTTTACGAGTCTATTTTCACTGGAAAGCAGGAAGTCAAGATTGCGAGTCGCCGGAAAAAGCTGACAGTCTTCTTCTCTGATATTGCTGGCTTCACTGAAACCGCCGACAGGCTGGAGTCAGAGGACCTTACGCGGTTGCTGAACCACTATCTGACCGAAATGTCGGCCATCGCCCTCTCTTGTGGAGCAACGATCGACAAATATGTCGGTGACGCCATTGTCATCTTCTTTGGCGATCCGGAGACGCGCGGCGTCAATGAGGACGCCCTCGCCTGCGTCGAGATGGCCATCGCCATGCGGAAAAGGATGCGCGAGCTGCAGGACGTATGGCGGGCGTCGGGCATCGAAAGGCCCCTTCAGTGCCGGATCGGAATCAACACCGGATACTGCACGGTCGGGAACTTCGGCAGCGAAGATCGGATGGACTACACCATCATCGGCGGCGGCGTGAATCTCGCGTCGCGGCTTGAGTCTGCGGCAACGCCGGGCGAGATCCTCGTGTCGTATGAAACTTACGCAGCCGTTCGCGACCGGATCCGCTGCAAGGAGCGCGGGCCCATATCCGTCAAGGGCATCGCCTACCCCGTCGCCACCTATCAAGTCGTCGACGCCTATCGGAACCTCGGCGCGGAGCGCGGGTTCATTCACGAGGAACGCCCCAGCCTCAAACTTGACCTCGATCTCGACGCCATGTCCGCTGATGATCGGGGTGGGGCGGCCGACGTGTTACGCGAGGCCTTGGACCGACTGTCTTCGCTCGATCGGGCTATCTAGCCGGCGCCACAGGAGCCCGTACCACAGGAGACCGGGCGTGGACGCGTCGAAGTCTTGTTCAGAAGTACTGCTTGGAGCGGATTTCGACCCTTTTGACCGGCGAAGGAGGCGGCGTATCCTTCTGTTGGGTGGACTTGATGGCTTCGCGCAGACGGCGGAAATGCAGGAGACCGCCGAGGCGATGTTGGCGACACTCCGACTACCTTAGGTCCGCTCAGGGCGGCGAAGCCACTTTCGCGCTCGCAATGAAACGACGGCTATGGCGCGGATACCGGCAATTCCCGAGGCGACCCCTGTAGGCCCGCTCTCCGCCGAGGCTGTGTGAAAACTCCGGAGGTCGTTCAGAGGTGCTTGATTTCGAGGCCTACAGCCCCGCAGAGTAAAGAGAAACGGGTTAATCCCACGATCCGCTCGATGCTACAGGCTCTCGTCTCGAGTTTTCACACGGCCTCCGCCCAAACCTGAAGTTGAAACAGACCACTACCCGGCATAATCTCCGACATCGCGCATAACACAGTGTGTTACCGCTGGCGCGAGTCCCTAAGTCCCGGCGTACCATTCGTAGCCGCGGTCCTCCCAGAAGCCGCCGCGGCCGCGCGCGATGGCAGCGAAACCGTCGATCGCCTCGATGCGCATCACGTATTTGGCCATCTTGTAGCCGAGCTGACGCTCGAGCCTGAGCCTGAGCGGCGCGCCGTGCTCGACCGGCAAGGGCGCGAAGTTCATCTCGTAAGCGAGGATGGTCTGCGGATGATAGGCGTCGATAGGCGGAAATCGGATTGAGCGCGTAGTCGGGCATCACGCCCTAAAGCTCAAGTTTTCCTCTCGACCACGAGCACGACGCCCTCGTTTGGGCGAAGCCTCCCATCCGAAACGCTATTCTCGCGATCGAGGTGGGTCGACAGCAGGACCTGGGCGCCAACTGGAATGAGGCCGCTCTCCACAGACTTGCCGCTGAAATTGAGCGCGACCGCGATCCGCTCCTCGCCCAAGGTCCGTTCGAACACGAGACAATCTCGGTCCGCGCTCATCTCGCCATAGCCGCCCACCCGAAGAGCCGCGCGCTTCCGGCGCAGCTCGATCAGGCGGTGATGAAGCATGAGAATCGAAAGCTCGTCCGCGCTCATGACGCTTACGTTCCTCTCCGCCCAGTCGGCGTGCAAGGGCAGCCACGGCTTCACCTTGCTGAAGCCCGCGTTCGGCAAGGAATCCCAGGCCATAGGGGTTCGCGCCGGGTCGCGGCCGAGGCCAGGCTCCCGGCGTTCGACCGGATCGCAGACGGCTTCGGCAGGAATGGAGACCGATGGAATCCCGATCTCATCCCCATAGTAGATCGTCGGCGTGCCGCGAAGCGTGAGCAGGAGCATCGCCGCGATCCGCGCCTGGGCCGGTCCGAGCCGGGCGGCGACGCGCTTCTGGTCGTGGTTTCCGAGAACCCAGGTCGGCCAGGCGCCGGGCGGGAGGGCGGCCTCGTACTCCTCCACGAGCGCAGCGAACGCGGTGGCCGTCCAGGCGGTTGAAATCAGATGGAAATTGAAGGGAAGGTGCGCGCCCCTGCCATCCTTGCCGTAATAGAGCACGAGCCGCTCGATCGGCAGATAGAGCTCGCCAATCAACACGCGGTCAGGGTAGGCGTCCAGGGTCGCGCGCATCTCGGCCACTGCCTCGTGCACTTCCGGCAGATCGCTCGTGTGGACCGGCGACTGGCGTTCGCTGTCCGGCATGGCCGGCGTCCAGGCGGCGTTTGGCGGATTATCACGCAAGCGTTCGTCCTCGAACAGCGCCGAGAGCGCATCGACGCGGAATCCATCGATCCCGAGGTCGAGCCAGAACCGCAGAACGTCGATCATCTCGCGCCGGACGTGCGGATTGCGCCAGTTGAGATCCGGCTGCTCGGGCAGGAAGGCGTGGTAATAGTACTGGCCCGTCACGCCATCGCGGGTCCAGGCCGGGCCGCCGAAACGGGAGATCCAATTGTTCGGCGGGCCGCCGTCCGGGGCGGGATCGCGCCAGACGTACCAGTCGCGCTTCGGAGCGGACCGCGACGAACGGCTCTCTAGAAACCAGGGATGGCGGTCAGAGGTGTGGTTCGGCACGTAGTCGAGGATCACTTTCATTCCCCGATAGCGAGCCTCCGCGATCAGCGCCTCGAGGGTCTTGAGATCGCCGAAGAGCGGATCGACATCGCGGTAATCGCTCACATCATAGCCGTAGTCCGCCATCGGCGAAGGGTAGATCGGCGAGAGCCAGATCGCGTCGACCCCGAGCCACTCCAAGTATCCGAGTCGCCGAGTCACTCCAGCGACGTTGCCGACGCCGTCGCCGTCCGAATCCTGAAAAGAACGCGGATAAATCTGATAGATGACGGCCTCTCGCCACCACTCGCCTGCCATCGCCGAGCCTTCTCCCATGGTCGCGCCCAGTCTGGACCGGTGTCGTAGCCCATTAAAATCATTGCTTGTGGTGGGGGTCAAACCTCGTGGCCAAATCACAGCCCATCTGGCCGAGTCCGATAAATCCGACGTTCATGATGAATTTCCCCTTCCGAAGAAGCCGAATATCCGTCCCCAAACCGCTGAGATAATGAGGGGCGCGACGAACTGCGCTGGACGCCTCCGAAGACAAGGAATGTTCCTATTCATCAACGCGCCGCCCCTCATCAGGGCCTTGCGAACGAGCGATTCGGTGCAGGACGTCGAATAAGGGCCCGAAGTTTCGCGGCTCCTGGCGCCTCTGAAGGGCCAAACCCGGGAGTGAAGCCGCCACAGGCGGTGCAGGTGCTTAGAACACCGGCTGGCGCGACCGCCGCGGCTTCGTGTAATTGACTGGCTCGCAGGCTGAGCGCGGTGCGCTGGCGCGAATTGCCGCGACGAGCCTGGCGACGCGTGATGCGCGCCGGCGCGCTGGAGAGATTCACAATGAGGACGCCAAGTTCCATCGGCTGCTGGAACAAGCCATGGGCCATCCGCTGCGGCGGTGAGACGAATTATCCCATTGCAACATTTACTGCGGCGAGGCTACTGAGGCGGGCATGGATAAGGGGGGCGGGAAGCTGTCTCCCTGCCGCGCGAGAGCGTCTCCCGCTGCGATGACCCGGCCTGACCGCGACGAATAAACGCCGCAGTCCGTATCAGGAGCGAACCGATATGTTCATCGTGATGATCGCATCCGAATGCGCGCCGGTCGCCAAGGTCGGCGGCCTGGGCGATGTGGTCTTCGGTCTCAGCCGCGAACTTGAGCTACGCGGCAACGCAGTCGAGATCGTCCTGCCGAAATACGATTGCATGCGCTACGATCAAATCTGGGGACTGCACGTCACCTACCCGGACCTGTGGGTGCCTTGGTTCAATTACCATATCCATTGCACTGTGTATTTCGGCCAAGTACACGGTCGCAAGTGCTTCTTCATCGACCCGCATTCTCGCGACAACTTCTTCAGCCGCGGCGCCTACTACGGCTTTCCCGACGAGCACATGCGCTTCGCCTTCTTCTCCAAGGCGGCGCTCGAGTTCTTGTACCGCACCGGGAAGCGGCCTGACGTCATCCACACGCACGACTGGCAGACGGCGCTGGCGCCGGTGATGCTTTATGAGATTTATCAGCCTCTGGGCATGGGCAACTGCCGCGTCTGCCACACCCTGCACAACGTCAGGCACCAGGGCATCGCCGGCGAGAACGTGCTCTGGCTCACGGGGCTCGGCCGGCCGGCGCACTTCTTCAGCCGCGAACGCCTGGGCGACGATTTCAACCGGACCGCGATCAACTTCACCAAGGGCGCGATCGTCTATTCCAACTTCATTACCACCGTCTCGCCGAACCACGCTTGGGAAGTAAGCCATACCGAATGGGGCTACGGCCTCGGTCACATCCTGCACGTCCACCGCAACAAGTTCGGCGGCGTGCTCAATGGCCTCGATTACGACATGTGGAACCCAGAGACCGACGGGGCCATTCCCAGCCACTACACAGCGAGCAACTTCGACGCCAAGGCCGACAATACCCGCGCCCTGCGCGAGCGAAAGTGGCTGCGCCACGACCACAAGCCCCTGGTGGCCTACGTGGGTCGTCTGGACGCGCAGAAGGGGGTGCATCTCATCCGGCACGCTCTCTTCCGCAGCCTGCACAAGGGCGCCCAGTTCGTGCTGTTGGGCTCCAGTCCGGAACCAGGCATCAATGGCCAGTTCTGGCAGCTCAAGCACCACCTCAACGACAACCCGGATTGCCACCTCGAGATCGGCTACGACGAGGAACTGGCGCACCTGATCTACGCAGGCGCCGACATCCTGGTCGTGCCCAGCCTCTTCGAGCCCTGCGGCCTCACCCAGATGATCGCCCTGCGCTACGGCGCGGTGCCCGTGGTGCGGGCGGTGGGCGGCCTAGCGGACACGGTCTTCGATCGGGACCATTCCGAGCGGCCCGAGGCCGAGCGCAACGGCTACGTCTTCCACCAGACGGACAACGCCGCCCTGGAGTCGGCCCTGGATCGGGCCATCGGTCTGTGGTTCGGCTGGCGCGACGAGTTCCGCAAGCTGGCCGTGCAAGGCATGGGCTGCGACTACTCGTGGAACTGGCCGGGCCAGCACTACCTGAACATTTACGAAATGATCCGCCACAAGTGAGGCAAACATGAGCGAGGAACACATGAGCAACCTTCCCGAAACCATCGACGGCCTGCCCAACATCAGCGGCGCGGAAAAGGAAGTTGAGGGCGCCATCGCCGCCGCGGCAGGCAGCCCGGTCTTCCTGGCGGACAGCCGCATCGACTTTGGCCGCATCAAGAGCGCCTTCGCCAGCGCGCTGCACATGCATCAGCCGCTGATCCCGGCCGGCGGAGGCGATCTTCGCACGGCCGAGGTGATCGGCAACCTGCAGCACATGTTCGAGAACCAAGGCGTCGGCGACAACCACAACGCGTCGGTGTTCCAGTGGTGCTACAAGCGCATGGGCGAGTTCATTCCGCAGCTGGTCGGCGAGGGCAAGGAGCCGCGCATCATGCTCGAGTACTCGGGCACGCTCCTCCACGGCCTGCGCAAGCAGGGCGCCAACGACGTGTTCGACAGCCTCAGGGGCATCGCCTGCAACCCAGACTATCGCCGTTGCGTCGAGTGGCTCGGCGCGCCCTGGGGCCATGCCGTCGCGCCCTCCACGCCGGTGCAGGACTACCGCCTGCATGTGAAGGCTTGGCAGCACCATTTCGCCGCCATCTTCGGCTTCGAGGCGCTTTCCCGGGTGCGCGGCTTCTCGCCCTCGGAGATGGCGCTGCCCAACCACCCGGACGTCGCCTACGAATTCGTCAAGACGCTCAAGGACTGCGGCTACCAGTGGGTGCTGGTGCAGGAGCACAGCGTCGAAGAGCCCGCGGACGGCTCGAACCCGCGCCGGCCGCACCTGCCGCACCGGCTGGTGTGCGCCAACTCGAAAGGCGAGACGGCCAGCATCATCGCGCTCGTCAAGACGCAGGGCTCCGACACCAAACTCGTGGCGCAGATGCAGCCCGCCTATGAAGCGCGTAGCCTCGGCCGCATCCAGCTGGCCGGCCGCTCGGCGCCGCCGCTGGTGACGCAGATCGCCGACGGCGAGAACGGCGGCGTGATGATGAACGAGTTCCCGCCCAAGTATCTCGACGTCATGCGCGAGGCGAGCGGCTCGGATACGCCGGCAATGAACGGCACCGAATACCTCGAGCGCCTCTTTGCCAGCGGCATAAAGGAGAGCGACTTGCCCGTGGTGCAGCCGCTCTTCCAAAAGCTGATCTGGGAGCGCATGAAGCCCGGCGGCGGCCCGGACAAGCTCGCCCAAACGATCGAGGCGATCAAGAAGGAGAACCACCGCTTCCACATGGAGGGCGGCAGCTGGACCAACAACATGTCCTGGGTGCGCGGCTACGAGAGCCTGCTGAAGCCGATGGACCACGCCAGCTCGCACTTCTTCGAAAAGGCGATCCAAGGCAAGGCGGCGACTTCCGAGCAGCGCTACCGCAACGCCCTGTTCCACCTGCTGTCGGCCGAGACCAGCTGTTACCGCTACTGGGGCGAGGGCATCTGGACCGAGTACGGCCGCGAACTATGCCGCCGCACCGACGCCATCCTCGACCACGACTTCTGACTGCATGCCAAGCATGAATCGAGTTCCCTCAATACCGAGATTCTGCGTATCGACGGAGCGCGCCGCCACGACCCCTGCGCCGTGCTCGGCCGTCTCTGGCGATGCATCCACGCACGCTCAATGGCCGAAGGCCGAGGGCGCGCGCCTCGGGGCTGAGCCAAGCGCCGAAGAGATCGCCGACGCGTTCCGCCTGACCGGCTTCTTCCTCGCGCGTGATCTGTTCGGCCCGAGCGGCGCGCCGCTGCCGGATTCGCGCGCCGCGTTCCTGTCGGCGGCGGCGAGGGGAGGGCGATAGCGGGCGCGATTCCGCGATCTCGGCTCCGCAGCCAAGCCAATTCAAACAAAACCAAGCAAGACCAAATAAATCCAAGCAAAATGGCTTGGATTTGCTTGGTTTTATTCGTCCGAATCGGGACTTATCAATGGGTTACAGGCAATCCAGATAAAAATTTCTGGTCCTGTCTCAGGGTGTGTGCCGAATGTCTCAAGCGCTCGTCTCCTTTCTCCCGGCGGGGCGACCCGATCAGGGACGGGCTCACTCCGGCGAATGGGAAACATAGCACAGTTTTCAGATTTTCACAAACAATTGCGCGGCTCCCGTTTCGCGCCGGTTCGGCAGTTTCGAAGCGCGGCGCGCTGCGGAAATAGACCTCGGCCGGGTCGACTGGCTCGCCACGGGTGACGCGCGCCATCACCTCCGGAGGGCCGAAGCGGACGCCGCAATTTTCCACGTAGATGAGCGTCCCGTCATCCAGCCGCGCGACATAGCGGGCCTCGAGCCGGGTGAATCCGTCCGGGCGAATGATTTGAAAATCCGCGCCGGCGTTGAGAATTGTCCCGTTCAGCTTGGCGCCCTGAATGTGGTAACCGGCACGACGCGCCTTAAACCACGCGCGGTCTCTCCGACCGCGATCGGCGGGCCGACCTCAACCAGGAAGTCGGCGATGTGGGTAAGGGTTGGGGTCACGAGACCAGCTCCAAGTGAAGCTTGCAACCATGCGCTATGGCGATGTTACACTTTGTAAAGTGTAACATCGCGGTAAACGATAAGCTCCGGCATAAGGTAGTGAGTGAGTTTGAATTTCCGCTTCCGACCGAGGCCGTGTGAAAACTCGACGCGATAGTCCGCATTGTTGAGCCGACGGGAGTTATTCGCGTTTTTCTCCGCTCTGCGCGGCCATAGGCCTCGATATTCAGACGCCTATAAACAAACCGTGGAGTTTTCGCACAGCCTCGACCCTTTGGCGACATCTCAAGGTGGTGCTAGGCGATCTGAGGCGTATGGACCGGCAGGGGGAAAGAATGGGCAGCAGAACTTGGTACGTGAAGACGAGTAAGATCGCGTCCCGGCCCAAGTTGGCGTCGGTCCTGCTGCGGTTAATGTTCTCAGTGAATGACTTGTCGCTCGCAAACTGTGCTATCGAAGACTGGGAAGCCAACACGGAGCAGAAGCGCCAGGCACGGAAGCGGGCTGCGCAGTCGTACTTCGTTCGGGTCTTAATGAGCCACCTTTACGAGGCGCTGGCGATCATCAAGGAGATCGCTGCCCACCCGTCGCTTCTCGCCGCGGTGGACGCATGCGATCCGCAAACAGTCGCGTCGTTCAAAGCCGTCGAAAGATTCGCAAACTTAGACGAAATAAAATCGCTCGATCGGCTCCGAAATCGCGCGACGTTCCACTATGATCGGCAGTTGTGCCTCGAGAGTTTTGAAGAGATAGCAGAAATCGATCCAAATCGGTTTTGGTCCTACTCAATGGGAAGCGACTCCCTTGACTGGCACTTCGAGTTCGCCGACGCGGTCATGGACCGAATGTTGATTCGTCAGGTGCTTCGGGTGCGAGTGCCGAAAGGGCCGGAGCGCACCAAACTGACCCATGCTCTCGCATTCCGACAACAGGAAATAGGGAGAGAGTTTACGAATTTCGCCGCGCATCGGCACCACCTAAAGTAGCAGCGTCTCAGGGATTCAAAGAGCCCTCGGCGTCAATGTTCGCTTCCCCCTTGAGACGACTGCCATTTGCTCGGCGATTGACCGCCCTCGACCCTAAGCCGACACTAGCGCCGGAGGCGTGCTGGTTTAACCCATCGACTTTTCGGCCTCGATCAGCTGGTGAATCTCGCAGTATGAATTTCGCGCATGCATCCGGCTCACATGGTGGATGAGCACTTGCCCGCGATAGCGGGCCAAAGTTCTACGGGACTTTGGTGCAGAGCTACAATTTTGGGTGACCGCTAACCGTTGTTTTTGTCTGGTTCATCCCCCGCCTCCCAGTAGTCGAAGTTGTTCCCTAACAATAACCAGTTATCGTCTTTGCCGTCCTGCGTAAATGCAAGTCCGAATACAGATGCTAAATCTACGCAATTCAAATATTTATAGTCATCCTCATGAAAAATACCATTTGGTCCCGGTTTTAACTCCAATTCAGAAATTGTCATTATTGATCGATCTGGATGAGCTCTAACAAGAGCATCTTTCGCAAAGTCAAACCATACGCGAGGAATTATGGAGCGCCCCCGGAAAATCCCATGTATCGAAGAGATGGCCTCATCCATAGACTTGGCGCGCAGGAACGGAATTATTGCATATTCTTCAGCAAAATTTTTAGCTCCAGCTGCAGCCATCAATGGAATTTGGATGGTCGTCATCATGTCGGCGAGAAATTCATCAAGAACCCTATCATACTTTTCAAACTCATCCGAGTTTAGAGACTCTCTTGCGCGGCGTATTGTATAAAACCATGTGATTACGTCAGGCAGGAAGCAATATATACTGAATAGCCACTCATCCAAGCTAGATACCTTGTCCTTTAACCTACGCTCTTCCTGGATCAGCCTCAGAGCTTCTGCAGTAAGACGGCTCTCGTCTTTCTGCAACGCTATCCTGCCCTCGTCAGACCCGCCTGTGATCACCGAGAGTCGCATTTCGGCCCAGTCACGGGCACCACAGATCCATCGGCCTCGCCATAATAGGTCTATAAACTGGAGCAGCTCCTCTTGAGAGACTTTCTGTGCAAGGTCACGAACGGCATACCAGATCAGCTCGACATGGCGGCCCTCCGTCCCCGTAAGCTGTAATATTAGGAAGCGTTCCAGGACTGCCAGATACTTCGACAATCGCAGTTTCGTTCCATGGTTCGGGGGAAAAAGGTATGGTCCAGGCGCGATCCCGGCCACGACGTCAATTCCGAGATAAATGATTGGATAGTCCACCAATGGGTCATCGTCATAGACTGCTTGTAACTCCTCTGTCTCAGCACTCCAAAGGGCTTTGAACCGAGAATCATTCTCATCAAAACGCAACCCAGGGTAGATATCAGGCAGCACGTTCCAAAAGATCTGGCTAACGCGATGCGCAATGACTTTATCGATGGGTGTATACGTCATCTCATCGGCCCAGTTTTTGCCGGATCATCTGAACAATTTCTGCTGCATCGACCGTCGCGAGCGGGGTCGGCCATCCGTGTTGTGAAAGATACTCTCCTACGATTTCAGATGCTTCGCTGGCCTGTTTGTCGG
>Ga0116217_10003564_pt1 | contig 14067 bp, 10 predicted proteins | sample Sb_taG_6_FD_89697 | JGI IMG/M metagenome (GOLD analysis project Ga0116217, IMG submission 89697) | Peat soil microbial communities from Weissenstadt, Germany - Sb_50d_4_PS metaG | ecosystem: Environmental > Terrestrial > Soil > Wetlands > Peat | place: Germany: Weissenstadt | collected 2010-09-21 | reverse complement strand
CCGAGGCGGGCGGCGACGCATCCGAGGCGGGCGGCGCGGAGTAAGGCCGACAGTTCACTGACGAGCACGGATCAGCCACAGACATGCGGATGGCCGGAGGGCCATCGGCGGACATAGCAAGACGGAGGAAGCACCATCATGGCGAAGCAAAGCGCGGGCGAGCTGCTTGAGGCGTTCAAGGAAATGACGCTGATCGAGCTGTCGGACTTCGTGAAGCAGTTCGAGGAGACCTTTGACGTCAAGGCCGCCGCCCCGGTGGCGGTAGCCGGACCGGCTGCGGCCGGCGGTGGCGCAGCTGTGGAGGAGGTCGAGGAGCAGGACGAGTTCGACGTGATCCTCGAGGCAGCTGGCGAGAAGAAGATCCAGGTCATCAAGGAAGTTCGGCCGCTGACCGGCCTGGGCCTCAAGGAGGCCAAGGACGTGGTCGACGCCGCGCCGCAGCGGATCCTGGAGAAGGTCAACAAGGAGACAGCGGAGAAGGCAAGAGCCGTCCTTGAGGCTGTCGGGGCCACTGTCACGGTCAAGTAGCAACCGATACGTCGTTCGGGCGCTCAGCGGCAGATGCCGCTGAGCGCCCGGCGGTGTTCTGGACCGACGCCGGCCAGGTTCTCGGTCCTGCTGCGCACCGCCCGGCTCCCGCCGAGACGGGCCAACATCTACTTCGCATCGATTGCAGTCATGATCACGCTCGAGTTACTCGCTATGTGGCTACGTAATCGATGCCACGTGCTCGACGGCCATCAAGGAGGGGGAAGCTACGGTGACCTGTGTTGTCGGTGTGGCTGGACGGGCGGACTGGTGCGAGGATGGGCCGTGCGGTTACGGAAGCCACGTCGATCCTGGGACTATTCGTGACTCTGGGTAGCCGCCGCGGTGATTTCAGGTGACGAACGCCGTGATCGGCGCAAGCCACTCGTTATCCCCGCTGGCCTGGCTGTCAAACATCCCGTGCAGTGTGAGTTTCGTCACATGGTCAAGGAACGCGACACAGCGGGCTCTGGTCTTGACGTTTTGCTGTTGACGAGCGATGCTGCCTTCAACTGTGAATATCAGGGTGGCGTACAGTTGACCAGCGGTGTGTCGATCGACTACACTGCCAATTTGCGCTGCACCCATTTGTCCTCGGCAACCTCGAACCCGTAGCGGCCTCGCCGCAGGGCGTTTCGTGTGCGCGCGGTGACCGTTCCGCCACCAAGCTCGGAAGGACCCCTGTTGGCAGCCTCGCGCAGCGCCTCAGCTATCGCTCCTGGTCCACATCGCATCTCTTTCGCCCGCATCAGGGAACCGCTCGAGGTTCCCAGCCTGCTCGCTCTGCAGACCGACTCGTTCGACTGGCTGCTCGGCAGCGAGAGGTGGCAGGAGCGGATCGAAGCCGAGCGCAAGCTTGGCCGGAAGGACCTGCCTGAGCAGTCCGGCCTCGAGGAGATCTTCGAGGAGATCAGCCCGATCGAGGACTTCACCGGCACGATGTCGCTCTCGTTCCGCGACCACCGGTTCGAGCCGCCGAAGTACTCGGCCGACGAGTGCAAGGAGAAGGACATGACCTTCTCCGCGCCCATGTTCGTCACGGCCGAGTTCATCAACAACTCGACCGGTGAGATCAAGAGCCAGACCGTGTTCATGGGCGATTTCCCGCTGATGTCACCCAAGGGCACCTTCATCATCAACGGCACCGAGCGGGTCGTCGTCAGCCAGCTGGTCCGCTCGCCTGGCGTCTACTTCGACCGCCAGGTCGACAAGACCTCAGACAAGGACATCTACAGCTGCAAGGTGATCCCGTCCCGTGGCGCCTGGCTTGAGTTCGAGATCGACAAGCGGGACAGCGTCGGCGTACGGATCGACCGCAAGCGCAAGCAGAGCGTCACGGTTCTGCTCAAGGCGCTGGGCTGGGACGAGGCCAGGATCTTGGAGCGGTTCGGCGCCTACGAGTCGATGCGAGCGACCCTGGAGAAGGACCACACCCAGGGCCAGGACGACGCGCTGCTCGACATCTACCGCAAGCTGCGGCCAGGCGAGCCGCCGACCAGGGAGTCGGCGCAGGCGCTGCTCGAGAACCTGTACTTCAACGCCAAGCGCTACGACCTGGCCAAGGTTGGCCGGTACAAGGTCAACAAGAAGCTCGGCCTCTCGCAGCCGATCACCCAGGGCACGCTGACCGAGGATGACATCGTCGGCACCATTGAGTACCTCGTCCGGCTGCACGTCGGCGAGGACGAGATGAAGTCCGGCGACCTGTTGATCCCGATCGAGACCGACGACATCGACCACTTCGGCAACCGGCGGCTGCGTACCGTCGGCGAGCTGATCCAGAACCAGGTCAGGCTCGGCCTGGCCCGGATGGAGCGGGTGGTCAGGGAGCGGATGACGACTCAGGACGTCGAGGCGATCACGCCGCAGACCCTGATCAACATCCGGCCGGTGGTCGCCTCGATCAAGGAGTTCTTCGGCACCAGCCAGCTGTCCCAGTTCATGGACCAGACCAACCCGCTGGCCGGCCTGACCCACAAGCGGCGCCTCTCCGCGCTCGGCCCTGGCGGACTGTCCAGGGAGCGGGCCGGGTTCGAGGTCCGCGACGTGCACCCGAGCCACTACGGCCGGATGTGCCCGATCGAGACGCCTGAAGGCCCGAACATCGGCCTGATCGGCTCGCTGTCGTCCTATGGCCGGGTCAACGCCTTCGGCTTCGTGGAGACGCCCTATCGCAAGGTCAAGGGCGGCAAGGTGACCGACCAGATCGACTACCTCACCGCCGATGAGGAGGACAGGCACGTCATCGCCCAGGCCAACGAGCCGATCGAGGCCGATGGCAGCTTCACCGGGGAGCGCGTGCTGGTCCGCCGCAAGGGCGGCGAGGTCGACTACATCAAGCCGGACGAGGTCGACTACATCGACGTGTCGCCGCGCCAGATGGTGTCGGTGGCCACCGCGATGATCCCGTTCCTTGAGCACGACGATGCCAACCGCGCGCTGATGGGATCGAACATGCAGCGTCAGTCGGTGCCGCTGCTGCGCAGTGAGTCGCCGCTGGTCGGCACCGGCATGGAGTACCGGGCGGCGACTGACGCCGGGGACGTGATCGTGGCGACCAAGGCCGGCGTGGTCGACGAGGTCAGCGCCGACGAGATCACGATCGCGAACGACGACGGCACCAGGACCACCTACCTGATCGCCAAGTTCCAGCGGTCCAACCAGGGCACCTGCTTCAACCAGAAGCCGATCGTGGTTGGCGGCCAGCGGGTCAGGCCGGCCAGGTCGTCGCCGACGGGCCGTGCACCGACTCCGGCGAGATGGCGCTCGGCAAGAACCTGCTGGTCGCGTTCATGCCCTGGGAAGGCCACAACTACGAGGACGCGATCATCCTGTCCCAGCGGCTGGTCCAGGACGACGTGCTCTCCTCGATCCACATCGAGGAGCACGAGGTCGACGCGCGGGATACCAAGCTCGGCCCCGAGGAGATCACCAGGGACATCCCGAATGTCTCCGAGGAGGTGCTCGCCGACCTCGACGACCGCGGCATCATCAGGATCGGTGCCGAGGTAGTCACCGGCGACATCCTGGTCGGCAAGGTCACGCCCAAGGGCGAGACCGAGCTGACCCCGGAGGAGCGGCTGCTGCGCGCGATCTTCGGCGAGAAGGCGCGCGAAGTCCGCGACACGAGCCTGAAGGTGCCGCACGGCGAGTCAGGCCGGGTCATCGGCGTCCGGGTGTTCTCCCGCGAAGAGGGCGACGAACTGCCGCCAGGCGTGAACGAGCTGGTCCGGGTCTATGTCGCGGCCAAGCGCAAGATCACCGATGGGGACAAGCTGGCCGGTCGGCACGGCAACAAGGGCGTCATCGCCAAGATCCTCCCGGTCGAGGACATGCCGTTCCTTGAGGACGGCACTGCGGTCGACATCGTGCTCAACCCGCTCGGCGTGCCGGGCCGGATGAACGTCGGCCAGGTCCTCGAGACGCATCTGGGCTGGGTCGCGGCGACCGGCTGGCAGGTCGAGGGCAAGGACGCGGACTGGAAGGAGCGGCTGCGCCAGATCGGCGCCGACTCCTCTGGACCAGGCGTCAAGGTGGCGACCCCGGTCTTCGACGGCGCCCGCGAGGAGGAGATCACCGGCCTGCTCGCCAGCACGCTGCCCAACCGGGACGGCGTCCAGCTGGTCGGCGCCAGCGGCAAGTCGATGCTGTTCGACGGCCGGACCGGTGCGCCGTTCAAGGACCCGATCTCGGTTGGCTACATCTACATACTCAAGCTGCTGCACCTGGTGGATGACAAGATCCACGCCAGGTCCACCGGCCCGTATTCGATGATTACTCAGCAGCCGCTCGGCGGTAAGGCGCAGTTCGGCGGGCAGCGATTCGGTGAGATGGAGGTCTGGGCGCTCGAGGCCTACGGGGCCGCCTACGCCTTGCAGGAACTGCTGACCATCAAGTCGGACGACATCCTCGGTCGGGTGAAGGTCTACGAGGCCATCGTCAAGGGCGAGAACATTCCGGAGCCCGGCATTCCCGAGTCGTTCAAGGTGCTGATCAAGGAGATGCAGTCGCTCTGCCTGAACGTGGAGGTTCTCTCCAGTGACGGCGCCGCCATCGAGATGCGAGACACCGACGAGGACGTCTTCCGCGCGGCCGAGGAACTCGGCATCGACCTGTCCAGGCGCGAGCCGAGCAGCGTCGAAGAAGTCTGAGTTGAAGAGGTCTGATCCAGAACCATCCCAGGGGATTAGGGGACAAACATCGTGCTAGACGTCAATTTCTTCGACGATCTACGAATTGGCCTGGCCACCGCCGACGACATCAGGCTGTGGTCACACGGCGAGGTCAAGAAGCCAGAGACGATTAACTACCGCACGCTCAAGCCCGAGAAGGACGGGCTCTTCTGCGAGAAGATCTTCGGTCCCACCAGGGACTGGGAGTGCTACTGCGGCAAGTACAAGCGAGTCAGGTTCAAGGGCATCATCTGCGAGCGCTGCGGGGTCGAGGTCACCAGGGCCAAGGTTCGGCGGGAGCGGATGGGCCACATCGAGCTGGCCGCCCCAGTCACCCACATCTGGTACTTCAAGGGCGTGCCGAGCCGGCTCGGTTACCTGCTCGACCTGGCGCCGAAGGACCTGGAGAAGGTCATCTACTTCGCCGCCTACATGATCACCTACGTGGACGACGACGCCCGCGGCCGGGATCTGCCCTCGCTCGAGGCGAAGATCACGGTCGAGAAGAACCAGATCGAGCAGCGCCGCGACAACGACATCGAGGCCAGGCAGACCAAGTGCGAGAAGGACCTGGCCGAGCTCGAGGCGGCCGGTGCCAAGGGCGACGCCAGGCGGAAGGTCAGGGAGAGCTCGGACCGCGAGTGCAAGCAGATCAGGGATCGGGCCCAGCGTGAGATCGACCGGATCGAGGAGGTCTGGAACCGGTTCCGCAACCTCAAGGTCCAGGACCTGGAGGGCGACGAGCTGCTCTACCGCGAGATGCGCGACAGGTTCGGCAGGTACTTCCGCGGCGGCATGGGCGCTCAGGCGATCCAGGAGCGGGTCGGCAGCTTCGACCTCGAGGCCGAGGCAGCGAACCTGCGGGAGACGATCAGGACCGGCAAGGGCCAGCGCAAGGCGCGGGCGCTGAAGCGGCTCAAGGTCGTGTCGGCGTTCCTGAACACCACCAACAGCCCGCTCGGCATGGTGCTCGACTGCATCCCGGTGATCCCGCCGGACCTGCGGCCGATGGTGCAGCTGGACGGTGGCAGGTTCGCCACCTCGGACCTGAACGACCTGTACCGGCGGGTTATCAACCGGAACAACCGGCTCAAGCGGCTGCTGGACCTAGGTGCACCCGAGATCATTGTTAATAATGAGAAAAGGATGCTCCAGGAGGCGGTCGACTCGCTGTTCGACAACGGCCGCCGCGGCCGGCCGGTCACCGGGCCAGGCAACCGTCCGCTGAAGTCGCTGTCCGACATGCTCAAGGGCAAGCAGGGCCGGTTCAGGCAGAACCTGCTCGGCAAGCGCGTCGACTACTCGGGTCGGTCGGTCATCGTGGTCGGCCCGCAGCTCAAGCTGCACCAGTGCGGCCTGCCCAAGGAGATGGCGGTCGAGCTGTTCAAGCCGTTCGTGATGAAGCGGCTGGTTGACCTCAACCACGCGCAGAACATCAAGTCGGCCAAGCGGATGGTCGAGCGGGCCAGGCCGGTGGTTTGGGACGTGCTCGAGGAGGTCATTCGCGAGCACCCCGTGCTGCTGAACCGCGCGCCGACGCTGCACCGGCTCGGCATCCAGGCGTTCGAGCCGCAGCTGGTCGAGGGCAAAGCGATCCAGATCCACCCGCTGGTCTGCACCGCGTTCAACGCGGACTTCGACGGCGACCAGATGGCGGTGCACGTGCCGCTGTCCGCCGAGGCGCAGGCCGAGGCGCGGATCCTGATGCTGTCCACCAACAACATCCTCAAGCCGGCCGACGGCAAGCCGGTGACCATGCCGACCCAGGACATGATCATCGGGATCTACTGCCTGACCAGGATGACGCCGGACACCGTGGGCACCGGGCGCATCTTCGGCGGCCTGGCTGAGGCGCTAATGGCGTACGACCGGGGCGAGCTCGACCTGCAGGCGGAGGTCACGGTCCGGCTGCGTGCTGCCCTGCCGCCCGCCCACTTCACGGCGCCGGATGGCTGGGAGCCTGGTCAGCCGTTCCGGCTGACGACTACGCTCGGCCGCTGCCTGTTCAACGAGACGCTGCCCGACGACTACCCGTTCATCAACTACGAGGTGGGCAAGAAGCAGCTTTCGGTGATCGTGAACGAGCTTGCGGAGAAGTACCCCAAGGTCGAAGTAGCCGCCGCGCTGGACAAGCTCAAGGACGCCGGATTCCACTGGGCCACCAGGGCCGGTGTCACCATCGCGATCGAGGACGTGGTCGCGCCGCCGAACAAGGCCGCGATCCTGGACACCTACGAGAAGCGGGCGGACAAGGTGCAGCGCGAGTACGAGCGCGGCCTGATCACCGACGACGAGCGGCGCCAGGAGCTGATCGAGATCTGGACGCACGCCACGGCCGATGTGGCGCAGGACATGGAAGCTGCCTTCCCCGAGACCAACCCGGTCTGGATGATGGTCAACTCCGGTGCCCGAGGCAACCAGATGCAGGTCAGGCAGATCGCCGGAATGCGGGGCCTGGTCTCCAACCCCAAGGGCGAGACCATCCCGCGGCCGATCAAGTCCAGCTTCCGCGAGGGCCTGTCCGTGCTTGAGTACTTCATCTCCACACACGGCGCCCGTAAGGGGCTCGCCGACACCGCACTGCGGACCGCCGACTCCGGGTACCTCACCAGGCGGCTGGTGGACGTGGCGCAGGACGTGATCGTGCGCGAGGAGGACTGCGGCACCGACCGGTCGCTGCCGATGCGGATCGCCGACAAGGACTCGACCGGGACGCTGCGCAAGCTGCCCAACATCGAGAACACCGGTACCGGCCGGACCCTGGCCGAAGAGGTCACCGACGCTGACGGCAACGTTCTCGCCGTAGTCGGGACCGACCTGACCGAGTCGCAGATCGAGACGATGATCGCGGCCGGGGTGGAGTCGGTCCGCACCTTCAGCGTGCTGGTCTGCCAGGCCAAGGTCGGCGTCTGCGCCAAGTGCTACGGCCGGTCGCTGGCCAGTGGCAAGCGGGTCGACGTCGGCGAGGCGGTCGGCATCATCGCCGCCCAGTCGATCGGCGAGCCGGGCACCCAGCTGACGATGCGTACCTTCCACACCGGCGGTGTGGCCGGCCTGGACATCACCCACGGCCTGCCGCGCATCCAGGAGCTGTTCGAGGCCAGGATCCCCAAGGGCATGGCGCCGATCAGCGAGGTGGACGGAACGGTCAGAATCGACGAGCCGGAGAAGTCACGCCGGATCGTCGTCACCCCAGACGACGGCTCGGACGAGGTCCCCTACCAGGTCTCGATCAGGTCCCGGCTGCTGGTGGCCGACGGTGACCACGTCAGGGTCGGCCAGCAGCTGATCGCCGGCGCGGTCAACCCGCACGAGGTGCTGCGGATCCTTGGTTCCCGTGAGGTGCAGCTGCACCTGGTGCACGAGGTCCAGGAGGTCTACCGGTCGCAGGGCGTGTCGATCCACGACAAGCACATCGAGATCATCATCAGGCAGATGCTCAAGCGGGTGAACGTGCTTGAGTCCGGTGACACCGACCTGCTGCCTGGCGAACTGGTCGAACGGCCGAGGTTCGAGGAGATCAACCGTGCCGTGGTGGAGACCGGCGGCACGTCAGCGGCCGGTCGGCCGGTGCTGATGGGGATCACGAAGGCGTCGCTGGCCACCGAGTCGTGGCTGTCCGCCGCCTCCTTCCAGGAGACCACCCGGGTGCTCACCGACGCGGCGATCCACGCCAGGTCGGACTCGCTGGTCGGCCTGAAGGAGAACGTGATCATCGGCAAGCTGATCCCGGCGGGTACCGGCATGCAGCGGTACCGCTCGCTGCGGGTGGAGCCCAAGGAGGACGCCAGAGCGGCGGCCTACCCGGCGGCCGCTTACACGACCGAGGTCGGCTATCCGTTCGCGGCCCCGACAGGTGAGTCGGTGCCGCTTGAGGAGTACGACTTCGGCACCTACCACAGGTAGTCGAGGCGAGCGCGGCGAGGGCCGCGGTGACCGGCAGCGGCCGCCGCGGCCCTCGGCGTTGGCCGACGCGGCCCTCGGCGTTGGCCGAGGCGGCCCTAGGTGCGGCCGACCTCGGGACGAAATTGACCCGGCGACATGCCGGATCGGCTAAGCTTGCTTCCTGCTGAGGCGGAATCCGACTCGCTTTGACCACTGCGGCAAGCGTTAGGTATTCTAATCCTCCGTGCCCGTGATTCACGGGCACGCACGTCTGTGGACCGTGAGCTGGCCGCCGGATTGGCAGCCGGTCGCAGGAGCCGGGCGTGAAGCGACTTCCCTCCCCGTCACCCGGGCTGCGTCGTGTCTCCTAGAGACGCAGTGGCCCAGGTGCGTCGCGAAAGCGGCGACACACCCGAGCGCGGGGGTCGGGCGCGGGGCAGAGGATCCGGCCGGGCGAGGAAACTCCCAGGTCAGAGCATGTCCCGCAGACAGAGCTAGTGCAGTGAAGGACGGTCGCGCCCTGACGCGGGGTGCGAGTTAGAAGAGCAGAGAAGACGGAGACGCGGTGCCCACGATCCAGCAGCTGGTCCGCAAGGGCCGGCAGGACAAGGTAGCCAAGAACACGACCCCGGCGCTGAAGGGGAGTCCGCAGCGCCGCGGCGTATGCACGCGCGTCTACACCACGACACCCAAGAAGCCGAACTCGGCGCTCCGCAAGGTCGCCAGGGTCAGGCTGACCAGCCACGTCGAGGTGACGGCGTACATCCCTGGGGTCGGCCACAACCTGCAGGAGCACTCGATCGTGCTGGTCAGGGGCGGGCGCGTGCGGGACCTGCCCGGCGTGCGCTACAAGATCATCCGCGGCTCGCTCGACACCCAGGGCGTCCGCAACCGCAAGCAGGCCCGCAGCCGTTACGGCGCGAAGAAGGAGAAGAGCTGACATGCCGCGCAAGGGCCCCGCGACCAAGCGGCAGCTGGTCACCGATCCGGTTTACGGTTCGCCGCTGGTCACCGCGCTGGTGAGCAAGGTGCTGCGCAGCGGCAAGCGCTCGCTTGCCGAGCGCATCGTCTACGGCGCGCTCGAAGGCTGCCGGGAGAAGACAGGCAACGACCCGGTGGTGACGCTCAAGCGCGCCCTGGACAACGTGAAGCCGACCCTGGAGGTCCGCAGCCGCCGGGTAGGCGGCGCCACCTACCAGGTCCCGGTCGAGGTTCGGGCCTCGCGCAGCACCACGCTGGCGCTGCGCTGGCTGGTCTCCTACTCGCGGAACCGCCGCGAGAAGACCATGACCGAACGGCTGATGAACGAGTTGCTCGATGCCAGCAATGGCCTCGGGGCGAGCGTCAAGCGCCGCGAGGACACCCACAAGATGGCCGAGTCGAACAAGGCATTCGCGCACTACCGCTGGTAGCGGGCGGCCGCCAAAACCACAACACATTACTTTCATTTGCATAACGAATTCGCACCAAGCAGATCGAGCAAGGAACGAGGATCATTGCAGTGGCCGCCACAGTTACCGCCACGGAACTGGCCAAGGTCCGGAACATCGGGATCATGGCTCATATCGACGCGGGCAAAACGACCACGACCGAGCGGATCCTGTTCTACACCGGCATCAACTACAAGATCGGCGAGGTCCATGAGGGCGCGGCCACCATGGACTGGATTGAGCAGGAGCAAGAGCGCGGCATCACGATCACCTCGGCCGCGACCACCTGCACCTGGCGTGACCACACCATCAACATCATCGACACCCCCGGCCACGTCGACTTCACCGTCGAGGTAGAACGCTCGCTCCGGGTGCTTGACGGCGCGGTGGCCGTGTTCGACGGGGTGGCTGGAGTCGAGCCGCAGTCCGAGACGGTCTGGCGGCAGGCCGACAGGTACGGCGTACCGCGGGTCTGCTTCGTCAACAAGATGGACCGGGTCGGCGCCGAGTTCCACCGCTGCGTCGAGATGATCACCGATCGGCTTGGTGCCACCCCGCTCGTGATCCAGCTGCCCTGGGGCGTTGAGTCCGACTTCCGCGGCGTGATCGACCTGGTCAGGATGCGCGCACTGATCTGGCGTGGCGAGGGCAAGGGCGAGGCGTACGAGGACGTGGAGATCCCGGCTGACCACGTCGAGGCTGCCAGGGAATGGCGGGACAACCTGCTTGAGACCATCTCCGAGAACGACGAGGAGATGATGGAGCTCTACCTCGAAGGCACCGAGCCCGACCAGGACCGGCTGGTCGCCGCCATCAGGCGGGCCACCATCGCCAGCGCGGTCACGCCGGTGATGTGCGGCAGCGCGTTCAAGAACAAGGGCGTGCAGCCGATGCTGGACGCGATCGTGGACTATCTGCCCAGTCCGGTCGACATCCCGGCGATCCACGGCCACTCGCTTGGCGCGGACCCGACCGAGATCGAACGGCACGCTGACCCGGCCGAGCCGTTCTCCGCGCTGGCCTTCAAGATCATGTCCGATCAGCACCTGGGCAAGCTGACCTACCTGCGGATCTACTCAGGCACGCTGGAGGCGGGCACCACGGTGCTCAACTCCACCAAGAACCGCAAGGAGCGGATCGGCAAGATCTACCAGATGCACGCCAACAAGCGCGAGGAGCGCCCGACCGCGATGGCCGGACACATCGTCGCCGTGATGGGCCTGAAAGACACCACGACCGGCGACACGCTCTGCGACCAGGCCAAGCCGGTGATCCTGGAGTCGATGACGTTCCCGGCTCCGGTGATCAACGTCGCCATCGAGCCAAGGACCAAGGGCGACCAGGACCGGCTCGGCACCGCCATCCAGCGGCTGGCCGAGGAGGACCCCACCTTCCAGGTCCGCACCGACGAGGAAACCGGCCAGACGATCATCTCCGGCATGGGCGAGCTGCACCTTGAGGTGCTGGTCGAGCGGATGAAGCGGGAGTTCAGGGTCGAGGCCAACATCGGCCGTCCGCAGGTCGCCTACCGGGAGACCATCCGCAAGAAGGTCGAGAAGGTGGAGTACACCCACAAGAAGCAGACCGGAGGCTCCGGCCAGTTCGCGCGGGTGATCATCAACCTGGAGCCGACAGGCGGTGACGGCGGCGGCTACGAGTTCGAGAACAAGGTCACCGGCGGCCGGATTCCGCGCGAGTACATCCCGTCGGTGGACACCGGATGCCAGGAAGCCGCCGAGTTCGGCGTCCTGGCCGGCTATCCGATGGTCGACGTGAAGGTCACGCTGACCGACGGTGCCTACCACGAGGTGGACTCCTCCGAACTCGCCTTCAAGATCGCCGGATCGATGGCGTTCAAGAAGGCGGCCGCCCATGCCGACCCGGTCCTGCTCGAGCCGCTGATGGCGGTGGAGGTCAGGACGCCGGAGGACTATATGGGGGACGTCATCGGCGACCTGAACAGTCGCCGCGGCCAGATCCAGGCCATGGAGGAACGGACCGGGACGCGGGTCGTTACCGCCCTCGTACCGCTGTCCGAGATGTTCGGCTACGTGGGAGATCTGCGCAGCCGTTCGCAGGGCCGGGCGGACTACACCATGCAGTTCGACTCGTATGCCGAGGTTCCGCCCAGCATTGCCAAGGAGATCATCGCCAAAGCCAGAGGCGAGTAGACAGCAGCAAGGCAGTAGTCAGCCAGCCAAACAGCCATCAGCAACAGGCGCCCGCGTGAGCGCCAGGCCCCCACAGCCGTGGGGAACGATCGCAACGAGGAGACACCAGTGGCGAAGGCCAAGTTCCAGCGGACCAAGCCGCACGTCAACATCGGCACCATCGGTCATATCGACCACGGGAAGACCACTCTGACCGCGGCGATCACCAAGGTGCTCCATGACAAGTTCCCGGATGTTAATCCATTCACACCCTTCGATCAGATCGACAACGCGAAGGAAGAGCGGGAGCGCGGGATCACGATCTCGATCTCGCACGTGGAGTACCAGACCGAGAAGCGTCACTACGCGCATGTTGACTGCCCAGGTCACGCCGACTACATCAAGAACATGATCACCGGTGCGGCCCAGATGGACGGTGCCATTCTGGTGGTCGCGGCGACCGACGGGCCGATGCCACAGACCCGCGAGCACGTGCTGCTGGCGCGTCAGGTCGGCGTGCCCTACATCGTGGTCGCGCTGAACAAGGCCGACATGGTCGACGACGAGGACATCCTTCAGCTGGTTGAGCTCGAGGTCCGCGAGCTGCTCAGCGCGTACGAGTTCCCCGGCGACGACGTCCCGGTCATCCGGGTCTCGGCGCTGAAGGCGCTTGAGGGAGACCCCGAGTGGGGCTCCCGGGTGCTCGAGCTGATGGATGCCTGCGACGACAGCATCCCCGAGCCGGTCAGGGACACCGAGAAGCCGTTCCTGATGCCGGTCGAGGACGTGTTCTCGATCACCGGCCGCGGCACCGTGGTGACCGGGCGGATCGAGCGCGGCAAGATTCACACCGGTGACGAGGTCGAGATCATCGGCATCAAGGAGAAGGCCCAGAAGTCCACCGTGACCGGGGTCGAGATGTTCCACAAGATCCTGGACGAGGGTCAGGCGGGCGACAACGCTGGCCTGCTGCTCCGCGGGATCAAGCGCGAGGAGGTGGAGCGCGGCCAGGTCATCATCAAGCCGGGCACCAACACCCCGCACACCCAGTTCGACGCCCAGGTCTACATCCTGTCCAAGGACGAGGGCGGTCGGCACACGCCGTTCTTCAACAACTACCGTCCGCAGTTCTACTTCCGGACCACCGACGTGACCGGTGTGGTCAACCTGCCGGAAGGCACCGAGATGGTGCTGCCCGGTGACAACACCGAGATGAAGGTGGAGCTGATCCAGCCGATCGCCATGGAGGAAGGCCTGCGCTTCGCTATCCGCGAGGGCGGGCGGACCGTCGGGGCTGGGCGGGTCACGAAGATCAACAAGTAACGGGCGCCCGGTACCTAGGGGACTCCCGGTCGTCGCTGAACGCGATCGACCGGGACCCATGGGCACCGAGCACAAACTGAGTACCGCGGCAACGGACACCCCTGTCACACCGCGCGGATCCGAAGCACTAAGGCTAAAGAAGCAGTAAGGACGGATGGCCAACCATGGCGGGAGAGAAGATCCGCATTCGGCTTAAGAGCTATGACCATGAGGTGATCGATAGCTCGGCGCGGAAGATTGTCGACACCGTCATGCGGACTGGGGCGAAGGTGGTCGGACCGGTGCCGCTGCCGACGGAGAAGAACGTGTACTGCGTGATCCGGTCACCGCACAAGTACAAGGACTCGCGTGAGCACTTCGAGATGCGCACGCACAAGCGGTTGATCGACATTATCGACCCGACGCCGAAGACAGTCGACGCGCTGATGCGGCTCGACGTGCCTGCCGGCGTCGACATCCAGATCAAGCTTTAAGGGACTTGACCGAGATGACGAAGCAGATCAGAGGGGTTCTGGGCACCAAGCTCGGCATGTCCCAGGTCTTCAGCGACGATGGGAAGATCGTCCCGGTCACCGTCGT
>Ga0116217_10003558_pt1 | contig 14086 bp, 9 predicted proteins | sample Sb_taG_6_FD_89697 | JGI IMG/M metagenome (GOLD analysis project Ga0116217, IMG submission 89697) | Peat soil microbial communities from Weissenstadt, Germany - Sb_50d_4_PS metaG | ecosystem: Environmental > Terrestrial > Soil > Wetlands > Peat | place: Germany: Weissenstadt | collected 2010-09-21 | reverse complement strand
CGGGCTCCAGCAGCCCATACCTCAAGTCCTTCTCCACGTCCCGATGGTGACGAATCATCTTGTCACTGTCAAAATGGGCAAACCAGGATGAGTCACACTCAGACGGCCGGGAATTACTGCCTGGAGTTCAAATCCGATTGGCATGTGGGAACCGGTGCCGGGCATCCAGGGGTGGTCGATCGACTCATCGCGCGCGACTCGAATGGCCTCCCCTTTGTCCCGGCAAAGACGATGACGGGGCTGTGGCGCGATGGCTGCGAGAAGGTTGCCAGTGCCCTTGACGGAAGTCTCGAGGAACGAGTCTGGAGCCGGTGGGTCGAGTACCTATTCGGCGATCAGCCCGCTCTCCATGAGCCGGGAACTCCCGCCAATCAACCGCCAAGAGAAGCGGCATTTCGAGTCGGGGCAGCGCGGTACGGCGAACCGATCCAGGCGGCCATCGGCCGAATCGATTCCAGATCACGGGCTCGTCTTCTCGCGGCCATGACCCACATCAGGCCCGGGATCAAGATCAACTCCGACAGCGGCACGGCCCTGGACCAACATCTCCGGTTTGTCGAGATGGGCCGAGCGGGTTCGGTTCTCAGGGCGGACTGTGAATTGATCGATCGACTCAGCGATAAGGAGCAAGAGGACGTCCTGGCCCTTCTGGTTGCCGGTGCCGCCCTCGTCGAGCGCCTCGGTGGCAAGCGCAGGCGTGGCTCGGGTCGGTGCTCGCTCAGATTCCAAGGCGACGACCTGCTGAATCACCATGGAGAGCTTCCAAGTCTCTCCAAGGCAATCCAGCGACTGAGTTCCACATCACCCTCGCAACCCCCGCAGGCCTGCGAGCCGCCACGGGTTTGCGGCCTTCGAGGTTCCTCCCCACCCAGGTCGGTCGAGTGGGTGCATCTCTCTCTCAGATTGAAGCTCCATGATCCCATGGTGATCGCCAAGCACGTCGTCGGAAACGTCGTCGAGAGCCTCGACTTCCTACCGGGAACGATACTGCTCGCCCCTCTTGCCAAGGTCCTCGAATCGATTCTCGACGATCGGGACCATCAGGTTGTCCGCCGCGCCATCGTCGCGGATGAACTCCGTGTCTTGCCGGCAACTCTAGAGGTCGATGACCGGCCGGGAAGGCCCGTCCCTGTGGCCCTCTTTCGCCACAAACACGGAGGTGGATTCGAGAGGACCGGGACGCTTCTCAATCGCCTGGTCGACGAGGAGGAGGAAGGGACCCCCATCAAGAACTTCCGCGGGGGATACGTCGGATCGACATTTACCTGGTCGAGCCTCTATCCCACTTACCGTAACGTCGAGACGGTCTTGAGAACCCACAATACGATCGACGACCTGGAGCAGCGGCCCACGACTGAGGTCGGTGGGGTCTTCAGCTACGAGGCAATCGCGCCGGGCACAGTCCTGCGATCGGAGCTGAGGATCGCAAGGTCCCTCGCCGATCGGCTCGAGAAGAGCGACGGACGATGGGGGGAAAAGCTCCAGCAAGTCACGCGCCTGGGTCGTTCCCAGAAGGACGACTACGGACGCGTTGATATGGAGGTGAACCCGTTCGAGTCGGAGATTGCGGGGGCGCGACTGAACCTGCTGGCTGCCGATCACCTGGTTGTCTGGCTCCTTTCAGACACCTTGGTGCGAGGCCGATCTCTACGGTTTGAACCCACACCCAAAGTTCTGATGATTGAACTGGAAAAAATGTTGCCCGGAGTCCAGCTCGCTGAGAGCCGGCTGGAGCCTGGAGGGCTTTCGGCGGCGATCGCCACTCGCCGGACCGAGTCGTGGCACGTCCCTTGGGGCAAGCCGAGACCCACACTGATGGGGCTCGCGGCGGGGTCCTGCATGGTCTATCGAGTTGTCAAGGGGGGGGTAGCTCCGGAGCAACTTGCTGAGATCGAGGCTTCGGGCATCGGCGAACGACGAGCCGAAGGATATGGCCGGGTCTGCTTCAATGACCCTCTCTTGGCAGGCTCCCTGAAGGACTGGAAGGCTCCGCCGGAGCCCCCTCTCGACGAACCGCCGCGTCCGTTCCCCGAGGTCAGCGAGCTCGATCGGACCGAACATGAGTTCGCTCGGCTCATTGAAAGAGAGGCCTGGCGCGACCAGATCCGGCGTGCGGCCCTGAGGATCGCCGACGACCGGGTCAGGCGCGATGAGCTGCTCGGACTGGACGCGCCGGAGTCCAGGCATCGACCGGGAATGGCTCAGCTTCAGGCCCTGCGGCAGCGGTTGAACAGAAGCCGGGGCGATCTCAGAGCCACCGAAGAATGGATCACGGAGTTGCTGAATCGCGACAAAGGCACCGAGCTGTGGCCCCCGGCGGCCCTCAAGAAGTGGCTTAGCCTGATCGCGGGCAAAAACGACCGCGAAGGACGAAAAAGGGGTAGTTCAGGAGGCGGACAACCACCGAATCTGGACCATCCTCAGTGACTACGAAGAAACCTGGCCGTGGCTCACGCTGCAGGGGGAGAACCGGCTTCGGGCCGAGCTCAGAGGCGAGGCCATCCAGACCGTGTTCGATGCCTGCCTCCGGGCCCATCACCGCGCCCAACAGACGTGAACCAGCGCCAACTCTAGGGGATGATCGTCCATGGCTCAAGACCTTGCCTGCCGCTTACTGATCAACGGTGTCCTTGTGACGAAAAGTCCCCTTCACGTCGGCGGAATGGGGGACGACGTTTCGACTGACATGCCTCTTGCCCGAAACGGTCTTGGCCAGGTGTGTTTACCGGGCACGAGCCTGGCCGGCGCCTTCCGTTCCTGGCTCGAGCAGGCGTTTGGGCCTGATCTGGTCGAGAAGTTCGCCGGTTTTCAAACCGACCAGGACGGCCGCGCCAGCTCCTGGATCGTCGAGGACGCAGTGTTGTCCCCGGATTATCAGGCACTGGTCGAAGTGAGGCAGGGGGTCGGCATCAACCGTCTGCTCGGCTCGGCTCACCCCGGCGCGCTTTACGATCGTGCGGTGGTGCCGCGGGGCGCCCGCCTGCCCCTGGAGATGAGTGTGGAGGTCCCCGACGAGAATCACCTGGCGATCGCCAGGGCGATACTCGGACACCTGCTCGACGCCTTGAAAAAAGGGAGAGTCCCTCTGGGCGCCGCTCGGTCGCGCGGTCTGGGACGAATCCGCCTCGTCGGCCGACCGCTGATTCTCGAGCAGGACTTCAGGACCTCCAGGGGAATGCTCCAGGCACTGTGTGAGATCGCTCGGGAGCGCGGCGAAGACGACCTACCGGATCTCGGGGGCCCGACCCAGTCGAACATCGAAGAACTCAAGCAGGCCGAGCTCATTCCCAAGCCACACCCTCGCCTCGAGATTGAGATCGCCTGGAAACCGAGCGGCGCCCTGATGGTCAAGGCCGACCAGGAGGGGCTGGTCGCCGATGCGATGCCATCTGTCAGCCACATTTCCCGGAATACCCTGGCGCCGCTGTTGCCCGGAAGTTCGATCAAGGGGGTGCTTCGAGCCTGCGCCGAGCGAATTCTGCGGACTCTCCTGCCGATGAAGCCAATCGAGCTTCCCGGAAGCCAAGCCGGTCGGTTCCAGAACGACCTGGAAGTCCCTTTGGTAACCGCGCTGTTTGGTGCGGCGGGAAAATCAAGAAGGTCGAACCGAGTCGGCAATGGTCGCAACGGGAGACCAGAGCCCGGCCTTGCGGCTCTCTGGGTCGACGACTGCCATGCCGAACCGCTCTTTGAGGACCAGTGGGACGCGATCACAAGCGCCGAGAGCCCGGGGATGCTGATCAGCTCCCTCGAATCTGCCTGCCTCAGGAACTGGAATCCAGCCTACCACGTGGCCGTGGATCGCTGGACGGGAGGGGCGGCCGACCGGGCTCTCTTCTGCACGCTCGAGCCCTGGCAAGCGCGGTGGGAACCGATCCGACTGACCCTCGACCTCGAACGGCTCCGGACCCCGGAGATCGGGCCGGCCCTGGCCTTGCTTTGCCTGGTCCTCCGTGAACTGGCCCGAGGAAGGCTGCCGCTGGGATTCGCGGCCAATCGGGGGATGGGTGATCTCGAAGTCGAATTCGTTTCGGTTCAAGGCCGAGACCTGAGCGACCGCTTCGCCTCCGTAGCCTCCTTCCGGCGGACCGGCGCCCAGGTCGCCGCTGTCGATCTGCCGGAGATTCGTAAGGTGCTCGAGCGGAAGTGGAAGCGCTGGGTCTCGAGGCAAAGACAGGCCTTGCAGCGGATCGAGCCGAGGAGCTCGGGCGATGAACGGTAAGACAACTCTCCTGATCTACGAGGCGCCGGAGGGTCGCTCGCTCCAAGAGGCCCTCTCCATCTGGGGACCTTCCCTCCATGAGGGAGGGCGCGCGGTCGCCTTGATCTATACACCAGGCTTTTGTAGCTTCGCCACGCTCGATGCCGGGGGTCGGCTTCGGCGGCTCTCTCCCTCTTCGGAACGCCTCGAACTGGTGCCGGTTGACTTGGAAGAGGTCTATGAAGTGCGAGTGTTCAGCCGCGCGGGAGAGCTGCGCTGGCTCAACGATCCATGGGGCAATCACCGCTCCACGCTGCTCCGAGAGACCCCCGCTCCACTCTCCACGGACGGATCGGTCCTCGAGCAGTTCACGTGCAGCGACACCATCGAGCAGACCTACGTAATCTGGGGGAGGGCGCACGGGCTCACTCAGAATCCCGCGTCCTACCCCGATTGCTGGACCCGGTTCTCGACCGCCCAGATCGGGGCGCTGGAAGTCCCGGTCTGCGACGTGCCGCAGGGGGGACGAGCCGCCCTGCTAGCGAGAGAATATCTGCGGGTCCTGGACGAACACGGCAATGTCGGCGTCTTCGAGGAGCGGCTTCTAGGTTTGAATGTGACGGAAGTGAGAGACGAGCATGAGTACTGATGAACCGATTCGAGCCCTGCTGACCTGGAAGTCGCAAGGTGACGTCCTGCGGCCCGTTGTGACGATGACGAGAAACCGGCGAGCCATCACTTACCCGGTGCCCGATAACGAGGTGGACCACCGGCTGAAGACCTCCAGGTTCGCGGGCCAGAAGCAGGAGGTCGACGTGAGCCTTGACAGGGACGGTCGCCCGATCAAAGTCCGGCGGGTCCGCGAGACCTTCGAGTCCGAACCCCCCCCAGGGTCTTCGATTCCCGCGCTGGGCATCCCGGCTGAGCGTGCAATTCACACGTCTCCGGCCGATAAACCGACGTTCCATAATCCCTACAACGATAAACCGACGTTCCACAATCCCTACAATTTCATCCCCGCGGCCGACCGCAAGGATCTCTGCGGGACTGGAACGGGAGCGGATAGAGATCCACTAGCCGACTCACCCCCGATCGGTCACGACCGATTCCATGGGGATCATTTCACCGGGCGGATCCCCGTGCGACTTGTCGCCGACTCGCCCATTCTAATACCGGATGCCGCGCGCGCGACGGTGGTCCAGAACACTGACGGCCATCAGACCTTTCCCCTTCGGCTGGGACCGGATGGGCAGCCGCACTTGCCGTCGACCTCGGTCAAGGGCATGCTCCGTTCCGAGTATGAGGCGGTCACCAACTCTCGGTTCGGGGTCTTCTCCCAAAAGCATCGGCGACGCCTTGCGTTTCGGATGCGAGCCGAGGAGGCTCTGAGCTTGGTTCCCGCGCGGATCGAGGACGGGGGCAGGACCATCCACCTGATGATGGGAATGACCGATGGAATTCCCGAATGGGACGAGTCGGCGGAGAGATGGGAGGTACCGCAGCATCTCATGTACGCCGCCTGGCTACCTTACTGGAAGTTGGTTGAGATCACATCCCCAGAAAAAACAGTCAAGTACACGCCCTATTCCGCTGCCCTTGGTTCCCTCAAGCATGGCGAGCCTGTCCGAGTGGACCTGCAAATGGTCTGGCGTCGTCCTTTTTACTATTGGAGGGTCATGGCGATCACGCCTCAGGGGAATGGCGCCGGCCCGATCGTGCTGCCGCGTGAGCCTTGGGTCGGGCACGAGCTTTGTACAGCGAATCCAAGAAACCGGATACCCGACGTGGATGGCTATGTCTGCCTGACGAATCACAACACCGAGAAGAAGCATGACGAGCGGGTTTTCTTTGACAACCGACCGCCAGACCGCCAGTTGCGTGTTCCTCTGGACCCCGGACTCATCAGCATGTGGAAGGACCTGATCGAAGACTATCAGAACATCCATCACGATGAGATTGTAAGGAAAAAGCAGCAGGGCCCTCCGGCTTCTCCTTTGAGTGAGTGGTCGCGGCACATCCGAGGCGAGGCATCTGAAAGATGCTTGACCGAGGGCACACTCTGCTATGCCAGGGTCGAAGCCACCGATGATGACCAGTTGAAAGTGATCGCGCTCTATCCTGTCATGATTTCGCGAGCGTTACATCCTGTATGCCCGGCGAGCTGTTTGCCACCAGGTCTCCGTCCGGCAGCCTCGATCAACGGGCTTTCGCCCGCTGATCGCGTATTCGGCTGGGTTCGGCAACCTTCCCATGCGAGAGAGGACCGGGACGGGGTACAAGCGGCCCCGGTAGAGGGGCCCAGTGCTCACAAGGGCCAGCTTCGCATCGGCCAGGTACGGTGTTTAACCCCCCTTCAGGCTGCGATCAAAGGATTCGGTGATCCTGGCCTTCCCTTGGCCATTCTCGGCGAGCCCAAGCCCCAGCAGGCGCGGTTCTACATGGCAGAGGACAAGGAAGGTGGGGCGTTGGAACCGACGCCTGATCCGGTTTACTCCGATGGTCGCGGGCTTCGCGGGCGCAAGGTCTACCCACACCATCGAGGGCTCCCGACCGACTACTGGGACCACGATCTCGAGGATTGGACCCAGTTGCCCCCCGGCGGGCCGTGTTACCAGGAATACCGCCGTCCCCACGGCATTCCCAAGAAAACCCCTTTGATTATAAAGAAGGACGGGACGTTTTTCCTCTCCGGAATCGAGCAGCGCGAGGACCAGAACCGCTCGATCCAGGGTTGGGTGAAGCGAGGAACTACCTTTTGCTTCGACATCGACGTGATCAACCTCTCGCGGGTCGAGCTGGGCGCCTTGTTCTTCCTGTTGAAGCTGCCTCCAGACCACTATCACCGCCTGGGCGGGGGCAAGCCGCTGGGCTTCGGCAGCGTCCGGCTGGACATCGCCGACCCACGACTGTCGGTCGGTCAGGAGGCCACCATCTGGCCACTCGGGGTCTACTCGGGCGTGGTCCATCAGGAGTGGTTCGGTTCGCTCATACACGATCCGGAGGAGTTTCGAAGGGAGAAGGGACTCTCCGAAGCGGACGTCGAGTTGTTAATCATCGACTTCAAGCGCTCCGCGATCTGGGCGTTTCACCCCCGGCCCCTTCCGCCGGGAGCCGACCTTGACGATCCAGCAAAGGTCGATCTGGCCTTCAGGACGGTGCCGTTCATCGCGGCGTTCCTCAAAGCCGCGACCGGTTTCGACGACGGCTTGCCGACTCACTATCCCCGGGCGCGGCAGAAGCTCCAGCGCGAGGGCGTTTCCTTACCTCCCCACCCGGCCGGCAAGGGATACGAGTGGTTCGAGGCCAACAAGCGGCTCGATCGGCGGATCAGCCTCGACAACCTCGCCGAGGAAAGAGGACTGCCTTACCTGAAACTACCTGATAAGAGGTGAAACCGTCGTTCACGTTGATGGACTGATGTTGAGAAATGGAGAACCGATCATGACCATTAAGCGCAACCTCATTGTGACGTGCGGGACGTCGCAGATCAGCAGCGAACGTGTCCAGGCCCTCGGGATCCCGAACCGCGACGCCTTCGATAGCCGGCTCCGACGTTCCGACGAGCGAGTCGTCGAGCAGTCCGCGATGTATGAGGGCCTTGACCCTCTGCTAGTGAAGTTTCTGAGCCCCTTCAATGAGAGTGGTTCAATCAGGATCACGCCGCTGAATCAATTCTTCGAGAATCTGAAGAACAGATTGTTCGAGAATACCCGGGCTCTCTTGGAGGGGGTTGATAGCCAGGCAGCCTCCCGGATTTTCGAGCGATGGTTCGAAGGCATGAGGCCGGGCCAGACCCAACTGCTCGGGGCCGAGCTGGCCACACTCGGGGTGATGAGGTACACCAAGGAGGAAAGACTCGATAAGGAGGAAGGACTCGATGGGCGCAATTCCTTCATGCCCGATCGAGATCACGTCACACTGCTTTGGTCTGACACACTCGCGGGCGCCTTCTGCGCATCGACCGTTCGGCAGTTTCTCCTGGAAAAGAAATGGATTCGGGATTCCGCTCACCTGAGTGCTATCCGTATCGAGGGTTTGAAAGAACAAGTCGAATTCGGAAAGGCAGAGGTCGTGGATGGAAATATCCGGAAAGCGCTCGAAGACGCTGTGCTTCATGCGCCCCCTGTCGATAAGCACGTCATCGTTTATTCGGGTGGATTCAAGTCCCTTATACCCATGCTGACCCTGTTCGGGCAAGCCAATCAGATAAACCTGTACTGCCTGTTCGAGAATTCGACGATCCTCCGCCGCACCTATTTTCCGTCCGACTCCCAGAAACTGGTTGTCTTCGAGAACTACGAAAGCGGCAAACGGACGTCGAGTACACCCTCGGGGCTCCGGATTGGCTCAACCACATGAACGACGAATTCCGGATCCTGGCATGTCTTCCTCCGTCTTCGGACAAACGATGGCGCTTCGGCCTCGCGCGCTACGAGTCGTCGGCGAGTCAGGTTGGATCGTTCGATGGAGCGACCGTCGATGTCGAACGATCAGCGAAAGGTGATGACTGGAACCTGGCGTGGAACTTGCTTCTCAAGGTTCATCGTATCGAGGCAATGGTCAGCGCTCACCTCTCGAAAGGGTCAGAGTTTAACTCCTTCCGCAACTTGCTGCCCCTGGTGTGGCTACCTGACACGGAGAAGCGAAGCTACGGGGTATTTATCTCAGTCCCCAGGGCAAACCAAGAAGGGCTCACCTGGGACGAGGCATGGGCCGCCTATGCCCTGGTGAGGGCGCTCTTCTTGGCCCTGGCGGCTCAACCGGCGGATTACGAATTCGCCACGGTCTTTGCCGCCTGGCAACAGTATAATCTGATCAAGCACATTTACTGCTTGGCGGCCCGGCAGACTCCCCCCCGGCAGAACTGGCTGGAGAGCGAGTTTGGGTCCAGCCACCGGGCCCTGGTCGGCCTCCTGCAGAACCCTCGCTATGCGGTGGCTTTTCGCACCCTCTGGCTCGCTCACCTCGAAGGGGGAGCCCCGGACGCCGACAGCGTGGGCAATCGCGACCAGGCGAAGGAAGACGCTTCAAAAAAAACGGCTGACGCCGACAAGATCCTCGAGGGCAATCGCGACCCCTGGATCCGTGAGCGGCTCCGGCTCTCCATGGTCCTCGGCGATCGGCACCCTTCATCGAGCAAGAATCGCATCAAGCAGCCTCTCGACCTTGTACTCCTAAACGCTGAAGTGGCGCCCAACGAGGCTGACGTGACACCTTACGAGGCGCCATCTTGTTTCCTTGATCGATGTCATCCACACGATTATCAACTTCACCCCTACTTTCACAAAGACCGCAGAGAACGTGATCGGCTGGGCCTCGAGCACCTGGTCCGCAACGAGTTGCTACCCAACTACAGCCTGCTGGACGCCTTCAGCGTGGCGGTCCTCATGACGAACCGCGGGAGCCGAAACCCGAAGAAGCTCTGGTATATCCTGGTCGGGGCGGCAGTCCTTTTCTTTGCCGGTTTCGCAGGGACTGCGCTGGCACTGCTCCCGGGAGCCCCAGCGTTCATGGTTCCCATCTGGCCCATCTGGTTTGGGTGCTCAGTGTTTTCTCTCCTGGTGATGGGGTTCATTCTCCTGTTTTATGCGGGAAGTTCGAACGCGGCGACGCTGATCTTACCCCGGGCGATCGGCGGGATTTTGGGGGGGTACTTCTGGCTGTTCGTGGCCGCCGAACCCTGGTATTTCGCGCTCTACGCACAGCGGCACGCACTCTTTTTCTGGCCGATCGAGTGGTTCCTCGCCCTGCTGGCGGCTGGCTACTATCTTTATCGCGAGGCCTTCGCCCGGGTTACTATATTCGATGTCGCCCTCGCGCGCGGCATGCATGTCCTGGTCCTGACCGTGCTGGAGGCGCTGGCGATCGGCAGCCTCCTGACCTGGCTGGCCAGGCCGATCTGCCAGCGCGTGCTCGAGCGGGATTGCGACTACTTGTCGCTGGGCGTCGTCCCCCATTGGGGGTTTTACTACCCCATCGCGGCCCTACTGACGTTCGCCCCCCTGGCGATTCTGCTGGGAATCGTCCTCCAGGTCCTCTGGCTCGAGCATCCCATCACCGCATCGGTCTGGCAGCCGGATGCGCGGTGAGGCGGGGAAGGAGAAGAGTACTCGAAAATACCGAGGCACCTGCCCATGGATCATGCGCTTTGTGTCGTCACTTCGGTTGGGACCAGTTTGCTCAGCAACCTGGCGGGACAGGGCGATGCGGCTGTGCTGCGCGAGGCGTCCAACCTGGCCGAGGAGGAGCTCAGCCCGCGGCAGCGGCAGTCGATTGAGGAGATCGCCGGAAAGGCGCGGGATGCGCTCGAAGAGGCCGACTCGGACAAGGGGCAGCTTCTCCGCGCTTGTGCCGAGCTGGAGGGTCTGCACGCGCTTTGCGGCGATCGGCTGACGACCGATGAGGGTCGATATGATCTGCACTACCTGATAGCGACCGACACCGCCCTGGGGCATCGAATCGGGGAGCTCATCGCGAGCTCGCTTCGGGAGATGGGACGGAACGTCGAGCTGGTGGTCCCGGTGGGGCTTTCGACCCGGTCGCAGGCCAGCTTTACCGCGGGGCTGCGACGGGTCGTCCGCTGGTGCGAGTCGACCCTCGTTGGCCAGCGGGAGACGGGCCGCCGCGTCGTCTTCCACTTGAGCGGCGGGTTCAAGAGCCTGCTCGGCGCGCTCAACCTCGTCGGCATGTTCTACGCGGGTGAGGTCGCCTACCGGTTCGAAGGACCGGGCGCCCCGCTCATCCGCAACCCGAGCCTGCCGTTGGCGGCCCGGCTCGACCTCTCCGCCCCCGAGCTTGCGCTCTTGGCGGTGCTGGCCGAATGCGACGGCTTATCGGTGAGGGCGGAGCGAGTGGCTGGCTGGCCGGCGGCCCTGGTCGACGCGGATGGTCACGGGCAGGCCAGCATATCCCCCTGGGGGCTGCTGGCCTGGTACGACAACAAGCGCCAGGTCCTCGAAGCGGGGCTGCTCCCGTTTCCCGGACTCCGCATCGAGCCGGCCTTCGAGAGCGAAGCTCGTGCCCTGCCAACGGCCGACGAGCGAGCAGCTCTTCAGGAAGCCCTGGCGCGGTTGGCCGGCGGGCTGCTGGACCACCCCGCCAGCACCGCAATCGCACCGTCGACCGAACACATTGGGTTCCGCGCCGGCTGGTGCATTCGTTGCGTCCCCGGCGACGAGGGCCTGATCGTGTTGAAGCTTGAGGATCGGCGCGAATGCTGGCCTGACGGCCATGAGACGTCCGGACGATCATAGACGACCCTGGCGCTTCGGTGACCGAGTGCGGTTCTCGCTGCGAGACCGACAAATCCACCGGGCAACCCCCCGCTTTCGCAATCTCCAAGCTTTGAAATCCGGCCCGTTCGCGACTTTTTTTCTGGCGTTATTGCTCTGATGCTTCGTAGGATAAGTAGACATTCCGGAAGACAGGGCCGAGATGAGGCCCGTTCTGGGAAGCTGGGTGCGAGGCGAGACCCTTGGCACCTATCGGTTCCCGCGGCGCCGTGACAGCGGCAAGAATTGCAGGCGACGGCAAAATGGGAACCTTGGAGCCTTCCGGTTGAGAAGGAGATGTGTGAGTATGCGCGCAACAAATCCAAACCGCGATCAGGTCCCGAATCCAAGAGGAGGTGACAGCAAGCCTTACAAACAAAAACCTCGCAGTTCGCCACGTCAGGTGCGTTGAAATGACGACCCCTGGGGTTCGGAGTGAAACTACTTACTAACATCGAGGTCGCTATTCAACTTGTTGAAATGACGACCCCTGGGGTTCGGAGTGAAACATAAGGAGAGCCGGGGAGGTTCTCCTGGGCACATGTTGAAATGACGACCCCTGGGGTTCGGAGTGAAACTTGTCCATCATGGCCACCACGCCGCAAAGAGCATCGTTGAAATGACGACCCCTGGGGTTCGGAGTGAAACGGTTCCCAGAACGGGCCTCATCTCGGCCCTGGTTGAAATGACGACCCCTGGGGTTCGGAGTGAAACAAATGACTCGACACTGTACTCCTCCTCTCCAGTTGAAATGACGACCCCTGGGGTTCGGAGTGAAACCTGGGAGCCGCCGGAGCGGATATCGGGCGACCGATGTTGAAATGACGACCCCTGGGGTTCGGAGTGAAACTCAACTGAAGGCTGGTCCGATTCAGCAAAGAGCCGAGTTGAAATGACGACCCCTGGGGTTCGGAGTGAAACTGGTGCGGACGACCTTCCAACTGTTCGACCAAGTTGAAATGACGACCCCTGGGGTTCGGAGTGAAACCAACTTGACCGCCGCGAGTTCTTCAGCCGGGTTGAAATGACGACCCCTGGGGTTCGGAGTGAAACCCACTCTCCCTGGTCTGGCTCTGGTCTCAATCCAGTTGAAATGACGACCCCTGGGGTTCGGAGTGAAACTCGGGGTGGCGGCATTGACCGTCACAGGAAAAATGTTGAAATGACGACCCCTGGGGTTCGGAGTGAAACCGCTTGTTCGGATCTCCTACTGCGCGGATGAGTTGAAATGACGACCCCTGGGGTTCGGAGTGAAACTCGTATGTCTGCCCCGGTATCCCGACCATGAGTTGAAATGACGACCCCTGGGGTTCGGAGTGAAACAGATCACCTTCACCCACCGGAGCTGGTTGAACGTTGAAATGACGACCCCTGGGGTTCGGAGTGAAACTGCTCCCACACGAGTGCGCAGGTTCCTGAGGATAGAGTTGAAATGACGACCCCTGGGGTTCGGAGTGAAACGCTCCACTTCGTGAGCTTGTGCCAGTCGCACGTTGAAATGACGACCCCTGGGGTTCGGAGTGAAACTGGCGCTGGGAATCTCGGTACCGGTACTACAGTTGAAATGACGACCCCTGGGGTTCGGAGTGAAACTAGCCGGACGCTGTCAACTATCATTGCTTTGGTTGAAATGACGACCCCTGGGGTTCGGAGTGAAACCTTATCGTTCACAACGGGACCGGGCTTCAGATTGTGTTGAAATGACGACCCCTGGGGTTCGGAGTGAAACTCATTTCCCTATCGTAGGGCTCGAACTCCGGTTGAAATGACGACCCCTGGGGTTCGGAGTGAAACGCATGGAGCCTGGCGTGATCACTGCTGAATTGGTTCAAATGACGACCCATGGAGTTCGGAGTGAAACTCATCATCAACTTGAGTAACTTTTCCCTGGGTCAGTTCAAATGACGACCCATGGAGTTCGGAGTGAAACCTAGCTGCCCAACCGGCGAAGCGGTTGGGGGGTTCAAATGACGACCCATGGAGTTCGGAGTGAAACCTGGCCAGGGCGGTCATGTCGCCCCAGTTAGTTCAAATGACGACCCATGGAGTTCGGAGTGAAACTGAGAAGAATCCCACTCCACCAGACGGGGAAAGTTCAAATGACGACCCATGGAGTTCGGAGTGAAACAGGTTGGCGCACAAGGCACCGTCCCCGTAGGTTCAAATGACGACCCATGGAGTTCGGAGTGAAGCAAGAGGAAGTGCGGAGCAAATAGCAGGATGTTCGTTCAATTGACCGTCGTGGGCTTGGGACTCGTCGCAAACCAATACGCGGATCTTGAGTTTTCAGGCGTCGATGCCTCATGACCCCTTTCTACCGCATCCGCTGGGTACTGCGGGCGCTCCGGGACGTCGGCTTGCCGGCGCATCAGGGGTCGGTGCTATATGCGCTGATCGCCGAGGCGAACCGGGGCGCGGACTTGCGTGATTCACCGGCCCTTCCGGACGGGTTCATGCTCGACGCACCGGAACAATGCCGGGTCATGGTGCAGGCGGGGGAGCAATTCGCTTTCGGGGGAACGCTGCTGGAATACGGCCCACGCGAAGCCGGACGCAGGCTCGAGGTGATCCGGGCCGGCCTGGAACGGCTCAGCCGCAGCCCTCGGCAAGCGCG
>Ga0116217_10003557_pt1 | contig 14091 bp, 14 predicted proteins | sample Sb_taG_6_FD_89697 | JGI IMG/M metagenome (GOLD analysis project Ga0116217, IMG submission 89697) | Peat soil microbial communities from Weissenstadt, Germany - Sb_50d_4_PS metaG | ecosystem: Environmental > Terrestrial > Soil > Wetlands > Peat | place: Germany: Weissenstadt | collected 2010-09-21 | reverse complement strand
CGTCGCAGCATGCTGTGGCATCGGGGTGCTCCTTTTGTGGACCTTGGTCGGCCACAGGGGAGTACCCCTTTCTTGCCCTGACACACAGACTGTTACGTCACCGCCGGGAGAGAGCGTTTGCGCCCATATCCACGCGGTGTTAGGCTCCCCTCAGCCGGGCAACGGCCACTCGATAACAAGGGAGGAGTTCATGGACTTGAGGAAACTCGCGGTCGGTCTCGTGACCATCGGAGCGCTCGCTTGGACGCTCGGGGCCAGCGAGGCCTTGGCGCAGAACGAGCAATTCATTCCGCGCCTCGTCTACCGCACCGGGCCTTACGCGCCGAACGGCATCCCCTTCGCCGACGGCTACGGCGACTATCTCGACATGCTCAACGCCCGCGACGGCGGCGTGGGCGGCGTGAAGATCACCTATGAGGAGTGCGAGACGGCCTACAACAACGACAAGGGGGTGGAATGCTACGAGCGCCTCAAGGGCAAGGGCCCGACGGGGGCTTCGCTTGTCGATCCGCTCTCGACGGGCATCACCTACGCCCTCATCGAGCGCGCGACGAACGACAAGATTTCCGTGGTGTCGATGGGCTACGGCCGCGCGGATGCGAGCTACGGGCCGGTCTTCCCCTACACCTTCACCTTCCCCTCGACCTATTGGGCGGGGGCCGATGCCATCGTCCAGTACATCGGCAGCAAGGAAGGCGGCATGGCCAACCTCAAGGGCAAGAAGCTCGCCCTCGTCTACCACGACAGCGCCTACGGCAAGGAGCCGATCACCACGCTCGAGAAGCTGTCGCAGAAGCTCGGCTTCGAGTTCAGCAAGTTCGCCGTCTCGCCTCCGGGCATCGAGCAGAAATCCATCTGGCTGCAGATCCGCCAGCAGAAGCCCGATTGGGTGTTGATGTGGGGCTGGGGCGTGATGAACTCCACCGCGATCAAGGAGGCGGCCAACGTCGGCTATCCCATGGACCACTTCATCGGCATCTGGTGGTCGGGTGCCGAGCCCGACGTGGAGCCGGCAGGCGCCGCGGCCAAGGGTTATCTCGCCGCCAACTTCACCGGCGTCGGCGCTGATTTCCCAATCATCCAATACATCCTCAAAAACGTCTATGCCAAGGGCGGCGGCCACACCACGAAGGAGAAGGTCGGCGAGGTGCTTTACGACCGCGGCGTGGTGAACGCGATCTACGACACGGAGGCCATTCGCACGGCGCAAGGCAAGTATGGCAAGAAGCCGCTCACGGGCGAGCAGGTGCGCTGGGGCTTGGAGAACCTCAACCTGACCGAAGCGCGCATCAAGGAACTCGGCGCCGACGGTCTCCTGACCGGGGTGAAGCTCTCCTGCGAGGACCACAGGGTGCCGGCAATGCGAAGATCCAGCAGTGGGATGGGCAGCACTGGAAGACCATCACCGACTGGATCGTACCGGAGCGCGGCATGCTGCGCGAGATGTACAAGGAGTCGGCGCTTGCCTACGCCAAGGAGAAGGGCATCAAGCCGCGCGACTGCTCCAAGGAGCTCGCGACGAAGTAACGCCTGATCCGGCGTCGGCAAGCGGGCGCCAAGCCGTGGAGCGCGAGCGGGCCCTGCTCGAGGTCAACAGCGTCGAGGTCATTTACGACCACGTGATCCTCGTGCTCAAGGGCGTTTCGCTCCAGGTTCCCGAGGGGGGCATCGTCGCTCTCCTCGGGGCCAACGGCGCCGGCAAGACCACGACGCTCAAGGCGATCTCCAACCTCCTCGGTGCCGAGCGCGGGGAGGTCACCAAAGGCACCATAGAGTTCAAGGGCGCGCGCGTCGATCGCTTGTCGCCGAACGAGCTCGTGCGGCGCGGCGTCATCCAGGTGATGGAGGGCCGCCACTGCTTCGGCCACCTGAGCGTGGAGGAGAATCTCCTCGCCGGCGCCTTCACGCGCCGCGACGGTCGCGCCAACATCGCGCGCGACCTCGAGCTGGTCTATCGCTACTTCCCCCGCCTCAAGGAGCGCCGCAAATCCCAAGCCGGCTACACCTCCGGCGGCGAGCAGCAAATGATCGCGATCGGCCGGGCGCTCATGTCGCGGCCCACGATGATGCTGCTGGACGAGCCCTCCATGGGCCTGGCACCGCAGCTGGTCGAGGAGATCTTCGAGATCGTCAAGCAGCTCAACGAGAATGAGAAGGTCAGCCTGCTGCTCGCCGAGCAGAACACCAACCAGGCACTGCGCTTTGCCGATTACGGCTACATCCTCGAGAACGGCCGCATCGTGCTCGACGGCCCGGCGGAGATGCTGCGCGAAAACGAGGACGTCAAGGAGTTCTATCTCGGTCTCGCCGGCGAGCGGCGGCGAAGCTACCGGGAGGTCAAGCATTACAAGCGGCGCAAGCGCTGGCTCGCGTGAAGGAGGCGATCGTTGCTCGCCTCCACGCCGCGACCGCCCGAGGAAGTGTGATGGCCAAGGCTGCCGCCCATTACGACGAGCTCGAGACGCGCGCTCCCGAGCTGCGCGAGGGTGCGCAATTCTCGGCCTTGCGCGCCCTCATCGGAGAGGCGAAAGCGAAGGCGCCCGGCTGGAGGCACATCCTCGAGGGCGTCGATCCGGAACGGGTCCACGACCGCGCCGTACTTGCCACCCTACCGCTCACGCGCAAGTCCGAGCTCGTCGAGCTGCAACGCGCAGCACCACCCTTGGGCGGCCTCGTCACGCGCGCGCCTCGCGCGTTGCGCCGCATCTTCGCCTCCCCCGGTCCCATCTACGATGCCGAGGGCGAGGGGCGCGACTATTGGCGCTTGGCACGCGCGCTCTTCGCCGCCGGCTTCCGCTCAGGCGATCTCGTGCACAATAGCTTCTCCTATCACCTGACGCCGGCGGGGGCGATGCTCGAGGACGGTGCGGCAGCGCTCGGCTGCGCGGTCATCCCGGGCGGGGTCGGCCAGAGCGAGCTCCAGGTCAAGACCATCGTCGATCTCAAGCCCAACGGCTATACGGGAACGCCCTCCTTTCTCAAGATTCTCTTCGACAAGGCAAGTGAGCTCTCGGCCGACCTCGGCTCGCTCAAGCGCGCACTCGTCGGCGCCGAGGCGCTGCCGCCTTCCTTGCGCGCCGAGCTCGAGGGCCACGGCCTCAGCGTGCTGCAATGCTATGCGACCGCCGACCTCGGCCTCATCGCCTACGAGTCCGAGGCCAAGGAGGGCATGATCGTGGACGAGGGCGTCATCCTCGAGCTGGTGCGTCCCGGCACCGGCGATCCCGTGCCCGCGGGCGAGGTCGGCGAGGTGGTGGTGAGCGTCCTCAACCCCGTCTATCCGCTCATCCGCTTCGCGCTCGGCGATCTCTCCGCCCTCCTTCCGGGGATGAGTCCCTGCGGCCGCACGGGGCCCCGCATCAAGGGCTGGATGGGCCGCGCCGACCAGACGACCAAGGTGCGCGGCATGTTCGTGCGCCCGAGCCAGATCGCCGAGGTCGCCAAGCGCCACGGCGAGATCGTGAAGGCCCGCCTCGTCGTCGACCAGAAGGACCGCCTGGATGTCGCAACGCTCAGCTGCGAGGTGAAAGGCGAGGCAGCCCCCGCTCTTGCGCGAGCGATCGCCGAGAGCTTTCTCGCGATTGCCAAGCTGCGCGCCACGGTCACGCTCGTGGCCCCAGGCACGCTGCCCAACGACGGCAAGGTGATCGACGACGTGCGCAAATATGAGTAGCGCCCCTGCCGGCGGGCCTCGCGTGCCACATACATGCGCTTGATCTCACCCCAGCTGCGCTGGTCGACGAGGGCCCCGCAGCCCTCCAGGCGCGCCCCGCGCCCTCCCAGCGATGGCCTGCCGACAATATAAGTTAGCAATTTCAATACGCTAAGAATTTGGGCCGTTCCCCGGCCTTAGTGATAAAAATCACACTATTGCCCTATTTCCGGCCCAGCTGGGTCACATTCGGCGCTGAATATCATCCTCGGTAAAGACCTCCCCTCTTTGCCAGAGGCTGCCCCCTCAGCCTCCGGATCCGGGTCGCCAAGACCCGGAACCCCCTTGCAGCCAGCGGCTCACACCGCTGGCTGCAATTCTTTTTGCCCTCTGTTTCCTGCGCACCCCACGAATTCCTGTGACGGCAGCCGCGGCTGCCGCTATTCAAGGAGCCCATGGCGCTCCTCGAGGCTCAGGATCTCGTTTGCGTGCGCGGCGAGCGCACGGTGTTCGCCGGCTTGAGCCTCGCGCTCGAGCCGGGCGAGGCGCTGGTGCTTTCCGGCCCCAACGGCAGCGGCAAATCGAGCCTCTTGCGTCTCTTGGCCGGGCTCTTGCGTCCAGCCGCCGGGCGCATTCTCTGGCAAGAGAGCCCCATCGCGGACGATCCTCAAGCGCACCACGGCCGGCTCGCTTACGTCGGCCATCAGGATCCGGTGAAGCCGGTCTTGAGCGTGCGCGAGAACCTCGCCTTCTGGACGCGGCTCAAGGGCGGAGCGGACAGAGCGGTTTCCCAGGCGCTCGAGCGCTTCGGCCTCTTGGCCCTCGCGGACGTGCCGGGACGCATGCTCTCGGCCGGCGAGCGGCGTCGGCTCAACCTGGCGCGTCTCCTCTCGGCACCAGCACCGCTCTGGCTCCTCGACGAGCCCACGGTCGGCCTCGACAAAGGCTCGGTCGCGACCCTTGAGGCGGTGCTCGCGGCGCACCGCGCAGAGGGCGGGCTTCTCCTCATTGCCACCCATCTGCCGCTTGCGCTCGCAGGGGCGCGCGAGCTCGGCTTGGCGCGCTATGCGGGCACGGAAGCCGCGGCGTGACGGCGCTTCTTGCCATTCTCAAGCGCGACCTGCGCCTCGCCTTGCGCCAAGGGGCGGACACCCTTGTCGTGGTGCTCTTCTTCGTGCTCACCGTGACACTCTTCCCCTTCGGCGTCGGCCCCGAGCCCGAAGTGCTCGCCCGCATCGCCTCCGGCGTCATCTGGGTGACGGCACTCCTCGCCTCGCTGCTCTCCCTCGAGCGCCTTTTCCAGACGGATTACGAGGACGGCGGGCTCGACTTGCTCGTCTTATCGCCCATCGGGCTGGAAAGCACGGTGCTGGCCAAATGCCTCGCGCATTGGCTCACCACCGGCGTGCCGCTCATCGTGGCGGCACCGCTCCTAGCACTTCTCCTCGATCTCCCGGCCGACGGCTTGGGCGGCCTCCTCCTCGCCATGCTCTTGGGCACGCCGACGCTGACCTTGGTGGGGGCGATCGGCGCGGCACTTGTGCTGGGCGCGCGGCGCGGCGGCGTGCTGATCTCGCTGCTCGTCCTGCCGCTCTATGTGCCCGTGCTGATCTTCGGCGTCGCGGCCGTCGATGGAGCCGTCGCCGGCTTCCCGATGCGTCCCCATCTCATGGTTCTGGGCGGGCTCTTGCTCGGCGCACTTGTCCTTTCGCCGTGGGCGAGTGCTGCTGCGCTGCGGCAAGCGGTCGAGTGAGCACGCTCCGGCGGCGACAGCCGGCCCCCCGAACCGACATCGCCGCAGCGCGAACGACAGCGGGCGGCCTAGGCGCCGCGCGCCGAGAAGCGACGCGGCGGCCTTGCCCAGCGTAAGCATCAACGAATAGGCGGGCCCCTTCCAATTCGCCGCGCAGCCGGCTTATATCTTATCTTGGTAAAAGGCGCTTCTCAGCCCGTCCCTCCGCGAGGCAACAATGAAGGTGGCGGCCATTCTCAAGACCAAGGGCTCTCGGGTCGCGACCACGCGAACCGACGTTTCCATCGTGACCTTGGCGCACCGACTCAAGATGGAGCACGTCGGCGCGCTGGTGGTGAGCAATGACCACAGGACCGTGCTCGGCATGATTACGGAGCGCGACATCCTCCATGGCCTCGCCGAGCATGGCGCTTCCCTCCTCGACATGCGTGTCGACGAGCTGATGAGCCTCGGGACGCCAAGCTGCGCGCCGGAAGAGAGCATCAATCAGGTGATGGCGCGCATGACGCGCGAGCGCATGCGCTACCTGCCCGTGCTCGAGCACGGCCGGCTCTGCGGCATCATCTCGATCGGCGACGTGGTGAAGGAACGGCTCGCGGAGATCGAGCTCGAGGCCAACGTGCTGCGCGACGCCTTCGTCATACCACATTGACATGGCGTGAAATGGCGAGCGCCGGCACGGCGTCGAGGGCGTAAATTTGTCACGCGGAGCGCGCGCGTCGACCTGCGCTTTTATCTGGCAGAGCCAGCCGGCGGGTGCGATAATGGTTTGCTTAGAACAACCGGACCCGAGAACGGGCGGTCCCTATGAGCCGAGCCATACGGCACCGTCGGAGAGGGGGTTCATGCTATGCAAGTCGCACAAATTCTGAAGACGAAGGGCGGGGGGATCACCACCGTCGCACCGGACGTGCGGATAGCGGATGCGGTCCGCACGCTTTCGCGCCGCCACATCGGCGCCGTGCTCGTGATGAGCGGCGAGGACAAGGTCGCCGGTATCCTCTCGGAGCGCGATATCATTCACGGGCTTGCCGAGCACGGCCAGCGCCTGCTCGATATGCTTGTCTCCGACGTCATGACCAAGGCGGTCGTGACATGCTCGCCCGACAATACGGTCGAGGAGATCATGCGCGAGATGACTAATCGGCGCGTCCGCCATATTCCCGTTCTGAATGGCGGCCGGCTCGTCGGCATCATCTCGATCGGCGACGTCGTGAAGAACCGCCTCGAGGAGCTCTCCGCCGAGAGCGACCTGCTGCGCAATTACATCGTCGGCTCGTGAGGGGACACATCTCCCTATCGGGCCGCCGTGGGGCGGCGGCGTAACCTGCCTTGGTGACCGTCGCGGGGCGTTCACGCGCCCGCACATCTCCGTGATTTCACGAACTGCTGATCGATGCGTGAGCAGCGCCGCTGCCAGGTTGCGCGCGTCAAGAGGTGCGGGCGAAAGCGCCTCGCGAGCTGTGTCAACCTGTGGAGGCCAACATGAAAACCTCGCTTCGCGTCGCTTCGGCGCTCGCCGCGACCGTCGCACGTCCGCTTCTCGCCAATGCTGCGCCGGCGAGGCCAAGACGGCGAGCGATCCGAAGTCCTGGTTTTACGTGCCGATCGGCACTTGCGCCAAAATCCAGGGTGGCAGCTTGACGCCGAAGGCGTAAGCTCAGCCCCCGAGACGGGAGCGGGAGATGGATCGGACACGGTTTGTTGCGGACAGTATCGCGGCCAACATAGGGGTCGGCTTGCGCGCGCCGCATATTGCCGAGGTCCTCGCCTCCCGCCCCGCCATCGCTTGGTTCGAGGTCCATGCCGAGAACTACATGGGGCGCGGCCCCGACTTCGCCGCGCTTATGAATGTGCGCCGCGACTATCCCTTGAGCCTTCACGGCGTGGGCCTCTCGCTCGGCACGGCGGAGGGGCTCGATCGCGCGCATCTGCAAGAGCTCAAGGGGCTGGTGGAGCGGAGCGAGCCCTTCCTCGTCTCCGAGCATCTCTCGTGGAGCGTCACCGGCGGCGTCTATTTCAACGACCTCCTTCCGCTGCCCTTGACCGAGGAGACGCTCGCGGTGGTGAGCCGCAACATCGCGTTGATGCAGGAGACGCTCGGGCGGCGCGTTCTCATCGAGAATCCGTCGAGCTATCTCCGCTTCCGCCATAGCGCGATCCCCGAGCCCGAGTTCCTCGCCGAGCTCGTGCGGAGGACGGGCTGCGGCCTGCTCTGCGACGTGAACAACATCTACGTGAGCTGCACCAATTTCGCCGAGGACGCCTCGGCCTATCTCGCCGCGTTCCCGGGCGAAGCGGTGGGCGAGATTCACCTTGCCGGCCATTTCCGCAGCGAGCGCCGCGGGCGTGCGCTCCTCATCGACGATCATGGCGCCCAAGTGAGCGATGAGGTGTGGGCGGTCTATCGCCGAGCACTCGAGCGCTTCGGCATGGTGCCCACGCTCATCGAATGGGACAAGAACCTGCCGTCGTGGGCCGCCCTCCTCGCCGAGGCGAGGCGCGCGCAAGAAGTGGCCGAAAGCATAATGGCGGCCGATGCCGACGCTGGCTGAGCTGCAGCGCTACATGGGCGCAGCACTCCTCGAGGGAGAGGAGGCGGCCGTAGTACCCCACATTCGCGGCGACGGTCTCACGGCGGCGGAGCGGCTCGCCGTCTACCGCAACAATGTGGTGTCGTCCCTCACGGCGGTGCTGGAACAAGTCTTCCCGGCGGTCCGCCGCCTGGTGGATGAGCGCTTCTTCGCCTATGCGGCGCATGAGTTCCTCACTCGGCAGCCGCCCGCGCGCGCCTGCCTCGCCGATTACGGCGAAGGCTTTGCCGAGTTCCTCGCGGCCTTTCCGCCGTGCCGCGAGCTCGTCTATCTCGCCGACGTAGCGCGTCTCGAGTGGCTCATGCATGCGGCGGCAGAAGCACCGGATGCGGCCGCGCTGCCGCCGCAGGCGCTCGAGCGCATGCGTCCCGAGGAAACCCCGCGGCTGCTTCTCAGCCTCCATCCCTCGCTGGGGCTCATTGCGTCTTCTTGGCCGATCGACCGTATCTGGCGCGCCAACCGCCCCGGAGTAGTGAGCAGCGAGGAGATCGACCTCGATGCCGGCGGCACTCGGCTCGAAGTGCGGCGGAGCGGCGGCGATGTGGTGATGCGCGCGCTGCCTGCAGCACCCTTCGCCTTCCACTCAGCACTCAAGGCGGGCGAGGCGCTGGGTGCCGCGACCGAGCGCGCGCTCGCGGAAGATGCGGCCTTCGATCTGGCCGCCGCCCTTGTCGAGCTCTTCCGCGAGGGCGCGGTCATCGGCTTGGCGCTTGCTCCCGAGACGCCCTCCGCATGAGCGGATAACGCCGCTCCGCCCCCTCCTCGTCTGGCTTGTCGGACAGCGATGCGGCCCTCGTATCATGTTATAGAGGGCCGCTCCGCGACATCACGCCTCGCATCGCGCGAGGGCAGCGCTTTGCGCTAATCTAGGGCTATCCCGATTGACGGAACGGACGCATAGACGGTGAGCGTATCCGAGGATTCGGCTGCCAGCGCCCTCTACCGGCGAGGCGCCCCGGAGATCATGCCCTCGCGCGACAAGTGGGAGGCTTTGCGGCGCGTCTTTGCGCGCTTTGCCGCATTCGTGCTGCATGTCCTCGTGCTCGCCTTCTTCGTGCTCGGGCCTGTCTTCAAGGCGCCGCCCGTCGAGCCGCCGGTAATCCCCATCGAGCTCGTCCTCGAGGCCCCGCCGAAGAAGGCCGAGCGCCCACCCCGGGCACGGCCTGAGCCCGCACCGCAGCCGCAACCCAAGGCATCGCCCCAGCCGCAGCCGGACGTGCCGCATCTCGAATCGGGCGGCAGCCCCGAGTTGGCCTCCGGCGCACCGGCGGCGGCCAAGGCCGCCAAGGCCGCCGCACCCCCCGCCGAGGCGCAACCGGAGCAAAAGCCGGCACCGGCGCAACCCGCGCCAAGCGAAGCGCCGGCTGCGCCTGCGGCTCAGCCAGCGGCGCCGGCGTTGCAACCCGTCGAGCCGCTGCCACCGGAGCCTCCCGCCGAGGCGATGTCGGGTGCCAAGCCGCCGCCGCCCAGGGCAGCGAAAGGGCAAGCGGCGCGGGTGCCGCCGGCAGCCCCGGCGAGTGCCAATACGCCGCCCCAGGTGGCCTCGCTTCCGCCCACGCGCACGGCACCGACGCCGCCCGCGGCTGCGCCCGCAGGCCCGGCCGTGAGCGAGCTCTCCGCCCCCAAATGGAGCGACAGCGAGCGGCGCGGCGAGGGCGGGGGCGACCGCTACCTCAACGCCTTGCGCGACGCCATCGTCGGCAACCTGATCTATCCGGCTTCCGCGCACGGCTTGAGCGGTATCGCCAAATACGAGATCGTGCTGAACCGTCAGGGCGTCATGCTCAAAGTCGCGATCGTGCAAACGACGGGCATTCCCGCCCTCGACCGCGCCGGCATGGACGCGATCCAGAACACCATGCCGTTCCAGCCCCTACCCCTGCGCATCGTCGCCAATCCGGTCTTCATTCTCGCCACGCTCTACATCGGGCCGTAGCCGACCGACTTCCCGCCTCTTTCACTCTGCCTCGAGCGCGTGCTTGAGCAATTGCAAGGCCCTCGCCGATGCGCATGGTCTCTCAAGGATCGCGAAATCCGCCTGGAGAACCTCTCTGGATTCGGCAATAATACAGCCGTCAAGCGACTTGTCGAAGCAGACCGGCCCCGCGGCTCAAGATTTTGGAGCTTCGCGGAGCCTTGCTTGTCCCCAAGAGGGATACGGTCAATGCTCGCCAAAATCTTTCATCCGCATGATCCGTCGCTTGTCGTCGTATCCGTAGCGCTCGCGGTCCTAGCCGCGTACGTGTCGCTCGAACTCGCGGGGCGAATAAGAGCGGCGACCGGGTGGGCACGCGCTGTGTGGCTCTTGGCTGGAGCCGTGTCGATGGGGGGCGGCATCTGGTCGATGCATTTCGTCGCCATGCTGGCCGTCGTCCTTCCAGTGCCGGTGGCCTACGATTTGCCGGTGACCGCTCTCTCGCTGCTGATCGCGATCCTGGGTGCTGCCTGCGGTCTCTATGTGGTGTTGTGGCACGAGCTGTCGCTGCCGCGATTGCTTCTCGGCGGTGGCGCGATCGGCTCAGCCATCGCGGCGATGCACTACACCGGGATGGCTGCGCTCAGAATGCCCGCGCTTTCCACCTACGAGCCCTCGCTCGTCGCCTTGTCGGTCGCCATCGCGATCGCCGCAGCGACGCTCGCGCTATGGCTCACGTTTGTCCTTGAGCGCGTGATCCTGAAGATTTGCGGCGCGGTCCTGATGGGTGCTGCCATTGCGGGCATGCATTACACGGGGATGGCGGGCTTCATCTGCACTCCTGTCGAGAGTGCGAGCTTTTCGCTCGCCGGTCTGTCGCCGTCCGGGCTTGCCGCGTGGGTGATAGCCGCGAGCTCGGTCATTCTGCTGAACGGCCTCGTTCTCGCCTATTACGATCGCCGCCTCAAGCGCCTCGCCTGGGAAGCGGCCATGGCCATGCGCCTCAGCCGCAGCCAAGAGCATCTGGCGCGCGCCCAAGAAGTCTCCCGCACCGGCAGCATTGAGCGGGACTTGCGGACAGGTACCGTCGAGTGGTCCGACCAGACCTATTCGATTTTTGGCATGGCGCGAAACTCGCCCGTGCCCGGCAGAGAGGAATTTCTCGCTCTCTTTCATCCGGACGATGGCGCAATTCTGGCCGCCGTGATGGATCTTTCCAATGAGGGCATGCCGGCGGATGCGGTCGAGCTGCGCATCCCGCGTCCGGACGGCACCGTAACGTTGGTCCATTACGAGTCGGCGGTGTTTTTCGACGACGATGGGGCACCCATCCGTTGGATCGGAACCTGCACCGATGTGACCGAGCGCAAGCGCGCGGAAGAGGCGCTGCGGGATACGCAGGCGGAGCTCGCGCGCGCCGCGCGCCTGACCACGATGGGCGAGCTTGCGGCATCCATCGCCCACGAGATCAACCAGCCTCTCGCTGCCATCGTCACCAGCGGCGGCGCCTGCCTGCGTTGGCTAGCCCGGCGGCCGCCCGCTATCGACGAAGCGAACGAGGCGGTCAATGCCATAGTCTACGACGGCACCCGGGCGAGCGAAGTCATCAAGCGTGTCCGGGCGCTCTTCAGAAGGGCGGCTCCGGAAAGGGTTCCACTTGATATCAACAAGACCGTCCGTGACGTACTCGCTCTCGTGCGCGGCGAGCTCGAGCGGCGGCGCGTCACGGTGCGCACCGAGCTGTCGCCGTGCCTCCCGCCCGTGATGGGCGACAGGATCGAGTTGCAGCAGGTCATGCTGAATCTCATCATGAACGCCCTCGAGGCCATGACGGCGGTCGGAAATCGGCCACGAGAATTGCGCATCCGATCGCAGCGTGACAATTCGGACGGCGTGCTCGTCGCGGTAGAGGACAGCGGCACAGGGCTCGACTTCGACAACGTCGAGCGCATCTTCGATGCCTTCTTTACGACCAAGTCCAGCGGAACGGGCATGGGGTTGTCGATCAGCCGTTCGATCATCGAAGCCCATGGCGGAAGGCTTTGGGCCTCTCCCGCCTCTCCCCATGGTGCCGTGTTTCAATTCACTCTTTCGGCAGCGGCGGAGGCAGTCTCATGACGGAGGAGCAGCCCGCCGTCGTCGTCATCGACGACGATCCGTCGGTTCGCAAGGCGCTTGACCGTCTTCTCCGCTCGGTCGGCCTGGAGGCACGGCTCTTCGCATCGACGGAGGAATTCCTTGCGAGCGAGCTCACGGACTCGCCCACGTGTATCGTATTGGATGTCAGGCTGCCAGGCGAAAGCGGCTTGGCTCTTCAGCGCGACTTGGCTGCGGCCAACAATCGCCTTCCGATCATTTTCATCACCGCCTACGGCGACATTCCGATGTCCGTACAGGCCATGAAGGCCGGCGCCGTGGAGTTCCTGGCCAAGCCGTTCCGCGATCAGGAGCTCTTGGACGCGATCCATCTCGCGCTGGAAAAAGATCGCGCTCGACGCGCGGAGGACAGGGAGAAGGCCCAATTGCGCGAGCGCTTCGACACGCTGACAGCACGCGAGCGCGAGGTGATGGCGTTGGTCGTGGCCGGCCGCCTGAACAAGCAGATTGCGGCTGAGCTTGGCATCAGCGAGACGACCGCGAAGATCCATCGCGGCCAAGTGATGCGCAAGATGCGCGCGGCGGGATTGGTGGAGCTGGTGCGGATGGCCGATCAGCTGGGAGCCGCCGAATCGAAGTCGTAGTGTCCCTAAACCAAAGTAGTAATAGCCCCATCCCCTACTCAACGCGTCTTGCCCGAAGGCGCTATACGGCTTTCCCAAGTCATTAGGCGGCTGTCCCCAATTTGCCTGGAATCATTTCAGCTGCCGCGCCAAGCTGCCGCGCCAACTAGAAGTGGCATCAGGAAAACTTTGCTGAAGTGCGCGAAACGATGAATCCGCGCATCGGCTCATTTGGCCGCATCGTGGCGGTGCCCTCGAGTACATAGGAGGGCCTCATCATGGCATTCCGGCAGATGCTCGTAAGGTGGCACAAGAGCTTGGTGAGCATCGGCGCGGAAGCGAGCAGCAAGGATAGCTGCCGCGAGATCGGGCTTATTGCGAAGGAGGCGGCGCTTGCCGTCGGGTGACTGATGGACGACCTCGAGCACCACATCGAGTGCGCGGCTGCGATGGAGGGGAGCGGCGAGGCGGGGCAACCGAATCATGAGCTCCGCCGCCCGGGCTCGGACTGCTCGATCGTGCTGAGCGCGCTCGATCAGCTCTCGGTCGCGGTGCTCATCACCGAAGTCGACGGACGCGTGATCGAGATGAATCTGGCGGCAGAGCGTATTTTCCAACTCCGCGATGGCTTGCTGATCCGGAACGGCAGGCTTTGCGCGCGGCGCGCCTTCGAATCGACAAAGCTCGCGATGCTCATCGCCGCGGCGGCCGCAGCGGAGAAAGCCGGCGAAGCGCAAGGACGCATGACCGTGGGAAGGGCCGCGGGCCGGCCCGATTATCTCATCACCGTGGCGTCGCTCGGCATGGGGCCGGCCGTTCATGGCCGGCCGCTGGCGGCGGTCCTCGTCGCCGTCCCCGACGGACCCCTTCCCTCAGAGCAGGATTTGGCCGATTTCTTCGGCCTGTCGCCAGCGGAAAGCCGGCTCGCGGCGGCCTTGATGACGGGTGAAAAGCTCAACGACATTGCGCCGCGCTTCGGCCTTCAGATCACGACGCTGAGGACCGAGCTCAGCACCATCCTCAGGAAACTGGGCGTGAAGCGGCAGGCCGATCTCGTCCGCCTGCTCTCCACCGTGCGTGTGTTCAACCCGCGCCCGCGCGATACGTAGGGCGGCCTCTGGGGGCGCCTGGCCGGCGCGAGCGGCGCTGCCGCGCCTGATCCCTCTAGCCGGCTTCAGGGAAGGTTTGGTGGAGCCGAGGGGGATCGAACCCCTGACCTCCGCATTGCGAACGCGGCGCTCTCCCAGCTGAGCTACGGCCCCACGGGACTGGGTCAAAATTCGGGTCGGCGGGATAATGTGGGCCGTCCCCGGCCCTGTCAAGGCTCGGCGCCCCATGGCCCCCCACCTTCCTCATTCTGCTGAGCGGGGGCCACGCGGGCGGGCGAGGGGTGCCGGGCTTGCCTCGCCTCCTGACAACGGATAGGTTTTAGCGCCCCGCCCGTCAACCACATCAGG